>SXGU01442724.1_pt1 | contig 25654 bp, 7 predicted proteins | sample 3174531 | NCBI WGS metagenome assembly SXGU01 (sample SAMN11356863, study PRJNA531348) | freshwater metagenome | isolation source: freshwater sample F1-140 | place: China: Fuxian Lake, Yuxi | collected 2017-12-25
AAGACTACCTTCCAGCCGTCCGTTGGGAACAGTCCGCACGACCCGACCTCTCCACTCGACCCACTCACGAAAGCACCAATTCAAGGGATTTGAACCGGTCACTGTCTTTTCAGGTTTACCCCGCTCTTTCTGAGGTCAGACAATGGCTGGATGTCTCGCAGGTCAAAGCCGGTGCGGCCAGCACCTCGATCGTTGACCCCTTGTCGGCCACCACTTCCTTTCGCTTTTATCGCGTCCAGCTCGTGGAGAACACGTCCGCTGACAAAGTTCTTCCAGTGGTCTCAGCCTTGAGGGCGCAGCCGGTCGGCGGCGGAAAATATCTCTTGAGTGTGTCAGCGCAGGACAACGTGGCTGTTGTCTCGGTGGACTTCGAGCGCGATGGAGTCCGGCTTGGTGGCGCTGTTCCAGCCGGAGGCCAGCGCTGGGAATTCAATTCACCGGTGATGGAGTTGAACCGTGTTCACCCACTGCGAGCCGTGGCCCGCGACGCCGCCGGCAATATTGCACGCTCTGAAATCCTACGGCTCTTCAGCGCGAATCCGCTCCAGCTCGCGCCCGCCAATCCCGACGGGAGTCCGCGGCTCGCCGAAGGAATCGCCGCCAATGAAAACGGTTCGCTGCCTTCTGTGATCTTCAATCCGCTGGGAGGCACGGCGGGAGGAGCGAGCGAGGGCTTGCGCATTCAAGTGCAGCCGGGTGCAACCGTCATCGAGCAAGGTGGCCAGCGTCTGCTTCAATTCACCAGCGCCACGGCTCAGTTTAGTTCCACCTTTGGCTTGAACTTTTCGAGCGCGCTCTCGATCAGCGGCACTGCTCTCCACCAGTTGCCGCTCGGCCCCCTGAATGTCGAGGCGCTCGCCCGCGCCTTCGGACTCGACCCCGCCGCCGGTTTGCCTCTGACGATCTTTGGCAAGGTGCCGGTGATCTGGAAGGCCGGAACGTTGCAAGCAGACGGCATCCGGGGCGCAAAATTTGAACTGGCCCTGTCGGCATTGCCGCTCCCCAAAGAAACGGTCGCGCTGGAGAATTCGGTGCTCGAATTTGATCCGGTGGAAGGCGTCCGGCTCGCGCTCGCGGGTGAGTTTCATCTGCCGGAAAGTTCCGACTCCGCCGCAAAGGTGACGGTCCCGGCCAGCCACCCGATCCTGCTGACCATTCGCCCCGACGGTGCGATGAGCGTCGCGGGCCGCGCCCGATTGGAGTTCGCCAACGGCCCCAAGTTCGGCGTGGGCTTGAGCTTCAGCGATCCGAACTATGCGCTGCAAATCCGGGCTGAGAGTTTGCATTTCCCAGTGCTGGGAAGCCTCGTGCAACTGCTGCCCTCGCCTGGAGTTGTCGCGGAGAATTCAACCGCTTCGCAGCTCAACACCGCCAATCAACGACTCATTGACCTGCTCTGCGCCTATCAAAGCTTCGGCGCGTCCGTCACTTCGTGCGCCAGCTCGCCCGCCGCCCCGCGGGGCGTGCTTCCCGAACCGCCGGGCGTCGCGGGCAGCCTCGAAGCCCTGGTCTGCGCCGCACGGGCGGATTCGTCCCTCATTACGCAATTCGGAGATATCGCCGGGCTCTTGACCCAGATGGCCCGGTCCGCGGCGGCATCGCACGATCTCGGGGATGCCTGTCAGATTCACGTTCGCCTCCTCCAAACCAAACTCTCCGCTCCCAACGCCAACGCGGCTCAGATGGACGCCGCTCTTCTGCAAGCACGCGCCGCTGTCCTTCGCCTCGCCCGCAGCCCGGATGCGGTGCGGGATCTGCCAACCATGCGGCGGGTGGCCGAGTGCCTGGCCGAAATCGTTCGCCTTACTCAGGCCGTGGGTTCCGGAGTCAGCGATGCCGAGCTCATCGCGGCGATCAAGGATCTGGTCACCCGTTTCACTTCCGCCGAGGCGGCCCGCCTTCAGGTCCGCTCCGAACTCGCCCAAGCGCCGGTTGATTCCCCGATTGGCCGCATGGATCGTTTCGCCGCCCTGCAAACGTTGCTCGATCTGCAGGTGGTGTCGGCGCTCGCCCAACAGGTGAACGTCGAGTCTGCCTCTCTCGCAAACACTCTGAACGCCTCGCTGCGGCTGGTGGGAATCCAGCTTTGGACACTTTCGCAACGCGCGCTCAATGTTGCCGAGCAGGCGCGGGACTTCGCGCTTTTCCGCATGGCCAGCGGCGACGCGCTCTATGTGGTGAGCCTCGCGCAACTCGGCGCAATTCCAGAAGAGGCGCTGGCAAGTCCTTCCACCACTCAGTTCCTCGCGGGCCTCGCCTCGCGTTTGCAACTGGTCTTCGAATCGGACCTGGGCCTGGGGTTCCGGAGCGAGGAACTCGCGGTTGTGAAAAACGATCTGCGCGGTTTGCGCCGACTGCTGGACCACGCTCGCTCCGAAGCCACCATCTGGCGCTCGCTCGCCGAACAGCAACACGACAACGCCCAGCGCGTGATCGAGGCCGCGATGCGGCGCTTCTTCGAGCTGTCGCTGACGGATCTCGGCTGCCTTCTCTGCGTCGGCCAGGGCGCGGCAGAATTGCGCGGTGAATTTGGTTTCAACAGCGACGCCTCATGGGAAACGGATCGTCTGCCTCGCGTCACCGCGCGATTGATCGAACTGACCAACGGCGGACAGTCATGGGCCGATCTTCATGCCGCCGCGAAATGTCTGATTGAAACCGCGCGGCGACTGGCCGGCGCGGAAAGCCAGGCCAACCGTCAGGTCTATCTCGCGCGAGCAGCGGAGTTAATGACGCCGTTGCGTGCCATCATCGTTTCGAACTGGCAGAATGAGAATCTCTGCCGCCAGGCGAATCCGCTCACCGTCGCGGACATGCTCCTGCCCGGCGACATTTTCATCGATGAGGCTGCCGGGGCCATGCGCTACAACCGGGCCACGCGCGAATTCGATGGCTCATTCCAAGGCAAACTGCGTCTCCCAAAATTCGACGGCTCGCTGGATCTTCTCAATGCGTCGATCACGAGCGATGGTGCGTTCGACCTGAACGCTTACGGCACCATCAGCCTGCCGTCGCAAAACGAAGTGGCGCGGCTGACGATTCCAGCGCGGCGCCCGCTGCACATCGAGTATGACCCGGGGAAAGGTTTGCGGTTCGCCGGACAGTTGGACGTGGCATTGCAGAACGGAATGTCCTTCAGTGCGTTCGCCTCGGTCGATGATCCGGCCTATCGCTTCGGCTTCTCGGCGAGTGGTCTTCGTTTCGATACCGGCACAAGCGTGCTGGGTTTCGTTCCCGTGCTCGACACGCGCGCTTTGCAGAATCTGCCGCCCGACCTCGGCAATACCTTTGTCGATTTCGCCAATCACTTGGGCGCGACTCTCGAACCCCTCAGCCAGTTGACCGATCCGCCTCAGTTCGCCGACCTCGGCGAGCCACCTGATTTCAGCGAGAGCGCCGTTACCCTTTCCAGCGACCCGCTCAACACGACGGCGAATGCACTGGTGTTGGTCCTGGCCGCCCCCGTGGCCGCCGGTGTCCATGCCGCGGACGCGACGGTTGAAGTGGCGCGCACGCAAACCACTCGCGCAGTTTCCGGGTTGGTCGCGCAAGTCCAAGCGGAATTGCGACGCGCCCGCAACGATCTGAATCGAGCTCGAACCGCCTTCGAGCAGGAGATCACCGACGCCGTTGAACGGGCCGACACGGCGAGCGACGAAGTCAACGCCGCGGTTCGGGAGTTGGTGCGCCGGTTCCAGGAGCAAGCAGTCGCGTTCGCGAAGCTCGTTGAAGCCTCCGAGAAAGCCCGTGAGAAACAAACCTCGGGCACGCTCCCCGCCGGCTCCTCTGCGAATCCCGCCCAAACCGAAGAGATGACCGCCCAATGCCGCGAGCTCGCCGCGACGATGCGCGCCCTGGCCCGCCGGCCCAACGCCGTGGTCAACGCCGCCGCCGTCGAGACCACCGCTCAGGCGATGGTCGAGTTGGTTGCTGCGTCCCAACGGGTCAATTGTCCTCCCGAGGCCGCCAGCCTTGAGCAAGTCGGCCAGTTCGTCGGCAGCGCGCGCCGCAAGATTCACTCGCGGGCGGGCCTGAATGAGTCGGGCCAGCTCGTCGAGTCGGCGCGCTTCCGATGTTCCGATCGAGCGGCGATGCGACGCTTACGCGGTGAAGCCGTTGTTCTGGCGAAGTTAGAGCAACAGTTGGGTCTCCCGGTTTCCCCGGAGATTCAGCGGCGCGTGGCGGAAGCCACTCTCCTCTGCGAACGCCTCTCGATCGTGGAATCGATTCAACGCATCCGTGCCGCAAAGTATCCTTACGGCGTTCGGTCGGACGTGGACGGCCTGCGCCAGGAAAAGCTGAACGCCGTCCTGCCCGAGTTGCTCGATCTCCATGCCGAGCTGCAGTTGAGCGGCGTCAATTTTCAGACGACGACTCGGCGCCTTGACGGAAGCACGGGTGTTTTGTCGGAGGCGGATGACTTTCGTGCCGTCAATGACGCGCTCGTGGAAACCGCCACACGGTTGATCTCCTATCTCAATCCGGCGGCGGGCAACGCACAGTATGACGCGGACTTTGTGACGATCCGCTCGCGGCGGAGTCTCGCGGAACAGTTCGAGGCCCGGGGACTTTACGGTCGCGCCGCGCGCATGCGGTGGGCGTTGGAACATCCCAACCTTCCCGAACCGGAGCGGGCCAGTTTGCGCTCAACTCTCGGCGCGCTCGCGCGGCTCGACTACGACGCGGTGAAATTCTACGCGGACAGCCGTGAGTTCAGTGTTCCGATGAACCAGGCGCTGACCGTTGCCCGTGATTTGCTGGGCCTCGCGCAGATGCTCAAAGCCACTGCGGCGCCGCGGTCCGCTGCCAGCCTTCACGCGCCCGCCGAGGCGGCGCTGGACGACGACACGACGCGCCGGCTCACCGAGCTAAAGCTGCAAATTATTCCCAAGTTCACGGCGGAAATCACGACGCTGGCGGAAGCGCGCAAGGCGTGGTGGATCGCGGGCCGGCTGACCGGGGTGTTTCTCGAAGGCGCCGGAGCGAAGCTGGCGCGCGATCGTGATCTCGCGGAGGAAGCAGCCTTCAACGCCGCGCTCGACATGGTGGCCTTGAACAGCCGGATCCTGGGAATCCTTCGCGACGACGTGCAACTGCGCCAGCGCCCCGTCGAACTGCAACTGCCCGGCGAAGTGCGTGTCGATGATGTGTTCGGTGAGGTCTTTTTCAACCGGCGCACGGAGTTCTTTGGCGGCAGTTTCGGCGGGCGGCTTGGATTTCCGAACTTGAACGGCGCGACCTTCGAGATCGCCGACGCCAGTTTTGACTCCCGCCTCAACCTGAGCCTGACCGCACGCGCCACGGCCATTCCCCTCGGCCCAGCCACGATCAACAACACGTCGCTTCAAGTCAGCGGCGGGCAGGATCGCACGCTCAGTGTGGAGGGCGCGGCGTCGATGCGCCTCGCCAGTGGGATTGAGACGGAGGTTGGCATTTCTTACGACAGGGCGACTCGTTCGCTGCTCTTCGCCGCGCGCGGGGCCAGCCTGTCCACGATCCGTTTCACCGATCATCTGGTGCTGTTCAATGCCGGCGTCGGATTGCGTGCCAACACCGGGCAACAGTCTGGCGAACTGACCACCACGGGCACACTGGGCATGTTCGCCAAACGCACACCCCTCGGTAGTGAATTGCGCGAAGAGGATTTTCACATCGTCGTCCGCAACGCCCAGGTTCGCTACGAACTCAACGTGCCGCAGCGCACCGGCACCTTCACACTCCAAGGGGGAGATCTGGTGTTGCCCGAGCATTTCAGCGGCGGCCTCTGCGATGAGTCCACTGGCACCGCGGCGACCTCGCCCGTGATCAGCGTGGCGGCGGGACAACCGATCACCGCCGCACTGCGTCTGGCGGCTAATTCAACGGTCGAGCAACCGGTGATTGAATTGATCCGCCTTTCCGGAGGCGTGGCACTCGCGAACCTCGGCTTCCAACTGCCCCAACTGGCCGGCCTGAGCGCCAGTGTTTGCAGTGGCCGGCTGGAACTACCGGCAGTCGAGATCGCGAACAACACCGCCGCGATCAATGTCCTGCCGCGAGTGACAGTTGCTGAAGGGCATCTGCGCGTTCCCCTGCCCGGTACCCCTCACGCCAACGTGGGCATTCGCAACGCCAGCTTCGATTTCTCAGGCGTGCCCACTGGGACCATTCTGTTGGAGCATGACCTGACCTTGGTGAACCGCGACGGATTCGAGCTGACCTTACTGGGTGGCAACTCGTGCGGTGCCGGCGAGCCGGCCACTTCGTTGACTGTTGAACGCATCGGCGGTCGTCCGGTCGTCAAACTAACGGGAGGCGTGGCCGTGAAGTTTCCGGAGAACGTCATCCGCTACGACAGCGACAACGTGCCGGTATCGGCGGGGACCGGTCCAGTCTCGGCGCGGGCGTGCGGAGCGGTGACTCTGCGTGACGATGCGCTGCCTGCGATCAGCGTTCAGCAGTTCCGCGTGTCGGGAAATTTTCTCCTGGGACAGGATTTCGTCCGGGTCCGCGACGGCTTCATCGAATTGCAGAACCCGCAAAACCTGATCAGCGGCGGCTTCTTCGAGTGCCGGCTGGGGGGCGGCTGGAATTCCCGAACCTCGGCACAACCTCCTTCGCCATCACCGAGGCGGCGCTGGATTCGAATCTGAACTTCCGCATGGCGGCAACGACGGCCGACCAAAACCTGGGGCCGGCCCAGCTCGTGCGCGCCAGTCTGAGCGCCCGGGGAAATCGCCAGTTGGAGTTCGACGTGACGGGCGATGGCTTGATGCGATTCGCGAACGGCGTCGAGACGGAGGTGGGAATTTCTTACGATGCGGCCGCGCGACAACTGCTCTTCGCCGCGCGCGGCGACTCGTTGAGCACGCAACGCTTCACGGATCATCTCGTCCTGTTCGACGCCGGCGTTGGGCTTCGCCTCGATGCCAGTCAGGCCGCGGGCGAAGTCGTCACCACCGGCACGCTGGGCATCTTCGCCCGGCGGGCGTTGAGCAATCCGGTTCGCGAGGATGATTTTCATGTCGTGGTGCGCCACGCCCAGACCCGCTACGCGCTCAATGCCGCGGCCCGCACCGGCACGTTCACTCTGGAAGGCGGCGAGATGATCTTGCCCGAGAACTTCACGGGAGGCTTGTGCGAACCGGGCGGAAACGGAATTGCATCCCGGCCCTCGGTGCGCGTTTCGGCGGAGCAGCCCATCATGGCGGCGCTCAAGCTGGCAGCGAACTCGACCGCGCAACAGCTGGTCATTGATTCGATCCGTTTCACTGGGAGCGTCGCATTGTCGAACGTCGGATATCAAATCGCTCAACTGCCTGGTCTGGCAGCGGACCTGTGTACGGGGCGAATCGATTTTCCCGGGATTGAGATCGCCAATGGCACCTTGAATCTCGAAACGTTGCCACGACTTCACATCACCGAGGGACGTTTGAGCGTGCCGCTCCCACCAGGCCAGATCACGCGCGCCACCATTCGCAACGCGGAGTTTGACTTCGCCGGAGTTCCGACGGGCTCGGTGACGCTGGAGGACGACGTGGTTTTGCTGAAGCGCGATGGTTTCGTGTTCTCGTTGTTGGGAGGTGCATCCTGCGGTTCCTCGCGGCCCGCCACCGCGTTGTCAGTGCAGCGTGAGGCGAGCGGTTTGAAAGTCGTTCTCAACGGTGGCGTGCAGTTGCGCTTGCCCGGCGGGATTCTCCAAACAGACGCCGTCGAGGCCGGTCCGATCAGCGCCCTGGGCTGCGCCACTCTCGTGTTGCGTGAAAACGGAGTTCCCGAGTTGACCGTGGACCGCCTCGCCGCCACCGGGCACTTCCAACTCGCTTCCAAACTTCGTCTGCGCGACGCGTTCGCCGAAGTCCTCAATCCATCCGGCATTTTCCAGAACACTCCCTTCGCCCTGCGGCTGGGCGGACGGCTGGAACTCGAAGGCGTGGACGGTGTCTTTTTCCAGGTCAAGGAAGGGCGCATCGGATCCGACCTGGCCTTCCGAATCGAAGCCGAGGCGGGTGCGTTCGACTTCGGCGTGGGCGCACTCGCGAGCGCAAGTGTGATCGCGACAGGTGGCCGGGATGGGCTGACAGCCCTGGGCGGAAACGGGATGATGCGTTTTGGCAGCGGACCAGAAACCGGCGTGGATGTGAAATACGATGGAGCATCGCAGACCCTGCTGTTCGCGGCCTCGGCGAGCAACCTCGCCTCGCTGCACTTCACGGATCATCTGGTCCTCTTCGATGCCCGCGCGGCGCTGCGAGTGGGCGGCGCGCGGCAGAGCGCTGAACTGACCACGGTTGGAACGCTCGGCTTGTTCTCGCGGCGGTTGCCACTGGTGGATCCGGTTCGCGAGGAGGATTTCCAACTGGTGACGCGGAACGCGCAAGCCACCTTCGCCTTCGACGTGGCGCAGCGCAGGGGTTCGCTCACGGTGGATCAAGGCGAACTCCTGCTCCCGCCCAACTTCAGCGCGGGTCTCTGCGTGCCGGGAGCTGGGGGCGTCCGCCCCAGCGTTCAGATTTCACCGCTCAATCCGGTGCGGGCCGATCTGCGGCTGGCGGCGGGTTCAACCGCGCAACAGGTGACGGTGGAATCAATCCGGTTCATCGGTGGAATCAACGTCGCCAATCTGGGTCTCACCTTGTCTCAACTTCCCGGTTTCGCCACTGAGCTTTGCGACGGCCGGATGGACTTTCCCGCCGTCGAGATTCGGAACAATGCCCTCGCGCTGGACGCCCTGCCGCGCCTCACCGTGCGCGAGGGGCGCCTGTCCCTGCCCCTGCCGCCGGGAGAAATCACCCACGCGAGCATCCAGGAAGCGGTCCTGGACTTCGAGGGAGTCCCGACGGGAATCATCACACTCGATCACGATGTCAGTCTGCTGGATCGAAATGGATTCGCCCTCACCTTGCTGGGGGGGAATTCATGCGGGCCCAATCGCCCTGCGACCTCCCTCACCGTGGAGCGCGTGAATGGCCAGCCTGTGCTCACGTTGAGCGGGGGCGTGCGACTCACCCTGCCGGGTGGGATGATCGAACACGACACCGTCGAAGCGGGAGCCGTCAGCGCCGAGGCTTGTGCGTCGTTGGTGTTGCGCCCGAACGAGCTTCCCGTCTTGACGGTGGATCGGTTGCGGGCGGAGGGGAACTTCCGAATGCCGGGAGGACTGCGGTTGCGCGATGGTTTTGCGGAACTGCTGAATCCGGGCGGGGTCTTCAGCGGCGGCACCACGACGCTTTCGTTGGGGGGACGGCTCGAACTAACGGGTGTTCCCGGAGCTTTCTTCCAACTTGATCAAGCGCGGTTGTCCTCGGATCTCACCTTCCAGATCAGCGCCACCACCGGAGGCTTCGACCTGGGCCCGGGCCGTTTGCAACGCGCGACTGTGACCGCGCGCGGCGGAGTGAACGTGCCGCCCGCCTTCGGCGGGAACGGATCGATGTTGCTGGCGGGCGGGGTCCAGACGGGCGTCGAGCTGTCCTACGACGCGGCGACGCAAACCCTTTTGTTCACTCTCGAAGGTGGCAACCTCGGAAACCTGCGGCTGACCGATCACGCGGTGCTCTTCAACGCGCGCGCGGGCGTGCGGGTGAGCGGCGCGGAACAGTCCGGCGCACTGACCACGACTGGCACCTTGGGATTGTTCGCGAAGCAAACACCTTTGGCCGACCCAATTGAGGAGGAGGATTTTCACCTGGTGGTTCGGAACGCGCAAACGACGCTCGCGGTCAATCTGCCTCAACTCACCGGCACATTCACCATCGATGGGGGTGAACTTTTGTTGCCGCCGCTCTTCACGGCGGGCCTCTGCGAGGACGGCGCCGAGCGTGCCGACGGGAGACCGTTGATCCGAGTCGAACCGGACCGCCCCATCACGCTCACGCTGAAACTCCTGGCCGGTTCAACCGCCGAACGCCCGGTGGTGGAATCCGTCAATTTCAGCGGCAGCATTGGGCTAAGCGACATCGGTTTTGCTCCGCCGGAGCTGGCCGGATTTGGCGCTGAGTTGTGCGACGCCACGCTGGATCTTCCCTCGCTCGAAGTTCGCAATGGCGCGCTCGATCTTATTTCGCTGCCGCGATTCACCATTCACGAAGGTCGGATGGCGGTTCCCCTGCCGCCCGGTCAAACCAACTACGCCAGCGTTCGCAACGCCGTGTTTGACTTCACCGGATTCCCCACCGGCACCATCCAGCTCGACACGGATATTCTGCTGCTGGATCAGGGTGGATTTCAGTTCGCCCTCCTCGGCGGCGATTCCTGCGGGCTGGGAAATCCCGCCACGGGTCTGACGGTCACGCGCGAGGGCGCGTCGCCCGTGTTCACGCTCAACGGGGGAGTGCGCGTGCGCGTGCCGGAAAGCGTTCTGCAAAACGATTCATCGGCTCCGACGGTTGGCCAGACCGGTCAGGGAACTCGGGTCGAGGTCAAGGCCTGCGGCGCCCTGGTGCTTCGGCAGAACCAGATTCCGGAGTTGAGCCTCGACACCTTGCGTCTCGCCGGAAGTTTCAAACTCGCCGGTGGTTTGCAATTAAGGGAGGCCTCCATCGAACTGCAAAACCTGCGGAATGTTTTCAACGGGAATCTCGATCCTCCCAATCCGTTCACCATCGCGCTCGGTGGCGTCATTCAAGTTCCGCAAGGCCCGGGCTTTGGCCTGCTGGACACCACGTTCGTCTTCAACAACCGGAATCCCAATCTACCGGGCCAGCCGCAACTCGTCCCCGGCACGTTGATTTATGACGGCTCGCAATGGCCGCTCACGCGCGTTCTCCCACTCCAGGTCGAGTCGGCCACGCTGACGTTCAAGCGGGGTGACGCCGCGTTTCCGGACATTCTGAAGCCGACCAACATCGTCATCACCACCACCGCGCAAATCAGCCTGCCTGCCGGGAACGATCCGGTGCTCGGCGGCGCAATCAAGGATCTGCAAGTCACCTTCCGCGAGGACGGCGTGCCGCTGTTTTCGCTCGATGGCATCGGCCTCGATATTCAACCGGGCAAGCTGAAGATTCCTCCATTCAACGATCTGGGTGGACAACTCTACCTCGGCGGCCTCAGCGATCCCATTGGCCATCCAGAACGCTTGTTCTTCGCCGGCAAACTGACCGGCACCTACTCGGAAATGAAACTGGGGATGCTGGCCGCGTTCAAACTGAATGGCGCCGTTGGATTATGACTCGATGTCAAAGGCGGCAGCCTTGGCATTCCATTGCCGTTCGGCTTCGTCTTCAGCGGTGTGTCCGGTGGCATCTCGTTCCTGAACGCCAACAGCGATCCCTGTGAGATTCGCAGCTTTATCAATGCGGAGACGGGGAAACCCATCGGCAACATTCCCGACGCGATGGCAGGGCTGCCCTGGGATCAGCTTAAACGTCTGATCGAGGAGGCCCGACAGCGGGCGGAGGCGCTCGCGGCCAGCGTACGGCCGCAAGCCAGCGTTGGGTTGGCTTCGGTTCGATCACAAGGCGCCGATGAAGCCGAGCCGACCTCCGACTCCAGTCCTCCTTCCCTCCGAGGTGGGGAGCGTGCCACAAGCGTGGGGGTAGGTGATTTGGAGAAGACTGTTTCCGAGTTGACCGGAATCAACCTGCACTCCGAATCCAATGAACTGGGCATCCCCTGCCCTGGTGATTGCCCTCCCTACACGATCAATATCTTCTGCCAGCCTCATCCCGATCAGGAAACCCATCCCGGCCGCGTCATCGTGAAATTCACTTCCATCGAGGAGGCCACGCTGAATCGATTTGGCATCACGCGCGAGCGCATCGCCAGTTTGCTGGATCAGGGCGTCTCCTCATCCGGCGCGATTGCGCAACAGATTGCCGCCGACCTCCGGCGTGAGATTCGCGAGAACGTCAAACTCCCGCCCGCGGCCTCGCGCGCCGAGCCGTTGTTCAACGCACTGTTCGACACGATCGAGAATGGATTCCGCAGCGCGCTGGCCGCGGCCCTGGCGGGGACTCCCGGCGCCGCCGACGCCGTTTACGGAAAGATCCGCGACGTGGCCTACGCCGCGATTCCCTGTCAGGATGTGACCTACAAAGTCTCAGGCACCTTCTCGCATTCGGCGATTGGCATGTTCCTGTCCGTCACCGGGGAAGGCTTGATCAGCACGGCCGGCACTGCGGGCGTGAGCGGACGCGTCAATTTCCTCGGGCTGCCCGTCGGCACGGGCAAAGTCTTCATCGCCGGCACCGACGATCAGGGAGATCCCAATCCCTCGCTCTGCGGAGAAGTCAAGGTGGCGCTCGGTCCGCTCGAAATTGGCGTCCTCAAGGCAGCGCTGAAGTGCGACAACTGCGTGAGTGGAGTCACCGGAATTTTTGGAAATCTCATCGTCGGTCTGTCACTCGAAACCGTGCAAACCATCCTCGACCGGATTGCTCCCCAGTTTCGGGATGTCTCGCCCGCGGATTTGCCGCGACGCCTGAGCCCTGCGCTGCAGACCGCGTTCCTCGCGGCCTTGCTCGAAGCCAGCGCCAACTCGCTGCCGGGCGACACCAAGCAACGCTTCATCGACGCGGTCGCGAATTCGCTCACGCAATTCGACCCGCAGTTCATCATGTGCGGTGAAGTGAAGCCGAAGCTTTTTGGCCTGCCGCTCGGTCCCGATCTGGTGGCGGGCAGCTACCGCGTCAGCAAGCGTGGACGTGAAGGCGTGGTTAAATTTGCGCCGTCGGCACTCGTCTGTCTGATTCTCGATCCGCGCTTCTGCGCGCCGGTGGACAGCGCCACGCTCGGGTACAACGAAGTGTTCCCGAACTTCGACGCCGCGATCATTGCCGGGTTGGACGGCACCCTCCTGGAACCGGCCAAGGCCGCCGCCTTTGCCAAGGAACAACTCCGCAGTCTGCTGGAAAACTCGACCATCACCACCACTTACGAACTCGCGCCGATGGGCTTGAAGCTGGCCCGCGCACAAGGTCGTGCGGTCATGCCGGACTTCACGGATCATCCCTTGATCCGGCGCGGCGGCTGGAAGCGTCCGGAGCAGATCGGGCTTCCGTCGCGCACCAATCTCCTGCAAGCCATGCTCCGGGCAAACTTGCTCGGCGACCCTTTCTGGGCCGGACGCGTGGGAGATCTTCCGGCTCTCTATTCGAGTGCGGCCGATTCCAGCATTCGCGCCGCTCTGCAAAACCGATCGCTCACTCACGATTATTTCCCCCACGGCGGTTTCATTGGCGCGGGTTACCTGGACGTGCCGCGCGCCCTTTACGACAGTCCGCCGCCGGAGCTTTACACCGCGCTTAATCCGGCCAGTAACATCGTGGCGCGCGCCTTGGCGGCGTTCACTTAGGTCAACGAGTATGTGTTGAAGACCACGAATGCCGGCCAGATCGCTCTCTACGTGCCGGCGCCCAACCCGCCCGTGCTCAATGGCGATCCCGCCGCCATGCTCGCCTCGCTCTCGAACTTCGATCTGACGAGCATCCGCCGACCCGAGCTTTACGCGATCAGCGAAGGATTCCTGGGGGGCTTCCTCAAAGGGCGGCTCCTGGGTGTCGATATCGGTGATGCGGTGATCGAGGCGGTTCCTCCCGGCAACGGCGGCGATGCCTTCTTTCGCGGCCAGGCCAGCATCGCCAATGATCCCCGCAACTGGGTGAAGCTCTTCGTGGATGATGCATTGCTCAATTTCGAGATCCGCCAGTCGCCCACGCAGTCCATCGAAAAGACGTTCACGAGCTGGAAGACCCAGTTGGGCAAACTCGTGGACAAAGGCGAGAATATCACCGCCGCGGACATCGACGCGCAGTTTCTGCCTTTCCTCGACGCGTTGTACTCCCAATTGCCCAAGGCGAAACTTGAGGCGCGGCTCGAGAACATTCATCTGCCGCCGGAACTTCAGACCTTTCTCCAGGTTGCACCCAACGCCAGTCTGGCGCTGGAAGCGTTCTCGCCGCGATTCGAGCCGACGCTCGCTGGAGATTCGCCTTCGGCATTTGCCCGGCGCAACGGCGGCATCGTCATGAAAGGCAGCTTCACCTTCGGCGGGCTCGTCACCGTGCCAAACGCCGAGCTGGCCGTCCTGCCGAAACCTTATGATCCGCTCGCCACCACCGTTCCTCCCGACCTGGCCGGCGAATTCCGGATCGACTCCGCGACCCTCGCGGGCGGTGTCCAGATGCGCAACGCTCTCCTGAGCTTCAACAGCGCCGTGCCCAGCTTTAAACTGAACGGCGCGGTCACCGCCATCGATTTACCACCACTCATGCGAATCGAGCCGCTGAACAACGCGGCTGAACTCGGCGCCACCGTGAATTTCCGGGGAAGCGCGACGCCCTCGGCACTGTTCCGCATCGAGCCGGCGAAGCTCATCGTGCCGCTCATCGCCGGGAACCGCACCGTGGTCGTACATGGTGCGAGCGTGAACGATGCCTTTTCCTTCTCCACCTCGGAACCGTGGACGGCCAATGCGTCCATACAAGATACGCTGCCCTTCGAGCTGAAGGCCGGGAACGACGTTCTGATCAGCCTGACGCGCGAGAACGTCTCCGGAATCAGTCTGCAACGCGACGCGAGCGGCGTGGTCACGTTCGCGATCACCAATCGGCCCGGCTCGCAGATCACGGTTTTCCCGACGAAATCGATCCAGCAGACCTTCCGTTTTTCACAACAAACGACTCTGGTGGTGCGGACGGACGGAACGTTCAGCATGACCGGTTCATTACAGGAGAATGCAAGTGTCGCCACCAGCGTGGGACTGCTCATTGGCGGAGTGGGGAGCGGTGGCAGCGTCACTTTCGAGCGGGTGCGCAACGCGGCCGACGCGACCTTCGACACCCGCCTCATTTTGCAGGGCAATGTTTCTGGCGGAGTCCTGCCGGCAGGCACGATCGCCACGGATGGTCGCGTCACGTTGAGCCTGGCCAACGGCGCGAGTGTCTCCGGTTCGGTCAGTTTGCCGCCGCTGGACTTTGTCCGATTCCGCCTGGCACCCCCGGCGGGCACGGCGAACTTCTCCGCCAGCCTGTCCCGCAGTGGCCTCGTCCTCGCGACTGGAACCGCGCGACTGCTCTACGACTCGGTTGAGGTCTGCCAGTTTCCCCTCTCCACCACGGGCACCCAGATCGTGTTGCCGCCCGCCACCAATGAAGGCGCGCTCGGGCGGCTGGCGACTCACGCCATCGCGCCCAGCTTTACTCTGCCGGGTGCCGCGGGCGATTTTTCCTTTAGCGTCACCACCTCGACCTTCAACCTGTTCAACTTCCCGCTCGGGCAGACTTCGTTCACGTTCGGACGCAGGAGCGGTGTCGTCACCGTCACAGTCAACGGCAGCCAGCTTGCGCTGCCCCTGGCAGGCATTCCCACGATCAATCTTGGAGGCACGTTGAATTCGGACGGGCTCTTCGCCCTGACCAACCGTGCCGCGATTAGTTCGTTTAACCCCGCCGGCAGCACGCTTCCCATTCGCGCCATGGCCAATGCCTCGGCGGTGCTGAAGCGTGAGTTGCTGAACAGTGTCCGGACCACCTCGCTCGCCCTCACGGGTAACGTGAGCGCAGGCGTGCTCGATACGGTAACGCCCGTAGGGACGGCCAGCGGCTCCCTGACCGCCCGTCTGTCCGGGCCAGGCGCGACGACCGTGCCCACCTTGACGCTGGCCGGCGAAATTCGGCTGAGACCGCTTCGTGTTCCCGCCGCTGATCCGGCGGTGTTCCTCCTCGAATCTGTCACCGGCCCGGACATCGTGGCCACGCTCAACAACTCTTCGCTCACCTTGTCAGGGATCCGCTTCAGCGCACCGGGCCTGTTTAACGAAACATTTACTTTGCAACCCCTGATTCTCCCCGCCTCCGGCAGTTTCACCCAGCAAATCGGTCCGGTGACCCTCAGTCTTCCGGTACCGAATGCGGCGGCTTACAATCTGGCCACTGTCCAGTTCCAGGTGGATCGCACCGCCGGCATCTGGTCGCTGAAGAACTTTAGTGGCGACGTAACGCTGCCTGGCTTTGCGACGGTCAAACCCCGCCTCAGCGGCACCATCAGCAGTGACGGCACCTTCGATCTCACCAGCGCGGCGACGGTGACCCTTCCGCTCACGGGCCAGCCGGTGGACACGTTCGCCAGCGGCACAGCCCGTCTGAAACGCGAACGGAGCGGCAGCGCCTACAGTCTTTCCTTGCGTGTCGATGGCACGCTCGGTGGCGGCATCCTCCAGCAGATCGGCGTGCCCACGGCGCAAGGCTCGGCGCAGTTCAGCAGCACCGCGTTCAACGGGATCGGCGGTCCGGTGACGGTGACGAAGCTTGATTTCGGCGCGCTCGATCTCGTGCCGGACACCGGAAACAGCTTCTCCGCGACGCTTGGTTCCAGCGGTCTGACCTTCAACACTGGAAGCGCCAGACTGCAACTGAACGACAATACCCTCTGCACGTTTCCGCTCAACACCACCGGCACTCAGTTCACGATTCCGCCTTCTGCCGAAGCAGATCAACCAAGGCGCACCGGTCTCCTCGGTCTGCTCCCAAGCTTCCTGATGCCTCGCACTGGCGACTTTGAATTCGCGGTGAATCCGCCGAGCTTCACAATCCTTGGCTTCAACCTCGGTGCGCCGGGCTTCAAGTTCGGACGTCGTCAGGGCGTGGTGGGCGTGTGGGATTTTGGTGGCAACCTTCCCTTCGATGCTTTCCGTGTGTCCTCAGTCGTTGGCAGTCCGCTGGCAACCCGACTCGGAGGAACGATCAACGCCAGCAGCGGGGTGATCGCGTTCGATTACTTCGCGGCAACGGGACAGGTTCCCACTTCACGCCTGCGCATCGGGGGGATCGAAGTTGGCAACGGGGAAATCCACCTCTCAAACTCAGGCCTTAGCGCCAAGGGCAACATCTCCCCCACGGGTTCCGGCGTGGCGTTCGGTTTGAACGGCGTTGTCGATGCCTCCGGCGGTTACTCCCTCACGGGAACTCTGACCTCGCCACTTTATGGGTTTCCCATGCAAAGCGCGAAATGCTCTCTGTCCGGCGCTGGCTCGGGTTCCGGATCGCTCAAGGCCGAAGTGAGTTTCAGTTTCACCGGGCTGAACTCCACGCTCAACAACGCCACGCTCCAAGGCGATATTCGTAGCGATGGATTCATGGATCTGAGCCTTGTGTCGCCGACGACTCTGACCGTCGCGGGATGGCAGTTGAGCAATCCCGTGTTTCACTGGTCGCGTCCCGCCGGGCTGAATGCGATTCCGACGCTGGAAGCAGGCGGAAGCCTCATCATCTCCGGCAACAGCTATTTGTTGGGTGGCACGATCACCGTGTCGGGAACCCAGGCACTCCCGACTCTTGGATTCGGGCCCGCCAGTCTGACGCTTGGCGGCTTCAGCACCAGCAACGGAAGATTGACTCTCGACAACACTGGCCTGAACGCCAGCGGGACATTCACCATCCGAGCTTTGGGCACCTCCTTCGGCGACATCGGCTTCGCCGGGCGGATCAGTCGCAGTGTAAGAAACAACTTCATCATTTACAGCCTGGCGCGAACCTCGGGGGATCTGAAGATCGGTGGTGTTTCAATCTCGAATCCCGACCTCTCCCTGTCCTCGGGCGGCTCAGTTTTGGGAAGCGCGACACTTCCGTTCGGCGCGATCAGCGCATCGCTGAACAATCTCAGCATCTCGCCCGGCGCCGGGTTGAGCTTCGATCAATATGACCGCGCGGTGGATTCTGGTTGGAAAAAGCTTCCAGACCCGCTGCCCACGGAACTGGGAGATGTGAGCGTCCGCCTTGCCGGCAAAGTCGCCTTTCGACCGTCCGGCGGGACCAGCTTCAGCGCCACGCTGGAGTATTCATGGGCCACCTGGACGACCTACGAAACGTGCGAGGATACGGACAACTCGCCCTTCACCCCGCCCGTCTGCACCACCCACCGTCCGCCCAACAACATCGATTCCGTGTCGATGCCGCCGCGCTTCTCTGACTCCTCGGGAATTGGAACGAACGGAGAGTTCAAGATCAACAATTTCAATTTCGACCTTTGGTGATGGAGTCTGAATTTCCGCGGCGACAGCCCCTGACTTGTTCATGTAACGTCAAAGGCGCTGTGCGGAAGTGGGCCGGTCTTATTCCGGTGAATTCAAAACGACCATGAATTCATTCCAATTCGCGGTCGCTTTGAATCCGCGGGGTCACCTCAGTTCATAGGGTCAGGATTTCTGAGGACAGGCATGCTTCGGGCGGCATGGACTTCTACTCACTGGCCGCAGGTGGGGAGAATTGCAGTCGTGAAACGGCGAGGCGCTTGAAGAGGGCCTTGCCAAACACCGGACTGGTGACTGTCCATCCCTCGTCGTCCGCCTTCTCCAGCACAACAGAAACGACTCCGCCGCGAGCAAGCGATGCCCGGGTCAGCTTGGGGGAGGCCGCCGGTTTCTCAAGACGTTTGCCCGCCATCTCCATTTGTTTCACGCGGGCAAGCGGCACCTCGACAGTTCCGGTGGCAGAGGCGAAAGACATTTTTCCATCCCTCACCGTCTCGATGTTGCCCTGCAACTTGTCGCCATTGCGCAGCCTGACAAGATCCGTGGTGCTGTCCGGCGTGTTCGAAGGCTTCTCCTCGAACTGCCCGTCCCATTCGGTCACCCGCAATCCGCTGATCCTGCTCGATCCCTGTCCCTGATGCACGATGCGGATGCCGGTGCCCGTTCCCATGAATCCGTTCGGGTCGATCCATGCCTTCACCAGGACGCCATCGAGCACCAGCGCCATGAGATTTTTCGCCTTGTAACTGCGAATCTCCACATGGCTGGAATTCTTCTGAGAGAACGTGGGAGCCATCGGCACCTGTCCGAGGTAACGGATGGGATCGGCTTTCGTCACCGCCAGCACGTTCACGTAATAGTTGTTCAGTTGAAGGCTGTAGAAACCTCCAAAATCTGGTCCCGTTTCCTTCGACGCCAGATTCACCGGCTGGAAGTGATCGGTATAAAGGGCGATCGCCAGGTGGAAGCTTCCCCGCCAGGCCAGATCAAATTCGAGGACCGACATGTCCGGGAGCTTCACATCGCGGGCAATCGATGCCGCTTTCGTGGCGTAAAATGCTCCATCGCGGAATCTCCATTCGCCGGGATCTCCAACCGTCGTGGAAACCACCTTCCCGATCGTCCAGCCTTCAATCCCTGTAGGACCTTCAAAGATCGGCGTGCCTGGCGACCCTTTTGGCTGAATGAACTCGACCATCCCTCGTGGAATGATCAACCGCCCCGCGTGCCACGTTTCGATCGTCAGCGATTGTGCATCCAACGTCACCAGATCCCCGATCAATTCATCGCGGTTCGTCAGCCGTACAAAACACGCGTTCGCGCCGGCAGCCGGCATTGTTTCAGGATCTGCAAGGCCGACTTCCAGGAGATTCTCGACCTTGAACTGGATCGGCTCCGCCGCGTCAGGATGCCGCCAGCGAAGACCCTCTCCGGGATCGAATGTCTGGAATCTCCCATACAATGTGTCTCCATTGCGAAAACGAACCTCTTCCCGGCGTCCCATGCTGGTCGCCGATCCTGGTTGCGCCCCACTTGCAAGAATCGGCAGCAGGCACAGGGAGAGATGAAGCAATGCCATGAATCCGCTCACCTGAAAGGGAGCGGTGTCCTCGATGTGCCGTGGCGTTGGAGGTGAAACGGCAATGCCATCAGCCTCCGGTGCCTGCTGTGATATCAGCCTGATCTTCATCCTACTCATCTGGTTCAGGGAGCTCATCCTCGCCCAATTCACCCGCAACGGGCGATCGCTGTCTGGAAAGGTTGAATTGAAGCTGGCGGATGGACCTGGGATCTAGGGCCAGTTTGCCAAAGGTCGGACTGGTTCCGGCAACTTCCTGCTCGCCCCAGCGGTCCAGTTGAAATGCCACAATTCCGCCACCAGCCACGTGAGCGCGGACTTCCCATGGCCCCGTCTTCACCGGCAGTTCATTTGTCCTGCCGAGCACGAGCTGCGTGACGCGCTGCATCGGTATCGCGAGATCAGCCTGGGGCGTGGAGAAGGCCAGCTTGCCATCCCGTGCCGACTTGAGAGTGCCGATGACCTTGTCACGGTTCGCCAGGAAGGCCATGTCACCCACCGGAACCGCATTGGTGGCTTTGGCCATCTCCACCCGTCCGTCCCATTCAGAGACTCGAATGTTGCTCAAGCGAATCACCGGTCCGTCCATTTGAGATGAGAAGACAACACCGCCGCCTTTGCCCACAAACCCCGAGGCATCCTTCCAACGATGCGCCAACTGGCCATCCGCGAAGACGGCTATCGTCGAGTCTTCACGACTGCATCGGAACTCCAGCCGTACTTTGTTGCGCCGTTGCATGGACGGAATCTCCGCGCGCCCGAGGCTCGTCACCCCCGCGCCGCTCTGCATTCGCTGAAGGCTCACCTGGTTCGGGCTGATGTAGAACACGTAGGCACTCACACTGTAATCGAAGCGATCCACTGCCTCCGTGTAGAGAGTTAGGCCCATTGTGAAGGGACTGCTCCATGAAAGATCAAACTCGATGGACGAGGAATCCGGCAGCTTGAAATCACGGCCCAGCACCCCGGGCACGCTCGTGGTGAAGCTCGAGTCGCGGTATTGCCAGCCGCGGGCCACGCGGGACATCACCCATCCATTCGTCCCCGTCGGCCCTTCATACTGGACGGAGAAGCCCTTCCAAAAAAACTCCACGCTCCGCAATGAATCCCTTGGCGCCTTGAGACTGCCGCCAAACCACGTCTCCAGCTCGATCGTTTCTTCGCCAATGCTGGCGAGGTTTCCATAAAGTTCGTCTCCGTTCCTGAACCGGAACCGGCATGTGGGCTTGACCGTCGTCGTGATCGACTTCACATCATCGAATTGAATCGAAGCGATGTTTACGGGCCGAAAATCAATCTGCTTCAACGCTTCCGGATGTTCCCATCCCACTCCTCGATCAGGATTCATCGATTGCAGCCGCCCATGCAAGGCGGCACCGTCAAAGAACTCCAGGAGACCGGCAGGCCCTTCCGCGGCTCGCGTAGCGAATTGCAACACCGCCGCGAGCAGAAGCCCGATCCACAGTCCGGCATTTCGTGATCGCAACTCCATCTCACCTTTCATAGATCGGCAGATACCGGTAGTTCAGGGCAAGTGAGAGTAGCGAAGCGGCCGTTGAGAACGTCGTTCCAAACTGGCCATCCCAGCTTCCCTCAGGATTCTGCGTGGCCGCGAGCGCCTTGATGTTCTTCCGATTCCACGGCTGCCAGGCCTCGGGTGATGCGTGAAAAAACGCCTGGGACGCGTAGTAGATGTAGTACTGCGGATAGCCTGTCTCGGCTGGAGAATTCTTGAGAAACTCGAACGCCGACTTGTACTGTTTGGAATTCTTGTCCTTGGCTAGAGTGAGCACCAGACAGCCGATTGCCGTGCGCGCCCCGTTTGGCGAATGGTTGTCCGTGTAACCAAAACCACCTTCCGAAGTCTGGCAGCGCAGGAAGAACCGCAATCCTTTTTGAATCGCCTCCTCCGGCACCGCAAGGCCGGCGTTCCTTGCCGCAAACAACGCCACCATCTGGGCTCCGCTCGCGGTTGTATCCGCATCGGTGGCTTCTGGAGAATAGCGCCAGGCGCCGGAAGGATTCTTGGCCTGCGAACTGAGGATCAGCTTCACCGCCTGCTGCAATGCGGGGCCCAGACGATCGTCATCCACGGCTCCATACGCCTCGGCCAAGGCGAGCGTTGCGAAGCCGTGGTTGTACATCGATCTTCCAATGTAACCGGTCTGCTTGTTGGTTTGTTTGAGAATGAAATCCAGCCCCCGTTTGATGGGCTGGCTGTAGGGACCGAGGTTCGGATCGTCGCCGTGGGCCATCATCGCAACAACCGCCAGGCCGATCACTGCAGGTTCGCCGCCGTAGGGACCATCCGCCCACCGCCCATCCGCCGCCTGCGTCCGAAGCAGATATTGCAGTCCTTTGACGTAAATGCGGTCCACCTCCGAGCCCATGAGATCGGAACTCTCGCCGTAGATTTCCTGCCCGCCTGCCGGCAACGATGCCGTGAGCAAGCACGCGAGAAGGAGGCAACCTGTCAATGACCGCCAGAAGAGCCGGCAGGGCGAGGAGTCCTCACCGCGCCGCGGCATTCGTGAAGACGCGGTGATCCCTTCGATGTTCGCCGCAGGCCGAGGACAGCCAGTCCCACCCCGCGCTTTCAACAAAGCAGGAGCGAGAAGATTCGGAATGAAATAGAAAGCTTTCTCCATCCTACTCGCCCTGCGCTTCCAGCGCGTTGAAGTAACTCTCCAGTGCCTCGCGAAATTCAGTCGGCACCTGACCGCTGAAACCTGTCGCCTTCTGAACCGCCCGACGCTCGGCGCCCTTTCCGGCTGCGTCGCCTTCTCCGGAGCCGGGTTTTTGATCCGTGGTGCCGCCCGCCTGGCTGCCACCGCCATTCTTGCCTTTGTCCATCATGCTCATCTGCTCGCTTCCGCTCTGTGACATCATTTGCATGAGGAACGCCACCTCTTCCATCGCGCTGCTGGAGCTTCCGCTCTGACCACCCTGTTGCTGCACCTGCTCGTTGATGATGTTGATGGCGTCTGTGAGCAGCTCGATCGTTTTCGTCTCCGCAGCCCGTGTTGGGACGCCGGTTTCCGGCTTCGTGAGAAACGCCTCGACCGATTTCATCGAGCTGAATGAATCCAGAAACACCTGCTGAAGAACCGCTATCGGAACGCCCTTTTGCAGACGGAACAATTCGCGCATCGCCTCCTTTTCACGTCCATTGAGCAGCTCCGCATTGAAGACGTAGAGGGGCGCGTCCTCCTGGCGTTGATCGAGCAATCGTGTCTGTTCGCGCAGATTGACTTCCCCTTCCCTCAAACGCAGAAGTCCAAGCAATGTCTTGAGGAGCTTTTCAGCCATCGGATCTTCGCCACCCTCGCTGCCGCTTGGCGCGCCCGCGGCTTCAGCGTCCTTTCGTTTAGGCTCCAGCGTGTTCGCCCAGCCATCGAACCGTTCCGACCATGAAGCCAGGTTCTGCATCGCCTCCATCCCGATGTTTTCCAGGATCAGTCCCTTGATTCTCTCCAATTCCTCAATTGTCCGCGCCCCGGACATTTCCTTGTCCACAGTTCCGTACTCGGCCTTCTGCGTGCGCTCAAAGAACCGGCTGATCTCGCCCTGCAAAGTCTTGGCCTCCTGCTGCGCCGCTCCTTCATCGCCGGACATCAAGTCGTTCGCGCGTTGAATCCTTGGCGGCAGTTCCTTCGGCAAAAGCCCCACGGTCTCTCCCAGATTCTTCTGGATGCGACCGGCCAGATCCTTCTGTCCCGAAGCAAGCTTCCGCAGGCGCTGCGCCAGCGTCATGGCCTGCAAGTCGTCCATGCTGTTGTTCATCTTCTTCTGCATCTGCTCCAGTTCCTGCAGCGCCTCCTGCTCCTTTTCGTGGGCGTCCGCGAGATCCTGTTGCCGCGATTCGGGACTCTTCCTCGCCTTGTTCAAGGAGTCCGTGGCCTGCTTCAATTCCGACTTCGCGAGCTTCTGCATCTGCTGAAGGTTTTTCGACCACTCACGCAGCGTATCCTCCGGAACCAGCGGATTCCTCATCGCCTCGCGCAAAGCCTTCGAGCCTTCGCGAGCCAGCTCCTCGAGGTTGGAGACGTTCTGCGCCTGGTCGTCCTTGAGCGCTTCCAGGCGCTCATTCAACTTGTCCGCCGCGAGGTCATCCTTGGGCAGATCCTTCATTTCTCCCGTGACATCGGTGATCTTTTCCTCGAGTCGCGTCACTTCCTCCAGGCGCGCCTGCAGAGCCTCCAACTGTTGCCGCACCATCTCGGCGTGGCGCTCATTCCCCAGCACGCGAATGCGGTAAACTGCCGATTCGCCCGGCTCGCGATTGGGGAAATAATCCCGTGCAAACACTTTGAGCTCCACCACCGAATCCGCCGGGATCTTCATCAAACTCGGGCTGAAGCCGAAGCTTTCCGCAAACTTTCGTTCCGAAGTCGTGGGGGCTTCCGCTTTGAATCCCGTCTTGAGCGCACTGTTGGTCTGCGCCCATTCTCCAGTCGCCACCCATGTTAACCCAAGGTCGCGCACGCCGAAATCATCGCGAGCCTGTGCCTTGAGATTGACGACTTCCGTTTCCAGCATCGCGATCTCCCGCGGTGCATCGATCAGCTCGGGAATCGGCGGCAGATCTTTTCGGGATTCAATGGTGAGCTTCCACGGAGCCGCCACATCAAGCCCCAGGCTGTCCCTCCACGACAACTCCACCACGCCCTCCACGCTTTCCCTGGCCGTTTTGAATTTCGCTCCGTCCACGCTCAACGAGACCTCGGCGGCGTCCATTCTTTTCATCCGGGCTGAAGCCAGCTCGCGCGTCGCCGTCCCTGTGAACGAGGCGCTGGCGCCCTCGACAATTTCGAAACTGCCCTGCTGCACCGGCTGCTCCACCGCGGGCTGCTTCAAATAGGCGGGCAGCTCCACCGTCGCGGTCAGATCCTTTAACGAAGGCCGGTGCGTCGGAAGAATCTTCACGAATGCCGTCGCGTCGCCCAGCTTGACGATGAGTTTGTCCTCGCGGGTCTGGCCTGGCACTTCAAACTGGACGACCCCCTCGCGAACCTCACTTCGCAACGGCGCCTGGAAGCCCATGCGTGCCAAAGCGCGCGTAGGACGCCAGAAGGAGCGGTAACTTGCACGGGCTGAAACCTGAAAATTCTCTCCGTGAGCGACGACTTGTTCCGCCTTCAAGGCCTCGATCCGGACAAGCGTGTAACGAGGCACGGAGCCAAGGGGAATCACCCAGCGCGCCAGCGCATTGCCAGCCGCCTCGGGGATCACCAGGACCACGCTGATTGCCATGACCGTTACAGCCGCCGCGCCGCAACCCAGCCGCCGCGCCAGCTTCGGGTTCACGGCCTCGACGAAATTGTAAGGTGCCGCATCAGCCGCCACCTGTTCGATGGCCGCCCGGTATAACTCGGGGGAAAAAAAAGTCTGGTGCTTCTTCTCGCTGGCGAGTTCAACGATGCCAAGCAGCCGGTCGCCGAGCCTTCTGAACCGCCTTTGCACGATCACCGCGTAATCCCGCAAGTCGCGCCTGCGCCACACCCAGCGACCGGCCCATCGAACGATCACCCAGCCTGCCATCGCTGCACCAGCTCCAAACATCGCTCCCCGAACCCAGCCCGGGGTATCCCATAATCTGTCTGACGCGAAGACTCCAAGGTAGGAAGTTACCAGCGCACCCACACCGGCGGCCGCGGTTTCGATCATCTCGATGCGCCACAGGCGGCGTTCAAGAATTCCAAACTGCCGCTGCAACTTCTCAGGCAGTTGCACCGGCACATCGCGCTCACGCGGGTCCATGTCCGGGGAGGTCAATGCCACGGAATACTCCACTCAAAAGGCTCCGGATGCCGCGCGTATTCAACATCGCCGCCGCTTGCCTGTGCTGCTCGGTGCATGGTCACGCCTCAAAGATGCCGGAAACCACCAAACAGGCAACGGGGAATCTCGGGAGGTTTGGAGGCGTCTTCGATGTGAATCACCTGGCTTGGAGTTGTCGTGCGTGGAGTAAATCTGATTTTCAACTAGTACTCCGTCAGTCATCAAATGAGGGGTAAAATTTCTTGAGTTTGACGCGGGCATCGTCGGTGGTGAAACGCCAGTTGATTTTGGAAGAGGGCTGATTGCGACGCCGGGTCCAGGCGGCGATCTCTTGGCGCAGGGTG
>SXGU01039935.1_pt1 | contig 25634 bp, 17 predicted proteins | sample 3174531 | NCBI WGS metagenome assembly SXGU01 (sample SAMN11356863, study PRJNA531348) | freshwater metagenome | isolation source: freshwater sample F1-140 | place: China: Fuxian Lake, Yuxi | collected 2017-12-25
GCCACCTCCCGCACACGATGCTCCACCTCGCCCAGACTTGCCCATCCTGGATTCCATTCTAAAAGATTCTCTGTCTTCCTTCCTCACTCCTTTCAAACTAGCCAGTGAAAAACAACCAGGTAATTCCCGAAGAACCAAAAATACGGGTGACTTCATTGTTGCTCGGACTTCCGGGGAGGGGCACGTGTTCCCACTGGCCATTTGCGAACCGCTGAAATCCGAAAAGCTTCGTGCCGACCCAGACGTCGCCTCGTGAATCCTGGAAGATAGACTTGATTTCATTTATCCCTCCCTGGGATGACGAGGGGAAGGAAGTGATGACGCCGTCCTTGAGGCGGCTGATTCCATCATCACAGCCGAACCAAAAGGTTCCGTCTGACGATTCGTGAATCGACCAGACATTTTCATTCACAAGGCCATCGGGGGCGGCAATCGTTTCCATTCGCTTCAGTTGCAGCATGACCACGCCGCCGAATGGAGTTCCAACCCACAAGTTCGCCTCGCGATCCTCAAACACCGTCAGGGCGCGCGCCAGCAATGGGGAAGTCGTCGCGGCTTTCTGGAACGCCCCGTCTTCAAAACTGTACAGCGCTCCTAAGTTGGTTCCGGCCCACACCTTGCCCGTCGAGTCCTTGAGCAGGAATGCTCCCGCCAAATCCGCCTGCTGAAAATCAATGGAGTAATGACGCCATTGCTCCCGCTCGCGGACATAAATTCCTCCTGCCGCCAATACCCACAATTGATCGCCATACCGCCGTATCGCACGAACATCGCGGAAGCTTAAATTTCCGCCGGGCTTGATTTCCTCCGTGCGTCCCGTTTTAGGATCAAGCCTCTGCAACCCCTCTTTGAGTCCCAGCCAGATCAACCCAGCCGTATCCACGAATACCGATTGGATCTCGTCGTCAAGCAGTCCTGTTTCCGCGCCGAACCGTTGCGTGATTCTGCCGTCCTTGAATTTTAGCAACCCGTGTGTCGATGCGAGCCAAAGGCCTCCATCAATCGCGGCGTCCATCTGACGGATGATCATCTCTGGTGCGCCGGCATTGATGTCGTAGTTCGCAAAACGCTGTCCGTCAAAATAGCAGACGCTTTCCCGCCTTCCGATCCACAAGCCGCCCGTGAGGCGGTCCTGCATCAGGCTTCCGCAATTTCCATCTTCCAGAGCCGGATTGCTGCCGGGCCCGAAAACTGTCAGCGTGACACCATCAAAACGAACCAGACCAAATCTGGTGCCGAACCACAGGTAGCCGTCCGAAGTCTGAAGGATCGCTTTGACGCTGCTCTGCGGCAGACCTTCCTTGATGACCTTGAAGTTATACTGATTAAGCCGGTTCGCAGGCGCGGAGAATGTTGGCTCCTGTCCCAAGAGCCACAGCGCGAGGAGCCATATCAACCGGTAATGAATGCCGGCCATCATCCTCGCGAGCTTGGAACACCCGATGGTGATCGCAATTCAATTCTGGCTCCCGACGGATCTTTTCCAATGGGTTACTCGCTGACCGGAATTTTGAAGTAGCACTGCCAGTCGCCGATGGATGCGCCGAGGCTGACCTTCTTGCCGGTGAACCATTCGACGTGGCCATCTTCAAACCCAAAATTGCCACCGGACGGAGCTCCATTTTGCAACCGATGGGTCGCGGTGAAGACTTTCTTCCCATCATAATCCGTCTTCCACGAGAGGCGTGCATCATACATGTTTGTTGTTGAGGGGCCGATGCCCTGCATGCGGTCGATGATGATCGGGGCCTGCGAGAATCGCCCCCCGAGTTTGCTTCGATAGTACCAGTCGGCAGTTCCCTTTGCCTGGCTTTTGATCGTTGCATCGCCGTCCTTGCGTCCCGGCAGGTAGAAATAGCCGATCAACTGCGCCGTATTGTCGGAGGAAATCATCCCGGCTTCCGCGGCACGATGCCACTTGTCCGTCGGGCAGAAGAGCACGTCATTCGCAGGGCGCTCGTTCTTCTTGGTCGTGCGTGTGTTCTTGATCAGGTAATTATTCCAAAAATTGCTCATCGAAGGCATCATCCAGCTCAAGTCTCCTCCGGCGCTGTTGTCTGGAAATTTCTGATCAAAATCCCCGGCATAGATATTCACAGCCAAAGCCCATTGTTTCGAGTTGCTGACGCACAACGATTTTTGAGCGTTGGCCTTCGCCTTCGACAAGGCAGGCAGAAGCATCCCGGCCAGAATTGCGATGATCGCGATGACGACGAGGAGTTCGATGAGGGTGAAAGCGCGGCGGACGGTAGGCGCGGCAGACTGCCCGCGTGTCGGATGGTGAAATAAAAAGTTCATGTGCGTTGAGTTGTTAGGCGTGAAGCAGCTCTTGGATAACGCTTCCATGCACGTCCGTCAACCGCCGGTCGATGCCATTATGTCGGAAGGTCAGGTGCTCATGGTTCAGGCCAAGCAGGTGCAGCACGGTGGCGTGAATGTCATAAACCAGCGTCGGATTGTTTCGTTCGAGCGGCTTGTAGCCCCATTGATCGCTCTCGCCACAAATCGCGCCACCGCGAATGCCGCCACCTGCCAGCCAGTTCGTGAAGACATAGGGATTGTGGTCGCGTCCCTTGCCGCCCTGCGACGAAGGCATCCTTCCGAACTCGGTCGTCCACAAAATGACCGTGTCATCCAGGAGCCCGCGCTGCTTCAAGTCTTCAATCAACGCAGCCGCGCCGCACGCAAAGCCCATCGACAATGGTCCGTGATCGCGGCGAACGTCCTCGTGCGAATCCCAGTTGCGTCGCGGGAAACCATTGTCGTTGCCGGACCAGATCTGCACGAAACGAACGCCGCGTTCGATCAGCCGCCGCGCGACCAGGCACTTGCGTCCGAAGTAGTCTTTCTCCTCGCGCGCATTGATCTCCTTGGGCCACTCCTTTGTGGTTTGATCGATGCCGTAGAGTTTCAGGATGTGTTCCGGTTCGCGTGAGATGTCCATCGCCTCGGGCGCGGCAAGTTGCATCCGCGCAGCCAGCTCATAGCTGCGAATCCGCGCGTCGAGCCGGGCGTCCTCTTCGCGTTCCGCGAGATGCCCGCCGTTGAGTTGAGCCAGGAGCGTCTGGGTGGCGGCCTCGCTACCCGAAGTGATGAAGTCGCCGCGCTTGTCCGGTCGAAGATCAGCGATGGAATTCTCACGCCCCGGATAGATCATCGTGCCCGCATGCTGTTGCGGCAGGAAGGCTGAATCCCAATTCTTGGGTCCATTGGAGGCGAAGCCGCGGTGATCCGGCAGAACGACAAACGCCGGCAAATTCTCATTCATGCTGCCGAGACCGTAGCTCACCCAACTGCCCATTCCCGGGAATCCAGGCAATTGAAAGCCGGTCGCCTGAAGGTAAGTCGCCTGGCTATGCACACCTGTCTTGCCCACGAGATTGTGAACGAAGGCGATGTCGTCCACCACTCGACCGAGGTCCGCCACGACTTCGCTCAACATCTTGCCGCATTCTCCGTAGGGCTTGAATTCCCACACCGGCTTCATCCACGGCCCGAGCCCGTCCTGAAACGCCTCGACGTGCTCGCCGAAGTCACTCTTTTGCCCGTCGCGTTTCACCAGTTCCGGTTTGAAATCGAAAAGGTCAATGTGGCTTGCCGCCCCGCCCATGAACATCTGGATGACACGCTTCGCGCGCGGCTTGAAGTGGGGGAGCTTCGCAGCTCCTGGAATTGCCGCCGCCTGGTTCGCGTTCCCCGAAAGCAGGCCTTCGGAGCCGAGCAAACTCGCCAATGCGATGCCTCCCAGACCGCCGCCGGATCGCCACAAGAATTCGCGCCGGCTGAGCGGTGTCGCCCTTCCAGTGAAGCGATGAAATGGTGAATCGTTTCTCATGGCTCAATCCACAAACGAGAACTCATTCAAGTTGAACAGCGCCCGGCAAAGATTTGCGCTCCCGAACTCCCGCGCGTAACGTTCCAACTTCTCAAGGTCAGAGGAAGACGGCGGATGGCCTGTGGAATCGTAATAGGCACTCCGCACGTTTTCCTGAAGATCGCCGCCGGCCATTTCCAGCTTTGCGGCGAAGTGTTTCGACATCGCCACCACCATCGCATTGTTCAGCATCGCGAGCGCCTGGAGCGCCGTGACGCTTTCGTTGCGGCGGGCGACCTGCATGGAGGGATCAGCGCAATCCAGCGTCGTCATGAATGGCTGGGGCTGCGAACGCACGACGAACCGATAAATCGACCGCCGGTGCGATTTTGGATCGTCCGGATTGTGCAAATGATACTCGTAGTGCGGCGAATGCTCCGGTTTCTCGATGACAAAATCCTGAAAACTCGGTCCGCCCATGGTCAGATCCAGTTTTCCGGCGACCAAAAGCATCGCGTCGCGAACCGCCTCGGCTTCGAGCTTCTTCCGGTTCATCCGCCAGAGGAAGCGGTTGTCGGAATCAGCGGCCAGGGCGCGGCTGAAGTTTTCAGCAACCAGTGAATCAGAAGTAAGTTGTGCCGCCGGCTTTGATTCGCCAGATGCGCTGCTGCCGCCTGCTGAACTCCTTTGCCGATACGTCGCACTCGTGACAATCAACCGGTGAAGTTGTTTAAGGGATTGTCCACCATCGCGAAACTCGCAGGCCAGCCAGTCCAGCAATTCCGGATGTGTCGGCAGTGAGCCCATCTTTCCGAAGTCATTTGGGGTTTCCACAATGCCACGGCCGAAGTGCTGCATCCAGACGCGGTTCACGATGGAACGCCACGTGACCGGATTGCGCGAATCAGAGAGCCATTTCGCCAGCGCCGCACGGCGTCCCCCTTCCGGTTGATCCGCCGGAATCTCAAAGCGCGCGGGCAGATCTGCCACCACTTTAAGAGTGCCCGGCCCGACCTCCTTTTCAGGCTTCTGCACATTCCCACGGTTCAAAAGGTGAATCGGCCGCGGCTTGCCACCGTTCTTTCCCGTGCCCGCAAACGCTCCGGAACCTGTATGGACAGCCGCCACGTACGCCATGCTCGGCTTGTCCAGCCGGCCCAACTCTTCCTTCAAACCGCTCAACTTCTCGCGGATCTCTTCCAGCGTTCGTTTGTCATCCACCGAGGTGTTCGTGGCGATCAGCTCGCCGCGTTCCTTGCGCAGGCGGACGAGCTCGGTGGATTCAGCGTTGCCCACGCCCGGATACCAGCCATCCGTCAAGTTTGACTTCTGCCAGCGCACCGGCGCTTCGACCGAATCCAGCGCGGTGACCGTCGCCCCCAAAGCCACGTTCATGCCTGCGCCATCGATAGCGCGAAGTTCCGCGAGGGCGAAAATGAAGTCGTTCTGCCGTGGCGCCAGTTTGGTGGCGGTAACGCGGATAAAACGAGCCGTCTGTCCGCCGGTGTCGAACGACTGCGCCTTGAGTTTCGGATTCTCCAGATCGGCGCTTGTCTGATCCTTGATGATCTTCACGCTGTTCGAAAACTCCACCTCGTTGGCAACCTCCACTTTGAATCGCAGCGGAAAACCAAAGCCCTCGCCGATGTCATTGAAATCATCCTTGCACGGATGCAGAACAACGTTCGTCAAGGTGACAATGCGCCCAAGGTCCACCTGCACCCATTTCACACTGCTCTGAGCCGGCTCAATGGCGCTATGGTAGCCGAGGGCGTCCCCCTTCTTCGCCGCCTTCTCCGCATCGGCGATCTTCGCGTCCAACGTGATCAGTGGCTCACCCGCACGAGTGGCAATTCCGTCATCGATCTGCTTTCTGCGCGCGATCAAACCCCGCTCCCGGTCCTTCAGCCCGGCTCGAGTGCGGCCAACCGCCGGATCGATGTCGTACTCCTTGTCCGTCCGGTCCACCGCGGCGAAGACCGCCTGCAACGCGTAATAATCCTCCTGCGCAATTGGATCGAACTTATGATCGTGGCACTGGGCGCATTGAACCGTGAGACTGTTGAAGGTCTGCATCGTGTTCGCCACCATGTCATCGCGATCCAGATGGCGGGCTACTTTCCCGTCGATCTTCGTCTCAGGCACTTCTGCATGACCGATGAAATCCCACGGCCCTGCCGCGACGAACCCCAGCGCCTCAATGCCGTCGCGTGTGAAAGGAAAGAGCACGTCCCCCGCAATCTGTTCCTGGACGAAACGCGCGTATGGACGGTCTTCATTGAAGGCGCGGATCACATAATCACGATACGGCCACGCATGTGTCCTGAGCTTGTCCTTGTCGTAACCGTGGGTCTCGCCGAAATGCACCACGTCCAGCCAGTGCCGCGCCCACCGTTCGCCGTGGCGGGGGGATGCCAGCAATCCATCCACAAGTTTCTCGTAAGCGTCCGGGGATTCGTTCCGAATAAATTCCTCGATCTCGACAGGAGTCGGCGGCAGTCCGATCAGATCGAAGTAGAGCCGCCGGATGAGTGTGCGCCGGTCCGCCTCCCCCGACGGTGAGATCCCCTGATCTTTCAACTTCGAAAGAATGAAACGATCAATCGGGTTGCGAACCTTGCCCGGTCTGGCTTCATCCGCGACACGTGGAATCTCCGGACGCGTCAACGGTAGAAAAGCCCAATGCGTCGCCTTCCCCGTGGCACCACCAGTTGCTGCCACCGTCGCGTTTGCACCAAAGGCGGTTAAATTACCGGAGAACAACCACGCGAAGATGAATCCAAGAAGGCACAAGTGAAGTATGCGCAGTCGTTGCGTTGGAGAGATTCGTTGCATGTCCATCAAGGCTGATGCCGGGAATCTATCCTCGACTCTCTGGTCAAGACAACGGTGAAATCTGGAGGCGCTGCGGCGACGGTGCATCCACAAGTTGTCAGTGAACTTGGCTCTCGGCCAGGAGCGCGGCTGTGTGTGCAGCACCAGCCGCAGCAGGTTTGGCGTGAGAGCGAGCCATCGATACTGCTGCGACTGGCTTTTAGCACAGTCGCGCTCCACCAACAATTTGCGGATGCACCGCTGCGGCGAAGGCGGACCCCGACGGTCTGACATCACTTCGCGGCCTGCCTCAATCCGTGAAGATCAACACTTGCCGTTTGGTTGTCGCGCTCGATGTCCACCAGGCGCAACCGGCGGGACACGCGTAGAGCGCTTGCTCAAATCAAGTCCGGACTGAGCTGTGGCGATCAAGCCCGCGCTGTTGCCGAATGGTTATCTGATGAAACAGACTCAGGGCTGAGCAAACTTTGCCGTGGCCTGGAGCGTGCCGATGCCTTTGGGCACCGTCGTGTTGAATGTCGCGGTGCCGTTCACCAGGTTTTGAGGCGTTGGTTCAATGACGCTGCTTGCCGTCGTGATGCGGAGATTGACGGCGGTGCCATTTGGAACACCAGAGCCTTGCACAACGATCTGTACCGGGCCCGCGTCGCTGAAGACAACATCAGGAGTGTTCTGATTTCCGGTGGGTGGTGAGACCACATTGACTCCCTTGACGCTGACAATGCGCAAGGTGCCAACCTGGTTCAGTTCTCCGTTGGCTGCGGGCAAGCCCACAACCTCCTCCGGAATCTGCCCGCCGGTCAGGCTGCGGACATAAGCTTCGACTCGGATACGGCCGTTGGGGTTGTTGGGGTTGTTGTTTTGACCGCCATAAGCTTCAAGCGAACCCGGTCCCGACACGCGATCAGCGCGCAGGAGAATGGCGCCGCCTGAGCCGCGTCCACCCAAACTCGCGTTGCTGAACTCGATATGACCGCCGTTGGCCCGAACAACCCCGCTGACGGCAATGTCACGCGAGGAGGAGATCAAGATCGCGCCGCCGCCGCCGCCGCCATTTCCACCATTCCAATCATCGTTGGAGGTGCCGCCGCCGCCGCCTGAACCGCCGTCCAGTGGTTGGAGAAAGGCGTTTCCATAATTTCCGTTGAAGGCACCATCCTTGCCATCACGAAGGTTTTGAGGGTTTGTTTGCGGGGCGGTGCCGGGCGCTCCGCCACCAGGCCCCTGTCCTGGCTGGCCTGCGAAGGAGGCGGAGGAACGGAACAGGATGCCACCGCGCCCTCCATCGAATCCTCCGGGGCCGCCCCGGGCTGGAATGCCAGGCAGCAATGCGACCCCACCAAACTCCCCGCCGACATCAATGGCTCCATTGATTGTGACATCGCCGGTTGCCAGCCATCGCACAGGTGTGTTCCCCGAGTTCTTGGTGAACTTGACGGTCACGCCAGACGGAATTTCGATGGTCGTAAAGTTCCAGATGCCGCTGGCACGGGCTTTCATGTCGAAGAATTGGGTTTTGTTGCTCCACAATTCCCAGTTCGTGCCATTCCAAAGCCATGTTTCCGCGCCAAGGCTGTCCACGCCCGGAATATCACCACCGAACATGACTCCACGCTGACGGGCAGCATCATAAACCACCGCATGATACTGGCGTCCGCCGGGAGAGTTTGCAGGGGAGAGCTGTCTCCATTCGGAACCGTTCCACGTCCAGGTATCCTGCCTATTGCTGCCGCTGAAGAGGAGGATGGTATTGCTGGAGCCGTCGTTGATCAGGGTGGGGAAATTGCGGCCGGCCGGCTCGTTGAGTGGAGTTTCCAGTGTCCAGGTCTGGCCGTTCCATGTCCAGGTCTGGCCGTGATTTCCGAACAGGACGCACTCCTGCCTCGCTGAGTCGTATGCCATCGCGCTGGAGGCTGTCCCCGGCGGCTTTTTCGCCGGATTCGCCTGTGTCCAATTCGATCCGTCCCACAGCCAGGTTTCGTCACTGCCCCCGTTTCCTCCGAAGATCACCACTTGCTGGCGGGCGGCGTCATACGCCATGCAGAATTCGTCGCGTGGAGACGGGGAACTCGCGGGAGTCTTCTGCGTCCACGTGGTTCCATTCCAAGTCCAGGTGTCGTTCAATCGGCCGGTGATTGGACGGGTGCCACCAAACATCACGATCTCCTGGCGCGCCGCGTCGTAAACCATCTTATGACTCCACCGATCGGGAGGACTCACCGGAGGAAACAGGCGAATCCAGTTTCCACCCCGCCAGACCCACGTGTCGGCCTGCCCAACATTGTTGATCCAGCCACCGAAGAGCACGACTTCCTGCCGGGCTGCGTCATACGCCATCCCGAGAGAGGTTCTGCCCGAAGGAATGGCGCGGAAGGTCAGAGGCCCGTCCGCGCCTGTCGAGCCCGAGCTGAAGGGCAGATCAGGATCAATCGCAATGGCGGCGCCTGGTAGCGCTGCCGTCATCAATGCGAACAACCAGCGGAAGGCGATACGGGAGGTGATGTTCATTGTCGATTTCATAGCGGTGATGGGGTTGAAAAGTGAAAGCTCATTGAATGGTCGATCATTGGTTTTGATAGCTCACAACTGGCGAGATTACATTAAACAAGATGCCGGCAGGCGGTGCTTCCGATGCTGAGTTCAAGAAACTGGTCAATGGGGACAAGATTTGGAGCGAGACGCCGGGAGAAGGCGCTTCCGGAAGCGCGTTCAGGTAACTGACCGGGGGCGAGAGAACCCAAATCGTGGAGCCAGGCGGCGGAGTCTCCGCTTGCGCATTCAGGTAACTCACCGGTTGCGAGTGAATAAAGATTGCAGTGTTTGCCGACGGTGTTTCGGGAATAGCGTTCAGGAAACTGACGATGGAGCTCGTCACCAGTTGGAACGGGACCGCCGCAGGGTTGGTCGGATCTGTTCCGGACGCGACCTCACCATTATCATCCCAGCCATCGCCATCGCTGTCCGCGCTTCGAGGGCTGCTGCCAAGCTGGAATTCCCGGAGGTTGGGCAGCCCGTCATTGTCCGGATCTTCCACATCGTCGTTGACTCCGTTGCCGTCGGAATCACGGACCCGCGGATCGAGCCCGTAAAGCAGTTCCCAGGCGTTGCCCAGCTTGTCGCCATCCCGGTCTTCACGTCCGTCAGGGATTCCGTCGCGGTTGGTGTCCGGATTTGCCGGGTCATAGCCAAGGGCTGCTTCGATGTTGTCGGGTATTCCATCTCCATCACTGTCCTTCTCGCTGAGCACCCAGAAGCTCCAGACGACATCGGTGGCAAGAGCGTTGAGCGCGAGGTCGGCAATCGGAGGCCTGATTCGCGCTTGATACAAGCCGGGGGGAAGAGGCTTTTGAAATCTCAGGAACGCCGTGTTGATCGAATTCCGGTACTCGACCTGCCCGTCATCCACCACGATGTCATCCTTTGTGCCGAATGCGGTGTCGGGACCAGCGGACCGGAGCGCGAAGGTCTGGAAGGTGATCGTTGCTGGAATCACGGGTTCGTTAAACGAGGCGGATACAGTTGTCACCTCGGTGGTGAAGGCATCAGGCGAGGGCGTTTTGCGCAGCACGCGCGGCGGCGTGGCATCGGTCACGAGCTGGACGGTGACGAGCGGCGTGGCGGCGGAATTGCCTCCGGTGTCGGTTGCGCGAGCCTGGAGCGTGAACGACTTCCTGGCGGACGTCAGCATCGGCGTGACGAAGAACGTTTCGAAAGGGTAATTATTGTCGATGGTCATCCGCTGCCCATCGACGAAGAATTCCACACTCCGCACTTGCACATCATCCTTCACCTGCGCCGTCACGTGAACGCGTTTGCCTTCCTCCGCTTGCGCCGGGTCCAACGGGAAACTGGCCGAGAGCGAAATTGAAGGTGGCACACCTTGATTATCGTAGGCGCGGAAATTGATGATCTGCAATCCAGCCTGGCCGTCGGCGACGTACGCGAGGCCGTTGTAGAGGCTCACGGCCGTGGCCAGCCCGGGCGTCGGAAATGTGGCGATGAACCTCGTGCCCAGGCCGTCCGCGCCAAGATCGTAGAGTGAGACGTCATGCGGGCCGTCGCTGGTGCTGTTCTGGCTGACGGTGGCGATTCCAAGGCCGGAGCCGTTTGGGACGATCTGTTTCCAGCCTCGTTGTTGTGTGTTGTTGGCAAGAAGGCGGCGCATGTTCGAGCGGTTGCTTACATCAAAAACGTTGTAGCCCGCGGTGTGCGTGGCATAAGCGCGTCCGTCGGCAACGAAAAGACGGAGCCGGCGCTGGCCCGCGCCAATACCGCCGGGCGAATCAATGCTGTGGACCACTTGAAGCGCTCCTTCATCCAGGGCCAGCGCGTAGAGTCTTCCAACCGCAAGGGCGAAGACTGTCTGGCCCGAAATTACGAGATCTTGAAGACTCACGTCCACGGCTACGTTGACGGAATCGAGGATTTGTCCCAGCGCCATTTCCACCGCCACGACACGACCGTTCGCCAGCGCCGCGAACCCAAACGCGCCTGCTGCAGCCACGGCGTTGACGGGTGAACCAAGATTGAGCTGGTGAAGCATTCGCGGTTTCTCACGATCGGAAATGTCGATGACCAGGAAGCCGCCTGGGCCGTCGGCCACTGCGATGAACTGGCCTGAAGCGGACACCGATCCGGCGTTGCCCGTGGTGTCGATCTGCGCGATCTGTGTCGGATTCAATCCACCCGCGACATTGAAGATCGCCACGCCCGCCTCGGAATCCGCCACGGCGACGAGCCCGCCAACCGCGGAGACATCCACCGCCATGCCCGCGGTGTCTGCGCTGCCGATCACTCCCGTGGCAACAGGCTTGCCATCGCTGGGATTGGTGCCCTGTTGAACTTCCGCGCCATCAGGAATGCCGTCCCCGTCGTTGTCCGGATCCTTCGTGCTCGTGCCCATGATGAACTCGGCGAGATCGCTCAAGCCATCGCCGTCCTCATCCGCCGTCCGGTCCCGCTTCAAAACAACCGCCGGTAGCAAAAAGCGCTGGCCGTTGCCACCAGAGATCCATTCGGCGGTGCCGATGTGGAGGTCACTGGCGCGAAGCACCCACTGGCGGTAACGCGTGTCGGGTGCCATGATCAGATTCACGTGGCCCAGGCCGTTCTTGCCGGTGATGCCGCGCTGCTCGATTTCGCCTGTCTCCAGGTTCATCAGCGCGAAGTAATGCAATCCAAGGGACAACTTGCGGACAGCTTTGAACGTCGAGTTCGGGTTGGTGCCCTGGATCGTCTCATCGAAGTCGCTGCCACCGTCGCCATCGGTGTCGCGTTTGGACGGGTTCGTGCCGAGTTTGAACTCCGCGTAATTCTGAAGCCCGTCTCCATCCAGGTCTCTGATCCGATCCGCGGGGTCATTTGGATTCAGGCCGTTCGCCGTTTCATAAGCGTCCGGCATCCCGTCGCCGTCGCGATCCAGCGGGGAGATCACTTCGAGTCGAATAGCGTTGGCAAATGGCAGGCTGTCCTGTCCGACTTTGAATCGGGCGGTTATGACCACGCCGCCGCCGCTGACGCCCGCGACCAGCCCCGCGCCGGTCACGGTGGCGGCGGGTTTGTCCAAAAGGTAAGAGATGCCAGGCGCGGAAGTTAAATCGCGCCGGCTGTTATCAGAATAGATTCCTTCGACTTTGAGCTGCACGGTGCCGCCAATGTTGATCCGTGTGTTTGGAGCGCTCACCTCGATTCCGGCCAGCGAAGGCCCGGTGATGCTGGCGAGGCCGACCAGCCTTCCTGCGCCAGCGTTGAAGAGCGAGAAGAAGGCCGGACATGCCGCCCAGCCCTGCGCGGTCGCGAATGCCCTGATTTCGGCGATGCGGGTATTGAGGATCGCCTGACCGGCGAGATAAGCGCCGTCGTCGAATGGCGCGGAGTTGTGTGCGGGAACCCAGGCGTTGTACTGGGTGAAGAAGGTGGCCTTCATTGCGGCAAACGCCGCGTCCGCTTCCGCGCGAAGCACAGCCTCCGCCTCTGCCTGGGGTGTCTCGCAAGGCAGCGTGCCGGACTCCATCTGGATTTCCGCCGCCTGCCAGAGGGGATTGATGAAACCGGCGAAATCGGTATCCCGGTGGAAATACTCGTGAACTCTTGAGACGGCGGGAACATGCCATTCGCCCCGTCCGGTGCCGGGATTGCCGCTATAGTCGGCCATGTCGGCAATGATGGTGCAATCATTGGCGTCATTCACATTACCCGCCGGCGCCAGTTGGGCGATTGGTTCGGTGCTTCCGGAAAACGTCAGATTGATGCGTCCCTTGGAAAACATCCCCGTTACCATCAACCGCCAGACATTGGCGCTTTCGTCCAGACAGACCTGGGCCGAGTAAGAGAAATCCTGCTGATCGGCGAAATTACCATCGGCGGCAACCGAAGTCTCCGTCCATTGACCCACGTCGATCGGCGTCGTCGCATTCGGCGGGCAGGGCGCGCCTTCGCATTCTTCCTCCTCATCGTCCGGCGTGCCGTCGCCGTCGTCGTCAGGATCCTCGCCGTTTGGAATGCCGTCCCCGTCGTCATCTTCCTGATCATCGGGGGTGCCGTCGCCATCGTCATCGCTGTCCTGATCGTCAGGTGTGCCATCGTTGTCGTCGTCACTGTCCTCGCTGTCAGGCGTGCCGTCACCGTCACTGTCGCCATCACCATCGTCGTTTCCGTCTCCGTTACCGTCCCCATCCCCATCACCGTTGCCATCTCCGTCTCCATCCCCGCCGCCACCACTTTGAAGATTGTCGCAATTGCCGCTGGAGCCAGGGGCGCTGCCATGCCAGCCGGGCTGTAAAATTCCGACACCAGGGTCGGACTCCACGAAGTTTCCATCCGCCGTCACGGTCATCGGCCCGACGATCTCCCATTCGCCGCTGTCGTGATTGAAGCTCCAGAGGGCAGACTTCGCGCCGGGCGGAAGTTTCTTCCCCGTCTTCGGATCGGGCAGGTTGGGAAATCGAACTGGCACAGGCCGGTCAAAATTACTCGGGCCATCCGTTTGCACCGTGATCACCAGCGGCAGATCCAGCCCCGGCGGCAACGGCTGCGGCAGCCGGTCCGGCGACACAGGCGCAATCCCCACCCTCCCGCCGCGCGTTCCCTTGTCGTCAAAAAGCGCATCCTCGGGCACGAGGACATTGACTCCGGCGAGGGCTGGATTTTTGTCCAGGACCGCCTGGGGAAACGTGATGATCGTGGGTTGGATCGCGCTCACAGTTTGCAGAGTGCCCTGCTGGATCAACGGCAGGAAAATCTCTCCACTCCCTCCCGCTAGGTTGTCCTCCCGTCCCGCCACCGCCTCCCAGGCTTTGCCAACAAACGGATAGTAGTTGCCAGCCGGCCACTGGCTTCCCTTCGCCGTGCGGCCATCCACATGGACGAAGAAGCGTCCCACGGGCGCGGGCTGAAGTTTGAAGAAGCCGTTCACATCCGTCACTGCGCGCAGGGTTTCCTCGGCGCCATCCACCGTCACCGTTGCCCCCTCGAGGGGGACGTTGAGCGTCTTCGAGCTGTCCCGCGGGTCCGCCACCAGCTCCGAGGCATAGACTTTTCCGATCACCGCCGTGCTGCCCACCGCCGCGATCCCCAAGGTGTCGAACGACAACACCTTCGTCCCCCCTCGATCCCGTTGCCATCCGGATCGATCACCACTCCAGAAGCGTCCTTGATCCCGTCGCCTACGAAACGCACCAGCACCCGGGCGCTGGCGGGGAGATCCTCCAGATAAAACAGCGTCGCCTTCCTCCTGTCCGACGACAATTCCGCCCGCGATAGGACTTTCCGCCCGCCAAACTCCGCGTAAAACAATTGCGTCGTCACCACCGCGTCTGAGTTCAACGGCTGGCTGAAATAGAAAATAGTCTCCCGCGTCACCGCCACGCGATCCTCGCCTGGCAAAGGCGACGAATTGACAACCGTTGTCATGGGAGGCCGTGAAACCTGGCTTTCCTGGAACTCCTGCAAGAACGTTTTTCCATTGCCGTCGGGATCCGTCGCGGCATCCGCCACGTTCAGCGGGTTGAGCGGCGGATGATCCAGTTCATACGAGTCAGGAATCCCGTCCCCGTCCGAATCCAGACTCTGCAACCGCGGCACGGACTGAAGCCTGAAAAAAACCGGGGCGTCGCCCGCTATGGCCGGCCCGATCAGCGGACTGGTCAACGTGATCGCCACCGGACGGTTGATGCTCGTCACACTGTCCCCGTGCAGCAGCCGGTAATACTGAAGCGCGTCTGCGGTGAAATTGAGCTGTGGGCGCCTGTCCTCCCCTACTACGAACGACTGGATGCGCAGGTCCGCCGCCACGAGCGCCACCAGGCCCGACGCCACCAGCAGCAGCGCGAGGCCTGGCAACAGGCGGCCACTCGCGGGTGATGGATGATTAGATTTGGAAATTTTGGCCCTCATTCAGCGTATCGCACTACGGGAATTCTCCTGGCTGATTCGGAGGAGTTTTATTCCTCCCGATTGTTCGCGTCAATAGATTCCATGCGCCGATTTTGAGCGCGACACTTCGCATGGAACAATCGGTCCGCATTCCGGTCGATCGAAGAGCCGCCACCTCCAACCTTGGAAGTGCATCGGGGCCATGAACCAGATCAGACCCTCTCCCGCCATTTGTGCGTGATGAATGCTGCGCAGGCTTACTCCCGAACCCGCTAATGAAAAAAACTCATCCTCACCGCTGCCAGTGTGATGGTATCCGTTGCGGCTTTTGCACAGGGAGTCGTCGTATTTAATAACAGAGTGGGCACGGAGGTTTACGCGCGTGTGCTTCTGCCAGACGGAACTGGAGTCGGCGCATGGTTTAGGGCGCAGTTGTACGCCGGCCCCGAGGGCACGCCATTATCCGCCTTAACTCCACTTTTTCCTGTGACTACATTCAGAACGAGCAGTCAAGCTTCTCAGGGTTATGTCAACAGTGTTGACGTAACCATTCCAAACCTTTCACCGGGTGAGAAAGCCACCTTTGTGATGAAGGCTTACAATGGTTCTGATTTTGAATCCTCCCAGGCAAAGGGTGAGTCGGAACCTTTTATCGTGATGGTTGGTGGTGGCAATCTTCCGCCAACAAATCTGGTAGGTCTAAAGGGTTTTGGTGTTGCTGGCACAGGTCCGGGCACGGATGTCGAACCATTTCCAGAACCGTCTTCCATCACCCTTGCGCTGTTGGGTTCTGTTGTCTTGTTGTTTTGCCGTCGGGGGTAGGCAATTCGTTGTGCTTCCTGTCTCAAAAAGCCACGGCTCAGAAAAGGGTGGACGCACCTTTCGGCGCGTTCCTGTATCGAAGGAAAAGTGATAGATGCGCCGTCTCGGATTTATCGTGAGTTCATTTGGTGGTTTTCACGGAGCGATTTCTACGACGCGGTAGAATTGTTGGCCCAGCCCCTGGCAGCATGCACCAATGATGCAGCAGTCCGCGAAAGTTCTCCACTCTTTCAAGCGATAGAACTGGTTTTCGTTGGTGACGCTGTTGGTGAGAGTGAGCCGGTCGCCTACGGTAATCGGCGTGCTGAGAACGTTCGACCAGTTGAGTGGTGGACTCAGATCAGTCCTGGCCTCCAGCGTGTAACCGATTCAACCTCCCTCGGTCTCGCCTTCACTCTTCGACGCGATCAGCGCCTTCGCCTCCTCCGCCCGATCCTCTGGCACCTGGACGCGGACACCTCCCGTCGTCATCGAGTAACCTTCCACGCTCAGAGCAGACAATTCCCCGACTGTGTGGGCGGGAATTCCAGCCGCCTCAAGCATGGAACGGATCAACTGCGCCTCTGCCGGGCTGAACGAGCGGAAGATGGTTACAAGATTCATTGTCAAAAATTCTCCATGATGTGGCGCGTCGGCGGCGCGGGCGTTTTGGAGCCCCGATTCAGGCTTTACCCGGCTTTCGCCAGATCTGCGAACACCATCATCCCGGCGCCGGTCTGATGCAACGCTTGAATCTGCACGTCCACCTCCTGACCGATCACGGAATGACCCTGGTTTACCACAACCATCGTGCCGTCGGTGAGGTACCCAATTCCCTGGCCTTTGTCCTTGCCCTCGCGCACCACTCTCAACCGCACCACATCGCCGGCGAGGATGACCGGCTTCATCGCCGTTCCGAGCTGCGCCACGTTCACGCAGGTCACATGCTGCAATTCGGCGATCCGGCCCAGATTGTAATCGGTCGTGAACAGACGAGCTCCGAGGACTTGCGCCAGCCTGATCAGTTTTGAATCCACGGTGGTTTCCTCCGGCACTTCCGAATCGAGGATCTTCACCTCATTCCGGGGATTCCGCTGTAGCCGTGCGAGAACGTCGAGTCCCCTGCGTCCTTTCGCTCTCCGGATGGCGTCGCTTGAATCCGCGATGTTCTGGAGTTCGAGCAGGACAAATCGGGGCACGACAATGATTCCCTTCAGAAAGTTCGCCTCGACCAGGTCGCCGACGCGTCCATCGATAATCGCGCTGGTGTCGAGGAGCAGGAGTTCCTCCGCTTGATCGCGGGCTTTGAAGCGTACGAAGGGAATGATCAGGCTGAAATCCTCCTTGTTGCTCCGCATTGCCACAATGGCTCCGATGTAACCGAAGGCCAGGAACAAACACAGGCGGACCAGCCAGCGGGTGGTATCTGCATCCACATAAACGAAGAGCCCTGAATTGTCGAAAGCCCAGGCGACAATGCTTCCGAGCAGGAGTCCGAAGGTGGCCGCGGAGAATGCGCGAAGTGAAAAGCCTTTGAGCATCTCATCGATGCCCACCATCAATCCACCGAAGCCAAAGCCGACCACTGCGCCAAGGATGCCGTTCGAGAGGAGTTCAGGACGGACCTGGCTGACCGCGTAACCTCCGAGGGAGCAGGCCAGCACAAAAACAATTCGAATGATCCAAAGTGACATGACGGGACAAGGCAGTCAGCGCGGATCGCGATCCGCGTGTCTTGAAAGCTACCTCACGGGGATTTCGGCTTCCACAGAAAACGCCAGAGCCCGTGCTTGTTCAGATTGCTGCTGGCCACACTGAGGTTGCTGGTCAGCATGGAGATGTTCTGTTCGAGCTGCGGGTTCTTGAAGAAGCTTCCCGCCAGGCCGTGCCCTTGCTCCACGCCATCGAGCAGGCGGTTTACCTGTCTTGTTGCGGTTTCGACATTGCTGATCGCGTTGAAGACTTGGGCGCGGTTCGTCTCGATGACGAGGCGCAGTTCACTCGAAACACCGCGCAGCTCATGCGAGAATATCGCCAGATTGCTCACGGAAGTTCCCACCACCGGTGCGTTCGTCTTGAGAATCCGGTCCACACTCTCGATCGCAACCAGAGCGCGATCCGACATCGCCCGGAAGTTCGCGACCGCATAGGTGACATTTGTCAGCGTCTCGGTGGACAGCAGCACCTGATCCACCCGCGTGATGGACTGGTTCAACTTGGCCACGGTCTGATCCACACGCTGCATCAACCCGGAAGCCGAACGGGCAATTTCCTGAAAATTAAAGGCATCTTCTCCTTTCACGGTCTCTCCATCCTCGATCACAGGAGCGGTATTCTGACCGGGGACGATGGCGACGTATTGGTCTCCCAGAAATCCAGCCTGCTCGACCAGGAACCGGGCATCGCGGTGGATGCGGTCCCGGTACTTTTGAAGAACCTTGAGTTGCAGCATCACGGTGCGTCCATCGGCGGACAGTTCCGCCTTTTCGACGTTCCCCACGGGAACACCGGCCATGAGAACGGAAGCTCCATCCTTGATGCCGGCCACATTGCCGACGACCAGCTTGATTTGATAAGTGGGCGTAAACCAAGCGCCGCTTTTGCTGAACTTGATGATCAGCCCCGCCATCACCACAAGCCCCACCAACACGAAGAGGCCCACCCGCGTCGTCTTGCTTGAATCATTCATATCTGGCTAAAGATTGTGTTCCTTGGGGTCCGAGACTCCGTCAATAAACTGGCGCACCACCGGATCGGTGGAGTGGAAAAGATTTTCCGGCGTGTCACTCACATACATTCGTTTTTGATGCAGCATGAGAATCCGATGGCCCACACGGCGGGCTGTCCGCATGTCGTGTGTCACCACCACTGAGGTGACGTTTAAGTGCTGGTTCACCCGCATGATCAATTGATCGATGCTGTCGGACACGATTGGATCAAGACCGGTGGTCGGTTCGTCATAAAGAACGATCTCCGGCCGGTAAACAATCGCACGCGCCAGCCCCACACGTTTGCGCATCCCCCCAGACAACTCAGAGGGTTTCTTACTCTGTGTGCCGGGGAGTTCCACCATTTCCAGCGCCTCTTCCACCGCCTTTGCCACTTCAGCCGCTGTATGCTGCTTTTCCCGCGCCAGGACAAAGCCCACGTTTTCAGCCACCGTCAACGAGTCGAACAACGCCGCGCCTTGAAACAACATTCCAAATCGGCGGCGTACCCGCAGCAGTTCCCGCTCGTTTAACCGGGCGATGTTCTCACCGTCGATCAGCACTTCCCCCGCGTCCGGTTGAACCAGGCCGATCAGGTGCTTGAGGAGAACGCTTTTGCCGCCGCCGCTGCGTCCGATGATTACCACGGATTCCCCCTTTTCCACACGAAGGGAGACGCCATCCAGAACCCTGTGGCTTCCGAAGCTCTTCACCAGACTTCGCACTTCTATCATTCCAGGATTCGGTTGAGTGCCAGCGTGAGGAAGAAGTTCACGATCAGGATGGAAATTGAGGAATAAACAACCGCCTCGGTGGTTGCTTTGCCCACTCCTTCGGCGCCTTCACCGCAACTCATTCCTTTGTAGCAGCCGATGATTGCGATGATCCCGCCGAAGATCGTCGCCTTCGTCAATCCCGCCACGACCTCGTTCGGGTCGGTGTATCGCAGCATGTTGTGCCAGAGGTAAGTCGGATCAATCTGGAGCAGTTGCACGCCGACCGCGTAACCGGCGGCGATGCCCACCACAATCGACTCGGCCGTCAAGAGCGGCATCGCCACCAAAGTTGCCAGAAACCGGGGCACCACCAGATAATCCACCGGATGAGCCGCGAGCGTCCGCAGCGCGTCCACTTGCTCGGTGACGCGCATCGTCCCGAGCTCCGCCGCCATCGCCGCGCCAACGCGTCCTGCCACCATCAAAGCCGTCAACACCGGCCCCAGCTCGCTGCACATTGACACACCCACCACGGCCAGCGTCGCCGTATCCATCTTCACCTTGTGAAACTGGAAGTACGTTTGCGCAGCCAGCACCATTCCCGTAAAGGCGCCCGTGATGAGCACGACCGACTGCGATTTCACGCCGATGAAGTAGATCTGATTGATGAAGTAACTCCCATCCAATCGATGGGTAAATGCTGATTGAAGGACTTCCCGCAATAACTGCGAAATCCTTCCCAGTCCTTCCAACCAGTCATTTATCCATGCTTTGGCTCCTAGCTTCATCGCGCGGGGCAGTTTGTAGAGCGACGGATGTCAAAAGACCAGTCTTTGGTGATGACGAATGCCGCGCTGCCATGCTTCGAGATTAGAAGCCATTTGCTGGAAGGAGCGCGGACGGTCACGTCCGAGAGCCAGCAAGATCGGTTGTCGAAGATACCCTTTCCATGAACCTGCCCTGGGAGCGCCGGCATCCCTGCCGGCGCGGGCAGCGAGTGCGGACGGGTCCCCCGGAGAGAGAAATCGCCGGCAAGGATGCCGGCGCTCCCAGGCGTGGCCTCACCCGCTTTTAATCGCACCCCAGATTACCAGGGAACTTTCCCGGTCATTTACATTCGTCTTTGCTGTGTGGTATCAAGTTCGCATGAACCATCGTCAGGAATGTCCTGGTCGCAGCCGCGGATTGTGCGTCGGTTCGCGCCGCGAATTTCTTTGGCAGATGGGGGCGGGATTTTCGGGGCTCGCGCTCACGGCGCTTCTGGATCAGGACGGTTTCTTCACGCGGCAGGCTCGCGCGGCTTTGGTGGACAGTTCAGGGGGTGGGATGTTGCTCAAGGCAGCGCATATCCCAACGAAAGCCAAGTCGTGCATTTTCTTGTTCATGTATGGGGGACCGTCACAGATGGATCTGTTCGACTACAAACCCGAGTTACAAAAGCGCAGTGGGCAAACGGCCAGCCTTGAAGTCCGCAAGCGTGACGTGAAGCCTGGAAAGCTGCTTGGCACGAAGCGCGAGTTTGCCCGTCATGGAAAATCAGGATTGTGGGTCTCCGACGCGCTGCCACACCTTGCAAAACAGGCGGACAAACTGGCGGTGATCAAATCTCTTTACGCGGATTCCTTCGCGCACGGCTCGGCGATGATCCAGATGAACAGTGGACGAGTCGTGCAAGGCCACCCGTCAATTGGTTCGTGGCTCTCATACGGCCTGGGTTCAATGACTCAAAATCTCCCTGGCTACGTGGTGATGCTCGATCCGCGTGGTGGCCCAATCAGTGGCGCGGCAAACTGGGCCAGCGGCTTCATGCCGGCGGCGTACCAAGGCACGGTCTTTCGCGCCACCGGCCAGCCGATCCTGAATCTTGCCTCCACCGCAGGCTACACTCCCCAGATGCAGCGCGACCTGATCACGACGGCCAATGCGCTCAACGCCGAACACCTGGCCTCGCGACCCGGTTACTCGGAATTGCAGGCGCGCATCGCCAGCTACGAGCTCGCTTTCCAGCTTCAGACCACAGCGCCCGAGGCTCTCGACATCACGCAGGAGGATGCGCGCACCCAGGAGATGTACGGCGTGAACGAGTCGAAGCCGGATTACCATCCGCTCGCTCTCGGCCCGGCTCCATTCGGGCGGCAATGCCTCATCGCGCGGCGTCTTGTCGAGCGTGGCGTGCGTTTCATCCAGATTTATCATGGCGGAGGCCATCAACAGCAGAACTGGGATGCCCACTTCGGCGTGGAAGAGAACCTCAAGATTCATTGCCCGGAAATCGACCGGCCCATCGCCGCGCTTCTCACGGACCTGGAGCAACGGGGCCTGCTCGACTCCACGCTCGTCGTCTGGGGTGGCGAGTTCGGCAGACAGGCCGTTGTGCAAGGCGAGAAGGACGGTCGCGACCACAATCCGAAAGGTTTCACCTACTTCCTCGCGGGCGGCGGAGTGAAGGGCGGCACCAGCTACGGCGAGACCGACGAACTCGGCCACGAAGCCGCCGTCAATCGCCACCACATTCGAGATCTCCATGCGACCATCCTTCACCTGATGGGACTGGAGCACCAGAAGCTCACTTATTTCTATGGGGGCCTTGACCAGAAACTCACCGGCGTACTCGACGCGGAAATCATCGATGGGGTTTTGGCCTGATCACGGTAGAACCGTGCCTGCGTCTTTCTGCAAATTATGAAATATACCTACGAAGAACTCGCTAAAATGATCGATCACTCGCTGCTGCATCCAACAATGACGGATCAGGAATTGGAGGATGGCTGCAAGCTCGCCGCGAAATACGGAGTCGCATCGGTCTGCATCAAACCTTACGCCGTCAAACGCGCCTCCGAATTGCTCAAGGGAACGGGAGTGCTTGTTGGGGCGGTCATCGGCTTCCCGCATGGCAACTCGACGACTGAGTCCAAACGTTACGAGACCGAGCTGGCCTGCAAGGATGGTGCTGCCGAAATCGACATGGTCCTGAACGTCGGCAAGGCCCTCGGCGGCGACTGGGATTACGTCGAGCGCGATGTGAAGGCTGTCTGCGAAGAAGCGCACAAACACGGCTCGAAGGTGAAAGTCATCTTTGAGAACGATTACCTCACCAAAGGCGGCGCGGGAATGAGCAGCGATGATTTCAAGAAGAAGCTCTGCCAGTTGTGCGAGCGCGCCGGTGCTGACTGGGTCAAGACTTCCAGCGGTTACGGCTTCGTGAAACAGCCGGACGGCAGCTACAACTACAAAGGCGCGACGGAGCATGACCTCGCGCTCATGCGCGCCAGTGTGTCGGCGAAAGTGCAGGTCAAAGCCGCTGGTGGCGTGCGTGATCTGGATGGGTTGATCAAGGTTCGCGATCTGGGCGGCTCCAGGTGCGGTGCCACAGCCACTGCGGCTATGATGGACGATTATCGCCGGCGCGAGGCCGCCGGGAAGGCGGGGGAGAAGCTCGAAACCAAGTCCTCCGCCATCGGTGCGGGAGGCTATTGAACCGGGGTTGAAAGCGCCGCGAAGCTTCACGCGGTAAGTGGCTCCCGGGAACTCGACTCCCTGATCAAGGAGGATGGGATCGGCGTATCACTTTAGAATCTCAAGACTACTAACGCGCTCGGCTCGTAGCAGGAGCGACTCTGTGCGACGGATGTAGTTCCAGGGTGGCCCGGGCCGAAAAGGAATGAGGACTTGAAAATGAATCCGATGCAGCCCTTGCCAACTTTTGTGCCCCAATCTACTTTGCGACCAGTTGAGTCGGCAATTTGATGTATGAAAAAACGTCTGATGTATTCGGTGTTGTTCCTGGTGTTGGCCGTAAATCTCTTTATCGGAGCCCAGATCTACCTCACATCGGCCCAGGCGGCGGACAAGACCAATCTCTATCAGCAAATGGATATTTTTGTTCGCGTGCTGGAAAAGGTCCGGCAGGAATACGTGGACGAGGACAAGGTGGCTTACGATGAATTGATGCGCGGTGCCATGAAAGGGATGCTTTCCACCCTGGATCCGCATAGCGAGTTCATGGAGCCGCGGAAGCATGAGGATCTGCGTCATGACACCGAGGGTGCTTTCGGGGGAGTCGGACTGGTGGTTGTGCTTAAGGACGGCGCTTTGACCGTGGTGTCGCCGATGGAAGATACTCCGGCCTTCAAGGCGGGGATCATCACTGGAGACAAGATCGTCAAGATCGAAGGCAAAAGCACTGAAAAGCTGGGTTTGACTGAGTCAGTTCGACATTTGCGCGGCGAATCGGGCACCACGGTGACCATCACGGTGATGCGCTCAAACTGGCAGGAGCCGCGGGACTTTGAATTAAAGCGCCAGCAGATTCATGTTTCCACGGTGAAAGACATCGAAGGGCGCAGCTCTTTCCCTGTGAGCAAGCCGGACAAAATTGGTTACGTCCGGCTGACTCAGTTTGGCGAGCAGACAACGGCAGATTTGCGAGAAGCTCTCAAGAAGTTGAAGAAGCAGGACATGCAGGGGCTCATCATGGACCTTCGGGGCAATCCCGGCGGTTTGCTACCGCAGGCGGTCAACGTATGCGATCTATTCCTGGAGCGAGGCAAGCCCATCGTTTCAACAGAAGGCCGGGGATCCCAGTCCAAGGAGGTATGGAATGCCAGGGGGAGCGACTTCATCGATGGCAAGCCTATCGTGATTCTCGTCAACAATGGCAGCGCCAGCGCTTCGGAAATCGTCGCTGGTTGTCTTCAAGATCTGGGTCGTGCCTTCATCATGGGCGAGCAGACCTTTGGAAAGGGTTCGGTACAGACCATCATCCCTCTTCAAGATGGATCCGCCTTGCGACTAACGACCGCCAAGTACTACACCCCGAGCCACAAGGTGATTCACGAGCGCGGCATCACACCCGACAGCATCGTGCCGATGAGCGCGGAAGAGGAGGAAACGCTGGCGGTGAAGCGGTCGATGGCCATGCTTGAACCCGTGGACGAGGAGCGGCGAGCGAAGCTGGAAGCCGCCAAGGATGTGCAGATGGACCGGGCGACAGATTTCATCAAGGGCATGATGCTTTACAAGGATCGTGGCGCGGGACAGCGCAAGATGGCGGCGGGCAAGCCATGAAGTTTGGCTTCAAACCGGTTTCCGGCTCGCGATCCTGCCAATGATCTCGAAGGGGCGCTTCGTCGCGAGTCAACATCATGACAATCCTGGCCGCCGAGACATCGTGCGATGAGACGAGTGTTGCCGTGGTGCGCAACGGTGAGATCCTGGCGAACGTTGTTTCTTCTCAAATAAAGCTTCACGCCGAGTACGGCGGCGTGGTTCCAGAACTCGCCACACGCGAACATCTCCGCAATCTGCCTCCTCTGGTACGAGAGGCTTTGCGCACCGCTGGTCTTGAAGCCGGGGATCTGGATGCGGTGGCTGCAACGCAGGGGCCGGGGCTTCCCAACGCACTTCTGATTGGCTTCAACGCGGCGCAATCCCTCGCGTTTGCTCTGGAAAAGCCATTCATCGGAATCCACCACCACGAGGCGCACTTGTATTCCCCATGGATTTCTGGCGTGCCGCTGCGAGCGGAATTTGGCGAATTTCAGAAGAACGTATCGTTGATAGTCAGCGGCGGGCACACGCTTCTGGTCCATGTCCGGGCCGAGCTGGATCACGTGGTCCTCGGCTCCACGATTGATGACGCGGCGGGCGAATGCTTTGACAAGGTGGCTAAACTGATCGGACTGCCATATCCGGGAGGTCCCGGGCTGGATCGTCTCGCCATGGAGGGCAATCCAGTTGCATTCAAGTTTCCCAGACCATTGCTGAATGACGGCACGGATGATTTCAGTTTCAGCGGTTTGAAAACTTCCGTGCGCTACTTCCTCCGGGATCACCCGGCGTTGTTGGAGGATGCGAAAGCAAGGCGTGATTTGTGCGCGAGCGTGCAGGCGGCAATCGTCGAGGTGCTCGTGACCAAGACTGTCCGAGCCGCAAAGCGCCTTGGCGCTGGCTGCATCACGGCATCTGGCGGAGTCACATGCAATCGGAGCTTGCGCGCTCAGCTCGCCGCTGAGTGCGAGCGGCATGGTTTCAAACTCAGGCTTGCAGACAAGGCATTGTGTACTGACAACGCGGCCATGATCGGCGTGCTGGCTGAACGACGGCTATCGCGTGGGCTCGTCGATTCAGCGGAAGGCGCCGAAGTGCGTCCGAACTGGCCGCTGGCTGATTTGCGCGCCTCGGTTGGAGTTTGATTGTCTGCCCAACTCGCCAGATAAGCTGCGATTTCTGACGCAGTCCCAAGGCTTACTGAGGAGACCGCAGGATAGCCTACAAATCTCGGAGGTGGCGCGGGCGCATCTGCTGCGTTGCTCGCTTGGTCAGAGGCCGCTGCGGGCATCCTCCCTCGCTCACGCCTTGCATCTGTGCCCACGGCACTCTCCGGAA
>SXGU01576227.1_pt1 | contig 25629 bp, 21 predicted proteins | sample 3174531 | NCBI WGS metagenome assembly SXGU01 (sample SAMN11356863, study PRJNA531348) | freshwater metagenome | isolation source: freshwater sample F1-140 | place: China: Fuxian Lake, Yuxi | collected 2017-12-25
GCAACCGCATGTTTGACACCATGTTTAGCCGCAAAATCACGCTCAAATTGGGCCACGCGACTGCCCTTACCGATCTTGCCCGTGCGCAATACCTCGGAGACGGCATCAATATCCTCTTCGCCAAAGTCGTGCGTTGCGCCAAAAGGCTGCGTCCGCACCGGCGTACCACCGTGGATGGCTAGTTGATCGTTCATGGCTTGCTCCTGTGAATGTTATTTGGCCAATGGCAAAAAAATTTCGCCGATCGGGGAAAAATGCGCTTGCTTTGCCTATCTAGGTCTTGGTCGTCGTGCGGACCAGACCTGTCAGCTTGAAGACCCGCCGCGCATTGGCGCGCAGGATAAGCTCCGCTTCCCGCTCATTTTGGAAGGCGTCCAGATACGCGCCATACTCGAACCAGGGCGCAAAGAGGGGCTGGTCTGTGCCAAAGAAGATGCGCTCTGGCCCCAGCAGATCGATCACCCGGCGGACTTTACCCGCAGTGATGACGCTGCTGGAAAACTCGAAGTAGACATTGGGCAGGTCAGCGATCTGGCGCGCCCCATCCACATCATCCCCATGCGCTTTGATGATGACCAGATCCGGATTGCGCAGCGCTGCCTCGCGCAGACCGGGGTAGGGCGAGCCGCCATCGTCCATGTGAATCTTGACCGGGCGACCAAATTTTGCCACCTCGACCAGCAGATCCTGCATGCGTTGGGTAGCCATATTGCCACCGAAGGGGCAGTAGAGTTTGACGCCGACAAAGCGCGGGTCTTGGAAGTAGCGTTCCATCTGCTCCACCGAACCGGGGATGTCGCGCGGGTCGCCGGTGACATAGCCACGCAGAGAGGGGTAGCGATCCAGGAACTTTTGGGTGTCGGCGTTGCCCTCGCGCATGTCGTAGTTGATGGCGTTGTAGGAGGAAACAAAGGTCAGTTCGATATTGCAGCGCGCCGAGAGTTCGTGAACGTTGGTCTCGCTGCGCGTGTTGAAGGGCTGCGCCACATGGAAGCCGGAGACGTGGGCGTGCATATCAATGATCGGTCTGTCGGGCAGGTCGGCTTGGGTGCGGATGAGGAGCGGCTCGACCGGCAACTCTTCCACGTCCATACCCAGCAGACGCAGGGCGTTGCCGCCTAGAATCGCCTGCTTCTGCTCGTCGCTGAGGCGCGCCATCAACACCTGGTTGCGCAGCGCGGTGATGGAGAATTTGGGTGCGTTGCTGCCATAGAGCAACTGTTGGCCGATGCCCGCTTCCACCATCACCTCCAGCCCATCGGCCAGACAGAGCCAGCGGATGGCGGCGAAGACAGTGGGATATTCCTGCATGACAGTGATCAACTCGCCCAGATAGCCGTAGCTCACCTCATTCAATACCACAGGGACGTTGAAGCGGTGGCTGGCTGCGCCGACGATCTGAATCCACTCCATCGCCTCTTTGCCCGCGCCGTTGAAATCAACAATAATCGGCAAGGCTTGTGCGGTCGCCGCCTGGCCAACCGCGGCGACCATCTTCTGGAAGATCAGCGTGTTGGGCGACCAACTCTGCGGCCCCGGTGCCATGCGGATGGCCCGACAGCCACCTGCGACACACGCGGCCAGGTCATCTTGCCAGCCGAGATAGTGGCGCGGGTCGAGGACGCCCACCGGCAGCAAGCGCGGGTGTTGCTGGACGACGGCAAGCGTTTCCGCAATTGCTTCTTTGGGCACCTGGTTCATCAAGCCGCGTTTGGAGGTGGTGAGCGTCAGCGTCGTGCTATGCTTTTTGGTCTGCTGCAACAACTGCGCCAGCGTCGTATCCGGCTCGGCAATCGGGTCAACGCTAAAATCGGAGATAAAGTCGATGGCGTACATGAGGGCTCCTTGTATGGATGAAGTAAGGGACGCTGATTTTTATGATCTGGATTGATCAGCGCTGATTTTGGCTCAAATCCAGCTCAAATCTGTGCTGATCTTCCTTTCAATCTTTTTGATCTGCGTCCGCTTTTGAACGGCCGGGTAGTTAGGGTTCAGACTTAACTCTCCACCCAGAAGGCATAGAGCTGCGCCCGATCCAAATGGAAACGCAGACGCACTGCCCGCTCCTGGGGGAGCGCCGTCTGCGCTTGCCAGCCCAATTGACCGCGTAGCTGATCGCCCTGCAAAGCAGTCGCTTCGCTCACCGAAAAACCAGGCAACGGTTGCCCGCTCTCGGCATCGAGGAGTTCGGCGCGGAGAGTACCGGCGTTGGCAACCGCGTTGACAAAGAGTTGACCGCCCTGGGCGAGAAAGGGTTGGGTGACAACCGTCCCCTCCCCTGCAGCGTCAAGCGAGACAAAGCCATCCAAGCGCAACTTCGCCAGTACCAGCGCGCTCTGATCCGTGAAATAGGCGTCGGGGATATCTTTGTAGAGTTCACGCATGCCGCGGAAGCGCAGTGCGTTATAGTAAATCCAAATCTCTCTGTTCTGGTAGATATGGGGAGTGCCACAGAGCAGCTTTTGCGCCCAGCCATAGGTGGCATCATTGCGGGGATCGACAGGCAGAAAGAGGGCGCGGTCAGCCACCCTTTCCCAGTGCAGCCGGTCGTGGGAGACAGTCAGCTCCACCTGGTTCAGCGCGGTATAGTTCATGTGGGGCGGCGGGATCGCCCCGGCCGGATTGAAGAGCACGGGAAAGCCGACATAGAGGCCCGCGTATGGCAGCACCGCCATCTGGTAGACCTGGGCAATGTGATCGGTCTCATCCACCAACGGCGGCGCCAGATAGGCCGGATCCGCGAGGATCTGCTGGATGCGCGCTTTGCGATTTGCGCGGTCAATCGCATCGCTGTGAAAGACGAGTTGCGCTGCGCCAAAGTGTTGAAACTCGCGGCTGGTCGCCAACCAGACCGAACGCCCCCAATCGGTGGGCTGTTTGACAAAAGCCAGGAATTGTCCGCTGCTTTCGTCGTAAAGAAAGTGGGATTCATCCTGGCTGGGGATGGGCGGCACGTCAAGCATCGTCCAGGTGAAGCCGTCGGGCGAGACACCCAGATAACGGTCATGCACATCAAAGAGCGCTTTGTAGCGCCGTTGCGGGGCACTCTCCGCTTCATCGCGCACAATGTGATAGAGCGTGCGCTCCTGCGTAGGGTCGCGCGCGATGTTGTTTTGGCGCGAGCCGCGCCATTCATACAGCCCCAGATTGGGCCGCTCCCAGTGGATACCGTCGCTGGAGGTTGCGTAGCAACTGAGCGAACGCTCGGTGGCGTGGTATTTTCCATAGGGCGGCACCTTATAGTAGCTCCAGTACCACCACTCCCACAGCTTCTTTTCACTGTTCCACTGCGGCGCGCTGCGTGTCTGCACTGCAACCTGTCCCTGCGTCCGGTCGGGACGGATGACCGCTTCGTGGCTCGCCGGTTGATGCAGACGGCGCGTCACCCCGGTCATCTGTGCGATGGCGGAATCGTCAAGGAAAAGCTGTTTGTTCTGAGTTGGGTTGATCATTGCACTTCTCTGAATCTATCCACTCTGCACTTCCCGTGTACGATCTGCGTCGGTCAACGGCAACGTGACCCACGCCCCATTGGCCGCGTGGGAGGCATGAAAGGCCAGAATCGCTTCCAGCGTATCCACCGCATCTTGCGCATTGTACATGAAAGGGGCGCGCCCGTCAAGCCACGCCACAATCTCCTCCACCGCCTGATCCATCGAGGAAGGGTCGCTCCCTGCATTCGGCCAATGCTCCCGGCGACCGTCCCAAAAGTCCAATGTCACCGCATTGCCCATCACAGTGGCCCGGCCTTTGCTGCCAGAGATCAGCAGTTGCAGGGGGATGCTGCCGTAGTCCGGTGCGTTGACAAAGGCCCTCATCCCATCACCCATTTGCATCATCCCCCACGCCCCCGGATCGTGAAACTGTGGGCCACGACAATCCGGGCGGCCTGACCAATCGAGTGTGCCAGAGACGGCGCTCACCTTCTGTCCGATCAGCATACAAAGCGCATCAATTACATGGGTGCCGACGGCGCCCAAACGCCCGGTTGTCCACTGCAGAAGCGCGGAGGTCAGATCGCCCAATGCGCCAGCCGCCAACAGATCACGCAGGCGACGAAAGTTGGGGTGAAAACGGCGGTTGTGGTTGACAATCAGGAGCGCGCCCGCGGCCTGGCACGCCTGCACCATACGCCCCGCGTCGGGCAGGCGGGTGGCAACGGGTTTTTCACAGAAGATGGCGCGCACACCGCTCTGCGCGCAGGCAATTGTGATCTCGGCGTGTTGGGGCGCATAAGTGGCAACACTGACGATATCGGGTTTCTCCTCGGCCAGCATCGTGCGCCAGTCGGGATATGTGCGCGCCTGAGATCGAGCAGCAAAGCGTTGCCGCCGCCCCTCATCCCGGCTGCTGCCCGCCACCAATTCAACACGGGGGTTCTTGCTCAGCGCCTCAAAGTGAGTGCCATCCAGGTCTTTGAGAGATTGGCCCAGGGCATCGCCGGAGATTTGGTCCGCCCCGCCGATGTAACCCAAGCCGATAATCGCGGCACGATAGCGTTGTCCGTTCATAGCTTGCCTTCATTCCGCCACCAGCGCAGCTCGTTACTCCCCCGCTCCGCCACGGCCACAATATCAAGTCTTCCGTCGCCATTCAGGTCAGCGACGATAACCTGGTCGGCGCAAATCCAGCCATCTTTGAGAAGCTGCATATCCCAGAGGCCGCGTGGGTCGCCGCGGTGTTTGAAGAGCGCCACCCGCCCCGTCATGTCCCAAGCAGTGGCAACGACTTCGATCTGACCGTCGTTGTCCAGGTCAGCGGCAATCGCTTCGAAAGCGTGGGGGAAATATGCGCAGATGATATGTTTTTTCCACGGCCCCTGGGTCGGGTTACCCTCATTTTCATACCAAACGATCTGGTGGTGTTCCAACGGTACGCCAAAGTGTTGGTGATCCTGTGGCAACATGCCCAGGGCCATCACCACATCCACGTCGCCGTCGCCGTCCATATCCACCGGGTGGCCGTGGATGGGCTGCGGTGCGTCGTCAATGATCGTCTTGCGCCAGGGCAGGTTGACCGGGTCACCGGGATTTTGATACCAGACGACCTGGTTGCCTGTGCGCGCCGTGCCCAGCAGGTCGATCCGGCCATCCCCGTCTATGTCTACCGCGCAAATGGTGCGCGTCTCGCCGATCTTCTCCTCAATCGGATGCTGGATCCATTGACCGTCGCGCTGTTCAAACCAGTCGAAGCGGTTGCCTTTGCGCCAACTGGAAGCGGCAATGTCCAGGTCGCCGTCGCCATCAAAATCGGCCACGGCCACATCATAGGCACCCGGCAGTCCGCCTTCAATGATGTAGTGATGATGCCAGTTCTTGCGCTCACGCGGGTCACCATCGAAGGAAAAGTAGAGCAGAGAACCGTTGATATTGTCCACGCTCACGATCTCTGGGCGGCCATCCCCGTTGATATCCACGACCTGATGGCGCTCCAGCCATTCGGCGCTGCGCTCGTGGATGATATGCCGGGTGAAGTTGCCCTGACCGTCGTTCTCGAACCAATAGATCCCCACATCTGTGTCGGCGGAAATAATGTCCAGTACACCGTTGCCCGTTATGTCCGCAGCGCTGATGCCATAGGCATAGTTATAGCCGTCCCTGATCAGATGTTCAGAAAAGTTGATGAGTTCAGCCATGTTGGTTCTCCTATCTGAGGGTAACTACCCAGCCGGGAAGGCCTCCATAGATGGCAGCCTTCCCAGGGTTATGAAAAGTGGGTGCCATCCAGATCTTTGACAAATTGGCCCAGGGCGTCTCCGGAGACCTGGTTCGCGCCGCCGATGTAACCCAGGCCGATAATCGCGGCACGATAGCGTTGTCCGTTCATGGCTTGCCTTCATTCCGCCACCAACGCAGCTCCTTACTCACTCATTTCACCCGGTAATGCTCCGCCACCTTGCAAATGCCGATGCCAAAGTTTTCCACGTCCTGCGCGCTGTAGGAGGGGTTCATCGGCATAACGATGGCCGTCTCCAGGAAGCGCTCGGAGCCGGGCAAGGAGAGCGAACCATAGTCAATGTCGCGCGCGACAATGGGGTAGGTCCACGGAAAGCCAGACGTGCCATAGGTTCGCTTTTGGGCCAGGGCCGGATACTTGTAGATCGGATAGACCAGATAGGGAGCATTGGCGGGCACGCCTTCGGCCTGTAACGCAGCCGCAAATTGGTTCGCTGGGACACGAAAGCGGGTCGGATCCATATGAAAGGCATAGACCCAATAGGAGTGGCGCGCCGCGGGCAAGACCGTCTGTAGAGACAAACCTGGCTCGCTGGAGACAACCTCGCTCAACTGGTTGGCCACCCACTGCTTTTTGGCCACAGCCAGCCCGACCTTCTTGAGTTGGGCAAGCCCCACCGCGCCCTGCAGATCGGTCATACGATAGTTGGGGGCCAGATAAGTGTGTTCATAGACTGGCTGGCGCGGGTTGCCTTTGTCCGTGAACCATTTGAGGCGCTCGGAGAGATCATCCCGGTTGGTGACGACCATACCACCATCCCCGGTGGTCATGTGCTTGCCGCCGAAGCTAAAGCAGCCGATGTCGCCCCACGAACCGACTGGTCGCCCCTTGTATTCGGCCAGTTGGGATTGGGCGCAATCCTCAATGACGACGAGATTGTGGGCACGTGCCAGTTCAATCAAAGGGGTCAGGTCGCCGGGGTTGCCAAAGAGATGCACCAAGACAATCGCCTTGGTGCGTTCGGTGATCTTGGCTGCCACGTCGTTGACATCCAGGTTGCCCGTCACCGGATCGATGTCGGCAAAGACAGGCACTGCGTTCTGGTAGAGGATGCCGATCACCGTGCCAAAATCGGTGATGCTGGTGGTGATGATCTCGTCGCCGGGATTGGGGTCAATGACACCGACCGCGGTGTGAACAGCCGCCGTGCCCGATGTGACGGCCTGCGCGTACTTCACGCCCACCTGGCTAGCAAACTCTTTCTCAAACTGGACGACTTTCGTGCCTCCGAGCCGGCCCAACTTGCCGGCGCGGATTACGTCGGTCAGTTCTGCGATCTCTTCATCGCCCAGGTCCCACTGGGGGCCAAAGGTGCCAGAGCGGACTGGCGGTGAGTTGCGTTCGATTGCGATTGCCATGATTTGGGGTTCCTTGTGAATGAATGTTAGGTATCTTCTCAATATTTGGGGGTGACACGCGTAGGGGCACGAGGTGGGGCGCGCAGATCATTCACCTTCGTCGGCAAATTATGTCCCGCCCCACCTCGTGCCCCTACTTTTTGAAAGATGGCGATGGCGTCGTTGATCTCTTGACTGGTCCAATTTTCATGAAACATAAGATTGAAATGGCTCTCGATCATGGCGTGGGCATTCGGGCAGGCAAAGTGCCGATGGGGATCACCCTTATAATCGGGGCTTGCCCAGGGATAGCCGCTGTTGCCAAAGACACAGCGCTTGACAAACCACTCCTGGCCGTGGGGCATACCGGGGCGATAGTCGGTCATCACGGACAGCCCTTCTGCGCTCAGTGCAGCACAGAAGGTGGCCTTGTCGCAAGTGGCCGCTGCGGGGTGATAGTGGATGGGCAGAAACCAATAGCTCGACGCGCAGCCTGCGCGTGGCGGCGTCAGCGAGACCACGCCCAAGTCGGCCAGCCCTTCGCGCAGTTGTCCCACAATGGCCCTGCGCCGCTCCACACTGGCGGGTAATTTGCGTAGCTGTACCCGGCCAATCGTTGCGGCCAGGTCGTTGAGGTTGAAGTTGAGCGACGCGGTTACGTTGCTCGAGCCGGGAGGCAAGAAGAAGGGTTTGCCCCGATCCGAGGCGCGGCGCACAGCCTGGTAGCGCGCTAAGTCACGCGTAAAGACCACCCCGCCCTGTGGCCCTGTGCTGTGATGTTTGCCGCCCATCGTCGAAAAGGCGGCCAGATCGCCAAAGCTGCCCAGCAATTGCCCTTTGAAGCGTGCGCCGTGGGCCTGGGCACAATCTTCGATCACCGGAATGCTGTATTGGCGGGCAAGCGCCATAATCCCCTCCATATCGGCTGGCTCACCAGCAATATGGGGAATGATGATGGCCCGCGTCAGCGGGCTGATCAACGGCGCGATCTGCTCAGGTCCGGTGCAGTAGCTGTTGGGTATGCTGTCGGCAATCACCGGGATCAGGTTTTGCAGGGGAATGGGCATCATCCCGCCAGGGTCGGTAAACGCTCCAATGATCACCTCGCCAAAGGGTTCCAGATCGAGCGCTTTGAGCGCCACATAGATGGCCGCCGACCCAGAACTGACGGCATCGGCGTAGCCGCCTCCCAGCCAGGCGGCAAACTCGGCGCAATAGGCAAGCTCCTCCTCGCCATCATACGGGGGCAGCACGCCGCTTGCAATGACGCGCTCCAAAAAGGCGTCAACCGCCGCCTTCTCTTCCGCGCCGACGTGACCGCGGCCCGGAAAGGGATTCTCTCGCACTCTGGCCCCGCCAGCCTGTGCCAATTGGGTTCTTTGCTGCGTATTGATAGTGCGATTCATGGCAAATCCCCAGGATCGTACTTTACGACCGCGGCATAGGGGCCGCTAAAGAAACCGGCGCTGACCCAATAGGTGCGCGGGTGCAGGAAGGGTCCCGTGCCCTGGTGTTGAAAATAGGCAGTCACAATTTTGCCGTTGGCCAACTGCACCGAACTACCGCCACCGCAGAACTGATAGACGCTTTCAGCCGAGAGTATGACCCGCTCGTCTTTCCAACTCTTCCCCTCATCATCGCTGACCATCGCCCGCACACCGCCGGGAAAGGAGCGATGTCCATAGGCCAGCAGCAACCGGCCATCCTGCAACAGAAGCAGACTGCTCCCTGAGTACTCGTGATAGTCGGTAATCGGGCGCGGCGCGCTCCAGGTATAGCCGCCGTCATCCGACTCGGTCTGCCAGAGATTGCGCCCGGGCATAAACTGGACGACCAGCCCAATCAGCCGGCCCGACGGCAGCACATAGAGTGTTGGCTCCACAAAGCCATCGGCGAGGAGTGAGCCATCTCCCCAGGAGTTGCCACCATCCCTTGAGCGTAGCAGGTAGGTTCCAAACTGCCCGTGCTGTTGGTAGGAAGCCTCTGCTTGCCCCTCGCGATAGCTAAAATAGACGCACATAAGCAGCGTGCCATCGGGCAGTTGCGCCATCTTGCCATGCGGATTGCAGCCGTCGGGCACCGGTGTGCTGCTGGTGTCTATGGGCACCGGCTCTGTCCACTGCTCGCCGCCGTCCGTCGAATGCACCACATAGACCGGGCCATCGTGGACTTTGGCCGTATCCCACAATCCATTTTGGTAGGCGTGTGGTTGGACAAAGCAGAGCACCAACGACCCATCGCTTGTCTGCCCGAACGCCATGTGGTCGGTGTCGTGGCTCATCTGCGCGATGGTGCGCGGGGGCGTCCAACTCTCGCCGCCATCACGCGAAATGGCAGATTGCAGATGACCCCACAGCCCGACAATGCCATCCCCCCCTTTGAAGACGGCGACAATCCTACCGTCCGCCGTTTGTTCCAGCTTGATGTAGTAGCCGCCCGCTGGGCAGACCATATAACGTTTGACTGGACGGGGACGGTAGAGTTGAATCTCGTCCGCCACTTCGAATTTGTAAGCCAGAGTATTTGCTTCTGCGGTCATCTTGCCATCCCATCCATTGCCTACTCAACCCAATAGCTGTACAAACGAGCTTCATTCAGATAGACGCGCAAGCGTAGTTGGCCCGCGGGCAACCGCTCCTGCCCCTGCCAATGGACGGCAAGAGAGGTGCTGTCCCCCACAATCGGCTGACAGTCGGCTTGCGTAAAGTTAGTAATCGGCTGCATTGCCGCGTCGAGCAGAGCGCAGCGAATTTGACCGGGCTTGGCAACGGCATTGAGATAGAGCATTTCTCCGCCGTGGGTGAAGGTCTTTGTCGTCAATATGCCACCCTGCGCACCCCCATCCAGCGAGACAAAGCCATCCCGGCGCAGCGTGGCCAAACAGATGGCGTTGCGGTCAGCCGTCATGTTTTCGGGAGGCCAGCGGTGCTTGAGACCGGTGTAGTAGAACCACAATTCTTCGCCACGTAGTACAGGGCGCGAGGGTGCCATCATTTGCAGCGTATCGTAGGCCCCGGCGTTCAAGTGTGAAGGCGCAAGGAATGGTTGCCGATCGCCAACGCGTGCCCACTGTCGCATATTCTGGCTGACGGCAAGCTGCACCTGATGGAAACCGTCGTGATTGCGACCCTCCCAAGCCCGCCCCGTGTGGTAGAAAAAGGTGGCAAAGCCAATATAGCGGCTCTCATAGCGCGAGATGGCAAAATTGTAGACATCTGTCGCCCACTCTTCGGGGTGGACAAAGACCGGCTGCTGGCGCGTCGGGTCGGCGACGTGACGCCCAATGATCGTCTTCGCCTCCTCCTGATCCCGCGCGTCGGCGTGGAAGACCAATTCCGGCTCGGACCAATGGGTGAAATCGGGGCTGGTCGTCAGCGCGTGGGAGCGGCCGTAGGGTCCTTTGACCTTGACGGTTGCAATGAATTGATGACGTTGCTCGTCAAAGCTGAAGTTTGGCTCGTCCTGGGAAGAGACTGGCGGCACAGCCAGCCGCGTCCAAACGATGCCATCGGGTGACGTGGCGAAGAGAATTGACTGCACAGGCACGCGCGTAAAGCTGATCGCCTTGTAACGCCGCGCTGGGTCTGGGTCTGTGCTATCGTAGACTGCGCCAAAAATTTCGCTCGTGTGCCCGTCACCCATTGGGATAAAGACGAAGTTATTGTTGTAGCTGCCTTGAAATTTCACCTGTTGGGTGTTGGGCGCTGACCAATGCAGACCATCCGGGCTTTCGTGATAGCCGGACATGCCCGCCTGTCCCTGCAACTCCTCTGGCGTCACGCAAACCGTCCACAGCTTCCAGACTTGTGCGCTTGGATCCCAAGCCGGCGCCGTGCGGATTTCTGGGTAACCACCAATGCTGGGGATACGGCGGATCACCGGCCCCTTCTTTTCCGGCGGGTGGAAGGTTGTAACCAGACCGTCGCTCTGGGCAATATCGGTCTCGTCGAGAAAGAGTTGGCGCTCGCCGCTGTGCAGGTGAAAGTGGGCGCTTTGCGTCATGCGGTGGTCTCTTGGATTGTCACGGCCCGCCGCGTGGCCGATGATTGCTTGGCCGCCTCAATGATCTCCAGCATGTGGACAGAATCTTCGATGGGCGCAGGCGCACCAGAACGCGCGGCGAGAAAGAAGTCGCGAAAAAGCTCTTCAGCCATAATACCGCCATAGCCAGGCGTTTCGGGGATTTCGTAGCGTTCCTGGCGCGTCCGCCCTGTAATCCAGCGCCGCGCTTCGCTGTAGAGTGTGTAGTGACCACCAGCTACCGCCGCATTGTGATTGGTCGGCTCGCGCGGCTCGATCAACGGCAGTGCGGCATAGCCCAGGCTGCCCCGCATCCCAATGTAAAAGTCGTAGACGCTCTTGCTGCCCCGCAGATGGTAGCCCGCCTGAAAAGTGCCCAAGCGTCCGCTGGCAAACTTCAGCAGCAGAAAGCCCGTGTCTTCCACCGCCACCTTCTCTGGATTCAGATTGTCCAGCATCGCCATCACTTCCACCACGCGCTCTTGCATCAGATAAAGTACCAGATCAAGACAGTGGCAGCCCAGCCAGGAGAGGATGCCGCTGCCCGCGGTCTTGGGGCCAAAAAGGTAGTTGCTGGTATCGCGGTAGAGCAACAAACCGTTTAGAATTTTGGCCTCGATTGTCATCACATCACCCAGCGCACCGTCGGCCAGGGCACGCTTGAGATTGAGCAGCATGGGATGATAACGCCATTGCAACATCGCGCCGGCGGTTACGCCCCTGGCCCGCGCCAGCTCCGCGACACGGCGCATCTGGCTGGAATGAATCGCCGCAGGTTTGTCATAGAGTACCGGTCGCCCGCTCGCCACCACCTGCTCCAGGATGGCCGGCGCGTGATCGGGGCGGGCGCAGACGATCACAGCATCCAAATCGTCGCGCGCCAGGAGTGCGCCGACATCGGTGGTGGTTGAGGCGACTTTGGGTGAGGCCGAGGCAAGGTCCTCGGCCTTGACCAATGCAGTGGCTGCGCAAACGTGAATTGTCTTCACCTCAGCCAGTCGATCAAGCACGCCGACGTGACCGCGCTCATGGCCGTGCGAGGAGATGGCGCCCACAACGAGTCCTTCTTTCATACGCTCTCCTGACCTGCGTTGCGCCACCAGCGCACCTCATTGCTGCCCCGTTCAGCAGCGGCCGCGATGTCGAGTCGGCCATCCCCATCCAGGTCGGCAATCAGAACAGTGTTGGCGTTGACCCAGTTTTCTTTCAACAATTGCTGCGACCAGGGGCCTCTGGGATCGCCGGCATGACTGAAGAGGGCGATTTGTCCAGTGTCACCCCAAGCGGTGGCGACCACCTCCATTTGACCGTCGCCATCCAAATCCGCGGCCACGGCCTCAAAGCCCTGGACAAAGGAATCGGCGATCAGATGTTTCTGCCAGGGACCTGGCGCGGTCGCGCTGCCCAGGTTCTCGTACCAGACAACTTGATGATCGTGCGGATCAGGCAGAAGACCCGGCCCACTATGCCCCAACGCCAACACAACATCCACATCACCGTCGCCGTCCATATCCACCGGATGGCCGTGGATGGGGCGCTGGGGGCTGTCAATCCAATGCTTGCGCCAGGGCTGGTGGGCGGGATCGCCAGGATTTTCATACCAAACCACCTGGTTGCCGGCGGAGGCCGTGCCGAGCAGATCCACGCGGCCATCGCCATTCATGTCCACGGCACAGATGGTACGGGTCTCTCCGATCTCGCCTTCGATCAGGTGTTGTACCCAAACGCCGTTGCCAGAGACGCCCAGATTCTCAAACCAGGCGAACTGATTGCCTTTGCGCCAACTGGACGCGGCAATGTCCAGGTCGCCATCGCCATCAAAATCGGCCACCGCCACATCGTAGGCCCCAGGCAGCGTCCCTTCGCAGATCGTATGCACCGTCCAGGACTGACGATCTCGGGGATCGCCAGTAAAGGCAAAATAGCGCAGGCTGCCGTTGATATTGTCCACAATCACGATCTCTGGGCGACCATCGCCGTTGATGTCGGCGATGGCATGGCGCTCCAACCATTCGTCGCTGCGCTCATGAATGATATGCCGGGCAAAGTTGCCATGACCGTCGTTCTCCAACCAATAGAGACCGACAGTCAGGTCAGCGGTCACCAGGTCCAGGCTGCCGTTACCGGTCAGATCGAAGGCTGAGATACCGTAGGCGTAGTTGAAACCGCCCAGGGCCAGATGTTCTGTGAAGTTGATGCGGTGAGCCATGATTCTCCTTTTGGCTAAGTTCCCAACCTTTCGGGAAGGGGTCAAGCAGATTGGGCAAGTAAAACCAGCTTGTGACCCCTTCCCGGAAGGTGCAAACGGGAATTTATTGTTTAGTGGCTGGCCGGGTATTCCAAGCGGACTTCATCCAACATCAGATAGCCTTCTGGCAGGTAGCTGGTATCCACCGGGTAGTCAACTTCCGGGCGGCGATGGTGGATGCCCTGGGCTTCGGGGGTCAACGGTACAATTTCGAGTGGGTGGAGCAAAAGGAGAATGTCTATGTTGACATCCGCCAGTACATCCTCGATCCCGCCCCAGCCGTAGACATCCAGCAAATCGTGGCGCGCGCCCAGACAGAGCCACTGATCGGGGTCAGTCGTCAAGGTGACGGTCTGCTCCGACCACTCCGGTGTGATCTCGAATGGCTGTCCGTTCAACACAAAGTTAATGGCAATGTCGCCCCGCTGGGCCTGGCAGTGCAACACCAACTTGGCCCCGCGTAGCTGCGCATAGCCTTTGATCCGCACGGTCAGTTTGGCGTTGCGCAGATCGGTGGAATAGCCACCGGCAATAAAACGATTGCTCGCAGACAGCGGCCCGTAGGGTGGGCCGAGGTTGGGCCGGGGCGCGGTCATTAAAATGAAAAGCAGGTGAAGATAGCCGCCGCCGGGAAAGGCGTGGTTGGAGTCAATACCCCACGGGCTGCGCGAAATCAGCGCACCGTCCACCACCTCCGCAGCCACAGGCCGGTTGTGACCCAACCAGGCGATCCAGCCGCCAGCGCCATCGTCAAAGGTTTCTCTGTAAACTCTGTGACGCATTTCGGTCTGCTCGCCTTCTCTACCAATGGGCAGCGTAGTAGATGCGATAGAGATTGCTGTCATCATTCCTTGCTAACCCAATTTCGAACTCGGGTCAAAGGCATCGCGCAGTGCGTCGCCAACGAAGTTGATGGAAAGAACAGCAAAGGCAATGGCCGCAGCCGAAGGCAGCCAGCGCCACGGCATCCCCTCCAGAATCGGCAACTGCATGGCTGTGGTCAAGGTCTGACCCCAGCTCGAGGCCGGCTGCTGTACACCCAGACCGAGAAAGCTGAGGCTCGATTCCGTCATAATGGCACCGGCCAGACCCAGCGTGGCCGCGACAACTACCGGTCCAATGACGTTGGGCAGAATGTGGCGGAAAATAATACGGTGGGTGGGTACGCCTATGGCCACGGCTGCGACGACGAAATCTTGCCCGCGCAAACTCAGAAACTGGCCGCGCACCAGGCGCGTCATACCAGGCCAGCCAAAGACACCGATGATGATCATGATGGTGTAAGTGTCGGGCGGCAGCACCGCAGCCACTGTAATGATCAGCAGAAAGGTGGGAAAGCACATGATAATATCGGTGATTCGCATGATAACGTTGTCCACGGCTCCGCCCAGATAACCAGCAATGCTGCCCAGAAGCAGGGCAATCGTCGTGTAGATCGTGACAGCCACCAGACCTACCGAGAGGGAGACCTGTGCCCCATAGACGAGGCGTGCCCAAACATCGCGCCCAATGGCATCGGTGCCCAGGATATGATCTCCGCTAGGGGGTGTATTCTTCATGCGCAGATCAATAGCTGCCGGGTCGTGGCCGGAGATGATGGGTGCCAAGATGGCCGCAAGCACCAGCAGAGTCAGCGTGGCCAGGCCTAACATTCCCAACTTATGGCGTCGCAGCCGCCGCCAAAAGCGGTAGCGGGGCGAGCGAAAGGGAGGCTGCTGCATGGAGTAGACCAGCCGGGGCGGGGTGGGAGCGCCCTTTGTCAAACAATTTTGTTCTGCTTGCTCGGTTGTCATCGGCCAGGAGTCAGTACTCGTAATGAATGCGCGGGTCGGCGAAGGCATAGGCAATATCCGCCGCCAGATTACTCATCAACACCACCAGGGCTGCCATAAAATTGACGCCCATGATCACCGGATAATCACGGGAGGAGATGGCTACCAAACTGTACGTTCCCATGCCGGGCCAAGCAAAAATATGCTCAATGATCACGGCCCCGCCGATCAGATAAGGGATTTCTAGGCCGATAATCGTAATGACGGGAATGAGAGCGTTGCGCAGAGCGTGGGTGAGCAGGATAGCCTGTTCTGCAAGCCCTTTGGCCCGAGCCGCAGTGATATAGTTCTCGCGAATGACCTCCAACATGCTGCTCCGGGCGTAACGCATGAAGCTGGCTACAGTGCCCAGGCCCAGAACCGCTGCGGGGAGTACCATATGGTGCAGCCGCGTGACTAGGGATGCCTCTTCGCCGTAGTTGGTGATACCGGACGTGGGAAAGATGGGCAGCTTTAGGGAAAAGAGATAGATGCCGCCGATGGCAAAAACAAAACCGGGGGTGGATATCCAGAAAAAGCCGAGAACAGTCAGTAGCTGATCTACCCAGGAGTATTGCTTAGCCGCGGCGATGATGCCCAGGCTCGTCCCAACCAGAATGCCGAAGAGCAGCGAGGTGGCCGTCAGTTGCAGGGTTGCCGGCAACCGCTCAAGTATCTCGTCGGTCACCGGCGCACCAGAGGCAAGCGAGTAGCCCAAGTTGCCCCGGGTCAACTCCCGTAGCCAGATGAAGTAGCGCTCGGTGGGTGGCTTGTTCAAGCCGTAGCTTTCGCGCATGGCTCGTAGCTGCTCGGGAGTGAAGTTGACGATAACCGTCGGAGGCATCATCGCATCCACGAAATCGCCCGGCATCAGTTCCGCGAAAATGAAGGTCACCAGAGTCAGACCCAGGAGAATGGGTACTGAGATCGCCAGACGACGCAGTATATAGGTTCTCACGTGGCAGCCTCACTAGAGATACTATCCTTGTATATCCTGCTCACTATCGGGGATCCCTCCCGATAGTGAGCAGGAATTCTGTAAGTCCTACGTTAGTCCTACGGTGTGACAGACCACTTTGAAGCGTTGTTGTAGCCGTTGTTCCAAGGATAGTACTGCGACCAGAGAGCGTCTTCATCAAAGCCGGTCACCCGTTTGTTGGTCGCCAAGACGCCGGTAAACTGGAGGAAGGGAATCAAGGGCACCTCTTCATTCAGCTTGACTTGGATCTTTTCGTGGATGGCGCGGCGGGCAGCATCGTCAATGGTGGCTCCTGTCTGTTTGAAGAGTTTGGTAACTTCCGGATCACCCCAGGGTGAGACACAGCGCTCGGAGTCGGTGAAGAAGGAGCTGTAGTCCTCTGGGGTGGAAAAGCCCCACCCTTGGTACAACAGATCAAAATCACAGTTCTTCTGTACATCTGCGACGGCTGTTCCTTCTGTAAACTTTAGCAGTGTCTTGACGCCCACGTCGGCCAGATTCTGTTGGATTGCAGCCATTATATCCTGATGAAGAGCATCGTTGTAGTACCAAATCACTTTCAATTCGGTTTTGGGATCCCATTTACCTTCAGCCTGGGCAGCGGCCAACAGCTCTTTGGCCTTCTCCGGGTTGTACTCATACTGGTTAAGATTTGGCGCGAGCCAAGTTTTCTGCTCCATATAGGAGTTGTAGGGTTTGCAGAGGCCACTGTAGAGGCCGGCGCAGATAGCCTCGCGGTCAATGGCATAAACCAGTGCCTGGCGCACTCGTTTATCGGCCAGATTGGGTGATTCGTAGTGTAGTATGAAGGCTCGGATATAGTTGCGATCGACTAGATTGATATTAATGTTGTCAAGCTGCTTCGCCTGTTCGTAGAAGTCTTGTTTCACCTGCCAAATATCCAGTTCCCCCTTCTGCAGGGCAATGAACTCTGTATCCGGGCCGCCGAAGTTCTTATAGAGAATGCGCCCTACCCGTGGCGCGCCGAGGTAATAATCGTCGTTGCGCACAAGCTCCACAAACTGATCCCGCTCTGCCTTCACAAACTTGAAGGGTCCCGAGCCAATGTTCAGTTCAGGCTTATACCAGGCCGGGGCATGATGCTCAACAATGTCTGCCGGCGCCACACTGTTGAAGATGTGGCCGGGCAGAATCTGCAGGTCTGTGATTGCCGATAGATGCCAAGACACCTTGGGCTCCTTCAACTGGAAGATGATGTTGTAATCATCAACCACCTGTACCCCTGGGAGTTCGCTGCTTTCGCCATCGTAGAATGCCTGACCTCCCTTGAGACTGCTAATCCAGCGCTGGGGATTGATATTGGTCGCCTTGGTGAGGATGAAGCGGACGGTCGCATCCACATCCTTCGCTGTCACCGGTTGACCGTCGTGCCACTTGGCATCTTCACGCAATTGGAAGGTATAGGTCATGCCATCGTCGGAGACTTCCCACGATGTCGCCAGATTTCCTTGCGGCACATTGTTGCTATCGAGATCAATCAGCCGGCTGTGGGTCAGCATGGCGATCGAATTGCTGGCGTACCCATATTGGTAAGTAGGCCGGAAGGGGCTGTAGGTTCCCCACGGGGAAGCTGTGGCAAAGGTCAGCGTCCCGGAATCTTCCTCCGCAGCCGGGGCGCTGGTTGGCTCCGCGGCAGGAGCAGTGGTTGCCTCCGCGGCAGGAGCAGTGGTTGCCTCCGCGGCAGGGGCGGTGGTTGCCTCCGCGGCAGGGGCGGTAGTCGGGGCTACGGGCGCTACACAAGCTGCCAGCAACAAAGTGACCAGCAGGGCAATCACAAAACCCGGAAGAGCGCGACTAGATCGTTTTCGTAATTTCATAACCTGTTTTCTCCTTTCAATAAATAAATCCCTTGACGGGGGCTTCCCACTGATCACAATGGGACACAATCTATCCGGTTCTTGAATTTTCTCAGTCTGTGATGATGTTACCTCCTTGGTGGAAAATCGTTGCTCAGAATGTCTTTTGCAGAACCTGAACTTGAAAACAAATAGATTAACGGTACAATAACCGCTATCCCTCATCTTGTCAAGCCCCATTTGCGCTAATCTGCACCCCAACATTGTTTAGTGGCCAATGCCACTTTTGTTCGATATTCCGAGAGGTAGGATCAGCGCAACAAGCGGACTTTACCCGACATGTGCAGGCCAGCATTGGCAGCCCTATCCATTATGCGCGCTTTAAGCGGCTGGACCACGCCTGCCTCCGCTGCGCCGCGTGTGCCCTTCCACTGCGCAGGATTACCAACCCAACGTCTGATTAAACACCAGTTCCGGGACCGGCTCTGCATGCGCATCCGCAGCGGCCGTCCACTGATCATGCCCGGCTTCCGCTTCGAGGTTTGCCGTCTGGTCAAACTCCAGTCCGGGGATTGCCTCTACTGCTTCTGGAGCAATCAGCCGCTGTGCATTTACCTCCACCGGTGGTGAGCACGCGGGTGCGGTTGCCGGTGCAGTTGTCGGCTCGCCGGCATGCGCCAGTATCTGCCGCACCGTCAGCGGCTCTGTGATGAAGCCACTCAGGCGCACCCGCCCGCCGCACCCGCGGCACGTGAGCGCTAACACTCGGTAGATGCGCGCCTGCAACTGCGCCCACAAATATCGCGCCAAGTGTCCGCCCCGCGAAGCGCCGCAGTCTGCACCCACTGCCTTTGGCCGCGGGGGATTGCTCCCCGCCGCCAGCTTCCGCCCCGCCTGCGCCATCGCCAGTTCCCGCCACAGCGAGTTCTGTGCCAGCACCCCAAATTAGCGGTGCCGATGCTTGCGCGGTGGCGGTATCAATAATGCAACCCGATCCAGAAAATCGCCTGCGCTCAGTCATTCCCAACAGACGCAAATCACTTTGGACTTTGCGACGACGTGTCGGTCTCACTGGATGCAGACCTTGAGCGGATTGAGCACGAACTCGAAGCGTGTTGATCAGGCTTTGCTGCCCTTCAGTCCGCGCTTGCCGAAGCGCGGCGCGACTCCGACGGATTGGCAACCGTCACCGCGGTCTCAATGCAATCCGAACCGGGGGTGAGACATCCGCGACCGCGATGCAGGTCTTGCCACGCCTGCTCGACGCTCAGGCCCGCCCCCATGGTGACGGCTAAAGGGTTCGATGCTTCCCCGATGCCAACCGTCTAATCGCTTCGTACAGGTCAGCGGGAAGGGCAGGTGTGCCGACTTCCACTGCTTGGATGACGTTCGAAACCTCCTCAGGGGATGACGCGCCACTAAGGACGACGCTCACTTCGGGAGGCATGAGCGCGAACTGCAATGCGGCGGTTGAGATGCCTCCGGGGTAGTCTTGCAACAGGGTTTCCAAATCATCTAGGTGTCTACGGTCGTCGCCATTCAGGCGAGCGACCAGTTGATCCCGGGCCGAACCGAAAAGACCGAGACGCAGCGGACTTCCAACAATGATGCCCATGTCTCGGGCGTGTGCCTCGTGAAATAGGTCAAGTGCCGAATGTTCAAAAAGATCGAACCGCTGAAACACCAAGAGGGTGTCAAACTGGTCCGACACCACGCACTCTCGAAGAAAGGTCAGGTCCCGTCCATTGATCCCGAAGTGACGGCACCATCCGCGCTCACGCACCTCCCGTAAGCCGTCCATTGTTCCCCCAGGCCCGAAAATTGCCTGCATCGTGGGTTCCGTCGGTGTGTGGACCTGGATGAGGTCGACGCTAGACCGCCGAAGTTGGCGGAGGCTTGCTTGAACACTGGCAACAACTGCACCACGAGACCAGTCGAAATCGGCCGGAACATGGCCGAACTTCGTGCCGAGGACATACGGGCCGGTATGAGCATCTAGCGCCTCTCCGAAGAGTGCTTCTGAACGACCCCCGATGTAGCATTCCGCGGTATCGAGGAAGGTTATTCCAAGGTCGAGCGCGTGCCGGATCGTGGCGACACCATGCGCGCCTGCCAACTCACCCGATCGCCCAAGAAGCCAGGCGCCACCGAGGCCGATTTCGGACACCTCGAGCCCCGTTCTTCCAAGCCGCCGGAGCCGAACACCCCCAACGGGTCTGGGATCGCTGATCATCTCAGTCATGGCTTCGACCCTTCCGGCAACAGATTAACATAGGAGGCACGATTGTCCACAACCGCCGTAGTACGAGAAATATGCGCTTCAGACAAATAACCGGAACTCGCGACAGGTCCGCCAGAAAATATGGGAGTGGCACGGTGCCTGACCAGTAGAGTAGGGGAACAACGTGCGTCGGAATCATGCACCCGCAAAACTGCGGTTGGGAAAAGTCATCATTGGACGGATAGGCATTTCAAGCTCAATAGCACCTAAAGAATGTAAGGGCTGGACCCGCGTTTGTCAAGCATCACTCTGCACTAAGTTCCACCCCGCCACTTTCTAATGGTCAACGATCACTTTTGTATGACATTCCGAGAGGTACGCTCAGCGCAACAAGCGGAGATTTCACAACCTTCAGGCCAGCATCGGCAGTCGTAAACATTCGGTGCGCTCCGCCAGCAGCTGCACCACGCCTACTCACGCTGCGCCGCGTGTGCCATTACTACAGCGCAGAATTACCAACCCACTGTCTGATCAAACTCCAGTTCCGGGATCGGCTCTGCATCCGCAGGGGTCAACCAATGTCAACAGAACCTAGGATAGACACAAAATCTGTTGCTTTCTTCATCAGTCGTTCTATTTACGCGTGCAACCAGCGGTCCAGCCAATCAAAGGCCACGGTGCCATGCCAGACATGGCCGCCATCAAAGTAATCCGTCGCCAAATGGTCGGGCACGCCTAATAGATCGTAGGCCCCTTGCGTAATCGCCACCTGCTCTTCGACATTAACGATACCGCGCGGGCCGTTGAGACCATCCTGGCGCGCTGCTTCGATCAGCAAGGGGCGTGGTGCGATCAAGGCCCCAACATCGCCCATATCGGCCTGTTCCCACATGTGGGGAATATAGTTGCAGTCACAGTTGTTGGAAAGGTGTAGCAGCGAATCGGCGACCCCATAGTAGTAACCGCTGATCACGGCACAGGCGATCCGTTCATCGAGCGCAGCCAGCCATAAGTTCTGTAAGCCACCGCCCGAAAGCCCAATCGCGCCGAGCTTTTGCCCTTGAACCTCTGGTCTTGTCTGCATGTAGTCGAGCAAGACCATCAGATCCCAGGTCCACATGCCGGCAACGGTCAGGCCCAAGGGCAACGCCATGTGGGCCAGTTGATGACACGACTGGTTGAGCATCTGCCCGTCCCCCTGCGAAAAGGATTCACGCCGCTCGCCAAAGCCGCGCGCATCGGGGCAAAAGACCACATAGCCGCGACGCACAGCCTGCACGCCATAATCGTAGTTGTGCTCGTCAATCGTCTGATCAACTCCGGGGTCGAGGCCACGAATACCAGCTACCGCGTATTTGCCGCCGCTGTAATGGCCGTGCGCCGCGAGCACACCTGGTGCCGTGCCATTGAGACCGTCGGGGATCAGCACATAGAGTGGCATCGTCACGCCCGGTTCGGTGTCGATCTCCACGCGCTGCCGTTGATAACCTTCACAGGCGACGGTTTCGGTGATGCGTGGATTGGGCGCAGTTGGCACAAGGCGGTGCAACCCCTGTAGTTCACTGATTTTGCTGCGCAGAGCCTGCCGCCAAATTTGCCACTGGGTCTGGGAGGCGGCCTGAAAATGTAAACCGCGACCCACGGTTTGAAAACGTTGGCGCAGGGACGCTTCACTGATAAAGAATGGTGTCATAGGGTTCCTCGTCTGGATGCGACAAGATAACAGAATGACAGGATGCCGAGGTGCATCTTGTCATCCTGTCATCTTGTCAATTAAAAGGTCAAAATGGGAGCAGCCTTCATGATCATTTCCCCCCATAATAGACCACTCGGCCTGAAATCCGAAAGAGCACGGCGGTGAAGAGAATCACAATTAAAAAGAGCACCCAAGCCTGGGCCGAGGCATAGCCGATTTTGAAAAACTGGAAGGCGCTCTGGTAAAGATAGATCGACATCATCAATGTCGAGTCGGCGGGTGAGCCGGTGCCCCCGGTCATGACGTGGACCTCGGTGAAATATTGGAACGCGCCGATCAAGCCGGTGACCACATTGAAGAAAATTACTGGGCTGATCAGGGGCAGCGTGACCGAGCGAATCTTTTGCAGCAAGTTGGCACCGTCGAGTTCGGCGGCTTCGAGCAGTTCACGTGGCACATCTTGCAGCGCGGCTAGGTAGATCACCACCGCCCCGCCGACACTCCACATCGCCATGATAATCAACGCCGGTTTTGACCATTGGGGGCTGCCCATCCAACCTGGCCCATGAATTCCGACTTGATCCAACAGAGAGTTGACCACGCCGTTTATTGGGTCAAACATCCAGAGCCAGACAATCGATGACGCCACCACCGGTGTGATACTAGGCAGAAAGAAGATGGTGCGAAAAATTGACAACCCACGTACGCGCGCATTGAGTAACATGGCCAGCAAAATGCCGACAATCGCGGCCAGTGGTACGGCCAGTAGCGCGTAGTAGGTCGTGTTATAGAGCGAGGTTAGAAAGCGCAAGTCGCTGAACAGGTCGATGTAGTTGCTCAGCCCCACCCACTTGGGCCGGCTGAGGATCGGGTAAAAAGTAAAGCTGTAATAGAGCGACGCAAAGAACGGGTAGACGCGAAAGGCCAGAAAACCAACGATCCAAGGGGAGATAAAAAGCAGGCCGCTCAGCAAGTTCTTGCGTTCGCGGCGGGTCAAAGAACGAAAGGTCAACATCACAGTTACCCCTTTAACCCCGTTAGTGCGATGCCTTCAATAAAGGTACGCTGGGCAAAAAAGAAGAGAATAATAATCGGCAGCACGCTCATACAGGTGGCGGCCATGATCCAGGCAAAGTTGGAAAAACCATAGCTGGCGCGCATATTAGCAATCCCCAGCGAGATCGTATAGAGCGCCTTGTCGTTGAGATAGATGAGTGGGCCAAAGTAGTCATTCCAACTGGCGATAAACTGGAAGAGCGCCACCGTGGCCAGCGCCGGTCGCGCCAAAGGCAAAATGATCTGGGAGAAGATACGGAATTCTGAAGCCCCATCAACGCGGGCGGCGTCGGATAACTCTTCGGGCAGCGACATAAAAAACTGGCGCAATAGGAAGACAAAGAACGGATTAGCCAAAAAGGTCGGCACCACCAGCGGCAGATAGGTGTTGATCCAGTTCAACTGCTTGAAGATCAGATAGAGCGGGATAAAGGTGACAAAACCCGGCAAGATTAGGGTGGCCAAGACCATACTGAAAACGAAGTCGCGCCCCGGCCAGCGAATACGCGCAAAGCCATAGGCCACGACCGCATTCGAGAGCAGCGAACCCACGACCGAGGGAATCGTCACCAACATCGTGTTGAGCAGAAAGCGGGGAAACTCGGCGCGACGGAAAGCTTCCAGATAGTTGTCCCACCGGATCGGGTCGGGAATCCAGATGATCGGGTAGACGGCCAACTCATCGGGATTCTTGAGTGAGGTCGAGATCATCCAGACCAACGGCAAGAGAAAGAAGCAGGCGACAAAGATCAGCAGCAGATATTTGATGAGGTTGATCGTCAGCCGCGTCGTGTTCACACTAGTCGCTCTGGCTTGGTGCCGTGTTGGCGGCGTGGCAACTCGTTCTTGGGATACGGCCACAATGGTCTCCTCGGTACAATCGCACAGTTGGGGTGAATGAATTCACCCCCTGATATGTGGCAACCCGCTGAAGCGGGTTGCAGGGTGAACCCGTTTCAACGGGTTTCGGCGTACCGGCCGGATGTTTTAATCCCGGCCGGTCATCCCCGTTGGTAAGTCAACCCTGCAGGGTTAACTCTTATTTTGTTCCAGCCAGGTGTCCAGTTCTTTCTGCGCCTGTTCCTGCACTAAATTGAGCGCCGACTCGACATCCTTTTCGCCAAGCCATACCTTCTGCGCTTCAGAACCAAGCAGCGACGCATAAGAATCACTGGTCGGAATCTTGGGCGGATAGAGATAGTAGTCAGAATCAAAGAGATCGGTCAGGAAGACTTTTTGGTAGCCGGGGCATTTGCCCATCACTTCAGTCTGGAAGGTTGGGTGCTTTTCCATCGCGCGCGAGACCGGTCCATTGACACATTGCCAGGTAGTAAAGAGGCTGGTATAGACATCGCGATCGCCAATCGCCCCCGTCAACGTGCTGATGATCTCCCAGGCGGCGCTGGGGCTTTGTGCGCCAACCGGAATGATCCAGCCATCGCCATAAGTGTGCATGCCCTTGGTCTTCTGGCCGGCTGGGCCAGGCAACGGCCAGACCGTATATTCAAAATCCTGCGGGGCAAAGTTCTTGATGGTGTTAAAATTCCAAGGGCCGGTCACGTTGGTGGCGCGCAGCCCAGCGAGCCAGGGATCCAGCCCCGCCGAACGTTCGCCACGCCCTTGCAGCGATGCATTCCAATCCTGCATCTTTTGCACACCGATCTTCTCCCAGCGGTCGGCGATCCATTGGATGGCACGCATGTTGTTCTCATCGTTGGCGGCGACCGTGATGCCATCCTCCGCGAGATAGCGGCCCAGGAAGCGCCCCATCACCATCGAGAGCCAGTTGAAATCGCCGCCCAAAACGTCGATGTTACCGTCGGCATCATAGGTAGTCAACGCTTCCCAGACCGCGTCCAACTCTTCAAGGGTCTGCGGCGCAGCGGCCGGGTCGATCCCCTTCTCCTCGCACATCTTGGTGTTGACAAAGACACCCATACATTGGTTCCACATGCTGGCATAGTAGAACTTGCCGTCATACATCCCCAGATCCCAGATGGCCGGATCCATCCAGCCCTTCAGCGTCTTCACCTGCTCGGGGTTGCCCACATCATCAAGCGCCATCAACCCCTTCTGTGCCGCCAGTTGATAGGCAATGCTGGCGCCAAAGACCACTGCGGTGCCCGGTGGGTTGCCTGCCGAAACTGCGGCCAACAACTTCTGTGTCATCGAATCGGGCACGACGACATGTTTGGCCACCACCTTGCTCTGCGAATCGTTATAGCCGGCGAGGATCTTCTCAATATTGGTGGCCGCATCTTCGGTCCAACCAGTCCAGACATCGATTTCGATGATTTCGATTGGGGCGGACGCGGGGGCAATAGTTGCTGCGGGCTCCGCCGGCGCGCAGGCGGCCAAGATCGAACTGCCGCTAACTGCACCTGCCAGCTTCAGGAAATCGCGTCGAGTTGGTTTCTTTCCGTTTTCCATGTCAGACCTCCATATTGTGGTATTTGCGGCACAAAGTGCCCTAAACGCTCACACCGCCCCAGAAATAAGGTACCGGTTGGTTAGCTGTGTGACCTTACAACAACAACAATATCATCGCAGAAGACACTGTAATTGTCAAGCGTTGCAACCTTAATTTTTTGGGGAGGGGACAGGAAATTCAAGTCCACATACACTCTCAAACTAAAAGCGCTGGACCCGCTCCTGTCAAGCACCAATCTGCGCTAACCTGCACCCCGCCATTGCTTAGAGGTAAACGA
>SXGU01418466.1_pt1 | contig 25619 bp, 25 predicted proteins | sample 3174531 | NCBI WGS metagenome assembly SXGU01 (sample SAMN11356863, study PRJNA531348) | freshwater metagenome | isolation source: freshwater sample F1-140 | place: China: Fuxian Lake, Yuxi | collected 2017-12-25
CGCCCCTCTATCTGGCCGATGCATCACCGCTGCCGTACTACGAAATGGATGGGATCCGCGCGTGCCATGAGGTGGTGCAAACGGGAGTGGTCTACCGCTTGGACCGGCGTCCCGGAGTTGGGTGTTCCGGCACTTGATTACGCCCCACTACGCCACGTCCGCCGCCCCACCTCGTACAACACCACCGCGCAGGCGATGGCGACATTCAGCGAGTGGCCGGATCCGTGCATCGGGATGGAGACGGTTGAGTCGCATTGTGACAGAACGGACGGGGCGATACCGTCCACCTCGTGTCCGAGGATCAGTGCAAGCGGTCGGGTGGACAGGATGGGTGCGTCCCACATCGGCAACGACTCCGGTGTACGCTCAACCGCGACAAGGGTGTACCCGCGTTCGCGCAAGGTTTCACAGGCACTCTCAACGTTAGGCCACGCGGTCACGGTCACGCTGTCGTAGGCACCCAGTGCGGTCTTCCGGAGTTCCCGTTCGGCACGGGCGGCGACTGGGCCACGCCGTGGGTCGTCACGATGATCGGCGGGAGGCGGGTAGGGAGTGATCCCGCACGCGTGCACGTGGGTCACACCCGCGCCATCGCAGGCACGCATCACCGCGCCGACGTTGTAGAGGGACCGTACGCCGTCCAGGACCACGCAGACGGGCGGGATGGCGTTGTTGGCGGGTCCGGTCTTCTCAGACACTACCCTTGCCGGCGCATCCGTTCGAGGATTTCGGCCTGCGCTTCGCGTGCCTGCTGCGACCGGGATGTCGGCGACTTTGCGCCGGGTCGGGCAACGGAATTGCTGCCCGATGTTGCCGGCCGTGCGCCGAAGCGGGCGGCGAGTGCCTCGAGGGTCGCGGGTTCATCGGACACTGGTGGTGCCTCGGGTTCGTCGATGTGAACCGGTCGCACGTTGGGAACAAGCCGGGCGGGTTCGGCGGGCGCTTCTTCCACTGGCGTGTCGGCGTACGACGACCGCGCAACCTGATTTCCTGCCCCTGGGCGTGGTGCCTGACGCGGGATCACTTGTTCGGGTGCGGTGGCCAGAAGGCGCGCCATCGGGTGGGATGGGTCGAAGAGTTCTCGCCGAACGGCCCGTGCGCCGGTACGGGCAACGGCTGGTGGGGTGACTGACTTGGGTGCGGAGGCTTGGCCGGGTCGCGACGACGATGCCGCGGGTGCCGGGGTCGCGGGCCTCGCCGGGGGCATGTAGGGCGCAATCTCACGCCCGCGGGTTGGCAATGGTGGTGTCACCGGTTTCGCAACGACATGCGCCGGTGCGTCGGTTGCGCCTTCCGAACTTCGCCCCGCCTGACTTCCGACGGCGTCGCTTGGCCTCGCCGGAGGCGGTTGCATTACATGCACCGGTGCCGTGGCGATGACCGGTGCGGATGGGGGTGTGACGGCCGGTTCCACCGTCGCGACCGGTTGGCTGGCCGGGATCTCCGCGCCCGGCGCGGTTGTCTCAACGGTTGATGACGAATCGGACGCGGCATGGCTTTCAGTGGGTGCGTCTGGTACCGCCGGGACACCTTGACCCACAGAAGTGCGCCGCATCATCGCCAGATTGAGGTGGCGTCGCTCAGGATCGACAGCGATCACACGCACCACGACTTCGTCGCCGATCTGGATTTCATCCTCCACACGTTCGACACGAAGTCCGGGTCGCAACTGCGAGATGTGGACGAGGCCGCGGTAGCCAAGGAACTCGACGAATGCGCCGTACGGTTCGATGCGGAAGCATCGGCCGAGTGCCTCGGTGCCGACGTTCGGCATCGGCCGGTTGCTCACAACCGATGGCGCAATCCGGACGGGAACCGAAGGTGGGTCTGGTCGGCGCCTACCAAACCCAAACCGGGGACCACGGAGGGTTTCCGGGTTCGGGAAAAGGGCGTCTTCAACCCGTACCCGGTCGGCATCCGCCACGTCGATGTCAACGTGAAAATCATCCTGGGGAGGCTCGTCGTACCAGACCGATGGCGCACCTTCGATAGGAAGCACATCCGATGCCGGGACAACCAGATCGTCACCCGGAGTGCGTGCGTCGCGCGGCGGTATTGGCGTGACTGATGGCTGTCGGGTCGTGTCGTCTGGCGTGCTCATCGACCGTCCCAATCCCCTGACGTACCACGATAGTGTACCGTGCTTGTTGCCAAAGCCAGAAGTGCCACCGAACCGCGGTGTCCCGTTGGCTCTGTTCAGTTTAGTGACGGATCGTTCGGAGCCGTTCAGCGGCCCGCGCGAGAGTTTCTGGCTTCTTTGGGAAACTGAACCGTACTCGGTTGTTCCCCTGTCCCGGTTCCGGGAAGAAACTCGAACCGGGCACGGTTGCCAATCCGTGGTCGACGATCAGGCGTCGCGAAAAGGCAGTGTCGTCCTCGCCGGTCCCCGCGGTGAAGGGAGTGATGTCGACCATCACGTAGTAGGCGCCTTCGGGTGATGCGAACCGGAAACCCGCTTCGGCCAGTGCGTCGACCATTGCATCGCGTTTCGTCGTGTACGAGGTCCGGAGGTCATGGTAGTACTGGTCTGGCAGTCCGGTCGCGATGGCGATGGCCGCTTGCAAGGGTGCGGGTGCGCCGACGGTCAGGAAGTCGTGGACCTTTCGGATCGGGTTCGTCAGCCAGGGGGGCGCGATGGCCCACCCGACCCGCCAACCGGTCACGCCGTAGGTCTTGCTCGCGCCGCTGATCGTTACGGTACGGTCGCGCATGCCCGGCAGGGTCGCCAAGGGCACGTGCTCGCCGGTGTAGAGGATGTGTTCGTAAATCTCATCGGTGATTGCCAAGGCATTCCAGTTCTGGCACAGATGCGCGATGGCCTCCAGTTCGGTGCGGTTGAAGACCTTCCCGGTCGGGTTGCCGGGTGTGTTGATCACGATGGCGGCGGTGCGTTCGTTGAATGCGTCGGTCAGTTCATCAAGGTCAAGTCGCCACGACTGCCGGGATGGGTCACCGTCGAAGTCCGGCTCGCGCAGGGTGACGAACCGGGGCGTCGCACCGGCAAGGACGGCGTCGGGCCAGTAGTTCTCGTAGTACGGCGCGATGATGATCACCTCGTCGCCCGGGTTGACGGTTGCCATCAGGGTGGCCAGCATCGTCTCGGTCGCTCCGCAACAGACGGTCACTTCAGTATCGGGATCAACCGCCATGCCGTAGTGGTGGCGGTACTTGGCTGCGATGGCCCGGCGGAGGTTTGGTGCGCCCCAGGTGACCGCGTACTGGTTGATGTCGGCTTCGATGGCCGCAATGGCGGCGTCCTTCAGTTCGCGAGGCGCCGGGAAGTCCGGGAATCCCTGGGCCAGGTTGATGCCGTCTTCGGGATGGTGCAATTGGATCAGGCGGGTCATCTCGCGGATGACCGACTCGGTGAAGCGGTCGGTCCGAGATGCCACGCCACGTTGCGGTGACGGGGCGGCCGGTGGCACCGCGGGTACTGTCTCGTGGCGTTCGGGCGTGGTGATGCTCATGGTGGACAGATTGTGCCGCGCGGATACCTCGGTTGGGAGTGTCCATCAAGGGTGTTGCAGGTTCCCTTCCGGGTGTGGCCATGGACCGGCGTGGACGCGGCTACACTAGAAAGGACACGGCGGTGCCCAGTGCGATCGGCGGGAGGGATACCCGCGGACCTTCATCAACGCCCGGGGCCGTCATATCCGAAAGTCCGGAGGGTGCGACGCGATGTCCCAGACCATCATTCCGCTCAGTAGCGTCCGGCTTCGGCAGCGTGCACCAGGTGCGGCCAACGTCCCCATCGAGACAAAGCCGGACTGGTTGAAGGTCAAGGCGGTTACCGGGCCGAACTACCAGGACCTAAAGACCCTCAAGGCCGGGTTGGGCCTGCACACCATTTGTGAGGAGGCCCGGTGCCCCAACATCTACGAATGCTGGGAGAACCGGACCGCGACGTTCCTGATCCTGGGACGGATCTGCACTCGGGCGTGTCGCTTCTGTGCGGTGGAAACCGGTCGTCCGACCGGTCTGGACACCGAGGAACCTGGCCGCGTTGCCGATGCTGTCCGGCAGTTGCGCCTGCGCCACGTGGTCATCACGTCGGTTGCCCGCGATGACCTGCCAGACGGTGGCGCGGGCATCTTCGCCGAGACGATCCGTGCCATCCGCGCATCGGTGCCGGATTGCACCATCGAGGTTCTGATCCCGGACCTGCAGGGCGGGGATGATGCCCTCCGCACCGTCGTCGAGGCCCGGCCGGACATCCTGAACCACAACATCGAAACCGTCGAACGTCTGCAACGGGTCGTCCGTGTCAAGGCCACATATGACCGGTCGATGTGGGTCCTGCGCCAAAGCAAGGTGTTCGACCCGTCAATCCGGACGAAGAGCGGCATGATGCTTGGTTGTGGTGAACGTCCCGAGGAAGTGATCGTGGCGATGCGCGATCTGAAAGCGAACGGTGTGGATGTGGTCACCCTTGGGCAGTACCTTCGCCCAAGCCTGATGCACCTTCCAGTCGACCGGTTTGCCCCGCCCGAGGAGTTCGCCGAATACAAGCGGATTGGCCTGGAGATGGGCTTCTCGCACGTTGAATCGGCCCCGTTGGTACGCAGCAGTTACCACGCGCATGCACAAGCTGACCGGGTGCCAACGATGCTTCCCGAAGGGGTGATTGTCGCGGGCGAGACCGCCACGGCGTGACCACCCGCCTGCCCGGAGGGCGTCCCGCAGATCTTCATATCGGCATTGGCGAACCTGGTGTTCCTTATGCGCCCATGTGGGCGTGGCAGGTTGCCCGTGCCCGTGCGGTAGCGGCCCGTGAGGCACCCGAAGCGATTGTCCTCGTGGAACACGTGCCGGTGTATACCCTCGGGCGTGCGTCTGATCCGGCGAACCTGCTTCGCGACGAGGCGTCCTATCGTGCATCTGGTGCCGAGGTGCACTGGATCGACCGCGGAGGCGACGCCACATGGCACGGTCCCGGGCAGGTCACCGGCTACCCCATCCTAGACCTGACCCGCGATCCGGTCCGACCCCGGGACATCCACCGGCATGTCTGGAACCTCGAGGCATGCATGATCGATGTGGCCGGGTCGTATGGAATCGAGGCGAAACGTGCCTCAGGGCGTCCGGGCATCTGGGTTGGTGATGCCAAGTTAGCGGCGATCGGGATCAAGGTCACCCGGTGGGTCACCTTCCATGGGTTCGGCCTGAATGTCTCACCGGACCTTGCGTGGTTCGAGGGCATCGTGCCGTGTGGCCTGCACGGGTTTGGGGTGACCTCACTAGCGATTTTGCTCGGATCTGCACCACCGGTTCGCGAGGTGTCGGAGCGCTTGGTGGTGGCACTTGGGACCCGGTTCGGGATCGACCCCGGGCCGGAGACGGCAGTGCCCTTTGATCGGTAGTGCAGTGGCGTTTGGGTCGGAATGAGACGCCCCCCACCCTGCCCTGTTGCGTCAGGAGACGGGAAGCGCGTTGCCCCCACCGCGTGGCTCCCTTTGCGATGGAAGAGGAGAGTGACACACGGATTGACAGGGTAGACTGGCAGACGATGAGCGAACCGGCAGACTTGATCAATGCACGTGCCCATGGTGGTCACGGTCCCCGGATAGCCGCGGCCCCGATCACGTGGGGTGTGTGCGAGATCCCCGGATGGGGCGAGGTCCCCGGTGTGGATCACGTCTTGGATGAGATCGCCGAACTCGGGTTCACCGGGACCGAACTTGGTCCGGATGGCTACCTGCCGTTGGATCCGGCAGAACTCCGGCACGCCTTGGGATCGCGCGGGTTGTCGCTGGTTGGGGCCTTCTGCCCATTGAACTACCGTGACCCCGGTGCATTCGCGTCGTCGCATGAGTTCGGGGTTGCCTTGGCGCACCGGTTGGCTGCGGTAGGATGCCACACGCTTGTGGCGGCTGACGCCGGGGATGCCCACCGTTCCGCGATTGCCGGGCGGGTCACGGCAGCTGATGGTCTGTCGCCGGACATGTGGGCGCGGTACGGCGAGGGACTTGCCAATCTGGCCCGCGCCATTGCGCCATTGGGTGTCCGCGTGGCCTTTCATCCGCACGCGGCGACCTACGTCGAGACCGAAGCCGAGATCGATGCGGTCATGGCCAACACGCCTGCAGATTTGGTTGGCCTGTGCCTGGACACTGGTCATGTGGCCTACGGTGGCGGAGATCCGGTTGCCCTTGCGCGCCGGCATGCCGGCCGGGTCTGGCATGTCCACGTGAAGGACGTTAGCGCATCGGTCCTCGCGCAGGTGCGTGCCGAGGGTCTGGCCTATCCTGACGCCATCGGTGCGGGCGGGTTCGTCCCGGTAGGTGAGGGACTCGTGGACTTCCCGGCACTGGTTGCGGAACTGCGTCGGGCCGGGTTTGATGGGTGGTACGTCTTGGAACAGGATGTCCGCCTTGGTCCGCCGTGGCCGGCCCAGTCGCCTCGTGAGAATGCGGTGCGAAGCCGTGAGTACCTGCTGCGGCAGTTGGTTTCCGAAGCGTAGGGTGCTTTGTTGTTGCCCCCACCTCCATCCCTTCCCGCGTTGCGACGGGGGAGGGGAGCAAGGGCTGGGCAGATGGAAGACAAGAAGGGGGATCGGTCAAGATGCCACGGTTGAGCGGCGCACAGATGATCGCGGACTTCCTGGTGAAGGCAGGCGTCAGGCATGTCGCGGGGATACCCGGGCACGGGATATGGACGGTTCTCGATGCCTTCCTTGACTATCCGGATCTCAATGTCGTGCAGGTCCTGCATGAACAATCGGCGGCGCACTTGGCCGACGGGTATTACCGGGCAAGTGGGTACCCGATCGCGGCGTTCGCGTCAATCGGTCCCGGCGCGGCGAACACGACGGTTGGCGTTGCCACGGCCTATGTTGATTCGCAGGCGATGATGCTGCTCACGGGCAGTCCCCACACCTACATGCGTGGTCATGGTGTCCTGCAGGAACTGGACCGGTCGCAATGGGCGCACTTTCCGCGGGTCATGGAGGGGATCACGAAGCAGACATGGCAGCCAAGCCGTGTCGAACAGTTGCCGTTCGTGATGCAACGTGCCTGGAGTGCAATGACGACCGGCCGTCCCGGGCCGGTACACCTGGACCTGCCGATGGATGTGCAGGCCGATGATGCGGAAGTCACCGTGCACGGACCGGACCAGTTCATCGGGTCTGGCCGGTCGCGACCGGATGCGCACGATGTGCAGAGGGCCGCGAAGTTGCTGGCCGGGGCGAAGCGTCCGGTGATCGTGGCCGGTGGTGGCGTGATCCTCGCGGATGCCTCGCATGAACTTGTGGCGCTAGCCGAACACCTCGGGATACCAGTGGTCACCACGTGGATGGGCAAGGGTGCCATCCCAGAGGATCATGATCTGAACGCGTGGAGTGTCGGAGACACGGCCAGCACTTCCGGGAATACCTTGGCGGCGAACGCCGATGTGGTGCTTGCCGTTGGATGCAGGTTTGTCGACTGGTCGGCAAGCAGTTACCGGGCAGGCGTGAGTTTCACGATTCCGCCGTCGGCGCTGATCCAGGTTGACATCGAGCCGCGAGAGATTGGCAAGAACTACCCGGTGGCGGTCGGTCTTGTCGCAGATGCCAAGGCGGCCCTTGCAGACTTGCATGCCGCGGTTGGCGACGTCACCTCCGCGCGGAAGTGGCGTGACGGCACGTACTTTGGTGAGATCGTGAGTCTCAAGGCCGAGTGGGATGTCATTTGCGCTGGCCGTCGCGACTCCGATCAGGTGCCAATGACGCAGGCGCGTGCGACGAAGGAACTGCGGTCGGCCCTTGACCGGCGTGCGATCGTCGTTACGGGTGCCGGGATCGTGCAGGCAATCATCCGGCAGGAGTTCCCGGTCTATGAACCCCGCACCCATCTCACCAGTGGCGGTTTCTCGACGATGGGGTTCACCGTGCCGGCAGCGATCGGCGCGAAGCTTGCCCAGCCAGACCGGCAGGTTGCCGCGATCTGCGGCGACGGCGACTTCCTGCAGACGATGCAGGAGATCGGTGTCGCGGCCATGATGGACCTGCCAGTGTTGTTCGTGGTCTTCAACAACTCCGGGTTTGGTTCAATCAAGGGCGGGCAGTTGGCGAACTTCGGCCGGACCGCCGCGGTTGACTTCCTCCGGAAGGGCGAACCCTACAGCCCCCATTTTGCGAACATTGCCCACGAATTCGGGATACCGGGTGAACGGGTGACTGAACCCGATCAGCTTGCACCGGCAATCCGACGCGCACTGGCATCGGGTGGCCCGGCATTGGTCGAGGTGATTGTTGCGCGGAACTTCCCGGAGGCCGGGACGAACAAGGCCGGTTGGTGGGATGTGCCGGTACCGTTCTATCACGCGGCCCAACGCGAGGCTTACCTCGCTGGCAAGGCTGAGGAACAGGTCTGATCCAACTGGTCGCCGGTCACACAAGGACCCGCGACCAGAAAACCTTCTCGCCGTCAAGCAAAGCCCCTGATTTGGTTGCCGCAGTCTAAAGTTGCACCTTAACTTGCCGATAATGTAGTTGCGGATCACCTACCGGATTTGCGGCCTCTAGGTGAAGGAACAAGATCGATGCGCGTTCAGGATGGACCCTTGGGCCACCTGAGGGATATGGTGGACCAAAGAAACTCTCAGGTCGTCGCGGAGATCAGTGCATCGGCTGCCTCACGGGCAACCAAGGCACGGAGCAACGCGCAGCAGGCTGTCGCCCATAGTGTCGAGGTTGCAAGGCGGATGCGCCCGCGAATTGTGACCCGTCAGCACGTGGATGCCTCTGTCTAGCCCGACACGAGGCACGTCTACAACTGCATAGGTGTGCTCTGGTGAGAACCCGGGCGCGTTTCTGGAAAAACCCACTCTGACAGGGTCAGGTGGGTTTTTGCGTTCTTCGAGACACTGGATTGCGCGAGGGTGGTCCCCGTGTCTAGGGAGACACCATCTCGCCTACATGGATCTGGTAATACGTTGGCGCAGGGCGGTGCCAAGTAGGTTGACGCCCAGAACGCACAAGAAGATCATCAGGCCTGGGAAGAACATCAGAAAGGGCGCGTCTAGGAAGTAGGCGCGTCCGTCGGCAAGCATCAATCCCCATTCCGGGGTCGGTGGCTGGGCGCCGAGACCAAGGAACGAGAGACCTGAGAGGGTCATCAGGAGCGATCCGACATCGAGGGACGCCATCACGATGATCGGCCCCCAGATATGCGGAAGGACTTCACGGGTCGCGATACGCCATGGCGTCGCGCCGATTGCGCGCGACGCCTCCACGAACGGTTCGTTCCCCACTTGACGGACGAGCGTCCGGGTGACACGGGCGTACCCAGCCCACCAGAAACTGACCGTGGCGAGCACGACAGTCAGGAGTGCCGGCCCAAACAGGGCGGCGACGACGATACCCAGGACGAGGGTCGGCAAGGCTGTGATCACATCAGCCAGACGCATCACGATCGTGTCAATGGCGCCTCCGGCGTATCCAGCGAGTAGACCGAGGCCCAAGCCAATGGTCAGGCTGAGGGCCAGGGCTACGACAGTGGCTGTGAGTGATGTCCGCCCGGCCACCGCCGCGCGGGTGAATTGGTCGCGTCCGAGACGGTCCGTGCCGAAGGGGTGGGCGAATTCCGGTTCCCGCAGACGTTCGGCCGAATTTGTGTCCGCGACGCCGTAAGGCGACACCAGAGGCACTGCCACGGCCATCACGATCATGCACGTGATTATGGCTGCACCGGTCATGCCCGCAATGCCGAGTTGGCGGATAGCCGTGAAGGCGGGGATGCCTACGGGCCATTCGCGTCGTGTAGCTTGTCGGGTGTCAGGGAGTTCGTAGGCGCGGATCAAGGAAGCCATGCAAGATGTCCACGATGAGACTGCTGATTATTACGGTAAAAGTGGTGAGCAGCATGTAGCCCTGCACGACGGGGTAATCGCGCGCGAGGATGGAATCAAGCAGGTACTTGCCAAGTCCCGGCCAGGAGAAGATGCTCTCGACGATCACCGCACCACCAAGAACTTCGCCCATGCTGATGCCAAGAACGGTGATGGCTGGCAGTATTGCCGGTCGTGCAACGTGCCTGTGCAGGATAACCCCTTCGGCCAACCCTTTTGACCGCGCGACGGTTACATGTGCTCGCGATTGCTGTTCGATCAGGCTTGTCCGGAATACGCGCATGACGGACGGGGTCATCACCAACCCGAGCGTGAGGGCGGGAAGGACAATGCGAGAAGGGTCGGCAGGACCTGTCACATCGACCCAGTTCAAGGCGACCGCGAAGGTCCAGAGGAGTATGAGACCGAGCCAGTAGGCAGGAACTGAAACCAGGATCATCGCAAGTGCGCTGGTCAGATGGTCGATGACGCCACCAGGACGTCGTGACGCGAGGGCACCGAGACCGAGTCCGAGGGTGGCCTGGACAACAAGTGCGGTCAGGCCGAGGGATAGCGTGGCGGGTATCCGGTTTCCCATCTCGGTTGCCACGGGACGTCGGGATCTGAACGACGTCCCGAGGTCTCCCTGTGCCGTCCTCGCGACCCAGGAGAAATACTGTTCCGGCCAGGAGCGATCCAGTCCGAGTTCATGGCGCAGGGCGTCGCGTTGGGCACTTGTTGCGCCCACCTGGCTGCCTCCTCGTACCGCCCCGAACATGATCGCTACAGGATCACTGGGGGCGGCGTGGATGAGGACGAAACTTGCGGTCACCGCCGCCAGGAGGACGGGGAGTGCAATGGCAAGACGGATGATGGTGTAACGCAACATTGGTTGGGAACTCTCGTTCCGTTGGGCTGGGCGTGCCGATGGTGGCCGTTCGTACAGCGGTTTTGCGAACAGCCACTGTGCACTAGCTGGATACCCAGAGGTCGGAATGGACTTCGTACTGCCACCACTGGAAGTGCGGGACGTAGCCGTGCACCTTCGTACTGACGGCATTGAGGCGCGCACGACTGGAGATTGGAATGAAGGGGACGGTATCGGCGTGGCGCTGGTTGATGTGAAGGGCCTGAACGCGCCGGTCCTCGGCATCCGTCAGGGTCTCGAACCCTTTCAGTAGGTCGTTCATGACCGCGTCGTTGTACTTCATGTAATTGAGGTCGCCATCGGTGGCGACATGTCGGGACAGCACACTTTCGGGGTCGCCATCGGTGCCCCAACCTTCCACGAAGATGTCCCAATTACCCGCCGACCGCAGCGAGTCGAGAAGGCCATAGTCGGGCGAACCGAGGACCTCCACCTGTGCGCCCACCTTCGCCCAGTGGGCCTGCATGAGTTCGGCAGTTGGCTTGCCACCGCCCCACCAGATTAGGCTGAACTTGAGGGGCTTGCCATTCCGGGACCTGACCTTGCCGGCGGGTGCGAGGGTCCAACCGGCCTCGTCGAGCAGACGGGCGGCGCGGGTGAGGTCGTGGCGGGTGTACCCGACCCGTCTGGCTTCGGGGTAGGCAACGTTCGTGCCAAGCCATGAAGGTGCAGTCCGGGCGAGACCGTTGAAGGAAACATTCACGATCTCATCGCGATCAAGCGACCAAGCGAGTGCTTGTCGCACTCGTACGTCGTTGAATGGTTCCTTGGCAATGTTGAGGTAGGCGGCAGCGCAGTCCGTGCTGGGGATGATGTGAACCCGGGACGTGCGGCTACGCTGGACGCGCGTGGAGGATTCGGCCGTGATGCTCCGGACGATATGCGCCTCACCGGACAGGGCCGCGAGTGAGCGGGCATCCGGGTCACTCACCTCATTCAAGACGATGCGTGTGATGCGTGGCGTCTCGCCCCAGTACTTGGGATTTCTTTCTGCCACGACCTGCACGCGCGGGTTGAAGGATGCCACCTTGAATGCGCCGGTGTAGTCGGCTGCACCAACGTCGAACGAGTTGTCCTTGGCCCCGAATGAATCCGCATTGTGGATCATCAGCCACTCGTCGGTGAGGATCTGTGGAAGGGCCGGGATAGGCCGGTTGGCCGAGAAACGTACTACGAGGTCACCCTCGGCGTCGACGGTGATGCCCTTCAGGAGGTTGGCGCCGTAGGTTGACAGGGCGCGGGTGCGTTCCAGGCTTGCAATCACTTCCTTGGCGGTTACTGGCTTGCCACTCTGGAACCGGACATCCGGGCGGAGACCGATCCGCCAGGCATTCGGACCGGCGTTCGCAAACCACGCCGCGATGTCGACATCCACATCGCCTTGCGGGGTTAGCCGGAGGAGGCCCTCGGCAACGCCGACGCTACGGAGGTAGCCGGCGGAGTACTCATGGACCGGATCGAGACCGTAGGGGGTCTCCTCGTTGGCGATGCGGAGTTCATCCGAAATTGCCGACTGTGCCATTGCCATTGATGGCAGGAACTGCGAGGCAATCGCAGCGGTGCCTACGGCGCGCATGAGGTCGCGACGGCCCAGCATCGGTCGTGGGGGGATCAGTGTTGGCATGGTTTCCTTCCAGTCTTGCTCGACTTCGCACTTGCGATTGCGAAGCAGGTGCGTTTACCGCCTACCGTATCACAAATGCGAAGCGTTTGCAAATAGAAGGGATGGTGCACCGCAGGCAATGACTGGTGTGTCGTTGGCACGGTCCTGGCAACCGCGTCCGGTGGCAGAAGGCATGGCACCGGAATGGTGGATTACTCGGGTGCTGACCCTTGCGTCCATCAAGGATCAACCTTGCAGTCGTTAGTGGATAGGCGTATCGTGCACGTGACGTAACGACGTAACGACGTAACGACGGAACAAGGGGCATGCCAATGGTGGCGCGCGTCCAGACTGGCAGTGTGGTTGGTCTTGAGGGGGCACTTGTCGAGGTTGAGGTGGACTTGGCACAGGGGTTGCCGGCCGTCACCGTCGTTGGCTTGCCTGATGCGGCGGTGCAGGAGGCCAGGGAACGGGTGCGTGCGGCGATTCGGCACACGGGTTTCACCTTCCCCGCACGAAGGATCACGATCAATCTTGCGCCAGCGGAAGTGCGCAAGGAAGGTGCGGCATTCGATGTGCCGATTGCGCTCGGCATCCTTGCGGCCTCCGGTGCGGTGGAACTGCCATCCAGTCCTACCCTGTTCCTGGGGGAACTTTCCCTGGATGGAGCGATGCGCCATACAAATGGCGTGCTACCACTCGTGGCGTTGGCGCGAGCGAACGGGATCGGGACAGTCATCGTGCCCGCATCGGATGCCCCGGAGGCGGCCCTGATCGCGGAGGTCCAGGTCATCGGGGCACCGTCGCTTCTGGCCCTCGTGCAACACCTCAATGGGGAGGAACTGATCCCTCCGTTCTCGCGAAGCGGTCGTCCGGACCTCGAGGATGACCGTCCAGTGATCGGGCAGGACCTTGCCGATGTGCGCGGGCAGGAACACGCCAAGCGCGCCCTCGAGGTCGCTGCGGCCGGCGGACACAACCTCCTGTTGTCCGGTAGTCCCGGCGCGGGCAAGACCCTCCTGGCCCGTTGCCTTCCGGGGATCCTGCCGTCCTTGACGCCCGATGAGGCTCTCGAGGTAACCCAGATCTACTCGGTTGCCGGACTGTTGCCTGCCGACGAACCGTTGGTGCGACGGCGACCCTTTCGCTCGCCCCACCACACCGTCAGTCATGCCGGTCTTGTCGGTGGAGGTCCATCGCCGCGACCGGGAGAACTGACGCTTGCCCACCGGGGCGTGCTTTTCCTGGATGAATTGCCGGAGTTTGGCACCCATACGCTTGAAACACTGCGCCAACCTCTCGAGGACGGGGTGGTGACGATATCCCGAGCGGCGGGGACCACGACGTTTCCGGCAAGGGTGACCCTCGTGGCGGCGATGAACCCGTGTCCGTGCGGATTTGCCGGTGATCCGGAACGTGCCTGCACCTGCCCGGATGGTGCGATCCGGCGCTACCAACGACGGTTGTCTGGCCCGCTGCTGGACCGCATCGACATCCATCTTACGGTGCCACGCGTGTCGTACAAGGACTTGGCGGTGGGCACTGTTGGTGGGGCATCACCACCGCCACCGGCACCCGGGGAGGCGTCAAGTGTCGTGCGGGCACGTGTCCTCGCCGCACGGGCACGCCAGACCGCGCGATTGCTCGGGACGGGGCAGACATGCAATGCGGAACTTACTCCGGCAGCGGTGCGCGACCATTGCCAGACCGATGCCCCGGCCGAGGCCCTGCTTCGGACGGCAATGCAACGGCTGCATCTGTCGGCACGCGGGTACCACCGGGTGCTGAAACTGTCGCGCACGATTGCTGATCTGGCGGGCGCGGACGTGATCGGCGCACCTCACGTCGCTGAGGCGCTTCAGTACCGTCCGCGTCTCGAGGAGTGACGGACAGGCAGAGTTCTACGCGTCGCGGAAGTCGTGTGCTTCTTCGTCGCCGGGATCCGGGGCACCGATTGCCTGGAGGTGTTCGCGGAACGCTTCCCAATCGTCGGGGTCTTCGCCTCCGTTTCGTCGAACGTCACGCCATTCGGCCGCCTGCTGAGGAAGGTTCGGGTTCTCTTCGCCAAGTTCCTCGAGTGATGGCATGGACGTCATGCCTCCTTACCGGCATTTTGCCACATCCGCATTTCCAGATGCGTGACGGTCTTGAGTAATCCTCAACAGCTGGGCCAGGCCCATTTGGCTACCGTGCGGTGCCGTCCTTGCGGTGATGGAAGGAAAGGGTGTTGCCATCGGTATCCACGATGATGGATGTGGCAGAGAGGGGTGTCGAACACATCCGTCACCACGCGGTGACCGGCGCCGCGCACCTCGGAGACAGCGCTTGGTACATCGGGAACCGCCAGTGCAATCCCACCATTCTCTCCGGCGTCCTCGGCGTCAAGGGAAAGTGCGATGGTGACCGGCGAAGTGTCGAGTTCGCGCCACATTGCGCGCATGGGGTGTCCGGCGTCGCCGGGTGGGATGTCCAGTCCGAGTAGGTCGCGGTAGAACGTTGCCGCCCGATCAATATCGGCAACACTTAGTGCAGTGAGGTCGGTCGCACGTACGTTCATGCGGGTTCCCTCGATTGGAAACCACATGGGTAATTGGATTTCTAAACTATCCCGAGGTGCCATCCTTGCGTTGATGCAGGATGAGGGTGTTTCCGTCGGGGTCGTGCATGGTCGCCATGAAGCAGACGGGTGTCTCTATGGTGTCCATCACAATCTCGTGCCCGTCGCCTTGTAGTTCCGCCACCGCGGCGTGGACGTTATCGACAGCGATGCCGATGCTTGCGTTTGATCCCGCGGAATCTGGACGCGCAAAGAGTGCAATGGTGACCGGTTTGGTGTCGAGTTCATTCCAGACTAGGTGCGGGTCCTCGCCTCCGGCAATGGCAATCCCCAGTGTGTCCCGGTAGAACGTGATCGCGCGATCCATGTCTGCGACGAACACGACAACGAAGTCGATGGCGCGGAACTTCATGTCTTGCCTTACTGGATGCTGGTTTCCTAAAGGCAATCGTACCTGTCCCGCCCGGTTCTGAGGGTGTCCCCGGGGCGCACGGGATTTCTGCCAGGGATCGTCCGCGCGCGAGGGCTGTTACGGTGGCGTTTGATGAAGGCCTGGCCGAACGGCTACGGCATCTTCCGGATGGTGACGCTGACGTGACCGAACGGCGGATGTTCGGTGGGTTGGCGTTCTTGGTCAGAGGCCACGTGCTTGTGGCGATCGTCGGTGAGACCTTGGTTGTGCGGACCGGGCCCGCCCTTCATCCCGATGCGCTTGCGCGACCCCACGCGGGATCCGCGATGTTCACTGGACGGAACGTGGGCGGGTTCGTCACGGTGGGACCGCTGGGTTTCGAAGTCGATGCCAGTCTGCGTGACTGGATCTCGCTGGCACGGTCGCATGTTGCGACGCTTCCCCCACATGGCACCCTGAAGCTGCGTCAATGGCCGGGTCCGTTCTGACTTCCGGCGACCGATAGTGACATTGGGAGTTCCTTAGTCTGGGGCCAACATGCCGGGTGATTGAACATGCCCGACCCGTCGTGACTGGAGTGACGGGAACGGTTTCCGGATGCGGGTGCGATCCGCCGACGGCATGGGACGCCGGAAGGAGACAGGATGATCATTGCGGTTACTGGTGCGTCCGGGCGGATCGGCCGGGCGACACTTGCGGAACTGAAGGCGGATGGTGTCGCCGAGGTGTGGGCACTGGACCGGTCCCTGCCTCCGTCAGGGCTGGCCGACCGGTCACTCGTCTGCGATTTGTCAAACTCGGGCGATGTGTATGGAGGCATCGCCGGGGCGGACGCGGTCATCCATCTCGGGGCGCATGCGAGTACGGCGCATCATCCCGGTGAACAGGTGTACGCCAACAATGGTTCGGCAACCGCGAATGTGGTGGCGGCCTGCATTGCCTTGCGTATCCCGCGGGTGGTGTACGCCAGTTCGATCACCGTCTATGGGCTTGACTGGCAGGCGCGCCACGGCGGGATCACTCGCTTGCCCACCGATGAGATGGTTGGCACGCGTCCCGATGACCTCTATGCCCTGTCCAAGTTGGCGGGTGAACAGGTCATGACGCTCGGGGCGAACGAACATGGCATCCATGGTGCTTCGTTGCGGATCGCCATGGTTGTCGGCGAGGATGAGTACGCCACCCGCGGACGTCCACGGGACGATCGGGATGCTTCGGGAGGCCTGTGGAGTTACGTGGATGCGCGGGACGTGGCGCAGGTGGCGCGGCTTGCGGTGATCCACCTCGATGCACTCGGGGTGGGCAACCACATCTTCAACGTGGGTGCGGCTGACAGCCACACGCGAAGCCCTGTAGGTGAGGTCATTGAGCGTTGGGTGCCGGAACTTTCACCACTGGCACGTGGTTTCGACGGCGCGCCGTATTCGATTGCCAAGGCGCGGTCGATCCTGGGGTACGCACCCCGGCACTCGTGGCGAGATCACGCCTGAACGCATATCCGACCGGATGACTTCTGCCCGGTTCCTACGAAACGGTGAGGATGATGCCGTTCCCTGCTGGGTCGCGCAGGTGTGGCCCGGCTGGGGTCTCGGTGGCCGCATACCCGGCAGCGGCTGCGCGAGCGAGGATGGTGTGTCGTTCGGCATCTGCCACAAGCACAATGGTGTAGGAACGCAGGCCCGCGCCATTCTCTGGCTTGGGAGCGATATTGTGACCATTCCAGACATTGAACGCCACATGGTGGTGGTAGCCCCCGGCACTGGTGAAAACGGCTTGTCCGGGAAAGTCCATGATGCGTGTCAAGCCGATGACCCCGACGTAGAAGCGTTCGGCTTCGTCGAGGTTGCCTACATGAAGGTGGATGTGGCTGACGTCGGTTTCGGAAGGCGCACCCGTCCATGGGGATGCGCCATCCAGGAGAGCATCGAGGCCGGAGGTGTCCAGTCGTCCGTTGCCAAGACGTAGCACGATTGACGGGTCGGGCCATTCCGATCTGGGTCGGTCCCAGTTGAGTTCGATGCCGTTCCCCTCTGGATCGTCAAGGTAGATTGCCTCGGCGAAGTGGTGATCGACGAGGCCGGCGATCGGCGTCCGGGTTTCGACAAGATGGGCAAGCCACCGGGCGAAGTCTCGCCTTTCGGGGACGCGCAGGCAGAAGTGATAGAGGCCTGACGTGCGAGCAGGTCGTGGCGCGTCAGGACTGCCGGTCAGGTGAAGCAGATCCACGCCACCTGCCCCCATCGCCACGAACTCCGGGGTCTCACGATGCACCCGAAGGCCGAGGTTGTCGCGGTAGTACGCCGTGAGCCCGGGTAGGTCCCGCACGGTCAGATGGACGACGCCGAGATGCGTATCGTCGTGCGCGGTGAAGGGGATGGCGAGTGAAGTCATTGGATATTTCCAAGGAGGAAGAATGAGCCTCGGAATACTATCAAACATATAGCATTAGCGACGTCAACAGCTTCAAGCTTAACGATGTGTACTGTCCGTTTCTTGCCGAGCTTCTTTGAGCCTCAATGCCCTGCGTGTTTGTATGAACGTCGAATGGCATGTTATTACCAAGTAAGGTAGTAAATATGGACGCTTCGTGATTATTCTGGGTGCGAGGCGACAGGCTAGGGGGTGAGTATGGATACGGATAATGATCAGAATGCAGGTGGGGGGCGTCGGACGCGTCGAGGCGTTCTGACGGGTTTCATGGCCTTGGCCGGGTTGGGAACCCTCACGGCGTGCGGTGGGGATGCCACCCCGGTCGCACCCACCAAGGCCCCCGCTTCCGCGGTGGCGCCCGCGGCACCAACACCGGCGGCTGCCGCGGTCAAGCCGGCCGAGGTTCCGACGGCCAAACCGGCGGCCTCAGCGCCTTCGGCAACCGGGACGGTGCGCTACTTCGCGTGGGGGAACGCCTTCTCGGACGGGATTGAGAAGAAGGTGATCGACGCCTTTCAAGCCAAGCAGGACAAGATCAAAATCGAGTTCACGAACTCGCAGTCGGACCACTACACCAAATTGACCGCCGCGATTGCCGGAGGGGATCCACCGGATACCGCCCTTGTCGACGGTTACCAATTGCGTAATCTCATCAAGAAGGGTGGTGCGAAGGAAGTTACTGCCCTGATGGGTCGCGATGGGATCAAGAAAGAAGATTACATCGAAGCTTGGTACGACGAGTTCGTCTACAAGGGGAAGTTCTACTACCACCCAAACATGCGGGGATCGAGTGCGTCATTCTTCTACAACAAGAACCTGATCGAGAAGATGGGGGCCAAGGTTCCCGCCGAGGGATGGACCCTCGACGACTGGTTGGCAATCTCTCAGGCGACGACACGCGACGGCAAGGGTGCATTGCCGACGCAGTCTGGGTTTGACCCGGCGACGGCAACGTTTGGCACCGAGAGGCCAGGTTTGTGGTGGCCCTTCCTGTGGGTCAATGGCGGCGAACTGGTCGACATGGAGAAGAATGTCTGTGCACTCGACCAGACGGCGTCAATCGAGTCGCTCCAGTTCCTGAGTGACCTCCAGAACAAGTACAAGGTGACCAGGAATACGTTCGCAGGGGTCCCGGGGGCGGCTGACTTGTTTGTGCAAGGGCGCTTGGCAGTGGTGCACGGTTGGTTCACTGACATCCCGCGCTACCGCACCGAGATCAAGGATTTCGAGTGGGACACGGTGGTGATGCCCCAAGGGAAGGCGAAGAAGCAGATTGGTCTCTACAAGGGCAACGGCGAGGTGATCCCGACCGGCGCGAAGAACCCGGATGCGGCGTGGGAATTCCAGAAGTTCCTGGGCAGCTACGAGGGCATGCTGATCTACGGGGTCGAGGGACGGTTCGTGCCCGCCTTGAAGAAGGCGAACCAGGACCCGAAGTTCCTCGACAAGTCGAAATCGCCAAAGAACCTTGCGTCGTTCACCGATTCGCGTGTCAAGACCTTGCCGCTGATGCCTGAATGGGAGGAATTCACGCGTGACATCTGGAACCCGGCCCTCGACCGACTGTGGAAGGGCGAGGTGACGGCGAAGGAGGTTGTTGTCGAAGTGGCACGGCGGACCAACGACATGATCAAGAACCGCGAACAGTACTGATCTCCGGACCTGTCGGAACGGCCCGCTTCCCCGTGAGTGTCCCTGGGGAAGCAGGCAACCCGGGTGCATTCCCCACCGAACAACCGCTCGGCCGTGCGCTACGCCCGCGCCCGGGGGCAACCTTCTGGGGGCGGATTGCGTTCTGGCGGGATGGTTTTCTCTCAGGGAGCGGTTGCCGTGATTTTCTAATGCCCGTCGCGGAAGAGTTGCGCGAATACCAGTCTTCCGGTGGCATCGGTCGCAAGTCCGACGGCCAGTCGACCATAGCGTGGGTCGAGGATGTTCGCGCGATGGGTGGCGCTTTGCATGAGGGCGCGTTCGGCACGCGTCCCCGCGGTGTCAAGAGGCAATGCGACCGTCAGGCGGACGAGGTTCTCACCGGCGTGTGCGTAGGGGATGCGTGCGTGCTGGATCAGTCGGACGAACCCTAACGCACCGCTGTCGTCGAGGTGTGACAGGACGGTACGGGACACCTGGTCCCCGGCGCGGAGGCGGGCAATTGGGATCAGGGTTGGGTCGACGGTGAGTTCGGGCAGTCCGGTGCTGATCCGGTCGCGGTTTGTGGCATCAAACAGGGAACGCTCAATCTCGGTGAGGACAGCTGGAATGGTCGGATCGGCTTCACCCGCCGTGGATGGTGGTGCTGGTTGGCCGTCGGGTCCGGGTTCGGGTCGGTCTTCGTCTTCTGGAACCGCATAGGCCAGTCCTGAACTGGGATCGACAGGTGCGACGAGTTCGAACGGGCGGTTTCCCGGTTCCATCCCGATTGAGGCATGAACCTGATAGGGGATTGCGTCTACCAACACGGTAGTGGCGAAGACGAATGCGATTGCGGTGCGAACCAGCCGACGCCACCCGTCGCGTCGGCGCGACCGTGAAGGTGGTGTGGATGACCGGAGCGAGGTTGGAAGTCGCATCATGGTGGTGGTCGTATTCGTATGGCGCAGTCAACGGTAGCATCCGGGTGGCCCTCGAGTCGTTGACGCGCCATCAGGAATGAACGGGACGTTTCAGAGCGAGGATGATGGCCGTCGCCCCCGAAGCACCGATCAGCGTGTATGTCCCGTGCCGGAATGGTGCAGGCACCCTGCGTGCATGCCTCGAGGCATTGCTGTCGCAGACGTATCCGGTTGCCGAGATCATCATCGTTGATGATGGGTCGACGGACGCCACGCGGTCGATTGCCAGGACATTCGGTGGATCGGTCCGCGTGGTGTCCCATCTCGTGCAAGTCGGTCTGGCGCAGGCGCGAAACACCGCCCTCGCACAGGTGAGGCACGAACTGGTTGCTTCAGTGGACGTGGACGTTGTCCCGGACCCGCAATGGTTGGAACTTTTGGTGCGTGCGATGTCGACGCCGGCGACGGCAGTGGTCGCTGGCCGCTTGGTCGCGAGTGACACATCGCGCGTGGCTGACCGTTGGCGCATGGTTCACCTCACCGGGTACCCGGGGGACCTGCCCCAGACGAATCCCGGGCGTCTCAGTGGATCGAACACGCTTGTGCGCCGGAGCGTCATCCAGACAATCGGAGGCTACCGGGATGATCTTGACGGACTAGTCACCGAGGTTGTTGGTCGGTGCCTCGCCAGTATCGGCTACACCTGCCGGTACGAGCCGCATGCGCGGGCACGGCATTTTCGACAGGACACTTCGCGAACGGTTCTCCGGACATGGTGGGGATGGTTGCGTCCACGGGCGGAACGTGCCGGGTCGTTCGCGAGTGGCGAGGGTCTGGTGGCAAGGCGGGCGGATGTGTTCGGTCGGTTCCGCCGGGCGATGGTCACGGACATGGGATCCGGTCAGGCCGATCGGGCGTACATCAGCCTGCTTGGGGCAGTTGCCTTCGTAGCGGCGGATTTTGCCTACGGCGCGGTCCGTGCAAGTGCTGCGGGGGAAACCGGCGCAACCGTCCGGTGGTCCCGCGCCGCGCGCGCATGGGCAGATGCCGTTCGGCGTGCATGCGAGGATTGCCGTCCGATGGGGGCGTCAGTGCGGGCGAACCTGCACCGTGACATGGTGGCGATTGACTGGTGGACGGGTACCGGCGGGGCGGGCGACTTAGGTACGGACGTGCACCAGGGTGACCATGCGATCGCGGTTGCACGGGCTTCGACCGACCTTGGCGTCTGGCTGGATAGCCTGTCTCGGGCATGGTGGACACATCTGGAGGGCGGACGGGCGCTGGTTGCTGCGGATGAGGGTTGGGAGACGGGATTGCCTGGCTTGCCTGGCTTGGAGGTGCCAATGTCCGGCCCGGTGGTGCTGGATTGGTGGCCGGAGACATGGAAGACCGCCCGGGAGGTCCTGCCGTCACTCGTGCCCGACCTGATCGCAATCGTCGCTTCGGGACGTGAGGGCACGCCGAAGGGGGAAGCATTGTTCGTTGCGGTCACCCGCGAGGAACACCCTCCTGAAGTCCGGCGTGATTGGTCGGTACGCCTCAACGTTGCCGTTGGCATGCGATGCCGTTTGGACGTGGTTCCCAGTGATGCTCTTGGGTGGTTGCCCACGAACACCCGGACAGTGTTGTTTCATCACGACGCCGTGTGCGTCTGGGGTGATGTCTCCGTGGTGCGGGTGTTGCCGGCATGGTCTGCGGCGTCAATTCCGGAGTTCGAGGCTTTTGGCTTGCTGGCTGGTGCCGAACGGGCCTTGGACATGGGTGACGCCGAGAAGGGGCGACGACTGGCGGTGGAGGCCCTGCTAGTGGCGCGTCGGGCCTTTGATCCTGGTGGGCCCGCGTCGTCGGAAGATCTCAACCGGGTGTGGCCAACATTCGGCATGGCTCTGGATGAAGCCCCGCCGACCGTGGTCGTGACGCGCGCGCGGGCGCTCCTTCATGACTGGCGGTTCACTTGGGAGGGCGCAGGACCGGGACCAGGTGCAATCGCACGGTGGCTGGAACTGCGTGCGTTAGCCGACCAGGCGCGAGGGGTTCGGGGTAGCTGGATGGGTCGGACTGGGGATATCCGCGCCGGTGCCGAAGGCGATGACCAGGGCGATGAACCCGGGACGGTGGCGGGATGGGTGTGACCACCATGACTGGTCTCGCAGACATCTCGATCGTGATCCCGACGTTCAATCGGCCTGATCGGCTTGCCCGTGCACTGCATGGGGTGTTGCAGGCCCACGGTGCGCTCGTGATCGAGGTGATTGTCGTCGATGATGGGTCCTCGGATGCGGCGGGCGTTGAGGCCGTGGCGCGCGGGGCCGATCCGACGGGCCGGACAGTCCGCATCCTCAGGCAGTCCAATCGGGGACCGGCGGCCGCACGGAACGCGGGGGCATCGGCATCCGGGGCAGACGTGCTGGTCTTCCTTGATGATGACTGCGTTCTGACACCCGGATGCCTCGAGATCCATCTGGGGGTCCACCGTACCTCGCCAGCAGACGAAGTGCTTGCGGTGATGGGACAGGCTGTCTGGGATCCGGCCACGCGTGTCAGCCCGCTCATGGAAGTGGCGATGCGCGGGGCTCAGTTCGACTACGACTCGATCACCGATCCCGAGCACGTTCCGTTCAGTCGGTTCTACACGGCGTGTGCCTCGATCGGCAGGCAGGCATTTGATGATCTTGGCGGCTTTGACACCACGCTGCCGGCGTTCGCCGCGGGTGAGGACACCGAGTTTGCGTATCGGTTGACGAAGCGGGGCGGCCGGATTGTCTACCGTGCCGATGCCGTTGTGTTGCGTGACCACCCGCTTGAATTGCGATCGTTTCTCGAGCGGCAACGGCGGGCCGGACGCGCTGCGGTGGAAGTTGTCGCGAGGCACCCGGAGCTCTTCGAGGCGATGGGTCTTGATGCGATCGCCGACGTCGGTTTGCGGGAACAGTTCTACGTGTCCCTCCTGCGGTACGCCTACGTGGTAGGCATCGAGGAGGGATTGGGGGCACCGGCGAGGCCGGGTGACCTCCCTGGGGAAGGCCTGCGGAGTGTGATGGAGGAGTGGTTGCCGGCATGGGCGATCACCCAGGCAAGTACGCTGCGATCATGGCAATTACGTGCGGAGTCGCTTGGACGATCGGTCGCCGAACGGGACGAGCGCCTTGCCGACGTGGTGCAGGTGAAGGATGCACGCATCGCGGCGCTTGAGGGCGAGCTTGCCCGCCTGCACCGGTTCCTTCCGGTCCGGATTGCCCGTGCGATCCGCCGGTGGGGTCTCTTGGGTGGATAGTCCGCTAGGACGTTCGGTACTGGCACAATGGGGAAGGCAAGTTCATCCGGGCGATGACGTTGCCGGAAGAGTATGGGCATGACGGGAAAGTACACATCGCGGATTGACATCGATGACGACGAATCGATGGGTGACGAGCAGGTGGAACGCTCGGTTGCGACGATCGTACGGCTCGCACTGAGCGATGAAGCGTGCCGCCTCCTCGGCGTGGATGGGACCCTCGAAGATGAGGTCGATATCGACTTCGCATCCGACCCACTTGCCTATGTTGCGAACGAGATCGCGACGGCGCTGACTGCGGAGAGCGATGAAGAACGTGACCACCTGTCACTTTCGGGTCTCGTTGCGTTGGTGCGCCTCTATCAGGTGACTAATGACGGGTTTGTCGACGAGGCGACCCTGCGTGACGCGGTACTCGACTTCATGACCGACGTGGAACCCGACGAGGACGACTAGCCCTCCCCGGTATCCGAGTGGCGTCAGGTGGTGGGGGTGGTTTCGTCGCGTTCCCAGTACATTCGTCCGATCCCGATGAAGGTTCGTGTCGATTCCACAACCGAGATGTTCTGGATGTGGTTCGTCACCAGGTCGTCCAGAGCGTCGGGGTTCGGGACATCCACCTTGGCAATGACGTCAGTCTCACCGTAGATGCCTGACGCCTCAACGATCCCCGGGAAGGTCCGGAGTTGATCGACAAGGGTGCCGATCTGCTTGGCGGGCACCTTGATCAGGATCCAGGCTTTCATGCGTTCTCCCGCAATGCGAAGTGGTTCGGGCCCACCGAACCCGGCCGTGGTCTGTCCGTACCGGTAGACGCGCGGTAGTCCGGCGATCAGGCGTTCCTCGAACAGTCGGTCAAGGACGGCGTGGACATCCGAGTCATGCGCGGTTCGCATCCTGACGATGACATCGGCGCTCTCACCGTAGATCACACCCGCTTCCTGCACTTGGTCACTTCGGTGGAGGTGATCGAGAGCGGCTTGCCACCCACGGATGGGGACCGGCAGGAAGACGTAGGCACCCGTCCCCCGGTCAAGTGCAACGAGTTCGTAGGCTCTGGCGATCGAGATGCCACGCTGGTAGTAAAGCCAGATGGCGCGTACGCGTTCGAGGTCGGTCGTGGAGTAATCGCGACGGGCGATCCTGACTTTCTGGATTTTGACCGGCTTGATATAGCCCTGCGACTCGAGGTAATGGACGAAGCGTTTCTCGAGGCCGGGCACTGCCGACAGTATTTCCTGTAAACGCATCGGTGAACGTATGCTACCCGACCCTCGGGTGCGGACGCGCGGACGCGCCTAGGGAACGGCGTCAAGGGATGCCGGGGGCCGTGACTGACGAATGCGCAGGGCCAGATGCAGTTCCAGGGCCACACGCGGGTCGTGGATGTCGCGATCAATCAGACCAGCGATGCATCGCAGGCGGTAGCGCACGGTGTTCCGGTGGGTGCCGAGGCGCAATGCCGTTGCCTCGAGACTTGCGCCCGCGTCGAGGAATGCCTCAAGGGTGGCCATGAGGGCTGTGCCACGTTGGCGGTCGTACGTGTCAATCGGTGAAAGGTGACGCTGCGCGAAATCCATCAGGGTATCCGCCGGTCCGAGACTGGCGAGAAGCGCTTCGAGGCCACCCGAGTGGGTAAGCGAGACGGTTGCCATGCTTCACTCCGGCCACGGGCGTTGGCGGTGACGGTGCGAGCGGGCGTGATCATGCCGTTTTTGACAATCCGGCCAGTCACGCGAGGATGTGCAGACTTCCCCGGCCATGTGAAAGGCCGGGGAAGTCCAGGTCGGTGCCCGATCAACTCGGGATGCTGACTAACAGTCGAAGTAGAGGTGGAACTCGTACGGGTGCGGACGCAGGGCAACTTGTTCGAGTTCACGGGTGCGCTTGTACTCGATCCAGTGGTCGATCAGGTCCTTGGTGAAGACCCCTCCACGGAGGAGGTAGTCATGGTCATGTTCGAGTGCGTCCAGAACTTCGCCCAGACTGCCTGGTGCGGACTGGATCATTGCAGCTTCCTCGGGTTCAAGGTCGTAGATGTCCTTGTCGA
>SXGU01160924.1_pt1 | contig 25562 bp, 22 predicted proteins | sample 3174531 | NCBI WGS metagenome assembly SXGU01 (sample SAMN11356863, study PRJNA531348) | freshwater metagenome | isolation source: freshwater sample F1-140 | place: China: Fuxian Lake, Yuxi | collected 2017-12-25
CACTGAGCCTCTCCCGCACACTGCCCCGCAACCGGTGCCCCTGGCGCCCATCCGCTCGCCCGCCTGAATACCGTCCCGTTCGCAGGGATTTCAACTCGCCATTGCTTTTTCAGTCCGCCCCATCTCATCTGAGGTCAGAGACTGGTAGAAGTGAAGATGCGAGGATAGGCTTCGGGCATGGCAAGACCCCGAGCAAAACTAGACCGTTGCGGTGAGGCTGACCTCGTCCGCCGCCGCCTGCACACCGAACCCCCCGGCGCGCGGCGCGAGCGACTGCTGGCCGTGCAACTGGGACTCCAAGGCGAACTGGGCTTGGATCGCATCGCGCAGGCCGTGGGCCGCTCCCGCGCCACCATCCAGACCTGGTTCAACACCTACCGACAGGGCGGCGTGGACGCGCTGCTCTACGACGCGCGCAGCGACAATCCCGGTCGGCCCAGCGAACTCTCCGGGGCGGCCCTGGCCGAGTTGCAGAAAGATCTGGAAGCCGGCCGCTGGCGCAGCGTGCCGCAACTCCAGCGCTGGCTGGCCCAAACCCACGGCGTGAAGCTGGTCTTGAGCAGCCTCTATGACCGCCTGGGAAAAGCGTGCGCGCGGCTGCGGGTTCCGCGCAAAAGCCACGTCAAAAAAGACCCCGCCGCCGCCCCTGAGTTCCGCACGGAACTGGCCGCCAAACTCACCGCCCTGGCGTTGCCGCCGGGCCGGCCGGTGCGTTTGTGGGTACTGGATGAAATGCGCTACGGGTTGCACGGCTTCACCCGCCGCGTCTGGGGTTTGCCCGGCCACCGTCCGATCGTGCCCACCCAGCAAAAGTATCAGTGGGGTTTTGTCTATGGGGCCGTCGGCGTGGGCTTGAGCCGCACGGAATTCCTGCTCACCGAAACCCTGGACCAAGCCCACAGCGTGGAGTTCTATCGCCAGATCAGCCGTGGCGATCCGGCGGCGCTGCACGTGCTCATCCAGGACGGAGCCGGTTTCCATCTGCGGGATGGCGATCCCGGCCTGCCCGACCACGTGCGCGTGGTGACGCTGCCGGCCTACAGCCCGGAGCTCAACCCGATCGAGGGCCTGTGGGACCAGATCAAGGACAGCCTCTGCAACCGGGTGTTCGACACACTGGCCGAACTCGAAGCCGTGCTGCAGACCGAACTGCAACGCTTCTGGCAGGACGCCCGTCGCGTGCACTCCCTTGTCTTCGACTGGCTCCTGGCTCAAGCAAACTCTTCTTCCAGAGCCGTTATACTACTCTATTAACGTAGTTGGTATAATAGTCACCCTGAAAACAGCAGTTGATTTGAACAGAAGGAAACGAAGGAAACTAAGTGAAGAAGATTTGGCAGTATTTTGTCTGCCTCCCGGACTTCACTGACTGGGTGAGCGCGGATTGCCGGGGAATGTCTGTCGAGATTGCTGTCCCTTCGTTCTCTCTGTTTCCTTCTGTGAATCCGAACAGCCGCTTTTAAGTTGATGGCGGCGACCTGAAGCTTGAGAGGCTCTGGGTGGTGTATCCAGCGGTGCATCTGCAAATTGTCGGTGGAGCGCTGAATTCATTCCGCCGGACCGTGGAAAAGGAGTTCGCGCCGTGTTCTCATCCGGGCTCCGGAGGACTCGCACCTCCCTGCGGATAAATTCCGCGCTCCGGCACCACCCTCGTCCACCCACGGTCTTGAGGTCTTCTCGTTACCGACAACTTGTGGATGCACTGCGTACAGACCAGCCACGTCCAGTCAGCTTGCCAAAAAGTCATTCGCCGCCAATCATCTCCGGGAAATGAACCCGTGTGATTGCAGAGAATCTCTTCCAACGTGGCGCAAGCGTGAGCGGACTTCGCGTCCGTTGTCTGAAAGAGTGTGGATGCGCTCATCGAATATCGTCTCGACCCGGCCCACAGGGAACAGGCGTTTGTTGGAGATCTTTGCAAAACCATCGCTGTTCCTGGTTTGCTGAGTTCTCCTCTTCGATCGCACTCCGCTCAAATTCCCATGTCCGCTCCACTTTCCAGCTCTTTGTCCAATGGGCTTCGACGCCCGTGGACGTTGCTGGCGATCGTGGGCCGGGAACTGCGTGTCGCTTCACGGCGGCCGGGAACTTACCGCTTCAGGTCTGCGGCGGCCTGGGCGGCGCTGGCGGTCATGGTCTGGAGATTTCTTGGTGTCACGTTGGGACAGATGCCTCCAGCCGCCCAAGGGAAGAGTCTGTTTCAAACGGCGGCGATCCTTGCGTTTGTCTTTTGCCTGTTCTCTGGAGTGCGCGCGGCTTCTGACTCCATCAGCGAAGAGAAACGAGAGGGCACGCTCGGCCTGCTGTTTTTGACGGACCTCAAGGGGCTGGATGTCGTCCTGGGCAAGCTGGCGGCCACATCCCTCAACGGGCTCTATGGCGTGCTGGCAGTGATGCCGATCCTGGCGGTCCCGCTGATTCTTGGAGGAGTGAGCTTTGGTGAATTCGGGCAGATGGCATTACTGCTGGTGAACACGGTCTTCTTTTCGCTTTCGGTGGCATTGCTCGTTTCGAGTATCAGCCGGAATGAGAGGAAGGCGGCCTTTGCCGCAGCGGCGGCAGTGCTCATGCCCACATTGATTCCGGTTGGGATGCTGGCAGTCATCACCTGGCTGAGGCCGGGGGAAGGGGATGTGTCGGATCAACTGATGAAGTGGGTTGAAAGCTCCGCGAAATACTCTTCACCGGTGATGCTCCTGTTCACCTGCGTGCTCGGGTTGCAGCTCTTCAATCCGATCTATTCGTTTGTCTGTGCGTTTTTCGGCAGCACGCCGTTTCCGGGAGCCAACTTCTGGCCGCACGATCTCCACTTCTGGGTCAGCATGCTTGCGATCCAATGCCTGAGCTGGTTCGCGCTGCTGCTAGCGGCGCGAGTTGTCCCGGCGGTTTGGAAGGACCGTCCCAAGTCCGCGCTGGCAACCAGGATTCGCCAGCGAACCGAGAAGATCCTGCTCGGCGACGCCGGCACGCGGCTGGAACGGCGTCGAATGTTGCTGGATTTGAATCCCTTCATGTGGCTGATGGGGCGCGAGCGATGGAAGCAGCATTACGCCTGGCTGTTCGTGGTGTCCATGATAGCGATCGGGGCATGGCGCTACTACCGGGACAAGGATATTGTTTTCGATTTTTACCCGCTGGTGCCAACGATGATCATCATCCATGGCTTTTTGAAAATCTGGGTGATCGCGGAGTCCTCGCATCGCCTGGTCGAGGACCAACGAAGCGGCGCGCTCGAGCTGCTGCTGTCCACTCCCCTGGGAATCCGCCGGATGGTGGAGGGACAGGCCCTGGCGCTGCGTCGGCAGTTCGCATGGCCGTTGTTCGCGCTTTGCGGGCTGGAATTGATCGCGCTTGCCGGGCACTACTCGCTTTCCACGCTGCTTCTCGTTCAAGCCATGCTGCTGGCGGATGTGCTCGTTGTGATGTGGGTGTCGATGTGGTTGAGCACATTCGCGCGCACATTGAACCAGGTGATCCTGCTCGCCGGAGCCCTGGTGTTCTGTGCTCCCTGGATTTTGTTCATCACAGCGCTTGGATTCGCGGAGAGTTACCCCACTGTGCGCGACGGTGCCCTGTACGCAGCCGGACCGATCTACAATGCCATTCTCCTCGCAAGCTGGGTCGCGGTCTGGATCGGGTTCATCACCGACAAGTTGCGGCATGGAGCGGCCATCTTCTCGAGCCTGTTGCTGGCGATGCCCTGGACACTTCAAATCATTTTCACGACCAATACCTTCATTGCGGAACGCCGGGCGAGCCCGCGCTGGAACATTCCATTCGATGAGCGCGTTCTCCTCTGGTTCCTCGTCGGCATGTTGATGAATCTCGCGCTTCTTGCGTGGGCGAGACCCAGGCTTCTGAATCACTTTCGAACCTCCGTGCTGCGTCGGTTCGAGCGAACAAGCGATGACCGGGTCAAGCAAGGCGTCGCGCCCGGAAACACCACGGCAAGCTGGCGTGCTAGCGGCAGGCGGAATCCATGAAGGCGCTGCCCATTGCCGAGCGCGAACTGCGCGTCGTCTCACGTCTTCCAAAAACCCACCGGGCCCGGTGGATCAACGGCCTTGTAGCCATCGTCGTATGTGCTTGGACCTACTGGATGTTCAGCCAGTTGCGAGGTGGTGGGATGGCTGGCACACAAACGTTTGTGATGATTGGCAATTTTTTCTTTATCATGTGTCTTTTTGCCGGGATGGCCAATACGGCTGACTGCCTGAGCGAGGAAAAACGTGAAGGAACCCTTGGATTGCTTTTTCTCACGAACCTCCGCGGGTACGACATCGTGGTCGGCAAGCTTTTGGCGACGTCTCTAAACTCCTTCTATGGCGTGCTGGCGACCTTCCCGGTGCTGGCGCTCTCCTTGATTGTCGGCGGTGTTCAGGGCAGCCAGGTCTGGCAACTGGCGCTGGCGCTCCTCAACACACTTTTCTTCTCCCTGACGGCGGGGCTGTTCATCTCGTCGATCAGCCGGCAACAAAAACGGGCGGCAAACGGCACCAGCCTTCTGATCCTCTTCTTCTGGCTGGGTTTGCAAGGAATCAGCGAGTCAATGATGAGGAAGGGCTTTTACGTTGAACTGGCCGATCTTCTTTCGTTGCTGAACCCGGCAACAACGGTGAACTCCGTCTTCGGATTGGGCGCAAATGCGCGCTACTGGCAGTCGCTGCTGATCACGCACGGCATTGGATGGATGTTTTTCGGGCTGGCATGCTGGATCATTCCGAAATCGTGGCAGGACAGACCCGTTGTCAAACCGGCCACTCGCTGGCGCGCCTGGTTTGCCGAGCGAACATACGGGGATCCTGTCACTCGGATACATGTTCGAACCCGATTGCTCGCGAAGAATGCGTTCCTTTGGCTTGCGTCACGTGATCTGCTTCGTCCTGCGGGTACCTGGCTGTTGATGGCTGGCGTTGTTGCGGTCATGGCGGGGCTCTGGATTTCGTTTCAACCGAATCTGGAATTCATTCCGACGTGCATCATCACCCTGGTCATATTTCATACGATTCTGAAGCTGGAATTTTCCTCGGTGGCTGCACGCGGCCTGGCAGAGGAGCGACAAGCTGGAACACTCGAACTCATCCTTTCCACACCGCTCCAGGTCACGGAAATCGTGCGAGGGCAGTGGCTGGCATTGCTGCGTCACTTCAGTGGACCGGTGCTTGTGACGATTCTTGGTCAGATTGCACTCATCGGTCTGATTTCTCTCGATAAAAATGCAAGCGGCAACATCTTTCCAAACGACCTCTCGCATTCGCACTACACTTTGCTGTTGTTCACCGCTGTCACCATCATTCTCGTCGCGGATCTTTTCGCGCTCGGTTGCCTTGGCATGTGGACGGCTCTCAACACGCGCCTTCCGGCTCACGCGCCGGGGTATGCCCTGCTGGCGGTTGTATTTCTGCCGTGGTTGATTCTGATGTTGGGATTCAGCGCTGGCGCAATTGCCAGGCCGGTATGGCTGAATGACGTTCGGTCCTGGATGCTCATCCTCACCTGGTTCACATTGGGAGTGATCAATGACCTTGCCATAGCATTGTGGGCGCGACGCAAGGTGCTTGAAGAATTCCGCGTCGCAGCCACGCAGGGCTTTCAGCCCCCACGTGCCCGTTGGTGGAGATTTTCCCAACGCTGATTGGGTGGGGTGGAGCGAGTTCTCCACTAACGGACGGATACTTCCGCCATCGGGTGAACAACTCGCGAAATACTCGTGGACAACTTTCAATAACGTGCGCTTGTCAACGCACAGGCACAAGAGCAACGTCGTTGAGCAATGCAACTCACGTCTTATCGCGTTGTGGGTAACGCATCAAACCACGATGCATCTGAAACCGGCAAAGAAAGGTTTCGTGTGCATTTTCAAAGGGAGCTGAACCGGTGCCTGCGTCGCAGGTTTTCGGTCGAAGAGTCTTTTGGAGTCGTTTTTGCAGAAACCTTGCAGGAGGTGCCGTTGACGCCTGCCGAGGAATCTGAATTGTTCACAGAATTGCTGAAATGGGCCCGGTCCTGCCGCCTCGGTTGACCGGCCGTGCATTCACAAGTTGGCGGTAGCGGAGCGCGGAATTCATGCTCCCGGACCGTGGAAACGGAGCCTGCGCCCTGTCCTCATCCGGGCTCCGGAAGGCTCGCACCTCCCTGCGGCATAAATTCCGCAGGAGAGTAAAATCACCAAGCCAGTCAGGAGCCGCCGTTGCCTTGCCCTTCCCAGACGGCTGTCACTGTTAGGTGACTGGATCGCGACAGAGCCACCCACCTCGGTCTTCTCTGCCCAAGGGCTCTTCGTGCGTTCCGGCTGAATAGATTCCGCGTTCCTATTGCATGGTCACTATTAAGGTTTCCACACCGTTTTCCGATGAAGTTAGGACGGTTTGAGGGTGAACACATGAGACGTAAGATTTTGATCGTGGATGACGAGGCCCCGACGCGCGACTCGTTTGCGGCGTATTTCTCACGCTGTGGGTTCGATACCGCCACGGCGGATTCCATCGTGGCCAGCCGGCGGCAGACAGCAGCAGCGTCATTTGACCTGATCCTTCTGGACGTTGGACTGGCCGATGAGAACGGGCTCGATTTGCTTGCGACGGTGAAAGTGGACCAGCCGGGTGTGAAAGTGCTGATCCTGACCGGGCGCGGCTACGACGGCGACCTGATGAGCGACGCGCTCCAGAAAGGCGCTGATGGCTATATCACCAAGGGTTTGCCCATGGAGGAATTGCTTGCAGCCGTCCAACGCACTCTGGCTGAATAAATCCGGAAATGGCGATGCGCTCAATTAAACCGCCAGATTCGCACCACTTGTCGGCTGCGATTGGCTGGCTCGAACTTGGTAATCATCTCGAGGCAAACCTCGATCTTCAAAAGGTCGATGCGCTTCTGCGCATGCACCCGGACGTGATGGAAGTCCGCTGGCGAATCTACGCTCGCGCAAAATGGTGGGAAGCTTGTGAAGACCTCGCCAAATTGATCATCCGGCTGGCACCAGACCGCCCTTCCGGTTGGGTTTACCTCGCCTATAGTGTTCGTCGCGTCAGGAGCCTGATGGCCGCCTGGAAAAGTCTATTGCCTGCGGCGGAGAAGTTTCCTGGCGACTGGTTGATCTGCTTCAACCTGAGTTGTTACTCATGCCAGTTGGGCGATCTCAGCCGCGCGCGCGAGTGGATTGAAAAGGCTTCTCTCCGCGGCGATAAGGAGAAGATCAAGGCCCTGGCTTTGGGAGACGAGGATTTGAAGCCGATTGCCGGGGAAATCGAGGCTCTCTGAGCACTGTCTGGCGGCGGCAATACTGAGTTCCATTTCTCGGAAATTCAGACCCAGGCGGCTCCTCACCGCTTCACCGAAGCATGGTCCTGCAACCATTGCAGATCGCGATTTCCAGGATGATACTGGAAGTGTGTTTCGAAGGTCTTCGATCCCAGTTCAAGCGTGGACTTCTCCTTCCATCGTTGGCTCTCGGCGTGTCCATCAACAAACGAGAGGACTCCCGCACCGCGATGTTCCGACGAAGGCACATGGTAGTACCATCCCTTCAATGTATCGATGCTGATGACAAACGCTGAATGGCAGACGCTCGGCGGAGCCATGTCCACAAACATCAAAGTCTGGCCTGGTGAACCGGCGGAAATCTCGGCGCTCTTCTGAAATGTAACGAAGCTGGCGCTGTTGAATGAAGAAGCAGGCTGTTGCCATCCGAGATAACTGTTCAATCCATACGTCCTCAGCCTGACGTGCTTTCTCCCGTCCATGTCAGCCATCTGCCGGTCCGCCGGACACTTGTATATGGCAGGGGTCGTCAGATAATTCGCGAACGCGGCAAACTTTGGGTTCAGCAAATAATCCACGTTGGTCCATGCTTGAGGCTGCTGATGAGTCGCTCCCAGCACCCAAAGCCTGTTGTCACCCAAGGATTCCGGTGTGCCAAAGCCGTTTGGCACCAGCCGGTCGCCATTGTCGTCCGCGTAAAGAGTCCACGTGAGAGCGAGTTGTTTGAGGTTGTTCTGGCACCGGATTCCATGTGCCCTGGCCTTGGCTGATGACAGCGCGGGCAGGAGCAGTGAAGCCAGGATCGCAATGATGCCGATCACCACGAGGAGTTCGATCAATGTGAAGCCTTTGCTACGAATCCCGAGCGAGACCTCACCATGTCGAGGCTTCCAAGGTCTCCTGCCAACCAACCTCAATCCTCCGCCGGAATGACTCATGACTCGCAAAAGCATCATGAAAATCTGACACCCATCCCCTGGCGAACCTGAACGTCGAGTCATCTCGGACGCAAGTGTTATCCAAAGTCGCAAGGATGGCAAATGTCCGCTGCTCATTCTGTCCGGGCGGATTTGGATGTCACCGCAGGCCAGGACAGCTTATGGAGCCTTCACGCGATCCGACAGGCTCACCATCCCGGCGCTGGATCGAAATCGTCCGGCACTTGCAGCTTGTCGGTGTTGAAACGGTAGATGGTCTCGACCTGTGCGGGGAAGGCGGTTCGTTCAAACTGTGCCAGTCGATCATCCCCGAAAGTATCGGTGCAGCCTGGATTGGAACCCCAGGCAGCCATTTCCCACCCAAGTAGCCAATTCACTTCCTTTGCTCTCACCCTGCGTGTGAGTCGAAAGTCGCTCCACGATCGTGTCCATGCCACTGCATAGGTTCCATTTCCGAGATTTTTACTCCATTTTCATTCTCGTTTCTAGGTTGAACGGCCTGCCTTATCCTCAGACAGATCAGAACTTCGCCTGCGTTTATCCACGGTTTACAGCAACTACTCCGGCTTGTTGTCTTGTGGCTCTTCCGTCACCGGCTCCTCATTGATTGGCTTTAGGAGTGCAGGTTCCTTCTTCGGTGGAGTCCGGGCCACTGGCACTGCTGTGGCGGGCTCACCGAACCATTGGAGGGCACGTTCCACGTGAGGCTCGTTCAACTGGTGTCCGCCGACGTAAGTCTCAAGGCGCACCGATTTGAATCCGTATTTTTCCATCGATTGACGCACGCTAACGTGATGCCAGGGAGTGGCAATGGTGTCGCCCGTGCCACTGCTGAGAAAGAAGTGCACCTGTTTGAAGCGATCACCCGGTCGATAATAGGAAAACGCGATCGAGGTAGCGTCCTCATTGCAGCCCCCCATGAACACTCCGATCAATTCTGTTGACCTGATGAATTCCGCCCTCCTGCCGCATTGTCACATCTTGTCCAGCTACCGGCTGGCTATTCTCCTGATCCGTGGATGGCGGTCGTTTTACACGACAGCGGCTTTGACACAGTGGATCGGCGGGAGCGAATCGAACAGGCATTCCCACTTCTCGCCACCGTCACGACCGATCCAGAGCTGGCCGGTGGTTGTCCCGAAGTAGAGTGCCGGTGACGACAGTTCGTCGATGTCCATTCCGTGGCGCAGCACCGTGAAGAAGCTCTCCTTCTTGGGCAATCCTTGCGCGAGTTTCTTCCACGAGCCGCCACCATTTTCGCTGCGCCAGACGGCCGGCACGCCGCCGGGGCAGGTGCGCGACATCGGTTCGAGCGGCACCACGTAAATCGTGTCGGGGTTGTGCGGATGCACGACGATCGGAAACCCGAAGTCGGACGGCAGCCCTTTGGCGATGGATCGCCAGGTGTGGCCGTGGTCGTCACTGCGCAACACACCGATGTCCGGCCGCCTGCCTCCGGGACCATCCCATTCCGCCCAGCCACCGTGGTTCTGCATGTAGAGCCGTCCGGGTGCGCCCTTGGGCACCACGATCTTGTGAACGCACTGGCCGAACTCAGGGAATGGATCCGGCATGAAGCCGGCACCGACACCTTTGTTGGCAGCCGAAAAAGTTTCGCCGCCATCCTCGCTCAGATAATGGCCGCCGGTCGAGATGCCGAGATGGACCCGGTTGCCGTCGCGCACGATCGTGTGCATGCAAAGCCCGCCGTTGCCTGGTTGCCACTTGCGCGAGTGCTCATGGTTGCTAATGCCCGGAACCAACTCCCAGGAATCGCCGCCATCACGACTCTTGAACAGCGAGGCCGGCTCGACACCGCACAGCAATTCCTTCTTATCCTTGCCTGCTTCAATCGACCAGATGTTGGCGAGTGCGCGCCCGTCGTCCTTGGGGAACGCCGGGGCGGATTTGGTTTCCTTGAAGGTCTTTCCGAGATCGGTTGAGCGCAGAACCTTCATGCCGAAAAATGGGTTGCAGCTTGAGGCATAGAGCCGTGGCGTGCCGCGCGTGTCAATCAACGCGGAATAGACCCCCACGCCATGGCCGAACGGGCCGCGCAGCATAAAGCCGCGTCGTGTCTTCGATGACTCGGCTACAAACAGCCCTTTCTTGGTTCCAATTGTGAGTATGATTCGATCCGCCATATTTTTAACCTCCTGAAACTGCGGTCATTATTGTGACGACATCTCCAGGCTCGAGGGATGTACCGAGCCCGTTGCAGTCGCGCATGTGGTTGGTGTTAACGAAAAGATTGACATGCCGGCGCACCGCTCCGGTTTCGTCGCAGATGCTGCGGTGAAGTTTCGGATAGCGCTGCTCCAGTTCCTCAAGCACGGCACTCAGCTTAGTCACCCGGAGCGCCAGCTCCGACGCACCAGAGCAGCAGTTGCGCAACGGGGTTGGGACGTTGACCGTGATCGTCGTTGCGTGGGCCCGGGGGCGCGCTGGTGGGAGTTGGGGAGGCATGAGAGCAGGTGGAGAAAAGTGCGGCGGTCGTGGTTTGTTCACACTCGTTATCGCCAGGGAATTGCCTCTGATGATGCTACGCAACTCAGGAAGCAATGCGCTCGCATCGGGTTTAGTTGGAGTGACTTTATGGAGCCGCTAGCAGGCGTCAAAACTTTTTGTCGAAACCCACGCAGATCACCGAACCGGGTGAGCCACTGCCAACTCACAAGCAAACATTCACGGCAATCAAGTGATCGGTTCAGTTCCCTCATTCAAAATCTTCCGATATCTGTCGTAGGCGCAAATGCGGCGGTAATTGCGTCCGGTGGTTTCGCGGGCAATGCCGAGTTTGGCCAGGTGTTTGAGGGACGCGGTCACGGTCGGCACGCTCAGTTTCAATTCTTCGCCGGCACTGGCAATCGAGAGGATCGGTTGGGCCTGAAGCAACCGATGGACGCGCAAGGCCGAGCCGGAGGCTTTGCCAATGGTTTGAATGCGTTGCTCGTCCACCGCAGCGAGTTTCATCAGGGCTTTCGCGGTTTGCCCGGCTTGATTGGCGGTTTCCTCCACACCGGTCAGGAAGAAGCGCAACCACGCTTCCCAATCGCCGGTGAGGCGGACGGATTGCAGGAGGGCGTAGTATCGGTGGCGGTGTTGCTTGAAGTAGAGGCTGAGATAAAGCAGCGGCTCACGCAACGCGCCTTCCGCGCAGAACAAAAAGGTGATGAGTAGCCGGCCCAGGCGTCCGTTGCCATCGAGGAACGGATGGATGGTTTCAAACTGGACGTGCGCCAGCGCGGCTTTGATCAGGAGCGGGGTTTTGACCGGGTCGTTGTATAGAAATTTTTCCAGCGCGCCCAGACACTCCAGCACCTGGTCGGACGGCGGCGGAACGAACAAGGCATTGCCGGGTCGCGCGCCACCCACCCAGTTCTGCGAGCGCCGGAATTCGCCGGATTCTTTCTCGCTGCCACGCCCTTTCGTCATCAGCACGCCGTGGATTTCCTTCAGCAGCCGGAGCGAGAGCGGAAGTTTTTCAATCGCTTCAGGCCGTGGTTCATCGCGGCGACGTAATTAGAAACTTCCTGCACGTCGTCCACTGTTACGCCGGCCACCCCTTCCATTTCAAAAAGCAGAAGGTCGGAGAGGCTGGATTGCGCGCCTTCGATCTGAGAGGACAAAACGGCTTCCTTCCGGATGTAGGAGTAGAGGAAGATCGCCGGGTGAGGCAGGACCGCCGTCAGGCCGTCCAAGCGACCAAGCGCAAGCATCGCATTCTGGATGAGTTCCTGGATCTCGGCGTCCAATTCCAGCGGTGGCACCGGCGGCAGCGGCTTGGGGACGAAGGCACGTGCATTCTCACCTCCTGCGGAGGGGATCGGAGCGCAACATTTCAAACGGACGATCAAAACCTCGTTGAGAATTCCGCTGTGAGCGACACAGGCTACCATCTGTGCAGTCAGCGACTTGCAGGACGGAACGGAAACGAAGCTTCAAGGTCGAAGGACCATCCGTTCTAATTTTGCCTGGCGCACGTTCTGGTCGGTATGCTGCCGATCGGGGCGGGCAGGTTGCGGGCGTTACCCAGGCTTTTGACGGACGGTTTGGCTTTGCGGTTGAGTTTTAGGAGAGCAAGGCTCAGAAACATGAATCATGCATCTAGTCGAAGCTCCTTCGCTCCAACCCAGCACACCTCTAATATGATTTGTAAAACCTGTTTGCCCGTCTGGTTGATCACTGGGCTCTCGGCGATCATGGTCAATTGCGGTTCGTTTGCCGCTCCAAACCCCGAGCCTATCGAGAAAGGATGGTTCGAGGCAAACTACCTGAAGCGGGAGTACCGGATTCCGATGCGGGATGGAATCAAGCTCTTCACGGTGGTTTATACGCCGAAGGATTCCAAAACCGCGCAGCCTATCCTGATGCAACGGACACCCTACAACTTGAAACCCTATACGGTGGATGCGGGGGGCAGGGCCGGCGGTTTTCCTGATTCACTTCTCCGTGAGAAATACATTCTGGCGAGGCAGGACGTGAGGGGACGTTTCGCTTCGGAAGGGGAATTCGAGGACGTTCGTCCACACAAGCCCGTGAAGAGTGGTCCGAAGGACACAGACGAGAGCACCGACACTTACGACACGATTGAATGGCTGGTGAAGAATGTTCGGGGAAACAATGGCAAAGTCGGGCTTCAAGGCATTTCCTATCCGGGCTTCTTTGCAGCCGCCGGGATGATTGATTCGCATCCAGCACTTAAGGCTGTTTCTCCGCAGGCTCCGGTGACAGACATGTACGATGGAGATGACTCACTTCACGGCGGTGGGTTCTGGTTGATACACAATTTCGGCTTTTTTCACTCCTTCGGCCAGAAGCTGGATGATCCGACGCGCGAAGAGCCGAGGCGATTCGACTTCAAGACACCGGATGGCTACAGGTTCTTCCTCGAAGGCGGTTCGCTGGCCGAATTGGGTGCCAGGAATTTCTCCGCCGACAACAAGCCCTGGCAGAAGATGATGTCCAACATCAGCGATGCGAGATGGTGCGCCGAGCGAAATATCGCGCCGCATCTGAAGAATGTTACAGCGGCGCTTTTGACTGTCGGTGGTTGGTTCGATGCGGAAGATCTTTCCGGAACTCTCAAAGCGTACCGAGCCACGGAGAAGCAGAATCCAGGAATCTTCAATGCGCTGGTCATGGGCCCCTGGTCTCACGGACAGTGGCACGGCGGCGACGGTGACGCACTTGGGCCTGTGAAATTCAATGCGAAGACCGCGGAGTTTTTTCGGAATGAAATTGAGCTGCCATTTTTCCGCCGGTTTTTGAAGGACGACACCAATGCGCCGGCACTTCCCGAGGCTTACATATTCGAAACCGGCACAGGGGAGTGGCGGCGGGAGTCCGCGTGGCCGCCGACGAACTCAGTCGCGCGCACGCTCCACTTCCATCCCAACGGACGGCTGGAATTCTCACCAGCTCCGGCGGGCAACTCCTCTTTCGATGAATACGTGAGCGATCCAAACCGACCTGTGCCGTTCACCTCCCGCGTTACGACGAGGATGCCGGCAGAATACATGATCGAGGATCAGCGTTTCGTGGCGTCGAGGCCGGATGTCCTCGTTTACGTGACCGCGCCGCTCACGGAGGAAGTGACCATTGCCGGCCCGATCACGGCGAGCCTGCATGTCACGACGACCGGCTCGGACAGTGATTGGGTGGTGAAGCTCATCGATGTTTACACCGGCGATCATCCCGATCCTGATCCCAATCCGGCGAACGTCCGCATGGGCCATTATCAGCAGTTGGTGCGTGGCGAGCCGCTTCGTGGAAAATTCCGCAATGGCTATGACAAACCGACACCTTTCAAACCCGGTGAAGTGACCAAAGTCGAATGGACCATGCCTGACATCTGCCACACCTTCCGCACCGGCCATCGGATCATGGTGCAGGTTCAGAGCAGTTGGTTCCCGCTCCTGGACCGAAATCCTCAAACCTTTGGTGATATTTACCACGCGAAGCCGGAGGATTTTCAAAAGGCCACTCAGCGTATTTACCGCACTCCCGATGCCCCATCGGGGCTGAAGGTGACGGTGCTTACGAATGCGCCTGCTGCACCATAGCTGACACCCTGGAACCAGCAGCAGCCTCGGTGAGTAGGAAACTATTCAGGTGTTTCCTCAGCAGTGACGCGGGAAGGTCGTTGCTGATCGGACAAGTCACGGCCCGATGAATGATCTCGGCCTTCTTCGCGCCGTTTGCCAGCAACCAGACCTCACGTGATCCGAGCAGATGCTTGAGTCCGACGCCGACACCCCAGGTCGGCAGATTGGAATGCGTCACATAGCCCGCCGACGCCTTGATCGTGCTCTCGTGCATTTCGACCCGGCGCGTCATGCAGTCAATCGCTGATCCAGGTTCGTTCAATCCGAGGTGTCCGTTCAAACCGATGCCAAGCAACGTGAGATCGAATCCGCCACGCGCAGCGATGAGTTCGTTGTATTCGCGGCAGACTCGATCGAGGTTGTTCGCCTCTGTGTCGATGAAATGAAATCGCTCGCGCGGCAGGTCAACGTGATCGAGCAGGAAGCGCTGGAGCATGTTGCGGCAGCGTCCCGGGTCGTCCTGTGCAAGCCCGCCGAAATCGTCGAGCGCGAAAATCTCCGCTTTACGGAAACTGACGAGTCCGTTGGCGACGGATCGGCCCATCTCGGCATAGATCGCGTTTGGTGTATTCCCGGAGGGCAGACACATCACCAGGCGAGGGTTGGCGCGCAACCGATCACGCCAGAGTGCCGCGACGTTGTTGATCCAGGACTGTTCGGTGTCGAATTGCAGAAAGTTCATCAAAGGAATTAGTTGTCAAAGTCAGGTTCAACTCTTGCCCAATGCCGGATGTGGAGAATCTCCACTAACTTGAAGCCCATTCCGTAGTCCAAGACTTCATGGTCTGCCGGACTTGCTCGTGTGTTTTCGTCCGTCCATGAGCGACGTCATCTCGTCCCTGTCGCACAGCCGCCATGATGTGCAGCTTGTCAGCGATTTCCCCCAACGATGCATCTTTGGGGAGCTGGCTTAGGGCATCAAGAACTGCCTGCTTGTCTGTCGTGCGTTTACCCTACTGATTCCATGGCAACGAGCAAGAACACGGGTTGGATTTCCTTCAACGGATTCAGTTGATGACCGAAGTGACAAGCACCAGAGGGCGGCGACAGTCGTGCTTCAAGATTGTTCCGAGTCGAATTGGAAGGGGTTCATTGGAGATTCAACGCATAACTTGGCTCCGCGATTCAGGGTGCCCTCATTTGGCCGATGAGACCGCTCCACCCTGCAGAATTGGCTCTCCATCAATCCGTAAAATTGTGCCTTCAGGAAAACCTGGCAACCTGCGAATCAACACGGCGACAGGTGGGACGCCTGCTGGATTGATAACGTAAACCTCTCCAGCCGCGTTAGGCATCCGGCTTCCTTTCAAGTATTGCGCAATATCCAGTGAGGGAATCTCCACCAGGCCCGTGGCTTTCTGGTCCAAACTCCACTGCTCCTTCGCGCCCTCAATCTGCCGGAGATTGCTGAGGATCATGCCTGCCTGTGAGATAGAGTTGGTCCGCGCACGTGACGGGAAGATGCCCAACTCGACCAGACTCAGGAGGACAACAACAAATCCAAAGATGAACAGCCAAAACTTCTTCTCACGGGTGAGTCGATTCATAGTCTTGAAAAGATTTTCACAGGTGCTGTTCATGCATGTTGCGAAAAACTTGCCGTTTCTGACACAGGGGGAGTGTTGATTCCCCTTGTAAGCTTGTGAGTGTCGGAAGAGCTATTCGCGACATGCATAGCTTCCAACCCCACCCATGTAGTTTCGTTTCGGATGGCAACGCTCTCACACTTTGCTTAGGCGCGGCATTGCACCGCGAAGAAGTGTGCAGACTGACTCTACCGACAAGGTGCGAGGTCTCAGTGTCAGCAAAGAATCATGCTTCTGATTCGGCTCGAACCGAAGAACGGTTCATCCATATGGCAGCCGTGCCTTCTCGATGGACATTCCCCGCACATCAATCTTGCTCAGGTCGGCCACTCCAATGCCGGATTGTTCGGCAAGCAGAAGATGATTGTCGCAGAAGTGGAATGGCTTCTGGCCGCGAACCGCGCGCGGATTGTCGTATCCCATCACGGCAGTGCCAACGGCGTCGGTCGAGACGGGATTGCGGCCAACAATGAGCACGCCGGGAGCGGTGAACTTGAGTGGACCAGCATGGCGGCACCAAGGGCCTTCTCCTCCGCTCATGGATGTAATGCCGTCGATGATCGCCAGATCGATCGGTCTCGCCGCGCAGATGTCCGCCACAATGTGCGGTACGCGATAAGTTGGATCGGTCGAGGTGACATCCGGCTTGAGCCCAGGCAATTTCACACTGGGAAATCCGGTGGGATTATGGAGCGGACCACGGCCGGCGGTCGCGTCTTCGTTGACGGCCTTGTCCCCGTAAAGCGTGTTGGGCGTCATGCCGAAGAGGTTCTTCATCGAAAGAGTCACGCCGGCGGTGATGTGGTTCTTGAGTTTGCACAGCGACACCATCACGTCGGTGTCGTGATAGGAATGGTTCACGTCGAGCGCAGAGAACATGTAGCCACCCGTCGGAACTTTGAGGTGGGCGTAGTTCTTCCTGCTGCCGAGGTTGCGGGTGTTCTCAAATTCCACGTTGCCCATCGCACGAAGCGCATTCACGTCCCAGTCTGCGAGGTCGATGGTGTTCTCGAGCTTCGCTCGGCTTTGCGTTGATTCCACGAGCCGGACCCGGGTGGCTCCCGCCTTGAAGAGGGCGGAGGTCAGTGCGGCAACGGTTGAATAATGCGTCATGAACGTCTCGCCAACCGGACGGTTCAGGAAGGGAGTGAAGTCCGTCCCGGTCAGGTTGATCTTCACGGTCACAGTCTTGTTCTTCACGAGCAAACCGATGCCGCCGATGAGATCGAAGCATTGGTCCAACGCCGAGCGAACCTCCGGACCGTAGGTTTTGCAGGCGGCGATGGCGACATTCGCATCGCCCCGCGCGCGTGGTCGCACAAGAGCGTCCGCAGCGTGCGCAGAGAACATTCCTCCTGCAAGGAACGGTGAACCAGCGGCGATGGCGGAGGCGGCGCGAAGAAACTGGCGGCGGCTGCAAGAGTGCGTTTTCATTAGCGTGGGGTTTGTCTGGAGCGAATAGAGCACCGTTCCTGCTGAAATACAATGACACATCTCAAGAGCATTCTGGAAGATTCTCATGAGCTTGGGGGGCATGCCTCCGGCATTACTCCTCATCTTTCCGTGTACCGTCCTTCGCACTTTCCCCGTGCGGTTCATCGAAACTGGCCTCGCTGGGTCACGCTTTTGCGGTGGCTGGCCGAAGCGAAGGGGCACTCAAGGTCTTGGAGCAATTGAGGGATCGAGTGAAGCAAGGGCAACTGTCCATTCAACGTTGACCGGCATCATGCGGCGCAGCCCGAAGTGCCGGGTGCAATCCTCGGTCGGAATGACGAGAACCTGCCATTCGTACCGCTGAGCAAACTCGTGTAAAAGCAGGCATGGAACTGTCATGCGGAAAAGCATCGCTCACAATGCGTGGCGCTTGGCCGGTATGGGACTAATTGCTTGCGCCGGTTTGTGGTGCCTGCTCCAATCGCCGCGTTCCATAAAGACCGTTCGCAGCTCGCCAGCGGTGGACCAATTGGCCGCCCGCCTCTGCGAACAAGACGCCCACAATTGCAACATGAGCACTGAAGTTAAAATTTTTCCTTTCCCGGGAATTCCCACCACCTCCGATGGCGCTGGCGCTGTTGTCTGGGTCGATACTCTGATCACTCAGGGAGCGTGTGCCTATCCAATCACTTCCTCGACGACGATGGGCACCGGCTATCAAACCGAGGTGGCAAACGGCAAGAAGAACCTTTGGGGCGACACGCTGACCTTTGTGCAGCCAGAGTCCGAGCACAGCGCCGCCAGCACATGTGAAGGCTTCGCGCTCGCCGGCGGCCGGGTGACAAATTTCACCTCGGGACAGGGATTGGTCCTGATGAAGGAAGTACTCTACACGATTTCGGGCAAACGGCTTCCGGTGGTGTTCCATATCGGCGCGCGCGCCATGACAAGCCAGGCTCTCAACGTCCATTGTGGTCATGATGACGTGATGAGTGTGGCGGACACAGGATGGGGAATTCTTTTCGGACGGAACGCGCAGGAAGCGGGTGATCTCGCCCTGATTTCCCGTCGCGCTGCCGAAGCCAGCGAAACGCCGTTCATGAATGTTCAGGATGGCTTCCTCACCACTCATACCATCGAGAACGTTCTCCTGCCCGAACCGGAAATGATGAAGGATTACATGGGCGATCCGAATGAGAAGCTGCGCTGCCTGTTCGACACGCGTTTCCCCATCATGTCCGGTGTGGTGCAGAACCAGGACGCCTACATGAAGGGCAAGATCGCCCAGCGGAGTTATTACGACAAAGTTCCGGCAGCCGTCCAGGAAGCGATGGACACCTTCTACAATCTCACAGGCAGGCGTTACGGGATGCTGGACAATTACCGGATGGAAGACGCGGAATACGCGATCGTTGGAATGGGCGGGATGATGGAAACAGCCCAGGCGGCGGCGGATTACATGCGCGAGGAAATGGGGATGAAAGTAGGCGTTGTTCATGTGACATGCTTTGCGCCTTTCCCGGCCACTCATGTTGTTGCCGCGCTCAAGAATGTCAAAGCGTTCACCGTGATCGAGCGCATGGACAACCCGCTTGCCCAGTCCAACCCGCTTGTTCAGGCGATAAAAGCTTCCTTTGCCGACGCGCTCATGGGGCTCAGTTACGGCAGTCAGGGTGAATTCAAATATCCCGAAATCACACGACTCCCGAAGATTTACGCCTGCTCAGCCGGCCTGGGATCGAGGGATGTCCGCGCCGGACATTTCATTGGGCTGGTGAGGAATATGATGGCGGGGAGCCCGCGCGAGTTTTCCGTCGTCGGCATCAAACATCCGTTGGCCTTGTCCAGCGACCAGGATCCGGATCTTCGTCCCGAGGGCGCGTTCTCGATGCGTGGCCACTCGGTGGGCGGATTCGGATCGGTCACCACCAACAAGCTCATCGCTTCATTCGTCGGCGAACTCTTCAAGCTGGATGTCCAGGCGTACCCCAAGTACGGCTCGGAGAAGAAGGGCCTGCCAACGACGTACTATCTGACGGTCGCGCCCTCGCATATACGCACTCACAGCGAGTTGAGCCATGTCGAGTTCATCCCGCTCAACGATGTCAACGCATTCAATCTCGGCAATCCGCTGGATGGCATCGCGCACGAAGGCTCGGTCTTCATTCAAAGCCCGCATACGGATCCAGTGGCTGTCTGGAGCGCCATTCCTTCCTACGGACAAAAACTCATCCGCAACAAACGCCTCAAGGTCTTTTACCTGGATACGGTGAAAATCGCGAAAGAGATCGCCACCGATCCAGACCTTCAACAACGCATGCAGGGTGTCTGCCTGGTGGGCATCTTCATCCGCGTGACGCCATTCGCCGCCAAGTCTGGCATGGGCGACGACCAGGTGCTGGCGTCTGTCGAGAAGTATATCCGCAAGTATTTCGGCAAGCGCGGCGAGCATGTCGTCCAGGAAAATCTAAAATGCGTCCGTGAAGGCTTGAAGAGCGTGATGGAAATCCCGTGGGATCTTATCGCCAACAGCGCACCCGCCATGGCGGCGGCGAAAGAGGAAATGGTGTTCGTGAAGTAGCAAAATCCAGGCTGCATTTGTGCTCATTCTTACTGAATTCTTCTTAGCGGAGCGAGCCGATGGCGTTTCCATCGCAGTATCGCCAGAACACGGCCCTGATTCGCCGACTGTGTTTTGCGGTTATTTCCCGCAGGCATCTCACTCACATCACTTTTGTATCCTGCATGAGCACTGCGATTGAAGTTGAGAATGCCATCCGCCTGCTTCCGGTCACTGAAGCGCGGGCTGTTGCACACTGGCTTCAAGAATACCTCTTTAACGAACTCAGCCCGCGTGCGCCGATTGCGGCGGAGGCTATCGCCAAATGGCGGGGGCGCGGGCGGTTGCCCGCCGGCCGAAACGCTGACGAGTACCTGCACATGACTCGTGATGGAAACGGCTGTTGACGCCTCAGTGCTATTGGACGTGTTGCCGGGCGATCCCCAGCACGCTTCGAACTCGGAAACGGCGCTTCGCAAGGCCGCTTCCGAGTTCGGGTTGGTTGTGTGCGAAGTTGTCGTGGCAGAGATTGTTCCAGTGCTCGGTCAGGCCTCCATCGAGGAGTTTCTTTCCGATTGGCAACTTACGTTTCGGCCATCGTCGGCGGACAGCGCTGCTCTTGCCGGGCGGATGTTTCATCGTTACCTGGAGCGAGGTTGGCAAGCGCGGTCGGGTTGTGCCGGATTTCCTGATCGCTGCGCACGCGCAGGTTCACGCGGCAGGCCTGCTGGCCCGAGACCGTGGTTGCTATCGGGATTATTTCCAGAATCTGAGACTGGTTGATCCAAGCCGTCGAGATTGACTGTAGAACTCTACGAATAACGTGATGAAAGAACCGGAACTGTTTGAGACTGGCGACGTTGTCTTGAAGGAAATGTGGCGCATCAAGGATGAATTGTCCGCTGCGCGCGGCCACGACATCCATCGCCTTTTCGCCGCTGCGCGCGAGCGGCAAAAACACTGCGGCCATCCGATTGCCAACTTAATGGTCAAGCGAAAGAAGGCTGCGTGAAGTTGGAATCAGATTACGATTAAGAAAAAGATTAAGAACCCGAGAAGGAATTTATGTCCACAACCCTCCCCACCCCCGTTAACGAACGCATTAACACGCTGGCCATCACCAAGGATGTCATCGATGTCGCCGACTTCAACGAGCGCATTGTTGCCGCTTACAATGACGGCTCCGCAGAAATGGAGCTGCCGGCTGATCATTCCACCTCGCGCTCGCTCATCCCGGCTGGCACCGGTGTACTGCGCGATTTCAGCTACATCGCGCCGGAGATTCCGCTGCTGAACAATGAGAATTGCGTGGGCTGCATGGATTGCGTGACGGAATGCCCCGACACGGCGATCCTTGGGAAGGTTGTGCCCAAGTCGAAGCTCGACGCCGAACTCGCCGCGATCACCGATCCCGCCGAGCGCGAGCACTACGCCAAGCAGTTTTCCAAGACGACCAAGTACTGGGGCGTTTACGAGAAGAAGGGCCAGGAGCCGGGCTACTTCGGCATCTTCATAGACCCCACGAAGTGCAAAGGCTGCGCCGAGTGTGTCGATGCCTGCGGCAATCACGGTGCGCTCGCGATGCTCCAGAAAGACGACACCACACTTCAAAAGTTCCAGCGCTCCTGGTCATTCTATCGAAAGCTGCCCGAGACTCCGAAGTCCTTCATCAACGAAAAGCTTCTTTCCGACATGATGCTGGCGGATCGCTCGCTTCTATACGTCGGCGGCGCGGGGTCGTGCATGGGTTGCGGGGAAGGCACGGCGCTTCGGATGATGCTTGCGGCAACCGGCTTCGTTTACGGGAAGGATGACATCGGTCTGATCAACTCGACGGGCTGCTCGACGGTCTATGCCTCGACTTATCCATACAATCCTTACCTCGTGCCTTGGTCCAATTCGCTCTTCGAGAATGGCCCCACTTACGCCATGGGTGTTCGCGCGCGCTGGGATCAGATGGGCTGGAAAAACAAGGTGCTATGGGTCATTGGCGGCGACGGCGCCATGCTGGACATCGGCTTCAATGCTCTCAGCCGAATGCTGGCTTCGGGCATGAACATCAAGATTCTCTTGCTCGACACCCAGGTTTATTCCAACACCGGCGGCCAGTCTTCCACCGGCACCTTCATGGGGCAGAACACCAAATTCTCCGTTCACGGAAAAGCGATCCAGGGCAAGGTGGAGCGCCGGAAGGAAATCGCCCAGATCGCGATGATGCATCCGAACACGTTCGTCGCTCAGACGAGCTGCGCCCTCAGCAATCACTTCTACAAGGCGATCATGGCCGCCAACGAATACAATGGCCCGGCCATCGTGAGCGTTTATACCACCTGTCAGCCGGAACACGGCGTCGGCGACAACATGGCCATGGCGCAGAGCAAACTTGCCGTGGACACCCGCACGTTCCCCGTGCTCAGTTACGACCCGCGCAAAGGCTCGAAGATTTCCGAGCGCCTGAGCCTGCAAGGGAATCCGGCTCCGAAAGAAGATTGGTACAAGGATCCCAAGAGCGGTGAATTGTTCGACTTCATCATGTTCGCCAAGAGCGAAGGCCGTTTCGCCAAACAGTTCGACGCCGACGGCAAGCCAACCGAGACGATCCTCGCCGCCAATCAAGACAGGCTCGAAAACTGGCGGACTTTGCAGGAACTCGCGGGGGTAATTTGACCGGTAGCCTTTCAGTTGGAGCGCGGAACTTTCCGCGCTCCTTGACGTACTTCCGGGCGGGTAATTCACTCAACGACAACCGAGGACAATCAAATCAGCAGTTGCCGTCGATGTACGAAACATTTCGTTGACAATACGAATTGTTTCGTATTTCTTCTGCGGCAACTGATACAGCTATGCCAAAGCAGATTCTTCCCAAACCAACCGAAGGCGAACTCGCCATCCTCCGCGTGCTCTGGCGGCGCGGCGCCAGTACCGTTCGAGAAGTGCTCGAAGACTTCAACCAGGCCCAAGAGACCGGCTATACCACCGTGCTCAAGATGATGCAGATCATGACGGAAAAGGGTCTGCTGGATCGTGATGACAAGGATCGCACTCACGTCTATTCACCTCGCGTGGCTGAGGAGGAAACGCAGCGGCAATTGTTGGGCGATCTTCTGGACCGCGCCTTCAACGGCTCGGCCAAGCAGCTCGTCATGCAGGCCCTCTCCTCCAAGAAAGCTTCGCGCGAGGAACTCGCGGAGATCCGGCAACTGCTCAACGACATCGAAAGGGGCGACAAATGAATGCCATCACAGATTCGTTCTCACACCCTTTCGTTCTGCGGCTCGGGTGGGCCCTCGTTCACTTCCTGTGGCAAGGCTCGCTCATCGCCGCAGCTCTGGCCCTGGTACTGTCCCGGCTTCGCCGGCATCCAGCACAAGCACGTTATCTAGCAGGTTGTGCAGCGCTCGCTGCCATGATAGTGCTGCCTTTCATCACCGCCGCCGTCATCGCTCCGATCTCGCTGGCTGGCGCTGTGGCTGGCGTGCCGCTTGGTCCTGTGGCGAAGTCTCCGGCTGGTGGACCGGTTGCTCCACCAGTGAGCCGAGCTGTACGAAGCGAAATCACGTCTTCGCTGGATGAGTCGGTGCTCCTGTTGGTAGTCTTGGTTTGGGCTGCCGGCGTCCTGATCCTTTCGATCCGGCTTGTCGGTGGATGGATGCACGCGCAGCGATTGGCGCGAACACAGGTACTGCCAATCGCCGAACCGTGGGCGTCCAAGCTGGCCGCACTTCGGGTGAAGTTGGCTGTCTCCCGTCCTGTGCGGTTGTTCCAATCGGCTTTGGTGGAAGTACCGACGGTCATCGGATGGTTGCGACCCGTCATTCTTTTGCCCGCGAGCACGCTGACGGGCCTCTCACCCGAGCAGATCGAAGCTGTCCTCGCGCATGAGCTGGCTCATATCCGGCGGCACGATTATCTCGTCAATCTCCTGCAGCGAGTGGTTGAAACTCTCCTCTTCTACCACCCGGCGGTTTGGTGGGTCTCAAAGCAAATCCGCACCGAACGCGAGAACTGTTGCGATGACCTTGTTGTGCAAGTCTGCGGAGACCGAGTTGGTTATGCGAAAACATTGGCGACACTGGAGGAGCTCCGGCCCAGCACGGCTCAACTCGCCCTGGCAGCTACGGATGGTTCCCTCATCGAGCGTGTCAGACGGCTTCTTGGAGTTTCCACGGAATCGTCGAAAGGCGGCTGGCGGAGACCGGCTTTGGTTGCCATCACGGGACTGTTGATTTGTGTGGTATTCGCAAGAGCGATCCGTTTCGGAACGAGCTCGAACCTCTACGAGGCGAGGGCGAGGATCGAGCTGGTTCAAGACCAATCCGAGAAGAGTGTCGGTGGTAATCATTTTAACGCAGCGGCGGAGCGGATAACATCCCATCTTTTCCTTCATAGAGTGGTTGCCAGGCTATCTGTGGCCAACTTGAACCAACTGCCTGGCGCGAGGAAATCTGATTCACGAAGCAATAACGTCCGCGATCTCAACAATCTTTGGAGCAATTTGGCAGTCGAGATTCCCAAGAATTCTTCTCTGCTATCGATCCGCATCAGGGCGCATGATCCGAGAGCTGCCGCTGAAATTGCCAATGCCATCGCGACTACTTATCTGGAGGACACTCAGGGAGTTTGGGAAGGCTCCAGGCAAGCACTCAAGTTACAGATGGAAGAACAACGCAAACGGTTGGAAGGGAAGGCCGAGCTCATGAAGCAATTGCGCCGCGAACTGGGGGTCTCAACAGAAGAGGCTCAAGAAATGGATCATCCGAGCAGTTCAGAGCGAGTTCGCGTTTTCGAGCGCGAGCGGGCAGAAGCTGAGATCAAGCTGGCGAATTTTTCCAGCCTTTTGGAGCAGCAACGTCGTGTCCGGGCAATCGAAGGGACCAACGCCATTCCCGACACTTCGTTTCCTGACCCGATTTACAACGAGCTGCTTTCCCAATTAAGCCTAGCGGAAAGTAATTATGAAGCCATACGGGTTCAAGTTGGAGAAGACCATCCAGATATTGTCGCGAAAAAGAAATTGATCGCCAAACTAAAGGAGCAGATCGAGCGAAGGAGGGATGGAATTCTGGTTGCGCTGCAACGTGAGGTGGAACGGCACCAAAAACAACTCGACTGGCTGGCGAAAAGGATTGAGGAAATCAAACGAACTGACGCGAACAATAAGGAAAAGTTCCATCCCTTTTTCGAAGCGAAGCGGGATTACGAAACTAACCTAAGAGTCTTTGAAGCGCTGAATCTTCGACTCATGCAAGAGGTAATCGACTTTAATCAACGCGGCGTGAAGGCTCAAATAATCGATCACGCCGAACCGCCGTTGCGCCCCATTTGGCGCTGGTTTTGAAATTGTCGGAAGTGGATCGGTAATTAGACGGTTGGTGTGACAAAGTCTGTGCATCCTCTCTTTGGTGGCTAAAGAGCGGCGATTCTCGCCTCAGTCCAGAGCCTGCGGCTTAATCCAAAGTGGTGTAACTAAAGCCGCAGGCTCTGGACTGCTGTGAGAATCACAGCTCTCCCTCCCATTAGCCTGAACTCCGAAGCAGACTAGTACTCCGTCAGTCGTGAGTTGATGGGTCAAACAAATTGAGCTTGTACTTTGGATAAGCGTGTCTAATTGGAGTAGATGCCAATTAAGTATCGCATCCGTTTGTCACCGCCAGAACGCGAACAACTCATGAACATC
>SXGU01274603.1_pt1 | contig 25557 bp, 23 predicted proteins | sample 3174531 | NCBI WGS metagenome assembly SXGU01 (sample SAMN11356863, study PRJNA531348) | freshwater metagenome | isolation source: freshwater sample F1-140 | place: China: Fuxian Lake, Yuxi | collected 2017-12-25
CAGCTGCTCTACCAACTGAGCTAAGGAGGCTGAAGGGGGGAGAGTCTAACGAGCGTGGCGAAATCGTCAAGTTTCGACGACTCAAAATCCCGAACGAAGCCGTTTGCGTGCGTGCGCTACGCACCCTTGCGACCATGACAGTGTCGGTACTTCAGACCCGAACCGCATGGACACGGCTCATTGCGACCCACAACTGGAATGGACGACGGATCCGCCGGTTCCGCGACTGCTGCCGCGGACGACGCGACTGCCGCGGCGAGTGCCGTGCGTTGCGCGGCCTCTTGTTGGGCGCGGGTTGGCTGACGAGCCGCGGCTTCTTGCTCTGGTGGAGCGTTCTCGCCGTTCCCTTGCGGTGTGGGACGCTGTGCTGGGCGTGGGGCGACTTGGAATCGCCCACGGAACACGACATCGCTCACGCGGTCGCGCACCGTTTCTTGCATTTCCTCGAAGAGCCGAGCTGACTCGCGCTTGAACTCGATGCGCGGATCCTTCTGGCTAAATGCGCGGAAACCGATCGCGTCCCGAACCTGATCCATGCCAAGCAGGTGGTTCTTCCATGCCTCGTCGACGATTTGGAGCAAGATCCAACGCTCGAACTGCGTCAGTTCGAGCCGCTTGAGATCGCGCAGCTTCGCGCACAGAAGCTCCTTGGGGTTTGCCTCGAGTCGCTCGCGCTCTGGTTGCGACAGGCGGACCATACAAGCGTCGGCGAGCCATGCTTCGATCGCGTCTGCGGACTGGTGTTGGGAGAGGCAAGCGTCCGCGCGCGCATCCGCGTCCGCATCCGTCAGGGCGCTGGCCCGCGCGACAAGGATCCGTCGCAACTCGGTCGGGTCGTTGCTCGGGAGACTCGTCGCATCCCAAGCGAGTTGATAGCGCGCATTGACGAACGCGCAGAAGGACTTCAGACTGCCAGCAGCGTCGGATTCCATGCGTGCGTTCGCTGTTTCGATCGCCTGATCAATGGAGAAGTCAATCTCGCGCCGCGCGTAAGCCCCGCGGACCTCCTCGATGAGGAGTTCCGCAGCTTCATCGACAGGAATGTTCGCTGGGAATCTCGCGCTGTCGACATCGATGCCAAATTTCCGCTTCGCCCAGTGGGATAGTTGCGTTGCGGCATACCCGGGCTCAAGGAATGTGCCGAGTGGCGAGAGGTCAAACTCGCGGTAGCGCGTCGAGGCGGCCTCTTCGATGGCTCGAATGATCTCCTCGCGTTCCCCGTCGCGGATCTCCGCGGCAGTGAGCGTTGCTCCGAAGTTGCTCTGCGCCCATGCAGCGAAACCCTCTGCATCCCACTCAGCAACTTCAAGATCGGAGGACATAAATTCTGCAGCCGTCACACGAATGCGATGCTGCGCCTCCTCCATCGCATCGGTTCGAATCAGTTTCTCGATCTCCTCACGATCCTTCTTCAGGAAGCGATCCGACTCAATTGTCGCGCCGCAGTGCTCGCGGACCCATTCGGAGATGGTGCTTGCAACATGCAACTTGCCGAGATAGTTCTCTGAGGCTGTGTACACGCTCTCCTCGAGGTGTCCCCAGACGGTCTCGCGAATGCCAATCTCCTCGACGAGCGGTTGACGCGTCCCGTAGAAGGCTCGGCGCTGATGTTCCATCGGTTCGTCGTACTCCAAGATGTTCTTGCGCATCTGGAAGTTTCGCTCTTCGACCTTTCGTTGGGCCTTTTCAATCTGACGCGAGAGCATCGGCGCTTCAATGTCGTCGCCTTCCTTCATGCCGAGCGTCGAGAGTGCTTTCAGCATGGTCTTGCCCGCAAACATCTTCATCAGGTCATCATCGAGACTGAGGAAGAATCGGCTCGAACCCTGATCGCCTTGGCGACCTGATCGGCCTCGCAGCTGGTTGTCGATGCGACGGCTTTCGTGGCGTTCCGTGCCGACGATATGCAGACCGCCCATGGACTCGATCGTGGTCCACATGGCAAGACGATGGAGTGGCGCGCGACCTTGCAGATCAAGTTGCTCACAAAGGCCCTCTTCACTGAGCGAATTGATCTTCCCGTCGGAGAGTTGCGTGCGCGTTGAAACCCAATGCCGGAGCAGCATTTTGCGGACTTCCGATGCATCGTGGCCTGCCACGACTTCTTTCGTCAGGATCCTTGCCGCCATGTGCTTCCAACACATCGCGATGATCTCTTCGTCGGGCATCTCTGCCTGCGCCTCTTTGGGCGCGATGTTGCGTCGTTTCCAATGTTCGAGGAGGTCGGCGCGCGAGAATGGTCGTAGTTTGATGTCTGTTCCGCGCCCGGCCATGTTCGTGGCGATCATTACGGCGCCAAGCGCGCCAGCTCCGGAGACAATCTCTGCCTCGCGTTCGTGATGCTTTGCGTTGAGCACCTCATGCTTGATCTGATGCTTCGCGGTGAGCAGGCGTGAGAGATGCTCGCTTCGTTCGACACTTGTCGTACCCGCAAGCACCGGAAGCCCGACATCGTGAAACGCCTTGATGTCTTCGACGATCGCTTCCCACTTATCCTTCTGCGAGAGGTACACGCGATCTTGCCAATCCGAGCGCGCGATCGGGAGATTCGTGGGGATGCTCACAACATCAAGGTGGTAAATCTCGTGGAACTCCGTCGCTTCCGTGTCTGCGGTACCCGTCATACCCGCGAGGCGTTTGTAGAGTTTGAAGAAGTTCTGAATCGTGATGGTTGCCATGGTCTGCGTCTCTTCTTTGATTCGCACACCTTCCTTGGCTTCCACGGCTTGATGCAATCCGTCCGACCACTGTCGCCCAACCATTTTGCGGCCCGTGTTCTGATCCACGATCACGATGCCAAGTTGCCCTTGTTCATCCGGCGCAACGACATAGTCGCGATCGCGCTGATAGACGACATGCGCGCGGAGCGACTGTTCGACGAGGTGGGGGAGATCGATGTTGTCGCCAACATAGAAACTACCGACGCCCGCGGCCTTTTGCGCCTCGGCGATGCCGTCGTGTGTCAGTTGCGACTGCTTCTTGTCGAGTTCGAGTTCATAGAATTGCGTGAATCGATCGCGCTTGGCTTCGAGTTGCCGAAGCTCCTTACGCTCCTGGTCCATCGCGGACTTCATCGCGGGGATGCTGCCCTTGTCGCGCGTATTGCGAATGTCGCCTTCGTAACCGGCGATCCGCTCTTTCGAGCGCTCCACAGCTTCATTGGCCGCGCCCCATTCGCCTTGTCGCGCAACGAGATGTCGTGCGACGCGATCGGCAATGTCGTAGCGCGGAAGGGAGGCATGCGCAGGACCGGAGATGATGAGTGGTGTGCGAGCTTCGTCGATGAGAATCGAGTCGACCTCGTCAACCACCGCAAACTCGCGGCGTCGCTGCAGTTGCTCTTCCGCTCGCGTCTTCATGTTGTCGCGGAGATAGTCGAACCCGAACTCTGCAGTTGTTCCATACACAACATCGCAGCCGTAGGCGGCCTTCTTCTCGACAGGTCCCTGCATGTGTTGCGGATGAATTGCGCCGACGGTGAGTCCCAGCGCGCGGAAGAATGGAAAGGTCCAGTCGCGGTCGCGTTGCACGAGGTAGTCGTTGACAGTGACGACATGCACCTGTTTCATTTCGCAGCACGCGAGGTAGCAGGAGAGCGGACCCACAATCGTCTTTCCTTCGCCCGTCTTCATTTCGGCGATCTGGCCTTCACTGAGGACGACGCCGCCGATGATCTGCACATCGAAGGGCCGCGCGCGGAAGGGGGGACGAGACTCCGGATAGAGCGTGCGAACCGCTTCGTACAGCGCCGGAGGGATATCGATGAACATCCAACCGGGAATGCTGGCTTCACAACCCGCGAGATCTCCCTCAGCTTCGCGAGGAGCCAGCGCGTCGGCGGCCGCCTTCACTTCGTCGAAGAGTTTGCGGGCATCCGGCGGAAGTTGCCACGAGTCGAAACCAAGTTCCGGGTTCAAGATGCTGCGGATCCCGACCGCTCGATCCATGGCTTCTCGCGCAACGGCGAGAATCTCTGGGATCATCTCAAGTGGATTCTCGCCGCCCTTGATGCGGCTTCGGAACTCGGCGGTTTGTGCGCGCAGTTCTGGATCCGTCAGGGCGCGCATGCGAGGTTCGAACGCGTTGACCTTTTCAACGATCTTGAGGTAGCGCTTGACCATGCGTTCATTGCGCGTACCGAACAGTTTCTTTGCCATCCAACCGAAAACGGGAACACCCATGGTGAAGTCTTTCTGTGCAGCAATCGCTGCGTTCCACGCTCGCTCGAAGTGGAGCAAAGCGTCATGCGGTCAAAATTGTGAATGTGAAACGAAAACCCTTGGAACAACGACGACGATCAAACCTGAACCGCGATGGCTCAGGCGAGCGTGGTTGTCGACGGAGGCGGGAGCGCGCACCGAACTGCGATGCGCCTCTGTTCCGGCGTGAGGGCGATCGAACCGACACACTGCCAGCACGCCGCGGCCTGTCGTGCCGACGCGGATGTTCGCTCAGTCAACGGCGCAACATGTGTGTCTGCTGCGGCTGCAATCACCAACCGCCCGAGTCCAGGCACCCAAGTTGTCGTGACTGCGCGGCGACCGCCATCGAGTCGACTCGCGCCTTCTGCGTTCGCAAGCATCGCCGCCACCGCCATGAACAGCGCGGCGCAGATCGCCGTCGCAGTCGTTGGTCTCAGTCGGGTGGTGTGCGTACTCATGCGAAGTCGTGAAGCGTAGCCGGATTTCTGCCTTGGCGATCCTCGCACTTGGCAAGTCTCCGTTATCGTCCGAGTTGTGTTAGAGGTTCGCAATTTGACGGTTGATTTCCCCGGGGTGCGCGCGCTCGATAGCGTGTCGCTGTCGTTTCGACCGGGAGAGATTCACGCGGTGATTGGGGAAAACGGCGCTGGGAAGAGCACACTCATGAAGGTGCTCAGTGGCGTGCAGCAGCCGACTTCTGGTCTCTTGTTCTGCGACGGTCGACCGACGCGCTTTCGCCAACCGCATGAAGCGATCGAACACGGCGTGGCTATGGTGCATCAAGAACTGCACCTCGTGGAGGCCCTGAGCGTCGCGGAGAACATCTTCCTTGGCAGAGAAGTGACACGCGGTCGATTGGGAATTCGTCTCGACGCCGCCGGGATGCGAGCCCGCGCCGCGCAACTTCTCGGGATGCTTGGTGCGGAGATTGATTCGCGCGCGAGTGCGCGTGATCTCTCTATAGCTGATGCGCAGTTTGTCGAGATCGCGAAGTGTCTCGCGAGTGACGCACGCGTGCTCATCTTCGATGAACCGACCGCGGTGCTCGGTGAGCGCGAAACGGCACGGCTGCTTGCGCTGCTTCGGAAGTTGCGCGAAGAGGGGCGGGCGATCGTCTTTATCTCCCACCATCTCGAAGAGGTCGTGGATAATGCGAATCGCGTGAGTGTGCTGCGCGACGGCAAGTTCGTCGCGGCGTTTGAGCGATACGACGGCATCTTGCGCTGCGCGGAAGGCAAACCCTCCCGAGAAAGCGCACTCGCGCAAGCGATGGTCGGGCGGCCTCTGGGAGATTTGTATCCAACTCGCGCTGCGCGAGAAGACCGAGCTGCCCGCATTGCGCTTGAAGACTTTGGCGCGATGGGAAGAAGTGCCGGAGTTTCGCTTTCGGTCGCGCCTGGAGAAATCGTTGGCGTCGCTGGGCTTGTGGGCAGCGGGCGAACCGAAACGATGGAAGCCATTGTCGGATTGCGACGAGCGGCGGGCCGCGTTCGGCTTGACGGTGAGGTGGTTCGCTTCGCTTCTCCGCGAGACGCGATGCGTCATGGCGTTGCGTACATCAGCGAAGATCGCAAGGGGCGTGGATTGCATGTCTCGCTCAGTGCAATGATCAATTGCACGCTCCCGACGCTCGATCGATTCACGACGGCGAAAGGCGCGTCGATTTCGACGGCTCGCGAGCGCGCAACGACGCACCGCTGGATTCAGGAACTTGGCATTCGGTGCGCGCGCATTGATGCGCCGATCTCCGCGCTTTCCGGTGGAAACCAGCAGAAGTTTGCCATCGCCCGTTGGCTTGAAGGGACTCCGACAGTCCTCATCGTTGACGAACCTACTCGCGGAGTCGATGTGGGCGCGAAGGCAGAGGTCTACCGCGTGCTCGCGCAGCTCGCTGATGCCGGCATGGCGTGCATCGTGGTGAGTAGCGAGTTGCCCGAACTTCGAGGACTGTGCGACCGGGTTGTCGTGTTACGACAAGGACGACTCGTCGGCGAGTTGCCGCGAAGTCGACTGCTGCTACCCGACGCGGAAGAACGGTTGATTCGACTGGCGAGCGGATTGAGTGAAACGAAGGACGACACATGGTGAGTACGGCGAGCACGGTGACGAATTCCGCGAAACTTTCGAGTGGCCCATCGCGCGTTGCGCGACTCTTTGAGCGATGGGGAGTACTCGTTGCTTTCGTTCTTTTGTTTGCGGCTAGCACCGCGCTGCAAGGTGGCGAGTTTGCGAGCATTGAGAACTTCCGCAACATGCTCAACCAGAATGCCTCGATCGGCATTCTCGCTGTAGGCATGACGCTCGTGATCATTTCCGGTGGTATTGATCTTTCGGTCGGAAGCATGCTCGTCCTCGCCGCGGCGTTTGGGTTGACCCTGACCAATGAACTCATCGCTCGCGAGTGGAGCGAGGGAACCGCGGTCGGTGTAGGGATCGCGGCGAGTGTGATCAGCGGCGTGCTTGCTGGCTCGATCAACGGTGTGCTGATCGTGTTCGGTCGACTCGCGCCATTCATTGCCACGCTTGGTGGACTCGTCGCGTTTCGTTCTGTCGCGCTCGCCATGGCGGACGCTGGCGAGATCCGCTCGGCGAGTAGCTCGGTGTTTGCAGTGCTCGGGCGTGGTGGATTCCCGTTCTTTGGTTTCGTGAACTCCGCCGGAAATCCAATCACCATCACCTATGCGACGGTGCTTTTCCTCGCTATTGCAATTCTTGCGCAGTGGTTCTTGTCTCGAAGCCGATACGGCCGACAACTTGTGGCCGTTGGAGCGAATGAAGTCGCGGCCCGCTATGCCGGCGTGAGCGTCGCGTCCGTACGACTCCGAACCTATCTCATCATGGGTGCGATGGCGGGGATCGCTGGGCTCCTGCAGAGTTCGCGCATGAATTCCGTATCAACCTCACAACTTGGGCTTGGCATCGAACTCGATGCGATTGCGGCAGTTGTGATTGGAGGCACGAGCCTGCGGGGTGGGTTTGGTCGGGTCTGGGGAACCGTCGTCGGCGTGCTCATTCTCGGAATGATCGCGAACATGATTACGATTTCTGGCATCAGCCCGTACTGGTCTGGAGCAGTGAAAGGGGCCGTCATCGTCCTGGCAGTACTCGTACAGCGAAGTCGTTCGTGATGCATGCGCGATTCGAGCAATCGGTGCGACTCGTCGCTCGAACCTCGCGCCGCGATTTCGATAGGCTGCGTGCATGAAGATTCGCAACCTCGCTTTGTCACTCCTTCTCGCAGCCTGCACAGCATTCCAGATTTCGACCCATGCCTCCGCATCGAGTGGAGCGCCAAGCGCTGCACCGATCGCCGTTCCAACCGCCGCGGCGCAGCAAGTCGCGAAGCCTCGCATCGGTGTTTCAATTCCAGCGGCCGATCACGGATGGACCGCCGGTGTGGTGTGGTGGGCGCGCGAATGCTCGAAACTGCATCCTGAATGCGAGTGGACGATCGCGACGGCGGAGACTCCCGAGAAGCAAATCTCCGACATTGAAACGATGATGGCGAAGGGCGTGGATGGTCTCGTGATTCTTGCGACCGAGTCCGCACCGCTCACGCCAGTTGCAGAAGAGGCGCATTCGCGCGGCATTTTCATTGTGAATGTCGATCGTGGCTTCCTCAAGCCAGTCGCCGACATCTTCATCGAAGGTGACAACGCAGCCTTTGGTCGTAAGAGCGCTGAATTCATGGTCGAGAAACTCGGCGGCAAGGGCAAGGCGCAGGGCAGCATCATCATTCTTGAGGGCATCCCATGCACCGTGAACTCCGATCGCGTGAACGCAGCGTTGAAGGTCTTCGGCGCAGAGAGCGGCATCAAGATCGTCGGCCAACAAGCCGCCAACTGGAATCGCCAGAAGGCACTTGAAGTGACGCAAACATTGCTGCAGAAGAACCCAAAGGTCACTGCCATTTGGGCAAGCGATGACGACATGGCCCTCGGCGCCGAGCAAGCTCTCACCGAGGCTGGCATCGACGGCGTGTGGATCCTCGGCGGCGCAGGCATGAAAGACATCGTGAAGCGCGTGATGGACAAGGACCCGATGTTCCCAGCGGACATGACCTATCCACCGAGCATGATCGCCACGGGTATGGAGCTCGCCACAGGCGTGTTGAGCGGCGGCAAGAAGGCAGAGAAACTGCAGTTCATGCCTAAGCACATGATGATCGACATCGAACTCATCACGCCTGAAAACGCGAAGGGTTACTACTTCCCGAAGTCCGTCTATTGAAAGGAAGCGCTGCGAAGCGCGACGCTCCCAAAGACACATTCGCTCGCGCGCATCCGAGTCTGCTGCGCGCGAGCGTTTTGTCCTGCCCCGAAGCGCGGTGGGTGGAGCGGATCTGAGGTTGCGGATGGACTTGGCGCTGGGGCGATCGCGCCGAGCTCAAGCAACATGCGCCGGGTGATCTTCAGCGCAAGCCAAATGAACACGGCTGAAAACGCGAGGCTGAAGACGCCGATACCGACTGGGATGACGCTCATCCAATCGGCGCCAGGCACGAGGACGGAGCGCGTCGGATCCGCGGGGTCATACGAGATTGCGCGCCGCGAGTCGGCGGGAAATGCGTCAACCAACGCATCAGCGCTCGCGCGACTCGGGCTCGTTGTCTTGAACGAGACTTTGGATCCGGTGTAGTGCACATCGTTGACTGAGTACGCATACTCAATCTTCGGGAAGTAGTCGGTGCGTCGACCGGATTTTCTTCCATGCCGAGATTCCGCCACCGAACTCGAAAGGATGCTGCCTTCGACGGTGGGCCAGGAAGTCGATGCAACGGCAAGCATCCATTCTCGTGTTCCCATCACGATGAAGAAGAGCGCCACGCAAGCGATGATCGAAGGGACCGCGATGAAAAACACGCGCATCCATCGCACAACCTTTGGAGTGAACGGCCGCGTTCGAGAGGAACACCAACGGGGACCAGACCGCATGCGCGGAGTCTAGCGAAGTGCTTTATTCGACCGCTCACCCTGAATGCGGCGCAAACGACACTAAGTGCGCCTTTGGTCGCGACCGACCGGGCTGATTGCTTCCACCGTTCGCGATCTTGTGGCTCGCCTACCTCTTTGCGATGCACATCTCAACCTTGTATGCTCGCAATGGGTTCGGATAGTTATGTCGGAGTTCCCAGAGTTTGGTGAAGCGTGCGAGGCACCGATTGGAGTAGACGACCATGTCGCGGACTGAAGATACCCGGGCGGTTCCACTCATTGCGAGCATCATCGGCGCAGGCTTCGCGCTGATCGGGGTCCTCCCGATGCCTTATCCCTTCTACAACTTGATGCGTGTCGTCATCGCGGTGGCGTGCGCAACCCTTTGTGTCGTCGCGGTGAATCGACGCCGGGCACTTGCCTGTGCGCCTCTTATCATTCTCGCGCTCTTGTTCTTGTTCGTGAAAGGACTGCCGAAGGAAACGTGGGCTGTGATTGATTTTTTCACCGCCGTCGCGCTTGTTAGCGCTGGAGTCTGGCTTTCGAGAGTCACGATGAGTGCTGAAGGAGGATCTTGATTCTTCGAGTCTTCATAACCGTTGGAGAGTTCCACCCTGACCGGATCTCCGAGCGGAACGCGGAAGCGCATGGTTCTTGAGGTCGGGGTAACTCTTCTAGTTGGTGCCCTTGTCCTCTATGTTTTTCTTGGGTTCGTTTGCGGCGTCAAGGAGGCATCAGAGGATGGTCAGAACAAGGTGATGGGTGGGATCAAGGGCGCGGCGATAGCCTGCGTAGCACTCTGCTGGTTCCACCCGTGCGGGATCTTCTTCAGTCTGGCCGCGCTTCTCTTCATTGCCGAGGTCTGTGGCGGGTCACGGGAGTGAAAGCCGCAGTGCGTTAGGTGCACGTAGTTCGCGGAATCCCGTAAACGCTGTCCCTATCGAGACTAGCGCGCGGGTTTTGATGTTCCGTTGGCCCAGCATAGGCGCGCGGGGAACATCTCCAAACTGACGTGAGTGCTGACTCGGGGATTGACTATCAACCGACGATCGCGGAATCTGCCTCGGTTGGCATTGTGGATGAGAATTGAGAGGACACTAGATACACAAAGGAACACGAGATGGGCATTCTAAGTTCTATGTTTCGGCCACGAAGTGAGCGGGTGTACGCGCATCTCGCTCCCATGCTCGCGATGGCGCTCGCGGACGGCAGCGCGGATCTTGAGGAAACGAGATTCATTGTCACGCGACTAGGTGAGTTGGGGATCTCTCCCGAGGAGTTTGCGGAGATGTTGAAGAATCCGCCAGAGGTCACTATCCCAGCATCACGCGCCGAGCGCATGCGCGCTTTGGTCGAGACCGCTCTCGTGATGCTCGCCGACGGGGTCATCGACCCCAAGGAGATGCGAGTATTCATGACGATTGCGGGGATCATGCAACTTACTCCTACTGAGGTTGGGTTAGCGCTGGGCGCCGCACGAGGGTTGATGAAGGAGTTCAAACCGCATATGGACTTGGATGACGCGATCGTTTCCGCCGTTCTAGCGCTCTAGCCAGTCCCTAGAGCCATTCAGGTTTTCCCTCTCCCATACGGTTGATCGAATTGATCGGGTTTGTCACTCAGTTTGCTATGCAAGACGGCGCTGTTCCTCGAGTGCGACCGACTGCGGTTCTGAAGTTGGATTCAATGAGGTCTTATGGTGAGTGTGATTCAGTCAATCACCGTTCGTGAATTCGAGCAGCTCGGAGCTGCTCGACATCCGATGATGCATCAGATTGTAGAGGAACTTGAGTTCTTTTCCGCTCTAGATGGCTGGTATCTCGGTGCGCTCCTGCGCGACAGATTTGATCACGACTATTCGTTCGCGGTGCTTGGCCCCGATCCGAAGGGGGCGCGGCGCTGGATTGGCGGCGGCGACTCAGTTTCCTCGATCGATGACGCACGGACGAAGTTGAAGGCGATGCTCGAGAACTTCGCCGCTACGGGGAAGCGAGTCTACGAGCAAGATTGAAGGAGCACCAATGAAAGCAGCACTTGTCAGATTCGCCTTTGTTTCCGGGCTCCGCATCTGGGCGTACTTCGTTTGTGCTGCTATCGCCCTTGTGATGTGGCTCATCTCAGGATTTCCACATGTCGCATGGGTGGCTGGCTTGGTCGGTTCAGTCTTGGTTGGCTGTACGGTAATGCTCGCGAAGGGACCTCAACGACCGATGCACATCATGGCCGCAATTGCGCTCATGCTCGCCATGGACGCTTTGCTGGTCCTCGGGCTCATCAATCTAGGCTTCGTCTCGACATTTATCGCGTGGGGCATCGCGCATCTTGCTGGGATTTTGACTTCCCAAATCATGGTGTTTGGCGCGAGCGGCGCTGCGATTGCATCCGAGAGCGACGACGCCGTCGCAGAGTGGACCCTCTCTCGTGGGTTCGTGATCGGCATTGGTTCCGCAATTGTTACAGCTGCCTGTGGCCAGATGTGAGTAGACACCAGGAAAGGCCCTACTTCCACTTGTGGCGCCGCCGCCTGCCTGAAGCGGTAGCGCCGTTCTGCAAGCTCGGCGATCACATGGAGACGAAAAGAAACATGTTGACTCCGCTTGGCCCAAGGCTAAAAAGTGCCGCACTTGGGATGGACACCGGCGAGTGTGCGTCAAGCCGCAAGCCAGAAGGGTGAAGCCATGTCCCCGTCGAACTTCCATCATCAATCAACCTCACTTCGTCTTCTTGGCAACCTCCAGGGTCAATCGTGCAATGGACACGCGAGACTTCTCGTGGTCCGTAGAGTGCCGCATCATTGACCGCGATATCCACGAGTTCATCTCGGTGCTCTTCGAGCGGACTCGCGGGACGCCCGAATCGGACGGGGTGCTTCCCGACGCGCACCACTTCTTGACAGTTGGGGCCGAGACCGATGATGAAACGGCCGCTTCCAAGCTTTTCGATAGAGGCCGCAACTCGAGTGATTCGATCGATGACTGAGGTTGGTTCAAAGAATCCAAGTTCGCGAACCCTGCACTGGAATCGAATGCCATCGGTCAGACCGTCGCGCTCGAGTTTGCAACGATCGCTGCCGCAAACAAGTACTGGACCTGATCGCGAAACGCGCATTTCGAGTGCGCTGAGTCGCGTGAATCGGTCGAATGATTTGCGCACGCGCTACGACTCTCGTCGGTATCCTGAGCGCATTCACACTCGCACTCCGCTGGGGTATCGAATGCGCCATTTGCTGCACACAACGAACGCCGTTCTCACCATATCTATTCTTGCTGCTCTGGGCGCGTGCCAGTACGCGAGTGCTGTAGCAGTCCAGTCTGCAACGCCGTCCGCCGCACCGACCGCGCCGAACTCCGAAGCCTCTTGGCCACGCACTTTTTCCGCCAACGGCAAGAGCATCACGGTGTATCCGCCCACGCTGCAATCGTGGAGCGGAACACTCGTCACTGGTACCTGCCCGATGAGCATTGCGGTCGACGGATCGAAGTCGCAGAGCTTCGGCACACTGTCGTTCTCTGCGTCTACAGAGGTGGACAAGATCTCTCGTACCGTCACTCTCACTTCAATTGCGATCACGGGAGTCTCGCTTCCTGAAGATCCCGCGTCGCAAAGCGCGATGTTGAATGCGATGACGCTGAACTCAAGCGGAAAGACCATCACCGTTGCGCTCGATCGCTTTGAAGCAGCCGTGCCAAACATGAGCAACGCGCCGAGCGTTCCTGCGGCCACGCTGTCGAACAATCCACCGGCACTTTCCATCACGACGGTGCCCACCGTGCTTGTTCCGATTCAGGGAAATCCGGTGATGCAGCCGCTCGCTGGAACGGATCTCCATCGCGTCATCAACACGCAGATGTTGCTTGTCCAAGATCCGAGCGGCAACTACTGGCTCAAGATCGCCGACGGTTGGATGACGGCGTCATCGCTGCAGACCTCTTGGACCGTGGGAAGCGCGACGGATGCCGGATTGGCGAAGGCGACCGCGTGGGCCAGTTCGCAGCCGCAGATCAACCTTCTCGCCCCAAGCGCAGACGACAGTGCAGCGGGATCAGACAAGGCGCAGACTGCGTCACTCGCATCGAGTGCACCGACAATTCTCGTTTCGACGACACCGGCGGAGGTCCTCGTGACCGATGGTGCGCCGCAGTGGGTGTCCATGGGCGCAAGTGGCCTGTCGTATGTCTCGAACACAAGCGCGAACATTTTCCAGCTCGCAGAAGCCAATACGGTCTTCGTGCTTGTGAGCGGTCGGTGGTTTACATCATCCTCGCTTGCCGGGCCTTGGTCTTATCTTCCGACAGATCAACTTCCCGGCGCGTTCATGATGATTCCGGCGGATAGTCCGAAGGAGAATGTTCTTGCTTCCGTTCCTGGAAGCGCGCAAGCACAAGAGGCGACGATTGCGAATGCGATTCCACAAATGGCACGCGTGCCACTCACGCAGACACTCCCAGCGCCAGCGGTGATTGGGAAGTCACCGCAGTGGAAAGAGATCAACGGAACTGGCGTTTCTGTGCTCACGAACTGTGCGACGCCCATCTTCAAGACTTCGAACAACGCGTTCTTCTGCGTCAACAACGGCATTTGGTTCACGGCGAAGAAAGTTGATGGTCCATGGACCGTCGCGTCGTTTGTCCCAAGTTCGATCTACACGATTCCACCATCGAGTCCGTATTACTTCGTCACTTATGTTCGCGTGTATTCCACAACGAGCGATTATGTGCTTGTCGGCTACACGCCTGGTTACTTCGGCGCGTACACGCAGGGCGGTGTTGTCGTCTACGGAACGGGCTATGTCTACGAGCCATACTGCACGACCGTTTGGGTTCCGGTCCCGATGACTTACGGTTGCGGCGCGGCAATGGTCTACAACCCGTGGGCTGGATGGGCCGTTGGGTTCGGCATGGGTATGGCAGTGGGATGGGCGATCGGATCAAGCACTTGGCATTGCGGGCCGTATCCCTACTGGGGTCCATATGGAGGCTGCTACGGACCGCACGGCGCGGCAGCGTGGGGACCAGGCGGATGGGCCGCGACAACAGGCAATGTGTATTCACACTACGGCAATGTCACCACGATGAACCGTTCAAGCGCTGGCTACAACGCGTGGACCGGCAACGCGTGGTCATCGCACACCGCGACGGCGTACAACTCAAGTACCGGCGCGCGCGCGGCAGGCCAAACGGGTCATGTGCAGAATGCGTACACAGGCAATTGGGCTGATGGCGCGCGAGGCGCAGGCTACAACCCTTCAACAGGAAACTACGCAGCAGGAAAGGGCGTTGTCGCTGGAACCCCGAGTGGTACAACTGTCGCCGCAGGTGCCGGCACGATTGGCAACACGAAGACAGGGGAGAGCGTCAGCGCCGCAGGCGTGAAGACTGACAATGGAACTTGGGGCGTGGCGCACGGGGATGATGGCACAGCGGTTGCCACGGGCAACGATGTCTATGGCGTGCACAATGGAACTGCGTACAAGTACAACGACGACACCAACAGTTGGCAGTCGCATTCAAGCAGCGGCTGGAGTGATGTCAATGACGCGAACACATCGCAGGCACTCGACTCCCAGCGCAGCGCGAATCAGAACGGAGACTTCAGAAGCCAAAACTCCAACCGCTGGCAACCAGGCGGTGGCGGTTTTGAAGGCAACCGCAGCGGCGGCGGATCATCCGGCGGTGGCGGATGGGGCGGCAGTCGCGGCGGTGGATTCCGCGGTGGTGGTCGTAGGTGATGCGCCGGTGCATCACTCCTCTCGACGAGAGCGGGCTGTATCGCTCGCGCAGCTTGTTCTTCACAGTGACCGCCCTGTAACATGCCTTCATGTTCGAATTGCATCGAACGCACACCACCGACGATCGATGTACGCCTGAACTCATCGCGGTATTGCGATCACAATCGGCAAGCACGAGGATTACGACTCTTGATGCGCTGTGGCGGAGCGCGGTGGCTCTTGTTCGTGGTGGCGTGCGCGCTCAACATCCGCATTGGCCGGAGCATTTGATCGCGACGGAGGTCGCACGACGCATGGCTTGCGTATCAGAACGGAATGAAAGAGCCTGATGGAACCGACGGAACTACTCCGCGTCGTTGGAGTAGCGGCTTGACAGCATTGCCTGTTCGCGATTTGTGACGGGACCGGTCGCCTCAACGGTGTATGGGGAACCTCGTTTCACAAACGACATCGATATTGTTGTCGGCATGACGAGCGATCAGGCGGTGCGCTTCGTCCAAGCGTTTCGGGGGGATGACTGGTATGTCAGCCTCGAGGCAGCGGTCGAGGCGGTCCGTCGGCGGGGAATGTTCAATGTGATACATGTTCCGTCGGGACTCAAGGCCGACATTCTCGTTTCGCGCGGGACCGCGCACGATTCCGCACGATTCTCACGCGTGCGAAAGATCCTCATGCCCGATGGGCGAGAGGATCCGTTCGCATCGCCGGAAGATGTGATATTGAAGAAGCTTAAATTCTTCCGAGATGGCGGATCATCCAATCACTTCCGGGACATCCATTCGATGATCGCGGGGCAAGGCGTCGAGACCTTGGACCGGTGTTATCTCAAGACTTGGGCGGCTGAACTTAGAGTCGTCGCGCAACTCGATCAAGTAAAACTTCGCGTGTAAGGGCGCCGAGCGATCCGCCTCGGGGCGATCCTACGCGCTTGCGTGAAGTCGTTCACACGAGTTTCGCAAACGGATGGAATCGGAATCGATTGCTCGGATCCATTTGTTTCTTCGTGGCCTTCACGAACTGCGCCATCGCCTCCGTACCGAAGATGACGGCCGCGCAAACGCAGTAGTCCGGATCATCTGGCTGCGAGTGCGTTCCGCTAAAGTCGATCGAGAGCCCATCGACTGCGCGCGACTTATCCATCACGCGCTTGGTCAGGTCAACGATGTGCTGGCGCTCGGTCATGGACTTCCCCTTCGCGTCATAGAGCGTGACGAGATCGACGAAGAAATCGTGGTGACAGTTCCCGCTTGGAATGCTCTTTCCAGAGGCTGCCGCTCCACCGAGCGTTCGGATCTCCACGATTGACATCGTCGCCTCATCGAGCGGCGCTTCGCCCACGAATATGTCGCTTACGAAACTGAGGATCGCGTCACTCGGTGTCTTTCGAGTTCCGACGCAGTGGTACATCGTGGCAATCGGATCTCCCTTTTGCTCAGCGATCACGGGCCACAACGCGGCTGCCGCCTCGTACCACGAAGCCCAATGCGCTTGCGCGACGACCGGAAGCTTCAGGCTGGCGGCGAGATCCTCGATTGGCTTGACGAACTCCGCACTGCTTCCGCGGAACGAGTCGTAGAAGATGAAGGTTGCAACGAGCACCTTCGTGCCAGTGACGACCAATTCCATAGAGACAGATGCATTTGGAAGCACGCGATCCTTCATGAAGCGCGTCGCGCCGCGCGAGAACTCGATCGCTTGCGCTCGTGTCTCAAACGCGATGACTCGTTGATCCGCACCGCGGATCACGCTCTCGTGTTCGATGCGGATGGTGACATCGACGACGATCGCGAGCGCGCTTCCGGCTCCAACCATCGCGGTGAGCAGTTCATCCTTCGCAGTGAGCACACGGATGTCGCCTGTGGCTGTGACGACAGTCATTTTCTCAACTCGCTGGCCGAGCAATCCAAGGCGTCGCGAGAAGTAACCGCTCAACCCACCATTCACCAGGTAACCGACAACGCCGACGCCGGGTCCTGTTCCGACCGGGAGCGCGCCCGCTTGCTCTTTGAGTGCCTCAACGAGTTCACGGAACACAACACCCGCGCCAACAGTCACCGTCATGCCTTCGGTGTCATCCGCAAACTCGATGGACTTGAAGTTCGCCATGTCCAACAGAATTGCATCACTACCCGTGAACAAGCATGCGTTCGATGATTCGTGCCCACCGCAGATGCATGCGATTGGCGTCGTTGCAGGAGTTGCCTTCACAATGCCCGAAATCTCTTGGGCGGTTGTTGGGCGATACACCTGCTGCGCGAAAGTCTTCGTTGGGAACGATTTGCCATCGTTCGTCAAGAGCACCTTATTGCCGCTGATACTCCACGCGCGTTGCGGAAACCAGTCTTGATTTGTGTTCACGAGTTCCACCGGTGGTATTGGCGTAATCAGGTTTCCGGGCGCCTTCGTCAGGTCGTTCGCGCAACCGGAGAGTAGAGACGGCCCAACGACGAGGCTGACGCCGCTGACAGCTGCGCCTTTCAAGAGTGCGCGCCGGGATACATCGCTACTTGATTCTGTCATGGTCGCTTGCCTCCGCTCTGACTGCGCATGAAAGTGGATTGACAGCAGTCTACCTTCGTGATCGAACTGTGAGTGCGGTATGTGCCGTGCTACACATGACGCTGCTGTGCGCGTGCAGACCATTGTCAGGGTGGCGTGCAGTTAATGGAGCCTAGGAACTGAGCGCAATATGCGTTGTTGTGTTGGTAGCCCACTTGCCAAATCCACGGATCGATCGTCCCTCGTGGTGGGGTTCCAAGCGGGAATGTGAAACTGACCCCGTTCGTCTGCGCGTACGACACGCTTGCTTTCGCCATCTCGAGTTTCTTGCTCAGAAGCAGTTTGTTCACGGCCGATGGAATTCTGGTCGGCAGGAACAGCGTGTGGATGCGGTTCAAGTTCAGTGGGCCATTCGTTGCCCAAGCGTTCGGCACAACATCATTTGAATTGAAGAAAGCGTGATACGCGATCGGTTCGTTGTTCAGGAACTCCGCGAAAGCCAAGTTGCCCGCTGTAGGGGCGGCGAACGTCATCGCGCAAAGATTTGCAGGCAGGTACGTCAGTGTGGTTGAGCGGCCGCGAAATGCCGGTACATGAAATGCAATCCAAGGTGCGAGTACGGAGGAGATGTTGCCACCAAGACTGTGCCCAGTGATGAACAAACGGTCCGTCGCGTGGAGTGAATTGAGGAAGTCCGTGAGGGTCAGCTTGACCCCATCGATTGTTCGGACCAGATTCAACACGCAACTCAATGCATCAGTGGAACCCTGCCCAACCTTCGCGCCGCTGATCGGCTCGAATGGCAACTGTGGAGTGACGGCCATATCAAACACCGCGTCGACATGATTCTGTGTGCCTTGAATCACGATCGCGTACATCGGAAGCAGCACTGCCTCGCCACCCTTGGACGATTGTCCTGTCGCTTGAAGGACCGTCGCGTAACAACTGCCTCGTGAAACATCCGGTTCCCAAACGACTTGCCAACCCGGCGTCAATGGATATGGATCTACGGAGTGCAGCATGTCCACAAACTCACACATCGCGTAGGCCGTGTTTGGAGAGATTGCGTCCGCGCACAAACCCCATTCGAGGAACATGGCTTCTAAGTCCTCGCCATTCACTTGACCATCGTGATTCAAGTCCGCTGGTACAGAGTGAGCGGACGGACCCCAGTCGGACAGCAACATCGAGAGGTCGGGTGCACTCACCTGATGGTCTTGATTCAAGTCCGCGTGGCACCACATCGTTTGCGCTCGCGCCGCTGCAGACATGAAGATGCATCCCGCGAGAGCGGTGACCCAAACCCTTGAATTCACGCAGATGCAGGCGAGGCGTTTCCCGGTCCTTGAGCGCGTACAGCGATCGGAGTTCATGATGCCCATGGGGTTAGTATGCGGTGAATCAGCGCAGGGGCAACCGTGCGCGACGCAGATTGTGGGTTCACGGAAGCTCATGACGTCGACGGGCGTGAAGGATGTTTCTCGCACGCTTGCCTTCAATGCACTCGTTCAAACCGGTCTCCACGCAAACGGAACACGCCCTCGCCGCCGAGCCAGAGCACGCCGTCGCGATCAAGATAGATCGCCATCACACTCTTGCTAGTCAGCCCATCACTCGCCGTGAACTGGCGTAACTCTCGACCGTCGTATCTCCATGCGCCGCCATCGATCGTTCCGATCCAAACGTTGCCGTCGCGGTCCTCGCCGAGCGAGAACACTCGCTGCAATGACTGGTCGCGATTTACCGAAGCAGAAGCGGTCATCGGGATGCCCATTCGGAGCAGCGCGTCACCTACTCCCGCGAGTGGAGCGAGTCCGACGGTCGAGTTCCCATCGATGACAACGACACCCACGCCGTTGTTGCCAATCCATACACGCCCGCGGCTGTCCTCAAACACGCAGCGGACATGTGGCACGCCCTCGCCCTCGCGCAATCCCATTCGCGCGCCGTCGATGATCGTGAAGGACTCTCCGTCGAAGCCGAACACCGCGTCATAGGTCGCAATCCATATTCTGCCGCCTCTTCCCTTCGCAAATCCTGTGACTGAGTATCCAGTACTCGAACGAAGCGGAGGAGGGAGTGGGAGTGTGAGATAGGTGAGACCTCCATCGTGGAGCCGGTACACACCAGCGTCGCGCTCCAATTCATTGAACCCGTGAGACTCGTTCGACTTGAACCACAGGTCGCTGGGCTGGAGCGACCATCCGGACATCGGTGGGTAGTCGCGAGTCGCGTGCGTCGTGAATCGTTCACCATCCCAAGAACTGATACCTACTCCATTGTCGAACCAAATCGATCCGTCGGCTGCTTCGTGAATGACGCGGACCTGATCATCGCTCAGGCCATCGACCTCGGTGAAGTGTCGAATCTGCCCACCATCGACGCGACATACGCCTTCAAACTGGCTACCGAACCAGAAGTTTCCGTCGCGGTCTTGCAAGATCGCACGCACGCCGCCGTGCGAAGCGGTCTGCGGAGTCGGCTGGTATGTGAACGGGAGACGCGGTGAAACCGCGTCTCGTGTTTCGACTTCGGGATTGACCGCGCATCCCGACATGTTCACGAACATGAGGAGCAGGACAATGCGGGTGAGAAATGCGCTTTGAAACATAAACGGATGCGCAGTGTAGGAACCGACACACCCGCATACACATAGAACGCATTCACTTCGAATGCTCGGAGAGGTCACGCGCCTGGTCACGCGTCACAGAGCGCGAAGCCCGTCGTCGCTGAAGACTCGCACTTCGTGGTTTCTGCGAGAGGCGTTTGCGCGAAAATGCTATGAAAGGTCATGAATCACGGGTCACCGCGATCGGCCACAAACCGCGCGACCGCACTCCGGACAGGCGCACTGGTCAACGAGCAGGCGTTGTCCGCATGCGGCACAACCGCGCGGCGAGCTGCATGACGGGCACGACTGATCGGCGGGGCCGAGGATTCCAGGCCATCGGCAGCATGAACAGACATCGAATCCTGCTGATACCAACCGTTTGCGCTGAAAACGGGCGATGAAAAGGAATGCCAGAAACAGTGGCAAACCGCTTGACCCGAGTATGAGCGTCGCCATCACGAAAGCCGACGACGCGCGGCTGCCCCATCCAACCCAGAGAACGAAGTTCCCCACGATACCGAGGATGCCCAGTGAGCCCGTGAGCCAAAGCGAGCTGTGCCACCGACGAACGAGTAGCGGCCTACGGAGTTGGTCAAGATCGAACTGCATGCGGTGACTGCAGGGGATTGTCTACTTTTTCTTGGAGTAGGTCGGCGGCTTCAGATTCGGCACGATCCCGAGCACCTTGCAGCGCGCGTCGAACTCTTCCTTCGTCAACTCGAGCCAGTACTCGTGGGTCGAGGTTTCGATGAGGAAGTAACCAGGAAACTGACAGCCGATCTGAGGGAGCGGAGGCGACTCAATTCTCGCGTGACCTGCGATCACCTGACCGATCACATCGAGGCCGTCAACGATGGGACCTGCGTAGCACCCGGAGAGGACTTCCATCGTTCCCTCCAGCCCAATCACACGCGCTGGCCCGTTCACGGTGATCGAGCTCGCATTCGCGCGCACGATCCTGTACCCGTTTGGGAGCGGCGACGAGTAGTCCCGATTGCAACCCGTGAGAATCATCGCCACGGCGATTCCAACTGATAGCCAAACTTGGTTCGCGGTGACGAAGAAACTCGATTCGCCGCGACCAGAAATGCTCTCTTTGGTGGTTCGCATACTCATCCTCCGCTTGGGTCGTGCACCGAAGGGCAGAGGAAGATACGACAAGTCGAGGCATTGGGTTTCCCAAGGGTCGCGATCGAATCCACGCGCAACCAGAATCGCGCATGTCCTCATGACCCTCGGCATCTGCGGCCACGACTTCACAACTCAGAATGCCTTTCCCACTCATTGACCTTTCCCGAGCGCCGCTGAACCGATCGGAGGCCTTCTCGCCAGGCGGATTTTTCACTTCCCCAGCACAGGGACGGCTGTTATAGTCATGACAGGTGCTTGCACCTTCTCGCTTCTCATCGCGCGCTTTCGGTTCATCTGCGCGCAATCGGTTCGCACTTCGTTAGCGCTCGGACAACGAGATACTGAAAGGACCACCGCCGCGCGCGGTGGATGACGGTCATGCGAAGAAGGCAATTTTCCACCCGGAAACCAGCGTTCACCATCGTCGAAGCATGCGTCGCGGTCGCATCGATCACGGTTCTTGTCTCGACGATGACTACCGCGATCGGCGTGCGACGAGGCGGCGCGGACGCGCAGGCAAAGCTCGCGACGCTCGCCCAAGCGCACGCGTGCTACGCCGCGGACTGGAATGAGCGGCAGTGGTCGGCGCTTCCTTACGATGTAGGGCAGGTCAGCACCCCGTGCTAGAGCTACCCCGCGTGTGTCCCGCAGCAATTGCTCGGTTGGGGCTCGAATGGAGCGCTGTGGGGCTACTTCATCGGGAGCGGCGCGTGCGGCTCGTACGGCTACCCCGGCAACTGCGGCAACTGGTCCGTCTACACCCCGCTCGACTTCACGACACAGCACGGGTCCTTTCGCATCCCAAACATCATCGGCTTCCGCGAATATGTTTCGCAGAAGTTCTACACGCCCGATTGGTATGCAGAAGACGATCCCGAGTACACGATCGCGAGCGTGTACTTCGACGATCCCGCCGAGTTCACTTACAATTCCACGACCATGGAGTACGCCGACTCGAGTTTCTGCTTGTCGCCGGCAGCGCTGTTCCATCCTGGTGTGTTTCGTGCACGCGCCGAGGGCGGTTACCAATCGCCAACGCAGTTTGCTGACAGCATGCGCACGCCGACGGTGATGCAGTGCACGCACCCATCACTCAAGACTAGGATGTGTGAATACGGCTGGTTCCGCGATGCTCCCGAAGAGGGGCTGGCCTTCACGGCGGGGCTCGAATCGGCGCCGTACGCGATGTTTTTCGATGGAAGTGTCGCGAGCGTGCGCATGGCCGACGCGCAGGAGCAGGACTCCCTCGTGTATGAGAGCTCGCCCACAAGGGACGGACTCTGGACGCGCGAGACGCCGCTAGGAAAGTACGGATGGGATCCGCAGAGCCAGCGGTTCGAGGGCCAAGCGAGTGGATTCCACATTCTCACACGCGACGGCATCCTCGGGCGTGACCTGCTGACTCGTGAGACGAACGGAGGTGGCAAGTGAATCCTTTGAAGCACACCGCGCGGGCTATCACGATCACCGAGATTCTGGCGGTGGCCGCTTGCCTGTCGATGCTCGTGGCGATGGGGATCCCCGCATTCGAGCGACTTGGCTGCAACGCGGCGCGCGATGTTTCCCGGGCGAATCTCGCGACGCTATCACAAGCACACACCATGTACGCGACTGACTGGAACGGTCGGCAGTACACGATGGTTCCGGACGCGCTTGGTTCCAACAACGGCAACTTCCATGCGTGGCAGTCCGTCAATGGGTGCGTGCCGCAGGTGCTCCTTGGGGAGGACTCACAGGGCATCGCGCACACCTTCGGCACGGCGTGTCAGGGACCCAATGTGTTGCTCAAAGAAAAGTGGCTCAAGCCCATCGACTTCGCCAACCTCACTGCAGAGGGGGCGTTTCGACTGTCGAATGTGCGCATGGTCAATGCATATGTGAACGGCCGCTTCTACGACCCGAAGTTCTACGCGCCGGACGATCCGACGCTTCGCGACGAGGTGCGCGCAGTGCTCAAGGGCGGTGGTGACTTCAAGAGTCTCGGCGGAAGCATCACGCTGTCGACCTACACCTACTCGCCTGCGGCGATGTATGACCCGCGCGTCTTCGGGCTCGGAGGCTCCGGAACCAATCCTCCGTTTCTGCATCCCGAAACGAACGCGACGCTTCTCGGCCAAGGCTACCGCTCGCCGACGGTGTCGCAGTGCGTCTATCCAAGCCTCAAGACGCGCATGATGGAGATGTGGGCGATCGAGAATCCACCAGCGCCATGCAATGAATCGATCCCAGAGGAGTGCGTGCCATTTCAGTGGAACCAATCCTTCCGTGCTCGTCCACTCACGCTCTTCTTCGATGGATCAGTACGGATCATGACTCCGCGCGAGCCTATGTTCACGGAAGATCGCGCAAATGCCTGGCTGTGGCAGCGCAGCACGCCGTTCTACACCTTGGGCGTTGGAGGTGGGGAAGCGGATGACTTTCTCGTCGATACCAACGTCCACTTCCTGACAACCTTCGGCATCGCAGGCCGCGACACGATCGCGTACTGAGTTCTCGAACCCACCGATGTTGGCCAATCAGCGGTGGTGCGCGCAGTTGTCTCATCGCGCACGAGTTGGAAAGCGTCTCGCACATCGAGAGTGGAACCTGAAAAGAGAACCGAGGCGCGCGTGGCGCTGGCTGCCCTTGCCGCTGTGGTCATAGGCGCGAGTGCGGGTGCGCCGAAGTTGGCGTCAACCGACAGATGGCGGGCGACGCGACATGCGTGAGTCGCCGTCTCAGGCGGGCCTGCGCTTCACGCGCAAACACGATTGACAGAAGCCCCCAGCGTGGTTGGGCCAACACAACTCGCGTTGGTCCCTTGAAGTAGGGAGAGCGAAACAGGTTTCGAACAGGAGAGTTGGCGTTCGTCTCTCATAGAGATCCGAACGGTCCTTGGGAGCGCCGGAAGTGCGGTTGCGGATTACTGGACGACGCCGGGCACTGGCGTCTTTCGCGCCGCACTCATTGAGACTCGTGTTGGCACCTCACGCTTGACATATTCACGCCATGCGTTACTATTCTCTGGCGTGATTACGAGCTTCGGAGACCGTCGCACCAAAGACCTCTTCGGTCGAGAGCGCGTGAAGGGCCTCTCTGAAGAGATCCAGCGCGCCGCCCTCCGGAAGTTGCTGATCATCGATGCGGCTGCCTGCATCGACGACCTGCGGGTTCCGCCGGGCAACCGGCTGGAGGCTTTGCAGGGCGACCTGCGGCGATTCCACTCGATTAGGGTGAATGACCAGTGGCGCATCGTGTTCCGTTGGTCCGATGGAAACGCCTCCGAAGTCCGCATCATCGACTATCACTAAGTGAGATCCAACATGCCCCGCACCAAATCCACGCGCCACCGCCCGATTCATCCCGGTGAAGTACTCAACCATGAGTTTCTCGAACCCCTCGGAATCTCGATGTACCTCCTCGCGAAGGACACGGGAATGCCCGCCGATCGAATTGGTCGGCTTGTGCGCGGCACGCGCGCGTTCAGCGCGGACACGGCGCTGCGCCTGGCTGCCTACTTCAAGACGACCGCCGAGTTCTGGATGAACCTTCAGGCGCGTTACGACCTCGAGGTCGCCCGCGATTCGCGCGGGACGAAGGCCATCGCGAAGATCAGACCCTACAAGGCTGCGTGAGTGGTCAATGGGTGTACCAATCTAGTTTCGTGCGCGTTCGTCAGCTTCACGCAGCCTGTGGCGGTGGATAAGAAGTAGGGGGAACGAAGCAGGTATCAAACAGGCGAGTTGGCTTTCGTCTCTCAGTGATATCCGAACGCCCCTCGAGCGCGCTGGAAGTGGGGTTTCGGATCGCTTGGAGAGAGTGAGATGGAGAACGAGACGAAGCCGATCGTTACGGTAGCGGCAGTCGTTCGCGAGGTCGCAGGCGTGGGTCTGCCCACGAACATTTGACCATACCTCGCCCGGCCGACCGGGGCGGATTGCTTACTTCTTGAAGTAGCTCGGCGGCTTGAGATTCGGCTCGATGCCGAGCAACTTGCAGCGCGCGTCGAACTCTTGCTTAGACAAGCCGAGCCAACGGACATTGGTGATTGCGTCGATGACAAAGTAGCCGGCAGTTGGGGGTGGATCGGGGAGTGTGTGTGGCGGCAGTATCGCGTTCCCTGCGATGAAACTGCCGACAACATCTATCCCCACCACAAGGGGGCCGGCAATTGTCTCTCCCAACGAAGGCCACTCTGCTGAAGGTCCCGTTACGCAGATGGTTGAGGCATTGTTGCGAACTACGTAATACTCGCCCACGAGCGGTGCGGTGTAGTCCTGATTGCAACCCGCGAGATTCATCGCGACGGCGATTCCAACTGAAAACCAAACATGGTTCGCCGTAACGAAGAAACTCGATTCGCCGCGACCAAGGTTGCTCTGCTTGGTGGTTCGCATACTGATACTCCGCTTGGGCCGTGCATCCACAATCAGGGCTGCAAAATCGATGTGGGTCGTGTGAAGTAGGGCGGGC
>SXGU01290789.1_pt1 | contig 25554 bp, 20 predicted proteins | sample 3174531 | NCBI WGS metagenome assembly SXGU01 (sample SAMN11356863, study PRJNA531348) | freshwater metagenome | isolation source: freshwater sample F1-140 | place: China: Fuxian Lake, Yuxi | collected 2017-12-25
AACTCGCGCGCGCGCTCGCGGACCTCAAGTCACATGTCGATGCCGCGGTCGCCCGTCTGCCGGCGCATCAGGCGTTCCTCGACCATTACTGCCCTGAGGCACGTCCCGCTTGAACCTAGCAACGCCCAAGTGCGGACGAGGGAGCCCTCGACGGCAGTTGGGCGGCATGGGGAGAGCCTCTGCGGTCTACGGTGCCGAGCGGCGATGTTCCATCCGGCAAGCCAGTTATCAGGCCATGCGACTGCCCAATCTTGGCTGCGCAACCCGAATTGGCTGGCTTCCGGCAAGCCAGCTGCGGTTCACAATCTCGCAAAAAAAGGGTCGCGGTTGACGAGCGGTTGTACTCTCCGCCCCGACACCATAGCCTACCCCAACTCAGGTTAGGGGACCCTATGCTCGCGCAGATGAAGCAAGCCGTTAAGCGAGTTCCCGCACTGGCGACGGCCATGGGATCCGCGCAGCGGCAACTCAACACCGTTCTCGCTCGCTTCCCGTTGAAAGGTGAAGCGCCCTCCTTCGAGACACGAGAGCACCTGGCCGTCGGCAAGTTCTCGAGCATGGAAGACTATATCCGATCTGGCGAAATGGAAGGTGCTGCCGATCGTGCTGCGTTCGAACTGACGCTGACACCCGAAGCGCCTCGGTCATTCGAGATTGCGGGTCATTGCGCCATCTGCAATCAAGATACCTCTTTTGCTTGTGACTTCGCCTATGCACGTCAAGGCGACCATGGCATGCTGCCGAACTGGCGAGAAAGCTTGCTGTGCAGGGGATGCGGCTTCCGCAACCGCGTGCGCGGCGCACTCCACGTTTTACTGCAGGAATACCGCCCGGGTGCCGAAGACCGCATCTATCTGAGCGAGCAACTGACTCGCGTCTATCGCTGGATGAAGGGCCGCTTCCGAAATATAATAGGTAGCGAGTATGTATCGGATAGCTCGGCACCTGGAAGCGAACGCCTAGGTATTCGTCACGAGGACCTACAGCAACTCAGCTTCCCCGACGCAAGCTTCGACTTCGTCTTGAGCTTCGACGTGCTTGAACATGTGCCTTATGTTGAATCCGCGTTCGCGGAGATGCGTCGTGTGCTGCGGCCGGGCGGACGCCTTTTCTTTACAGCGCCGATGGTGCTCACCTACTCCGATACGCTGACGCGTGCCGTGTTGCGCGCGGACGGCAGCATAAACCATCTGGAGCCGCCCGAGTACCACGGCAATCCCAGCAACCCCGCGAAGGGTGCGCTATGCTTTCGCCATTTCGGCTGGCGGGTGCTCGATGATCTGCGCGACGCAGGTTTTGCGGAGGCGCAGGTGCTGACCTGGTGGGACGACAAGCTGGGTTACCTCCAATATCCGCAATATGCCGTCACGGCGGTACGCGCCGGCTAGGCGCGCATGCGCCGTAAGCGTGGCGTGAGGACCGCAGTTTATGCGGCTTGGGCTGTTGGCTGATCTGTCTGGGGCACCCAGTTCCACGGCATCAGCTCGTCCCAGCGGGTGGCGGGCCAGTCGCCGGCGACCCTGGCGATGACATCGGCGATATAGGCCTGCGGGTCGACGCCGTTGGCCTTGCAGGTCTGGATGACGGTGTAGATGGCGGCGGCTCGCTCGCCGCCTGCGCGCGAACCCGCGAACAGCCAGTTGCGCCTTCCCACGGCGACGCCGCGCAGGGCCCGCTCCGCGATGTTGTTGTCGATCTCCAGACGCCCGTCACCCAGGAAGCGGCACAGCGCTGGCCAGCGTTTGGTGCCATAGGCGATGGCTTTGGCCATGTCGGACTTGGGCGACAGGCGGCGAAGGGCAGCGTCGAGCACCTCGCGCAAGGCGTCGACCAGCGACTGGCTTCGTTCCTGTCGCGCTCGACGGCGTACATCCGGCGGCTGACCACGCACCTCCGCCTCGACGGCATAGAGCGCGCCGATGCGCTCCAGGATATCGGTGGTCAGCGGCGTGGAGAGGCGCTCGTGCAGGTCGAACACCTTGCGCCGGAAGTGTGCCCAGCATGCCACCTCTGTGACGCCACCGCGGTACAGGGCGTCATAGCCCGCATAGGCATCGGCCTGGAGAAAGCCGCGAAAGCCGGCGAGATGCGCCTGCGGGTGCGCCGCGGTGCGGTCGGGCGTGAAGCGATACCATGTTGCGGGCGGTGTCGTGCTGCCGGACGCCTGGTCGTCGGCGGCGTACACCCACAGCCGCCCGGTCGCGGTCTTGCCACGGCCGGGGTCGAGCACCGGCACCGGCGTGTCGTCGGCGTGGATCTTGTCGGCCTTGAGCACCTCGTCACGGATACGGCTGACCACCGGGTCGAGCAGTGCTGCAGCTTGCCCGGCCCAGCCCGCGAGCGTCGAGCGGTCGATCTCGAGCCCCTGCGCGGCCATCATCTCGGCCTGGCGGTACAACGGCAGATGGTGGTCGAACTTGGAGACGACGACGTGCGCCAGCGTCGCGAAGGTCGCCTTGCCCCGCGCCACAGCGCTGACCGGCGCGGGTGCCTGGACGATCTTCTCGCAAGACCCGCAGCTGTATTTGGGGCGGACGTTGCGCACGACCCGCCAGCGCACCGGCACGATGTCGAGCATCTCGTGCGCGTCCACGCCCAGCCGGCGCAGCGCACCACCGCAGTCCGGGCAGGTGCAGATACCGGACGCCGGCTCGTGGACGACCTCCTCGCGCGGCAGATGCTCCGGCAGACTGCGGACCGGTGCCAGGCGCGGCGCTACTCCAGGCACCGCAGTCTCGACTTCCGAAACATCCCGCTCCGTTTCCAGCTCTTCCAGCGCCAGCTCGAGCTGTTCGATCTCGCGGCCCAACTTCTCGGAGGAGGCACCGAACTGCATCCGCCGCAGTCGGGCGATCTGCCCGCGCAACGTGTCGATGAGCAGATCGCAGGCGGCGAGCGCGGCATTCGCCCGGGCGAGCGATGCCTCCAGCGCGGCGATCCGCGCGGCGGCATCAGCAGGGGAAACAGGCGCTTCCAGCACCCGCATTTCATAACAGATCACGCATCGACGGGCGAGAAAAAGCGTCGCAAAACCGCCGTTTTCACCCCGCCAGCGTCGGCGTGAACGTCCGCTCTGGGCGACGCCAGTCGATGCCCTCCAGCAGCATCGACAATTGTGCCGGCGTCAGCGTCACCGTGCCCGTCGCGGTCACCGGCCAGACGAACCGACCCCGGTCGAGCCGCTTGGAGAACAGGCACAGGCCTTGCCCATCGAACCACAGCAGCTTGACCAGATGACCCCGCTTGCCCCGGAACGCGAACAACGCGCCCGAGTGCGGGTTCTGGGCCAGCACCTGCTGCACCAGTACCGCCAGGCCATCGAACCCTTTGCGCATGTCGGTGACGCCACACGCCAGGAACACCCGCGTCGGCAACGGCGTGGGGCTCAACGCAGCACCGACAACACTCGCGCCAGCGCGCCGGCGTCCACCGACCCGTCCACGCTCACTCGGACGCCACCCGGAAATTCGATGCAGATGAGGCCAGACGTGGATGTCGCCGGCTGCGGCGCAGGTGCGGCGACATCGGCCACGCGCACCTCGGCGAATGCCGGCAGCGCAGGCGCGACCCCGCCCAGCTTGCCCAGCCGCGCCTGCTTGCGCCACGTATAGATCAGGCTGCTCGACACCTCGCGCCGGGCGATGACATCACGGACCCGCACGCCCGGCCGGAACGCCTCGGCCAGGATCTCCAGCTTCTCCGCGTCCGACCAGCTCCGTCGGCCCGATACCCGGCCGACCACCTCCACACGACCAGTCGTACGAGCGCTCGTACGACCAGTCTCAGAACCGAAAACTTCCCGCACCGCCCGCGCCCTCGTCAAAGACGATAAGCATCCCGGCTACGGCCAAACGGGCAAGGCGGCCCTCACGCCACGCTTACCATGCGCCCTTGGACAGTGGCTGTTCATGTGCCGGCTAGATGAAAGCGCTCGACCGTCCGCCGCCAGCCTTTGTTGGCGGACGAGCGTAGGTATCAGCGCATGATCTCGGCGACATTCGCGCGTATGTTTTCCGGACTGCTGGAGCCGAACAGGATCGCGTCGACGCCGCCCCCCTCGCATCGCGACCTGACGTACCTGACCGCTTCTGTAGGAGACGCCCGCCCGGATGCCAGGATGGACATAGCGATGTTGTTGGACCGATGCCCGGCGAACGATGCCTCGCATGCCGCCCTTGACGGATTCATGCGGAAGCCGGCGATGTTGTAATTGGCGCATAGCCACGGCCGGTCGAGCCCGACCCGGTCACACAGCACCTCGACCGCTTTGGGGTGGTTCATCGTCACGAAGCCCGGAGTGGTGTGGAGGCGACGCGACACCGCATCGGCGAACGCCTCGATCACGTTGTACAATTCCATCGCCATAACGAAGTCGAACGCGAGATTCTGCAGGAAGACGCCGCGTAGCGGCAGGCCCTTGGATGCGAGCGTCTCCATCTTCGTGAGGACGTGCATGAGGCCGCTCGTCCTGCCCGCGAGCAGGCCGAGCCCCGCAGGCACCATGTGCAGCGGGTTGATCCGGAGGAGCGTGGAGGTGAGCAGGGCGACCAGCCCCTTGTCCGACAGCTTGTTCCAGTATTTGTGCGCATAGGGCAGGCATGGTGTATAGTGCATGCCGGGGAACAGGTTGGACCGCCGGATCTCGTCGAACACCGGGTCATACCGTTCGTGGGTGGTGAACATGAAGTCACGCACCCCTGCCTCATAGGCGGCGCCGATTACCTCCAGGATCGCGTCGGGTCGCCTGAACCGCTCAAACAGTTCGGCGGCCTTGGCTTGATCAGAGTGGTTTACACCCAGGAACTGATTGTCCCCGAGTATGGCTCTTCCGAAGGTCATTTCAGTCCCGCCTTGCGCGCAATCTGGTCGATAAGCCGGTCCACCTCACGGCCGTCGGCCAAATGGGCGGTGGTGTCTGCGGGGAACGCGTGATCGACACGTTGCTCGCCGTAACCGCACAGCCCGAGGAAGTCTTCGAGTTCGAGGGAGAACTCCTCGCCGCGTAGGTAGAAGCCGACGTTCGCCGGCTGAACGGTAAGATCAACTTCCGCACGTTGCTCATCAGAGGGAGACGAATCCGGATGGTAGGTCGCTTGAACGGTAGAGTTGTCGACCCGCACTCGGGCGTGCTCGAACGTGACGACGAACTCGATTACCGACTTTCGCTTGCCCGCATCGGCCCAGTCGATCAGCAGCTCTCCGGGCACCACCGGCGCCGTCCCATTCGGGGCGTGAGTCCAGCGGACGGTGGTCCGGTCGTCGGCCTCGACGCTGTGCACTTGCGTAGCCTGCGCGTCTTCGATGCTGGCGACCGGTCCGAAGAGGAACGAGCACAGGTCGATGATGTGAGGTCCATATTCGTTGAGGCACCCGCCGCCGCGGGCGAAATCACCCTGCCAACTTCCCGCCGCAGGCGGACTCGTCATCACGTTGCCCAGCATGGATGCAGAATAGCTTTGCACCCGGCCCAGGCTGCCGTCACGGACGAGGGTTCGCAGCCGCTGGAAGCTGGCGACGTAGCGCATCACAAATCCGACCTGCGCGGGAACGCCGGCAGCGGCAGCCGCGTGTTCGAGTTGCTCGCTCGCCGCGACGTCAAGCGTCAGCGGCTTCTCGATGAAGACCGGAATGTTTCGCTCGATCGCCCAACGCCCTAGCGCGGCATGGGACGACGTCGGCGTGGCGACGACGATGCCGCCTATCCGCTTCAGCTTGCGCGCGGCGTCATCGACGCTCGCAAAGGTCCTGTAGCCGATGAAACGGAAGAACTGCCGCGTCAGGCGCTTGGTGTCGCACAGGGCGATGTTGTTCTTACCGACATAGGGCGTGCAGAGCGCGAGATGAGACATTCCCATCTTTCCGCCGCCAACGATCAACAAGGTCATTCTCGTGTCCTAAGGCATGGGCATGCGCAGCGATGGAGCGCCGCTGCGCCGGTGGAGCGATGAAAGGAATCCAGAGCGGCATGACGATGGCGGGGTGAGAGCCCCGGCGCGGCTATACGCACAAGCGCGCGGCCTGGCCAGAACCCCGATCGGCACGGCAGAGCGCTCCATTGGAACGATGCCTCCGTACAGATCTGCGTTGCTCTGTGAGTACGAGCGTCGAAGGTGCCCGAAACGTCGCAGGTCACTCAGCCTCGAGCGGCATAATGACCTGCTCGTAGGCTTGCCGAATGGACGACCATCGATAAGCACGTTCAGCGAGGTCGCGAAGCGACCTTGCGCAGCGCTCCAGAACGTCGGGCTTCATTCCTGCCGACAATTTCGACAAGTCGGATGAAGAGTTGAAGTAGAAGGCGCGATTCTGCGTAGTGTGCCGGTTGAAAGGCACGTCGAAGGCGAGAGTGGGAAGCCCAGCCCACATCGCCTCCACGAGCACGGGATTGGTGCCTCCGGCGCTGTGACCATGGACGTACAGCCGTGCGCGGCCATGCAGCGCCTTGACCTTCGCGGGTTCATAGACCGGTCCGATCAGGCGGATGTTCGAATAACCGGCATATCGACCCTGCACCTCCCGCCCGAACTCGGACGAACTCCAGTTTGACACGAACACGAGAGGAAGGCCGCTCGCGACATAGGCCTCAAGGATCATTTCGACGTTGTTGTCGACCTGGGCTCTGGCCATGGCGAAGTCGTAACGGTCCGGCAGATCGTACTCGTCGAAGACGGACGCGTCCGCGATGACGTCTTCAAACTGGTCGCCGCCGTAGGCGATCAGCACCGACTCGCGACCGTAAGTTCGGGTGACGTAGTCGACCAGCCCTTGGTTGTCGGCGATGAACACATGAGCGTGTCGAGCGGCGGCGGCTTCGTTGTACTTGAGCAAGCGCTGCGCCGGTCCGCCCCATTTGGAACGGGCCCATTCGAGCCCAGCCATGTTCACGACGTAGCGCACCTTGGGAAACAGTCGCCGCAGGAGTGGTAGCCAGAAGGTCGCGGAGGTTCCGAGCACGAGCACCACGCCACCACGCCTGCTGCCCTTCCACAGCCCCCAAGTGTCGAACAGCACGGATTGCCACCCGTTGGCGCGCCAGCGGAGCGGTTCCAGCCGGGCTCCCTTGTAGGTCTCGCCCTGTTGCTCGACCACATGTCTTTCGCAGAACACGACGGACCCGAGGCGCGCGAGCGCCTCAGAATCAAGCAGATAATCGGCGAGCGTCTCGAAGCCGCCGTAGGTGCGGGGCACCCCGACGATGCCGACGATGTACAACATCAGGATGCTCCGGAACCGGACGGGCGACCGCCGGTCGCAAAGGACTGGTGGGCAACCTCGTCCGCCCCGCGATACGCCGCGATCGTCGCCCGTGCGCAGGTCTGCCAGGAGTAGCGGCCGTCGATCAGCCCCTTCGCGGCGGCCGACAGCTTCGACAGGTCCCACCGTCCGCCGGCGGCGGCGATCAGCGCGTCCGCGAGATCGTCCGGGTCGCCTGCCCGGAAGGTGAGGCCGGATACGCCATGATCGATGACCTCCAGCATGCCGGGTATATCGCTGGTCAACACCGGAATCCCGTTGGACATCGTCAGCAACACGACTCCGCTTTGGAAAATGTGGTCATAAGGAAGGACCGCGAGATCGGCGGCCGCGAAATAGCGCGGCAGATCCTCGTTGCTGACGTAACGGACATGCATCTGAACGACGCCGTGCAGTCCTTCGTCGGCGATCAGTTGCTGAAGGCTCGCCATGTCCGAGTCGGCCGCGCTCCCCGCCACGAGCAACCGAAGGCGATCGGCGCCACGCCTTCTTGCAAGCGCGGTGGCCCGCAGCAGCACGTCGAGCCGCTTCACCTTCTTCAGCTGGCCGAAAAACAGAAGAACGAAATCGTCATCCGTGTAGCCGAACGAGGCTTTCGACGGCGTCTTGGGCGGCAGGGGCGGCAGGAACGCGGTGAAATTGCCGAGCGGGACGACGAAGGTCTTGTGAGCCGGGACGGCGAACGCCTCCGCCAACGTCCGGCGGCCCTGATCGCTGTAAGCGATGATCCCATCGCTTGTCCGATATAGCCGACGGAGAAGCCACGGCCACTCGCCACCGCGAAACGAACCGACATCATGCGCGCTCAGCACGACGCGCATGCCGAACGCCCGAGCCAGAACGACGCCGAAATACTGCAGCAGCCCGACGTGGAACATATGGAAGTGGGCGATCCGCGCGCCGAGTCTGCGCGCGCGCCACAATCCCCTGATCGTCGCGCTGACGTGGCGCAGCCCCCGGCGCCACTTCGGGTCCGGGCCGAACACACCGTGGAACACGTTCCAAGCGTCATATGCGTCCGCCGGATCATGCATCGCCTGCGAGGTCAGCAGCACCGGCTGCCAACCCGCCGCGGCCAGGGCGTTGCACAGGGAGTGGTTCCAGAAATCCATGCCGCCGTGCCCCCCGACGGGCTCCACCATAGCCACGCGCGCCGGTCGCGCCGGCATCGCCCCCGCGCCGGCGATACTATGGTCCGCCGCCGTCATCGCGCCGCCGCCATGACGTGGTTCTGCCTGGCCTGGGCGATGATCATCGCAAAGAAGAACAAGGTTTGCTCCGGCACGAGGATGAATGTTCCCGTCACCACCGACGAGAAGAGCACAAAGAGAAGGTTGGCGAATAGCGCCAGCAGCAAAGCATTGTACGGCACCTTGTCCGCCATGTAGCTTACGACCGGCGCGATCCTGGCGAATACAAGATACTGGACCGAAAAGAACAGCACTCCGACTATACCGTAGACGAACAGCACACCGATCATGCCGAGGTCGGACGGATGAAAATACCCGAACATCTGCTGATAGCCGCCGTTCCACTCGTTGCTCACCACTCCGGTGCCGATGATCGGACTGCTGTAGATGTACGGCCATACAAGCTCGGACTGGATGATGCGCGCGTTGGCCGAGACATCCGCGACGTCGTAGGCGCCCGACACGGCGGCGAACGCATCCTGGTACTTGAGGATCATGGAGCCGATTTTGTCTGGGTTGATTATCCCTACGACCAACACGACGCCGATCGCCAATGCGAGTGCTGCGGAGATGTTCTTGACCCGCTTGCGCGGGCTGCCGATCCAGGCGATCGTCAGCAACGTCACCGCCAGCGCGATATTGACGATACGACCGTTGTTGCCAGCGACGATGTACAGGATGAACGGCGCTGCGAGAAGGCCGTAGCGAGCGCGGTCGCTCAGCATCCACATGCCGATATAGTATAGCGCGCCGAATATGATAAAGGACATCGGCAGGTGGAATTCGTTGAACACGCCGCCACCGTCGCTGACCAGCGAACCCAACTCGCTATAATTGTTCGGGTCGAGCAGCATCAGCACCGGCGCACAGATTGCGAGATTAAGCCATGCCAGGATGATGAACGCGCGCTCGAACTCAGCGAAGGTCAGACGCCCGTTGCCGATCAGGTTGCCGACGGCATAGGCGAACAAGGCCAAGAGACCGCCGCGCTGAGCCGCCAGCCCGTAGACCATCGGTTGATCGAAGGCGAGATACGCCGCAAACGCGCCGAGCAGGGGTAAGCCGAAGGCGGTCAGCATGATGTAGACGTTGAAGGTGCTGCGCGTCGCCGGGCGGCCGCCGGCGTTCGACAGGAGGGCCGCCCCGACCGAGAGCAGGATCCCTATTTCAAGCGACCACTTCAGGGCCGGGATATACCGCGCGACCGAGAAGAAGAGCGGCAGCGCTACGAGCAGCGCCACGACCCTGGTTGTGCGCGGGTCCCGCACGGCAGCGATGGGGTAAGCCGGCCAGGAACTCATCCCCGCAAGCTCACGCGCTGGAACCGACATGTTCATCGGGACGCCTCCAACTGCCCGGGGGATGATGCCTCGCGGCGTCGCTCGGAGAACCAGCGTTGGTCGACTTTTCGCCGGCCTGCCAGGACACCCAGGATCACCTTCGCCTCAGCGCGCCGGGACGGCCTGCGAAAGAACTTAACGGCCCTTGCGAATAGGGTTAGCCAAACTAACGGATAGAAGCGGCGCGAGTGCCGTGCCGCAAACAGCAGCTTGCTGCGCGTCTGGTAAAAGGTCGAAAGCCGGCTGGCGGCCTGCGTCGAGCCCTCGGTTCCGATGCTGGCGCCCACGCGATGGTAGACGATCGATTTGGTCGCCACCCCCAGCCGAAACTTGCCGGCCGAGCGGCAGGAAAGATCGATCTCCTCGTTGTACAGGAAGTAATCCTCCGACATGAGGCCGACTTGAGTCAGAAGCTCGGCCCGTACAAGCATCGCCGCGCCGGAGACGTAGTTGATACGCTGCTCCGCCCATTCGTCCGACGCTGCCTCGCTATAGGGCTGCCCTTCCCCCGCGGACCATGCGCGGCCAGTGCGCATCGAATAGCGTGCGCCGCCGTAAGCCTGGACGGTGGTGCGGTCGGACGCGTGCACCAGCGTACTGCCGCACATGCCGATGTCCGGATGCCGAGCCATCTTGTCGAGCAGGAACGGCAGCGCGCCGCTATCCACCTCGGTGTCGCTGTTGAGGAACCAGAAGTACTCCGGTGTTCCTACCGCCCTTCCCAGCTCGACTCCGATGTTGTTGCCCGCGGCGAACCCGCCGTTCTCGACCGCGGCCGCTAGCGTGATCGTGGGACGCAGCGCGTCGTCGGAGACGTAGGCGGCGACTTCGCTGATCCTGCCGGCCTGCTCCGCCGGGAGCTCGAGCGACGTGGAGCGGTATCCTTGTCCTTTCACAAAGGCCTTCAGCGTGGCGAACGAATCATCGGAGGACGCATTGTCGGTAACGACGATCGACAGGTCGGAGCCGCCGGTCGCCATGCGCTGGAGCGATCCGATGCAGTTGATCGTGTCCTCGGCACCGTTCCAATTCACTATGACGACGGTAACCTTTGCCATTTCAACTCCAATGCCGCCATCTTCAACCGCGAAGACAGACGCAACGTCCGGGAAACCTGCCGCTGCGCGGCGGGGGTGCGGAGCGCACCGGCTGCGTGAAGGCGAATGGCCTCGACGCCAACCTGCCCGCCGGGCGCGCGGCGCGAAGGCACCTAGAGTAATGCGAGCGATATGAGAAGGCTTTGCGTCCTAATCAGCTTCGCCCGCGCCTGCGTACGGCCGCCGATCGGGAGCAGAGCAGTCGGCGCCCCGGCTTGTCCGGCTTAGGAGGCGCAAATGGGACATCACGGTATCGACCCTAGCCGTCCAGCTGTTCTCGCGAACGAACTGGCGAGCAACGTCGCTCTCCACCTTTGCAAGGAGGTCGCCCGAAGCGACGGCGCGCACCAGCACGAGATATTCTTCGGCAGAAGCATACAGATGGACGTAGCGGTCGAAGACCTCGGTCTCTCCGTAACGCAGGACAATAGCGGGCTTTCCAGCGTCGATATACTCGTACACCTTGACCGGATTGACCGAGCGGATCAGCTCGGTGAGGTGAAAGGGCATGACCAGTGCGTCAGCCCACGCCATCAATCTTGCGACGTCCCCATGCTGTACCGGCGGCACGACGAAGAGCCGTTCGTGGCCGGGCGGCGTCACTTCGCAGGGACCGACGATGACGTAGGAGATGCCTTCTACTTCGTCCAGACTACGAAGGATCAGGTCGAAGTCGAACCATTCGGAGACGGTGCCCACGTAGAGTATGCGTCGCCCCGGGGCCTGCGCGGCTGCGCCCAGAATGTCATTCAACCTGCCCGGATCGTCCTCCGTATCCGACGACCGTTCCGGCGGCAGGCGGACACCATTGTTTACGACGTGAATGACGCGGTCGGCGCCATAGCGCGCCTGGAGCTTGCCTTTGAGGTAATGCGATGACGAGAACACGACATCCGCCCGATCGATCAGGCGCTCCTCGATGGCTGCGATCTTGCTCCTCCGGCGAGGGTCGCTGCGGGTGTCAGGAAACTCGAGCGCATCGTCCATGCAATCGTACACGAGCTTCGCGCCGCGAGCCAAGCGACGGCCTACCAAGTCGAACATCCCTGGGTGCGTCACCCACACTACGGACGACGAGCGCGCCGCACGGATGAGCTGGACCCTGGCGAGTAGGCGATTGATGCGCACCATCATGCCGAACCGCTCGAGCGGTAGCCGACGTATCGGCTTGACCTTAAGCGAGTCCGGAGCCGGAACGGTGTTGGTCAGCGCCTTCTGATAGATGAAGGGGAATCGCACGCGGACATCAAAGTATTTGGCAAGACCCTCGGCGATGAAGTGCGGCCGCTGTTTCGCCCAGCTCCAATCGACATGCATCAGATATAACATCGAGTTCTTCATCGGCTTCGCCTGACAGAGCAAAAGATCAAACGTCTGGCTGACATTAGACGACTTGACGTTCGTTCTTCCACATCCATGCCGCTATCCAGGCGCCATGAGCGATGTACGCCACCAAGAGGCTCGACGCGACACCGACCGCGCCCAAGTTCAACAGCATGTAGGCAAGGCCGACATAGAACGTAGCCCAGCCAACATTCATCATCCATCCCTGCCATATCTTACCTCGCGCCACCATCACCTGACCGACTACGGCGCACACTGCGGAAACGGCAGACGCGATCACCATTAAGCTTAGCGCGAAACCTGCGTCGGACTGCGCAACCCCGTAAATCTGCATAATCCGCCCGCTCAGCAGGCTGATCACAATCGCGATAGGAAATGCCACCATCGCGTTAGCTCCGATAGCGGCGTTGAGCACCTTGCCGGACTGACCGTTGCCCTCGTCGGCGACGGCGTCTGTCAAGACGGGCAGCACCACGCGGGCAAGCGCAACCGGCAAGAAGCTCACAGCCTGGAACCACTGGAGCCCGATACCCAGAATGGCTATCTGAACCATCCCATCTGGTCGCCCCGCGAGAAGAGCCTGGCATAGCCAATGCACCGGGGTCACCATCACGCCGCCGAGCAGGGACGGCACGGCGTACTCGTAGAGCACATTCCATTCCGCGCGCGTATGCCGGCGATGCTCGATGCCGCGTTCTATTAGTGCTCTCCGGAGCACCAGATGGCTGATCACGCACTGGAGGACGGACGACAGCAGCAGCCCGTATACCGCGCCTTCCAGCCCCATCCGCCAGGTGAGCAGCAGCGCCGCCGGCGTCGACAGGGCGGCGGACAGAAGCGTTCCCTTGACACTCTGCTTGATGTGCTCGAGCCCGAATAGCGCGGCGGTGTTGTAGCCTTCCAGCGTCAGAAAGACCACGGTCACCGAGGTGATCCGCACGTAGGGCGTCAGTTCGGGACGGTGGAACACGTCGCCGGCGATCATCGGGGCTAGAAGAGCGAGCACGAGCGCGACGGCGATGCTGCCGAAGGCCGCGGTTGCGCGAACGAGGCCAAGGATCCGACCGAGCCGTACGGCATCACGGCTGTGTAATTCGGCGGAAAACTTCGTCGCGACAACGCCCAGCCCCAAGCCGGCGAATACGCCGAACATGCCCAGCGTGTTTTGAATGATCAGGAATTGCCCGAAACGCTCGGTCTGGAGCAGTCTGGCCAAGGCCACGCTCAGCAGCAGGGCGAGCGCCCGACTTGCGATCGCCCCGACCACGCCCCAAGCCGCGCCATGAGCCAGGCGGCGAAGAAGCGGATTGGCGAAACCGAATCGTGCGGCGATCTTCATTGCCGCATCGTGGTCAGCGCCTCTGCTATCCGGGCCGAGGCGCGCCCATCGCCGTAAGGATTGCTCCTTGCCGCCATCTGTTGGTAATGCTCGGGATCGTCAAGCAGCAAGGTGGCTTCGCGCAGGATGCGGTCCGGGTCCGTTCCGACCAGCTTGACCGTCCCCGCATCGACCGCTTCGGGACGCTCGGTGTTCTGCCGGGTAACCAGGACCGGCTTGCCGAGTGATGGAGCTTCTTCCTGTATCCCGCCCGAGTCCGTGACGATGATGTGCGCCCGGCTCATCAGGTACACGAACGGCAGATAGTCGAGCGGTTCGATCAGGTGAATGTTGGGTCGCCCGCCGATGATGCGGCGAACCGGTTCCTGGACGTTGGGATTGAGATGGACAGGGTAGACGATCTGCACGTCTGGGCGCAGCGACAGCCTGTTCAACGCCGTGCACAGATCCTCGAACCCCTTGCCGAAGTTCTCGCGACGATGGCCTGTCACCAGGATGAGGCGCTTGTCTGGGGCCAGGAAGGGAAACTTGTCGTTCAGGGCGCCCAGGAGAGCATCGTCCTGCTCAATTCGACCGACCACCTCCAGCAGCGAGTCGATCACCGTATTGCCGGTGACGACAATCGCCGTCTCGGCCGTGCCCTCGCGCATCAGGTTGCGACGGGCGATCTCGGTCGGAGCGAAATGAACACTCGCGATCCGGCCGACGATCCGACGATTGATCTCCTCAGGCCAGGGCGAGTAGATGTTGTCCGTTCGAAGTCCGGCCTCGACATGATACACTGGGATACGCGCATAGAAGGCGGCGAGGCTGGCTGCCATAGCGGTTGTTGTGTCGCCATGAACGATTAGCCGGTGGGGCTTCCAACGCTCGAACACCTCGCGCATCCCGATCAGGACTTGCGTGGTGATGTCGGTGAGATCCTGCCCAGACTTCATCAGGTTGAGGTCGAAATCAGGCTCGATCTCGAACAGTGAAAGAACCTGGTCCAGCATCTCGCGGTGCTGCGCCGTCACGCAGACCTTTACGTCGAAACCGGCTAGAGATCGGAGCGCCCGGATCACCGGCACCATCTTGATCGCTTCCGGCCTGGTGCCAAAGGTTATCAGTACTTTCTGCATCTGTCCTTCCGAGCCGTACGCTTCCCGCCGCATATGTCGAGGGACAGCGGTGCAGACCTCGCTCCGACGATCCGGCTGCCGCCATCGGCAGCCGTTCACGATCGGCGGCTCGTTGGCGGGGGGCGGACTAGGGGATCATGCGGGCGATGGAAAGCCCGTACATTAAGCGCGGCGAAAATCGTCGCCGATCGCCTCATCGCGCTCCGTGACCGCTCACCATGATCGCGATTGTGCGCAAGAGTATGAGCGTGTCTAGCCAGAGCGAGTAGTTCTTCACGTAATAGAAATCAAGGTTCAGCTTCTCGCGGATCTCGTCAACGGTGGTCACATGACCCTGGTTGATCTGGGCCCATCCGGTCAGGCCCGGCTTGATGATGTGCCGATAATGATAATAGGGTATCTCGCGACTGTACCAGTCGCTCAGCGAAATTGCTTCCGGGCGAGGACCGATCAAACTCATGTCGCCCAAAACGATGTTGAAGAGCTGCGGCAACTCGTCCAAACGGCTTCGCCGCAGGAACCGGCCCAAGCGGGTGATGCGAACGTCCTCGTCTTGTGTCATCGCTTGCTGACGCGCTCGTTCGGCATCGGTCGCCTCGAATGCGACTTTCATCGTGCGGAATTTGTATACGGTAAAGGGATGCGCGCGGAAGCCGGTGCGCTGCTGCCGGAAGATCGCGGGGCCCGGCGAGTCCATCCGGATCCCGATCGCGATCAGCGCCATGATGGGCAGCAGCAGCAGCAGCAGCGTCGCGGCGACGAGCAGATCGGCTACCGACTTGGCCTTTATGAGCAGCGCGTTGGGGTTGAGCGACCCTAAGGTGTTCTCCGAGATATGATTGATCTCGACCTTGCCGGTGATCTGCTCGATCGCCAGGCGCGTGTCGTAGACGGGGATGCCCGCTAACACCCATCGTGCGATGGCGTGCTCCCACGCGGCATCATGGTCGTGATGAAGATCGACCACCACCAGGTTGACGTTCTCCAGCCGGGTGTCAGGGCTAGGGATCCCGATCCACCGGATGCCGGGCACGTCCGGCAGGGCGTCGGTTCGCCCCCCCCGGACATAGGCGAAGGTGCGATGGCGCCGCCGCTCCACAAAGAGATGGATCAGAAGAAGCCCGGCGGTCGATAGGAGATAGCTGCTGAAAAGCTGCCATCGGCTATAGTCCACCCGAAGGAAGACCAGCAGCGTCGTCAGTACGCCGAACGATGCGGTCATCGACGTGATGGCGTATCCGCCAGCCGAAATCCCGGGAAAGACGAGGAGCTTGCGATACGCCATGTATCCGGAGACCATGGCCAGCGCGCAGCCGCCGATCGTGGCTGCCTGCACAATGATGAAGGAGGGCAGGCTGAATACGATCTGATACGTCACCGCGGGTAGAAGCACGGCGATCACGATCAGGAAAGCGACTTGGTTGCGCACCCTGCCCAGCAGCCTGTTAACCAAGCGGCGCGGGGCGGACACAGTCGCGATACTCAATGAGCCCCCAGACATGTCTTTTGGCGATCGTTGCATCGTTAATCGACTGGACGCCTAGAGTGTGGTCACACTGCGGGAGAACGGCATGAAGCACGCCCGCCTTGACAACCATGTAAATGACTCGGTCGCTGCGCGGCAGCTACCGATCCGAAGCCGTTATCGTGATTTAACCGCTTTGACCAGCATCTGACCGCAAGTTCGGGTACACTCGCCGGGAGTAGAGCAGGTTTCAACCGAGTTCCCCTACAGGGACGATGCACGGACATGGCCGGAATGGTCGACGCGCGCTCCCCAAGCCAGCAGCGTCGCCGCAATGACGATGACGCCCATGAAGAGAGGCGTGCGCGCCGGATAGTCGACGACGCTCGCCAGCACCACCAGCGCTATAGTGGCGGACCCTATCCGCGCCGCCGCCACCTCAGGCTCTGGACGCCGCCGCCACACGCGCCAGCTGGCAACTGCCCACCATAGCAGCGCGGCCACGATGATCAGCAGCCCGGGCAGGCCCGCGTCCAGCACGGTCTCGACCAGGTCGTTATGAGCGCGGTTGAAGTAGGTCGGTTTTAAAAGTCCAAACGGCTCATGCATCCGGAACACCGGATCGAACGTCCCCAGACCGTCGCCCGCGGGCGCATACTCCCGGACCATCGAGAGTACCGTCGGAAGCGCGCGGACGCGCATGTCCTCCCCGATCTCGGCATCAGACAGCCGGTTGATTGAGGCCGCGCGCTGGAACTGGACAGACGCGAACAGCACGGCCACCGCGATCACGCCGCCCCCAACGATTGCGACACGACGCAGACGCTCCCGCCACGCTTTTGCAAGCCGCTCGCCGACCGCCAGACACCCGGCGACCAGCGCGAGTCCCGCAAGCAATAGACCCATTCGGGACCCGCTAAAGAGTATCGTTAGGAGCAGAAGCAACAGAAGGCCGATCGCGACCTCTCTCAGCCATCGAAGGTTGCGGCCGCCCGCCACCGCGACATAAGGTGTGATAAGGCACCCAAGCGCGAGAAACAGCGCGAAATGGTTGCGATTGGCGAACGTGCCCCTGACATCCGCCGAATAGTTGATCAGCTGTTGCTCGATCTGCAAGCCGGTGAATTGGAGCAGGCCAAAGACCATCGACACGGCAACGAGCGCGAGCATGAAGAAGGGCAGCCAACGCCGTTCGCTGGGTCGCAGCTGGCAAAGCAGCGCCAGCACGACCGCGGGGACGATCAGCGACACGGCGGCGTTGACTGTATTCCCCGGAGACAGGGAGAGCGGCCGCCACACGTCCCCCTGCACAGACGCGGGCAACCCCAGCAGGACCTCCTCCCGCCCCGGGAGCGCTCGCCACAATCCCGGCGGCAGCGGGACGAGTTGCATGAGCGGCAGAGCGATCACCGCAGCGAGCAGCCAAGGCACGGCGCCGCAGGGGCGAATGGCTTCGCGGTCCGCCGTCAGGAGCATCGCGATCAAAATCAAGAAGGCGGCGGTTCTGGTTACGACTTGACCCAGAACGTCGCTCCGTGACGCGCCGCCGGCAAGAAGCAGGATCGTGAAGAACGCCGCGAGCAACCAGGCCGCCACACTCAGTTCAGCAACGCGCGCTCGGCCGGATACCGCTTTCATCGCGGCGCGCGATAGGAGAAACGCTCTCGGAATGAAAGAACAATCCCTTTCATCGCGCCCGGGCTGTCGCAGTCCGGTTCACGCCGCCACGGCCGTTCGGTGCGGCGACCGCTCGCAGGCCGATGCATCCGGGTTCGGTCTGCTTTACGGACGCCTGACCAGCACCTATAGCGGCCCAAACCTCGTCCTGTACGGAAGCCTTCGTCACACATGCGTAATCTATGTATCGCCCTCCTCCTGGCGACTGGGCTGTCAGCCTGCGCGGGCGGGCGTGAGCCGCTGGTATCCACCCCACGCCTGACCGTTGTCGAAGGCAGCGGGGGTCTGCCAGCGCCTGAGCGGGGAGACCTGACCGCGGCTGACCGGCCAGCGCTGATCGGCCCCCTGGACACCATCCAGGTCGACATCTTCAACGTGCCCGAGCTCAGCCGAGAGGTCCAGGTCGACGCCAGCGGGCGCGTGGCCATGCCACTTGCTGGTACTATCGATGCGCGAGGCCGCACCGCCGGCGAGCTCGCCCAAGCGATCGGACAGGCGCTGCGTGGCCGGTACGTCCGCAATCCGGAAGTCACGGTCAATATCAAGAGCTCGGTCAGTCAGGTGGTGACCATCGATGGTCAGGTCATCGAGCCGGGACTCTATCCAGTCACCAACCAGATGACGCTGTTGCGGGCGATCGCATCCGCCAAGGGTCTGTCGGAGTTCGCCCGTCAGGAAGACGTGGTCATTCTACGGACGGTGGACGGCCGCAAGATGGCTGGCTTGTACAGCATAGAGGCGATCCGGCGCGGGGCCTATGACGATCCGCCCATCTACGCCAACGACGTCGTGGTCGTCGGCGATTCGCCCCAGCGGCGCCTGTTCCGCGACTTCGTGTCGTTGGCGCCCTTGCTTGCCGCTCCGCTCATCGCCGTCCTGCAATAGAGTCTAGAACGTTCATGAACCTAGTCATGCCAAACCTGCGCGAAGGCGGCGCGATCGTGGGGCCGTCGCCGATGACGCCTGGCGGCGAAGCCGATCGCATGTCATTTCTCCGGCAGTACATGCGTATCGCCATGCGCTGGCGCTACGTCATTCTGGGCGTAGCGGCGGCATGCGTGCTATTGGGGCTGATCGCCACGCTGCTGATGACCCCCAAGTACACCGCGGTCTCGACGGTCGAGATCGCGCGCGAGTCGAGCAAGGTCACGGACTTCCAAGGCGTTGAGCGCGAGACCAGCACGCTGGACCAGGAATTCTATCAGACGCAGTATGGCCTGCTACGCTCGCGCGCCTTGTCGGAGCGAGTTGCGCTGCAAATGCGCTTGGTGGACGATCCCGCGTTCTTTCAGCGGTTCCGCTTCACGTCCAAGGCTCCGGCCTTCGTGCTGGCTAACGGCAAGTATCCAGTGGCGAGCAGGGCGGATCGGCGAAGGGTGGCGGGCGAGATCCTGCTCCGCAACCTGTCGATCAATCCTACGCGACTGTCCAGGCTGGTCGCGATCAGTTTCACAAGCCCCGATGCGGACTTTTCAGCGCGCGTGGCGAATGCCTGGGCGGAGAACTTCATCCAAACCAATCTCGAGCGAAAGGTGCAGGCGACCTCCTACGGTCGCAATCTTCTGCAACGGCAATTGGCGTTGCAGAAGGAGCGTCTCGACGAGAGCCAACGCCAACTGGTGGGCTATGCGTCCGCGCAGCAAATCATCAACCTGCCCGCGCAGAGCGGTGGTGTGGCTGGACAGCCGACCGTCGAGCGGTCGATCGTCGCAGACGACCTCGCGGCGCTGAACACCGCGCTCGCGCGGGCGACCACGGAGAGGATCGAGGCCGAAGCTCGATACCGTGAAGGCGCGCGCGCCGGCGCATCGGCGGAGGCATTGCGCAACCAGGCCATCAACAGCCTACGTCAGCGCCGGGCCGAGCTCGCCGCGGAATACCAGCGTCTGATGGTCCAGTTCGAACCCGGTTATCCGGCCGCGCGCGCCATCCAGTCGCAGGTTGATCAGTTGGACCGATCCATCGCGCGGGAAGAAAGCCGCGTCAGCGGGTCGGTCGAGGCCGAGTACCGTGCAAGCTTGCAGCAGGAACGGGCGCTCCAAACTCGGGTCGAGCAGCTCAAGGCGAGCTTTCTCGACAACCGCCGCCGCAGCATACAGTACAACATCTATCAGCAGGAGGTGGATACCAACCGCGCTCTCTATGACGGGCTGTTGCAGCGCTACAAGGAGATCGGCGTCGCCGGGGGCGTGGGCGTGAACAATATATCGGTCGTCGATGCCGCGGACGTCCCGCAGGAGCCCTCCAGTCCAAGGCTGCTGCTGAACCTGCTGTTGGCGCTTATGATCGGCCTGGGCGCTGGTGCGCTCACTGCCTTCGGCCTGGAGCAGATGGACGAGGCTATCGTCGATCCCGCGGAGGTCGAGCGGCGCCTCGGACTGCCGCTCCTCGGTTCGGTGCCCAAGGTCGCCGAGAAAACGTCACCTCGCGAAGAGCTGCTCGACCGCAAGTCCAACCTGGTCGACGCCTATTTGGCGATCAACACGAACCTGGGCTTCACGACCGAGCACGGGGTGCCGCGATCGCTCGCGGTGACCTCGACTCGCCCCGCCGAAGGCAAGTCGACGACGTCCTTCGCGCTCGCGACGATGCTCCGGCGCGCGGGAAAGCGGGTTATCCTGGTCGACGGCGACATGCGTTCGCCCTCGATCCATCAGCTGGGTGGGGTGGATCACGATCGCGGGCTTAGCAACTTCCTCGCCGGCGAGGACGACATCGATTCGCTGATTTTCCAAATACACGACTTCGACTTCACGGCCATGACGGCGGGACCGATCCCGCCGAACGCAGCAGAACTGCTGACCGGGAGCCGGCTGGCGCTGCTGATCGAGCGGCTTCTCGAACGCTACGATCATGTGGTGATCGACTCGCCGCCGGTCATGGGTCTGGCCGACGCGCCGTTGATCGCCAGCCGGGTCGAGGGTGTTGTATACGCGGTCGAGTCACACGGCATCCGCTCCAGCTTGGTCAAAACCGCACTGGGCCGGCTTGCCTCCGCGAACGCGCGCATTTTCGGTGGCGTGCTGACCAAGTTCGAGGCCAAAAAGGCGCATTACGGCTACGGCTACGAATACGGTTACAGCTACGGCCGACAAGATAAGGCATAGGAGCTTCGGGGACATGTCTCGTCGTCGCTCCGGGTCGCGGCGGTCATCGGGCGAGTGGCTGGTGCGGCTCGCACTTACCGCCGTCGTCGGTTTGGTCGGCTATATCGCGGTGACATTCTCGCTGGCGCAGGTGCTGTTCAGGACCGACCCTGAGCGGGCGCATTCGCTGGCTCCGTACGATGGGCGGATCACCGCGTTTCTGTCGGGCGCGCTGTCCGATGAGAAGGCGACCCCCGCCGACCGGCGCCGCGCGGATGAATTGGCGCTCCTTGCGCTACGTCAGGACCCGACGGTAGTTGTCGCGCTGTCAACTCTAGGTCTCAACAGCGAGGTTCGCGGAGACGTGACGCGAGCCCGTCAGTTGTTCGCCGGTGCGCAGAAGCTATCGAGACGCGACCTGCGCACGCAATTGTGGATGATCGAGGACGCCGTTCGGCGCGGCGACATCTCGGGGGCGCTGCGGCAGTACGACATCACCCTGCGCGTCTTTCCTAAAGTATGGGAAATTTTATTTCCGGTGCTGGCTGCGGCCAGCAGCGAACCGCAGATCCGATCGGCGCTGGTCCGGACACTGGCTGCGTCGCCTCCATGGGCCGCGTTCTTCGTAGACTATCTCGCAGGCAACGGCCCGGACCCTCGGGCGTCTGCCAGGCTGCTCGTGGCGCTTCGGGAAGCGGGAGGGGCGGTGTCCGACAAGGCGCAGGCAAGCGCGGTAGACCAGTTGATCCGTGCCGAGCTGTTCAACGAGGCCTGGAGCTATTACGCAACGGTCAATGTCGGCGCGGACCGCAGGCGGTCGCGGGATCCGCGGTTCGGTCGAGCCGCTCAGGCCGCGTCGCAGCTGGACTGGCAGCCGGTCGAAGACTCCGGCCTTAGCGCGGTTATTCAGAACGGCCTGTTCGAGTTCATCGCGCCGGCCAGCACTGGAGGTCCGGTGCTTCGCCAGCTGCAACTTCTGCCCGAAGACACCTATAGCCTGACCGGACATAGCAGTGGAATCGATCAAACAGCAACCACGCGGCCTTATTGGACTCTCACTTGCCGGAGCGGACGGGAGCTGGGCCGCATTCCGTTGCCGAACTCGGGGGAAGCCGGGGGGACGTTCTCGGGAACGTTCACCGTGGGGTCAGGGTGCCCGGTCCAGACGCTGACTCTAGTCGCGCAAGCGTCCGATGCGGTCGGCGGCTCGTCGGGGCAGATCGACAGGGTGCAATTGGCGCCGGTCCGGCAATAGGGATGAATTCGGTGGTCTGGTGGACAACTCTGACCTTTGCTCTTCTGCTCGCGGCTGCGCCGGCCGCGGGTCAGGACCGTGCGTCCCCTACGTCGGCTGAGCTCGATCAGGAAGCCGACGATCGATCCGCCGCGCTGCAGGAGGCACCGGTGAATCCGTCCGGGCTGGATCGTACCGGTCGAGTAGCGAAGGCGTCAGTTGGGGAAGTCGGCCAGCGGCAGATGCGTGGGCAAGCTTCCGCCGGGACAACGCCGACGGTCCGAATCGCCAACCGGCTTCAGAACCGCATCCAGAATCGTCTGCGCAATCGGATTGATCGCAACTACGACACCCGAACCAACGCCACCGATCCGTTCGCCGTTGCTGAGACCGAGACTCGATCGCCGAGCCGCCGCCGCTGAGGGTCTGCGGTTTCCTCGACCAAGGGGGCCGACAAATACCCATGGCTCCCCTTTCTTCCCTTGGCCAGCGATCACGGCGCGGTGGGATCGAATCTCGCTGAACGCACGGGAGTTGGTGGGATCGGGGGCTTGTTTCAGCCTTCGGCACGAGCGAATGGGTGCTATGCGTCCTCGGTGTAGCCGCTGTTTTTTCTGCGTTGTCCGGACCGTATCAAGTCGCGTGAGGAACGCTCGTGTTCAATCTTGTCAAGGCGACGCGCCGAACCTTGTTGACAGCCCTGCTGGGAGTGCCCGCGGTCAGAGGACAAGCCGAGGTCCGGGGCCCCGGGAATTCGGCGGGGCGACCGTTGCCATTGATGCGGGTGCAAGACCTCGGCGGCGTTTGCTACCCAGGGGCCCGTCTCTCCGGCTATGTGGCCGGCAGCCGAACACCCGCTCCGCTGTACCGGGGAGCCGACCTGACCCTTACGCACAGCGATACGGTGATCGCTGACGGTGCGGGGTTCCTGCCCGCGATCTTCCTTGATCCGGCGGTCCGCTACCGCATTGTGCTGGAGTCGGCCGGGGGCGAGGCGATCCAAAGGATGACGTACGATCCGGTCGTCGTCGATTCGGCCGGCGACGTCCGGTTGGAAGCCGCCGACCCGCTGGCGCCACTCTCCTTTGCGGGCGGCCAACGCGGCGACACGATGTCGGTGCTGGACTTCGGCGCAAAGGGGGATGGTGTCGCGGACGACACCGCCGCAATCCAGCGCGCTCTCGACGCGGCGGGGCGGCTGACCGTGCCGGATGAAAGGTTCGAAGGGTACGGTTACGTGCTGAAGGGCGGCGCCACGGTGCATCTGCCCGCGGGTCAGTACCGCACCGGCACTACCCTAACGATTCCACAGAATGTCTCGATCGTCGGGGACGGCAAGCATAGTTCGGTGCTTAGATCGAGCAGCCGGGAGCACGTCCTGCGCAACGCGGCGACGTCGACCCGGCAGGGATCGTACGACCGCACCGGCATGGCGCTGCGGGATTTCGGCATCATCGGCGACAGGGACGCAGAGCGGCAGGTCGGCATCGGCTTGCTTCGGATCGTAAGTGCCCGGTTAGAGAACATCCACGTGAGCAAGTGCGGATCGCACGGCTTCGAATTGATGCAGGTGGTCTGCAGCACCTTCACCGGGGTGGAGAGCGTGCGCAACGTCGGGCACGGTCTCGTCATTGGTCAGGGCAAGGACGATTGGGAGCGCCCGCTCAACGCCCTTCCCTCGAACGCAAACCTATTCAACAGCTACCGCGCCGTCCAGAATGACGGTGCCGGGCTGCACTTCAAGAGCGGTGCCAACGGCAACATCTTTATCAATCCGGTCTGCGAGCACAACGCACTCGCCAGCGGCGACAATGCCGGCTTCAACGTGGTGAGCGAGACCGACGGCTATGTTCCGAACACGCTCTATGGGCTGTGGACCGAGGGGCCGGTCAAGGCTCATGTTCATGTGAACAATAACGACATCAGCACCGCACTCGAGATCGTCAGTTGGCGGCACTTCGCTGACGGCGTGTCCGGCAACGTCGATCGGGCGCTGGTTGTGACCCGCGGCACCGTGCGGCTCAACAGTCCCACTGCACCGGCGACCTCTTATCGTCGGATCAACGGCAGCATCGCGCCGTTCCGACTGGACGATCTCGGCAGCGCGGTTCTGCACATCACCGATCCGTCCGGCGCGCAGGCTCAGGGGATCGCGCTGGTGGAGGGGCCCCGCGGCTTGATGACAGGGCTGGAGAACAACCTGCGGCAAAGAGGTCCGGACGTCATCTATGGCCCGATCCGCCATTTCACCGCGAACGGCGCAGTGGCGGCTGGCGAATGGTACACCGACACGGCGCAGATCCATCCTTATCTGCGGATCGAGCCATTTCACCGGGCGCTCGCGTTTGGGCAGGGGGATGCGGGGCCGGACGTCATGCTGAAACGTACAGCGGCACGGGTGCTTGGGCTCGACAGCCGCGGCGGCAGCCAGTTCTTCGATCATGGGTCCGCATGGAACGGAAATCACGTCTTGATGGGTTCTTATCATCTTTGGGTAGACGCATCGGGAACACTTCGCATCAAGAACGGGTCGCCCGACTCGGACACGGACGGTGCCGAGGTCGGCATCTAAGATAAACCGGGACGGGTGAGAGGCGGACCCTCGGGGGCGATTGCGGGCCCGCCTCAAACGAGTCTCGACCTCGGTGCTCAACCTCAAAGAATTTACCTCTGCCCGCACACTCTTGGTGCTTGATGTCCGGCGGGTCGGACCGGTATCGCTTGGTGCGCGGCGAAGGCGGCGATTCGTTCAGGCGATGTCACAACCTCCCAATCGAGAACCATGGCGATCGCTCAATCAATGAACGGCTGCGTCCGTCCATGCGGATACCGTCCGCCGGTACACGCTGCTGCGAGGATCAGCGCCTATCGGCTCAGAACGACGATGCCCAGCGCTCATCACTTTGAATGCATCATATCTCGACGCACGAGGTCTACGCGCTGGGCGGTGCTGGTTTGTTCGCCAGCGCGACGCGGCGCAAGCCTTACTCGGCGGTAACAGGGGGCAGCGGCCTCCTCGCAACCACAAGAGGACTGCCGATAAGCGCCCGCTGATCGCCTGACACCCCGATCCGCTCACCCGACACCACCTACAAGGGGCAGCCGTGAATCGACCGCGGAGTCGCTGGTCAACCATTGTTCACCAACCCTGGTGCGCCTGGGCGCGGTGCAGGCCAGGGCTCAGGCAGAGCCGTCTCCCTCGGGATTGCGCCCTGTGCGAAGAGGGAGAAGCTACAGCGAACGGGCACAGATGCCCGGAAAGCATATGAGATGGCCCCCTAAATGACCTGACGGGGTCTCGCTCTTGGATAAGAGTGAGACATATGACTGAGCATACGACCAGGCGTTACAACGACGGTGAGGTTCTCTCCGGGGTTCAGCGCCGGAGGCGCTGGACCCCGGAGGAG
>SXGU01071270.1_pt1 | contig 25550 bp, 33 predicted proteins | sample 3174531 | NCBI WGS metagenome assembly SXGU01 (sample SAMN11356863, study PRJNA531348) | freshwater metagenome | isolation source: freshwater sample F1-140 | place: China: Fuxian Lake, Yuxi | collected 2017-12-25
CAACTGATTGAAGCCAAGCTGCGCGCAGAAGCGGGTTTGGAGACCCTTGATGAAACTTCCGATGTTGAGGAGCAGGACTACACGGGAGAAACGAAGCGGCAATGGGTAGAGACTCGCATCAAGCAATCGTTTTTCAGAAAAGTCCCGGATCCAGCGTTTCTGACTTGGCACAACCAAAACGTTTTTTTGGGAGCTTAAGTGGAAGAAGTGTCGAGGCAAACCAAGTGGATTCCGTTTTGGCGATGGGTAGAACAGTTCAAGCCAATCGCAAATCCATTTGAGAAGAATGCCAGTTGCAATGGACTACTTTTTCTCGATGACGGATCGCCCGAGCGATTTGTGCGTGCTCAGAAGGACGAACACGTCTGGACGTTGACCATTGAGGACAGGCCGCGTTCAACGCTATGGAGCATTGGTAACGGCTATCGCCACATCAATCGCTTTGGATATTTCGTAACAGCCGTGCCATGGAAGCCGAATTGGGATTACTACATCAAGTACTAGCGCTATTCGCTTTGCACGCAGCGCCGGAAACCATTGGTGGGAGCGCCTCTCCGGCCTATTGCAACGCTCGCCCACCCTCGCCATCCCAATAACCCGCACTGCGCAACACCACGCGAATCGCGCCGATCATCGATTCCGGCGCGTGGTATTCGGGGTGGGCGCGCAACAGTGCTGCCGCATCGGAGAGGTGCAGCAGTTGGCCAAACTGGCGCTCGGCTTCGGCCAGTTCGGCGCGGTGGATGGCGATCACCGTGGCCGGTTTGGTGCCGGCGGATACCTGGGCGCGCAGGTGTTTGATGGCCGGCAATTGGCGTTCGCAGCGGCAGGCAGCTTCGCTGTTGGCGAGGCCGCAGGTGCGTTTGACAAACGGGTCGAGCACGGCCCGGGTGCGGGCGAGGCGCTGGCGATACGCGGCGGCGCTGATATCGAGCACTTCGGCCGCTTCCTGTGACGAGAGGTTGAATACGCTGTCGAGCAGGTAGACGAGGCGTTGCTCGCGGTCGAGCGCCATCAGAAAGCTTTGGGTGCAGCCGAGTGCGGTCTGGCGCGCGGCGAGTTTGTCTTCGGGGGTGAGGGCGCGTTCGGCGTCGGCGTGGCTGCTGCCTTGCCGGGCGGCGAAGTCGAGGCCGGTCTGCAGGCGTTCGGCAATCGCGTCGAGCGAGACTTCGGGCGATTCGCGGCTGCGCGTGCTGGCGGTGAGCAGGTGGTTGCGCGCAATCTGGAATACCCAGGTGGTGAAGGCGGCGTCGCCCCTGAAGCTGCCCAGATGCGTGACGACCTTCATCAGTATTTCCTGCGCGGCGTCGGCGGCGTCATCGCGGTTGCCGAGCATGCGCACCGCGAGATTGTAGACGCCGGGCTGGATCGAGAGCAGCACGGCGTCGATCGCGGCAAGGTCGCCATTGGCGGCCTTAGCTACAACGTCGTGGCCGGGGTTGGTGATCTTCATGCCGGCTGGCCGCCTGGCACGGCCGGGGCGGCGAGTTTGCGTTGCCAGCGGCGCAGGGCCAGTGCGGCCAGCACGAGAAACACGGCAATCGAGAGGTGGCGCGGCACGGTGGCGCCGGCCACGTTGCTGACCAGCCATGCGTCACCCAGCGCGACCACCGCGCCAAACAGCGCCAGCCAGCTCAAGGTGCCGGGGTCTTGCCGCACCAATAGATAGGTGACGATCAGCCCGATCAGCAGCGCACGCAGGCCGTAGACCCGCACCCACGACACATCCGCCCCGGCCTGCAGCACCAGGCCCATGGTGTTGGCAAAGCCGACCGGGTTGATCACCGTGCGCACGGCGTTGAGATACATGAGGGCGGCAATCAGCACCGCCATCCAGAAGCCGGCCTGGCGCCACGGGGCGGGTGGGCTGGAAAGGGAGGTGGTGGGGAGGGAAAGGGAAGAAGCGGTCATGTCGGGCTCCAGTGTAAGGGGTGTAACTCCTTAGACACGGGGGCGCAAGGTTTTGTGACATGGGCCCAAGAGCGTTGGTGGGAGCGGGTCTTGGCAGTATGCCGACGCGCGCCCCGTGGACTACTCGCGCTCATCTCCCGGCAGCGGCGGCACGCTTGGTACCTTGCGCAAAAACTTCTCGAAGTCCTTGCGTGAACCCTTCGCCGCTTCACGTTTGAGGTGCTCGACGGTCAAGAATGAAGCCATTTTCTCGGCTGCGGCGCTGGCGATGAACTGGTTGACGGAAATGCCATCGCGCTTGGCCAGCTCCTTGATGGTTTCATGTACCGAGTTGGGTAGACGTACGGTGAGTGCGGTCATGATTATTTTCCTTTCAGGTTCTTCAAAAACTGCCCAGGAGTCTTCGCTTGTACGCCGAGCGAACGAGCGCGCACAAAGTCTTTCAGGTTGTGCGTCACGATGGTGTTGGCTCCGGACGCGATGGCGCATTCGAGCACCATGTCGTCGTCCGGATCGCGCAGGAACGGCCGCCACAAAAAATGTACATCTTGCAAGTGCGCCATTGACGCCAGGTAACGCGTGAACCCCAATGCCATTTCCGCATCTGTGCCGGGAGGCAAGTGCTCGGGGCGCGTGAGGATAGATTGCCATTCGGTATAAAGTGCCACCGACAGGCAAATCCGGAAACGTGGATCGGGCAATGATGACACCAGTGAAAAGCTCGCGCCTTCGCGTGAACGCGCTGCCGAAACCAACACACAGGTGTCCAGAACGATGCGTTCAGTGGTTATGCCCATGTAACCATTCTACAATACTTGAGGGACGGGGTTTTGAATGCCTATTGCCCTTTTAGAAGCCCAAAATGACGATGCGCCTCTCCGAACTTCTGAAATTGAAACGCAACGAGATTCTGGCACTGGCCGCCAAGGCTGGGGCGCGGAATGTGCGCGTCTTCGGTTCGGCGGCACGCGGTAACGATAGCGAGGAATCTTACGTCGACCTGCTCGTCGATTGGAACCCGCAAACCAGTCTGTTCGATGTCGGCGGACTGATCACCGACTTGCAGGAATTGCTTGGCAAGCGTGTGGACGTGATTTCGCCGGAGCAGTTGCATGCGCGCTTTCGATCGCGTGTGCTGGCGCAAGCACGGCAGCTATAGTCGACAATTGTCTTGGAGCCGTTGGTGGGAGAGGCTCTTGGCCCGCCTAACGCATGCTCCATCCTGCAACTCGATGAGCTTCTTGGCGATGTCGCACGCCAATTCGATGGCTTCCTGAATCGTGCGGCCCTGAGCGACAAGGCTCTGCACTTCCTCGCTGGTCGCAAGGTATACGCCTTCGGGCAGTTTCTCGACGTGGAGTTGGATCTGGTGTTCCATGTTTGGCCTCTGGCGGGTGCAGCGATGATACCGACGTACCAGCCGCATGCAATCACACCGTTGCGATCACGCGACAACGCAAAACGATTCCCCTTTACGCTGAATCTCGCAGTCGCTATTCTCCGCGCCCTTGATCAACCGTCTCGCCATGCGAAGGAGGCAGCCGTGATGTAACTCTCAACTTTCGAGGAGAAACATCATGTCCCGTACCTTTCGTCGCCGCAACGAGCGGCACGAGTACGCCTGGGTACTGAGCGAGTACGACCCGGTCAATCGCATCGAGTACTGCATCGATCCGCGCTCGCGCGAAGGCCGCAAGGCCATTGCGCGCTTTCATTCCGATGTGACTGAAACGCTCCGAAGCAGCGCCCCGCGGTTTTACCGCAAGTGGTACGACCGGAGCATCAAGACTTTCAACAAGCGCATGCTGCGGCGCTGGCTCGCCGACCCAGGCTACGACCCGGTATTCACAGCATGGCACCGTCACAACGCCAACTGGAGTTGGTGGTGAGGCGTTCGGTCTCGCTGCTAACGGCACAGGGGCAATCAGCGCGGTTGTTGTGAGAAAGGTCGGAGCAGGCCTGAAACCGTTGGTGGGAGCGCCTCTCCGCGCAACCTCCCTGCAAGCCTTCAGATTGCCGCCAGCAGATGCGCCCGCAGGTGGGGGATCACCGATTCGGGGCAATCCCCGGTGAAGAAGAGTTTGCCCCTGGGCACTTCCACCACTTTGGTGGCGCCGGGGATCGTGGCTTTCAGCCAGTGCGCCCACTTGACGTCAAAGAAGATGTCTTCCAGCGCCCAGATGATGAGGGTGGGCACCTTAAGGGCGCGCAGCTTCGGTTCGATAGCCTCCGTTTGCGCCGCATCGAAGCTGGCCCAGTAGCGATTGAAGTTGGCCTTGCGCTCGGGTGTGGAAACAATCGGCGCAAAGTAGAGCTGCAGGATCTCGTCGGTGAGAATCTCCGGGCGCACATAGGAGCGCGCCAGGCGCTGGCGGCCGAGCGCGGGGTCGGTGCCAAAGCTGCCGTAGAGATCGGCCAGCCGCCCCGCGCGGGCGAGTTCCAGCGCCGGGCCGATTTGCACCGGCGGCCAGTTGTCGTGGGTGTCGCAGTTGGTGAGCGTAAGGCTCGCGAGGCGCTGCGGTTGCAGGCAGGCGAAGAGCTGACAGATGGCGCCGCCGCTGTCGTTGCCGATCAGGTCAATGCGGTCGATGCCGAGTGCGTCGAGAAACTCGCCGATCATGCGCGCCTGGACGGTGAACGAGACATCCTGATCCGGCGCGATGTCGGTGTAGCCCAGGCCCATCAGGTCGAGCGCGATGCAGCGGCGCACATCGCGCACACCGGCCATCACGTGGCGCCAGTGAAAGCCGTTGAGCGGCACGCCGTGAATGAACAGCGCGACCGGGCCCGTGCCCTGCTCGACATAGGCAATGCGGCCCGACGGGGTGGACACAAAGCGCCGCTGCGCGTGAAAACTGGCTACATCCATGGTACTGACTCCACATCAAACCTGGGAGCACCGATGGTAGGCAGCGAAGGCGGCGGCGCGCTATCAGGAACTTGCGCGGTTTATCAAAGGCGGCGCCAGGCGCGCAGACGCGAAGGCGCCATGCCGAACAGGCTGCGAAAGCTGCTGCTGAAGTGGCTGTGGCTGGAGAAGCCGTGTTCAAGCGCGATCGGTGTGAGGTCGGCGCCCGTTTGCAGCACGGCAGGCAACGAGGCGGCCAGGCGGCAACGCAGCAGGTACTGGTGAATCGGCACGCCCACCTCGGCACGGAACAGACGCGCCAGGTGAAAGCGCGAAGCATGCACCTGCCGAGCCAGATCGGTCAGGTTCCAGTCACGCCCCGGCTCCTGCGCCAGGGCCTGCTTGACCGCCTCCACCTGGCGCCCGTGGCGCTGGTGCGTGACGGCACGCCGGCGGTAGCGTTCACCGGCCTGGCTGGCGCATACGGCGGCATCGAGCAGGGCAATGCCGCCCTCCTCGATTTCCAGCGCCGACGGTGCCGGCTGGGAAGATGGCGCCGCGAGCAGGCGGTGCGCATACAGGCTGCGCGCCAGCATGGCACGAGGCGACAGCAGCGCCTGGGCGTCATGTCCGGCGGCGGCAAACGGGGCGACCTGATGAAACGTCATTGAGAGCGCGGTATCGCCCACTGCACCCGGAAAGCTCAGGCGATAAGGCCGCCCGCAGCGCATCAGCACGGCATGGTTGGCATTGGCAATGAAATGGCGGCGCGGGCCGTCATGCCGGGCGAACAGGCCTGTCAACGGCAGCACCAGCAAATCCTGCTCCGGCGCCTGCAGCGTGCCGCAGACATCATGCTGCGGCCGGCATTCGATGTGGCGAATCGTCAGCGTGGCACTTTCAAACACGGTGCGGCGCTGGATCGGGTCAGTTTCCCACATGGGCAATCTGGATTGTCGAGGGGCTGGTGAGGCAACGCGCAGCCGGGTTGCCATGTTAACGCCGGGGCCCGTATTCCACCGCGCCCGAACCATGCCGGTGGTAGGCTTCGGACTTGGCCAATCCGGCCCATTCAATCCGGTCACCCCACCCTTTTCATGACTTCCGTCGAATCCTTTCTCACCCTGCAGGAAATCGTTGTCGCCGCGCGCGCCAAACTCGCCCCCGGCCCCTGGGCCTACCTTGCCGGCGCCACCGAAACCGAAACCACGCTCAGGCGCAACCGCCACGCGCTCGATACCATCGCCTTTCGGCCGCGCGTGCTCAACGATGTGCGGCATGTCGATACTTCTTCCACCTTCCTTGGCCACAAGGTGCGCCTGCCGGTGATGCTGGCGCCGGTGGGCGGCATGGAATCGTTTGTCGAAGGCGGTGCCGCTTCGGCGGCCAAGGCCGCTGCCGAATTCGGCATTGCGCAAATGCTCTCTTCCGTGTGCATGCCGGGGCTGGAAGCCACTGCGGCCGCCGCCGACACCCTGCGCACCTTTCAGCTCTATGTGCGCGGCGACGATGCCTGGGTGGATGACTACGTGCACCGCGCCAAGGCACACGGCTACAAGGCGTTTTGCCTGACGGTGGACAGCGCCTATTACAGCCGGCGCGAACGCGACATCATCGGCCGCTTTGCCAAGCCCTGGCGCCCGGTGGACAACGAGGGCATGGGCTATCAGTCCGCACTCTCGTGGCGCGAAGTGGCACGCCTGCGCAAGGTGTGCGACCTGCCAATCATCCTCAAGGGTATTGCCACAGCGGAAGATGCGGAGATCGCCGTCGGCCACGGCGTCGATGTGGTGTACGTCTCAAACCACGGCGGGCGCCAGCTCGACCATGGCCTGGGCAGCGCAGCGGTGTTGCCGGAAGTGGTGGCCGCAGTGAAGGGCCGCGCCGAGGTGTGGGTTGATGGCGGCTTCCTGCGCGGCTCGGCCGTGGTGACGGCGATTGCGCTTGGCGCCACGACGGTAGGCCTGGGCCGCTTCATGTGCGTGGGCCTGGCGGCCGCCGGTGTGCCGGGGCTGGTGCGAGCGCTCACGCTGCTGGAAGAGGAAATCCGCCTGTGCCTGGGCATGCTGGGCGTCAACAACCTGGGCCAGCTCACGCCACGGCATGTGGCGAGCGGCCCGGCGGTACACAACCCGCATGTGCTGAGCGCGTTTCCTCTGCTCGATTCGTAAGGTTGCCGGCCAACAACGGCAACCCGTTTCATTTTAAAAACAGGAGACATCAGCATGACCAAAGCTTCATGGGTATTCAATTTGAAAGACGATCCGCGCGGGATTGCGCGCATCCTGGGACCGGGCCTGTCGACCAAGGTCTTCCCGGGTGAACAAGTGATGCTCTCGGTGGTGAGCATCGAAGCGAATGCGCAAGGCTCGATCCACAGCCACCCGGAAGAGCAGTGGGGCGTGCTGCTCGAAGGCACCTGCGTACGCATCCAGAACGGCGAGGAAATCGAATGCGAAGTGGGCGATTTCTGGTGCTCGCCCGGCGGCTCGGTGCACGGCATCTGCGCCGGCGCACAAGGCTGCAAGGTGCTGGACATCTTCAGCCCGCCGCGCGAGGAGTACAAGAAGGCCGGTTCAGGATTCGGCGCGGCCAAGGTCACAGCCTGATGGAAACGCTGCTGCCCGCTTTGGTCCCTGAGGCGGAGCGCGTGGCCGCGCTGTTGAAGCAGCGCAAGCAGACTATTGCGGTGGCCGAATCCTCCGCCGGCGGCCTGCTCTCAGCATCCCTGCTCGCCATCCCCGGTGCCTCGGCCTATTTTCTCGCCGGTGCGGTGGTCTACACCAAGCCGGCGCGCACGCTCCTGATGGGGATTAGCGATGATCAGATGCGCGGCATGCGCTCTTCTTCCGAGCCCTATGCACAGCTCTTGGCGCGCACTTCGCGCGAACGCTACGCCACCACCTGGGGTCTGGCTGAAACCGGCGCCAGCGGCCCCACCGGCAACAGCTATGGCGATGCGGCGGGTCACACTTGCATCGCCATCAGCGGGCCGTTCGAGAAGGTAACAACGCTCGAAACCGGCAGCAACGACCGCTTGGCGAACATGCGTGCCTTCACCGTCGCCGCCCTGCTGCTGCTCGAAGAGGCGTTGACAGCAAGTTGACAGTGGGTCGATAGCAGCGCCGGCCGCGTAAAGCAGTATCACCCTTGCACGGCACCGCCGTTGCACGCGGGTTCGCGGGGGCGATCTGCCCTCGCGCTCAGCCCTTGCCGTCCACCTTGCCGAGGAAGGCCTCGATCACGCCCGGCGGCGATTTGACGACATGCTGCGGCGTCGGGAAGGCGCCTGAGCGCACTTCCTCAACGAATTCCTTGAATCCGGCCACGCGCTCAGCCTGCATCTCCTGCTTCATCTTGTACAGGTTGCGGTATTGCTTGGAGTGGCGCGGATACGGCGGCGCAATGTTGCCGAGGATGTCGTCGGCAAACAGGAACTGGATGTCGCCGCCGCCGCCGGCGCCGATGGAAGAGGTCAGGAGCGTGGTGCGCTTGCTGATCTCGGCCAGCAACTCGGCGGGAATCACTTCGACCTCGACCGCCCACGCGCCGGCAGCTTCGAGCTTCTTGATTTCCTGGTAGATCCAGAGCGCTTCCTCCAGGGTCTTGCCGACGGCGCGCAGGCCACCGGTCCAGGTACTTCTTCGCGGCACCAGGCCGGCGTGGCCTTCAACCGGAATGCCAGCCTCGGTGGCAGCAGCCACTAGGCGTGGCGACCACTGGCACATGATGCCGTCCGCCCCCAGATCCATGGCCTGATAGCCGATGCGCACCGCCTCGGCTTCGGTTGCTGCTGCGGTCAGGGGCACCGAGAACGACATGAAGGTATGCGGCGCGGCCTTGCGAATTTCCGCCGCCAGCGCGGTGGGTTGCCGCGGATCGAAGCGCACCTTCATGGTGTCGATGCCGGCTTCCTCGGCCGCAGCGGCTTCCTCCGGCGAGAACGGCAGCGTTTCGGTCAGCACGCGCTTGCCCTTGACGTCGCGCAGGTCCTTGACGGTGTAGTTGCGCATGCCGTAATGGCCACCCCCCGTCATCACGCGTTTCAGGCCGCGCTGGGCAGCGTCGCGCGAGGGAATGCCGCCGTCACCGGTGGTGTGGGTTGCCATTGTGTGATTCCTCCGTTGAACTTTGGGCGGCCACAGTGGGGCCGCCGGAAACAAATTTAATCGAGCTTGATGCCCAGATCCACCGCCAGCTTGATCCAGATCGGCACGTCGCGCGCCCAGTCACGCCGGGTCTCGGCGAGATTCTTGGGCTTGTTGGGAATCGCGAAAGATTCGCGCAACTTGGCCGCACGTTCGGTCTGCGCGCCTTCCACCGCCACGCGCGAGAGCGCTTGCAACACGGCTTCGGGGGTACCGGCCGGCGCCATCAAGGGCAGGCCGCCTTCGAGGCTCACCAGCGGACCGGGGATGCCCTGCTCGACCAGCGTCGGCACATCCGGCAGTTTGGGCGAACGATACGAGCCGGTCACACCGATCGGGCGCACTCCGCGGCCCTGTACCGTGTTGAAGGCCTGGTAACTGCCGATGGCGATCTGCAGCTGGCCCGAGGCCAAGTCCACCCACATCGGCGCCTCGCCGCGGTAGTGCACCGAGACCATCTTGGTGCCTTCGCTGCGGTTGGTCTGGTCAGCCACCATGTGCGGGTACGAGCCCGGCGCATAAGTGCCCATTGATGTCGTATTGTTCCTGGCGAACTCGATGAACTCGCGCATGTTGCGCGCCGGCACCTTTTCCGGGACTGCCACCACCAGCGGGCCGGAGGGAAACAAGGCAATCGGGGTGAGGTCCTTGTCGAGGTTGTAAGGCAGCTTGTTATAGAGCACACGGTTTTGCCAGACCGTGCCGGAGGTGGTCATCAGCAGGGTGTAGCCATCTGCGGGCGCTTTGGCCACGGCCTCAATGCCGATGATGGCACCGGCCCCGGGTTTGTTTTCCACCACAACGGTCTGGCCGAATTTGGCCGTCAGTTGTTCCGCATACATGCGTGCATAGGCGTCCGTCAGGCCGCCGGGCGGAAACGCCACCACGATGCGAATCGGCTTGGTCGGCCAGGGCGCGGGCGCAGCCGTGCCCTGCCCAAATGCAGTGCCTGCAGCGAATATCGCAACGAAGGCCAGCAGGTGGCGGATACTGTTTCTCATATTGACTCTCCCTTGGTGAGGGCGCGCCTGGCGCCATGCCTGATGTTACACATTCTCGCGATGTGGGTCGGATTCCGTTCGATGGCGAATCCGCAAACTCCTGCCGCAGCACTAGTCGGGCGAGTATGATGCCCCCACACCAACATCGACCGTGACCAGCGGCTTCCTTTTTGAGGAGACAAACATGAACTGTGCATCATCGAAGGGTATTGGCATATTGCGTGCGGTAGGCACTACCGCTTTGGCTGCACTGGCCACACTCGCCTGGTTGGTTGCCTCACCTGCAGCCTTCGCGCAGGCCTATCCGAACAAGCCGATCAAGATCATCGTTCCCTTCCCGGCAGGTGGCACCACCGACATTGCCGCACGGCTGGTGGCACAGAAGATGAGTGAATCGATGGGCCAGCCGGTCACGGTCGAAAACCGCGGTGGCGCCGGCGGCTCGCTCGGCGCCGATGCGGTGGCCAAATCGCCGCCGGATGGTTACACCATCCTGATGCACAACATTACCTTCCCGCTGGCCTCGATCTCGCTCGGGCTGGCCGGCCGCGCACCGTACAACATCGATACCGATTTCGCGGCAATTTCCAATGTGGTCAATGTGCCGCTGGTGATCACCGCGCATCCTTCGGCGCCGGTGAAGGACGTGAAGGAACTGGTGGCCCTCCTGGCGCGCGACAAGAGCCTGCAGTACAACTACGGCTCCACCGGGCCGGGCTCGTTCATGCATGTGGTGGGTGAAGCGCTCAAGCGCGCAGGCAAGTTCGAGATGACCCACATCCCCTTCAAGGGCGCCGCGCCGCTGAAGCTCGAATTGCTGGCCGGTCGGGTACAGGTCGGCGGCGACCAGATTTCCTCCTCGCTGGCGGAGATTCGCTCCGGCAAGTTGAAAGCCCTGGCCACCAATTCGACCACGCGGGTGCCGGCCCTGCCGGATGTGCCGACGGTACGCGAGCTGGGCTTTCCGATGATCGAGGCCAACGGCTGGAACGGCCTGTTTGCCCCGGCAAAGACACCGCGCGAGATCATCGAGCGCCTGCAACGGGAGGTGGCTGCGGCAGTGCGCCAGCCGGATCTGGTCAAGCGCTTTACCGACATTGCCGCCGAACCTTCGGGCTCGACCTCGGCCGAACTGGAAGCCACGCTGAAAGGCCAACTGGCGCAGTTCCGGCCGATCCTTACCGAGATCAAGCCGAGCATGGATTGAGGTTTGGGGAGCTTGCGCCCGACGGGATAGTTTCCCGTCAGGTGAGCTGCTGCACCGCCATTACCCTCTGCACCGCCGGGCGCTCGGCCATACGCTGCATCAGCGCGTGCAGCTTGGGAAATTGCGCGTTGGAAATGTCGTAACCCTTGAGCCAGCGCGCCAGGGTGAACAGGTAGGGGTCTGCCACCGAGTACGCCTCGCCCATCACCCATGGGCCCTTGAGCATTTCGCGCTCGATCATGGCGAAACACTCGGTCATGTTCTGCGGTGCCTTCCTGATCATCGATTCGATGCCGGCCGCATCATCACTCCAGCGGTAGGCACGGCGCAGGTGGGCATGGGCCACGTGCACGGTGGCACACAGGTAACTGTTGGTGGCCTGCATCTGGGCCAATGCAAACAGGTCGGCCAGCGGTGCCAGCTGCATTGCCGGAAAGGTTTGCGCGACATACAGCAGGATGGCGGGGGTTTCGGTCAGGATGCCGCGCTCGGTCACCAGCGCCGGTACGCGCCCCTTGGGGTTGATCGCCAGAAACGCCGGCTTCAATTGTTCCTCGGCGGCAAAGTCGATACGTACCGCTTCATACGATGCGCCGGCTTCTTCCAGCGCAATGTGGGAGGCCAGCGCGCAGGAGCCGGGGGAATAGAACAGTTTGATCATGGGTTCTCCTTGGAATGTTGATCGAACCAGCCATCGGGCTGAAAGCGTTGGTGGGAGCGACTCCTAGCGATTCTTCTGATTGCACAGAAGCTGCGGGCGGGGACGAGGGCGAGTCGGTAAAGGGGTGGCGAGGTGAACGTGGCCTGCTACGTTCAGTGCGGCTTCTTGGCGAAGAAGAAAAACAGCGAGCCAATGCCCACCAGCCCGGCCAGCAGGGTAAAGCCGGCGCGGTAGTCGCCGGTCAGATCCGCCATCACGGCGGCCAGAATCGGGCCGCCGACCTGGCCGATCACGATCACCATCGACGAAATGCCCATGATCATGCCAATCGAGCGGCTGCCGAAATAATCGGCGCGAATCGCCTGCATCATCGGCCCGCGCAGGCCCCACACAGTGCCGTGGATCACTGCAAAGGCGGTGAGCATCACGGCGCCGGTGGCATAGGTGAGCAGCAGCAGGCCGACCATGTGGCCGATCATGCAAAGGGCGGCGATACGGCGCTTCTCGAAACGATCGCCGATCACGCTGCCCAGCAGTACACCGACCACCTGCGAGACAGTGGTGATGGTGATGAAGATCGAGGCCTGTGCCACGCTGTAGCCGAGCGATTCCTTCATGTGGGTGATGGCATGCACGTTGACGGCATACACAATCAGGAGCGCAAACGCATGCCCCAAGGAAATGAGCCAGAAGGCCCAGGTGCGCAACGCTTCGCCGGTAGAAAATTCGCGCGCCGGCACGACCACCGTGCCTTCAGCAGCCCCGGCGGGTGGCAGGCCATCGACCAATTCGCCATGCTCTTCCGGGCGGCTGCGAAACACCGACGAGAGCGGCCAGCCAGTCGCCAGAATCAGGATGCCTGACCCCAAGGCGGTGGCGCGCCAGCCGAAGGTTTGCATCGACCATGCCACCACCGGCACGAATACACCGCCCAGGGCCAGCCCCAGGGTGATATAGGAAAGTGCGCGGGCGCGGTAGCGGTCAAACCAGCGGATCACCGACACGTTGAGCGGAAAGTAGCCACACAGGCTGGCGCCGAAGGCGATGACGATGATCGCCGCGTAAAACCCGGTGAGCGTGTTGATCGTACTGAGCAGGCAAAAGCCGAGACCGAAAATCACCACGCCAATGCGAATCATGCCGCGCGGGCCGAAGCGATCGATGATCCAGCCCAGCAGGGGCCCGAGGATCGCCGCTTCCATCGGCTGCAGCGCGGCGGCGCCGGAAAGCGCCGTCTTGCTCCAGCCGAATTCGTCCGTGAGCACCGCGAAGTAGGCGCCAAAGGCATGGTGCAGCAGGCCCGCCTGCAGAAACTGGATCAGGCAGGCGGCGGTGACCATGCGCCAGCCGTAGAACGGCTTTTGCCCGGATGAAGGAAACCAGCGTGGAAACATGCAAGCTCCATTATAGGGGGGGCGGTAGGCAGGCAGGGTGAGGAGGCAGAGTTGGTAGGAAGAAGCGGCGGGCAAATCGCGTAAGCTAGCCGCATCGAGGCCAAGCCTCCCTGTATCGCTTGTTCCACCGCTTGTGCCACCGCTTGTTCCATCGCTTGTGCCACCGCTTGTTCCACCGCTTGTTCCATCGCTTGCTCCATCGCTTGTTCCATCGCTTGTTCCATCGCTTGCTCCATCGCTTGCTCCTTCCCGCCCTTGCCATCATGACGCTTCCACTCGACCCCGCCCACCTGATCACCTCCGCTGCCGCACTCGAAGCACTCTACGGTGCGCCCAACCCCAACTCGCTGGCCAAAGAGGTGCCGTTCCTGCACCCGCATTACCGGACGTTTCTGGAAGCGGCGCCGTTTGTCTCGATCGCCACGGTAGGCCCGGGTGGCATGGATTGCTCGCCGCGTGGCGATGCGCCCGGCTTTGTGCGCGCCCATGACGAGAAGACCGTGATGATCCCGGATCGGCGCGGCAACAACCGCATCGATACCCTGAAGAATCTGGTCGCCGACCCACGTATCGGCCTGTTGTTCCTGATTCCCGGCGTCGGTGAAACGCTGCGCATCAACGGCCGCGCCCGCATCAGCATCGACCCGGCGCTGCTGGCCACCTTTGCGGTGGACGGCAAGCCGCCGCGCAGCGTGATCGTGGTCGACATAGAGACGGTGTACTTCCAGTGTTCGCGCGCGCTGGTGCGCTCAAGACTGTGGGATGCCGCCGCGCAGGTTGCGCGCGGCGCGCTGCCCAGCACCGGCACCCTGATTGCCGATATTGGCCAGGGCGGTTTCGATGGGGCGCAGTACGACCGCGAGCTCGACCAGCGCGTGGCCGAAACGCTCTACTGACCCGGCAATTCGGTCCGCCCGGAACTGATTCTTGACGAACACGGTTGCGCCCAAATCGCTCGGCGTGGTGCTCGCATTGGGCACCACGCAAACGCTGGCCTGGGCGTCGTCCACCTACCTGCCGGCGATCCTCGCTACGCCGATTGCGCGCGACCTCGACACTTCGCGCGCCACCGTGTTTGCAGCAGTCTCGGTTTCGCTGCTGGTGATGGCCGCCGCCGGGCCGACGGTGGGCCGCGCCATCGACAAGGCCGGCGGGCGCCAGATGCTGATGGTGTCAAACGTGGTGCTGGCGATCGGCCTGGCCCTCCTGGGCAGCACGCAGAACCTCGGCATGCTGTTTGCCGCCTGGTGCATTCTCGGTGCCGGCATGGCGATGGGCCTCTACGATGCCGCCTTTGCCGCTCTGGTGCGGCTGTACGGGCAGGACGCGCGCAAGCCGATTACCGGCATCACCCTGATTGCCGGCTTTGCCAGCACGGTGGGCTGGCCGCTCTCGGCTTTCCTGGATGCACAAATCGGCTGGCGCGGTGCCTGCTATGTGTGGGCGGCGCTGCACCTCTTGCTGGCCTTGCCGATGAACTGGCGCCTGATTCCCGCCGTCTCCGCCACGCCCCCTCCTTCAGGCAGCAAGCCGGCCGCAGCGCCCGCAACTCCCACCCTGCCCGACAAGGTGGCCGCTGCCGAAACCTATGCCCGGCGCAGTGCGCAGCGGCGTACCCAGTTTTTCTGGCTCAGCGTGTACTTCGCCACCACCGCGTTTGTCACCTCGGCCTACGCCGCCCACTTGCCCGGTTTGCTCACGGTGATGGGCGCGGGCACTGCCGGTGCCGTGCTGGCGGCGGCCTTGCTGGGGCCAGCCCAGGTGGCCGCACGGCTGGCCGAATTTGGTGTCATCAGCCGCTTTCGCGTGCATGCCCTCACCACGGCACGCGTGGCCACGGCACTTCACCCGCTGGCAGTGGTCTTGCTGCTGCTGGGTGCCAGTGTCACTGCCGGTGTGCCAGGCTGGGCCGTGGCGATGGCAGCGGTGTTTGCGTTCGTACACGGCGCCGGCAACGGCATGATCACGATTGCCAAGGGCACGCTGCCGCTGGCGCTGTTTGGTTCGGCCGGCTATGGGCTGACGCAGGGCTGGCTCGGCGTCGGTGCGCGCATCACCCAGGCCGGCGCCCCCTATGCCTCGGGGGTGGTGCTGGAACTGCTCGGCGGCCGGGCCTTTCTCTGGCTGTCCGGGGTGATTGCCGCCATTTCGCTGGTATCGCTGTACATGCTGCATCCGCAGGCGGACGATTAGGCCAGAGCGCGCGGGCGGGCATTCTCACCATTGACCCACGTCAACCGGCCTGTGGGCAGGCGCCCATAATCGGCCATCAGCCAACATGAATGGAGCCGCCATGAATACGCCCCCAAGGCATCTCGATCTGGATCGTGTGCAGCGCCTGATTGGTGAACTCGAAGCCGAGGTGGCGAAAGCCCCGGCCGATGAAGCCGGGGTACAGGATTTGCGCGAAGAGCTCATCACCCTCAAGAACGTGCTGGCCTCGCCGCGCCCACGCCACCATTGGGTGGAGGACAGCCTGCACGCGGTACGCGAAACCGCCCAGGCCGTGCGCGGCGAAGTCGTACGCGAAAGCGTGTATCTGGCCGAAATCGGCCGCATCCTCGGGCTCTAGCAGGAAGGCTGGGGCGCGAAGCCTGTGCCGCCGAAAACCTGCGGCGCGCCGGCTGCAGCAACCGGAGTAACATGCGGGCACCTCCCGTTTTGCCCTGACTTCCCCTGACTTTGCTCCGGAGTGTGGTTTTGCGGCGCCTGACCCTTTGCGTAGCAGCGTGTCTGCTGTGGTTGCTGGCCTTGCCTGTACAAGCGGCCAAGGATCCTTATCCCGAAGGCCTGAAGGCCTACCGCGCCGGGCAATACACCAAAGCCTACAAGACCCTCTTGCCGCTGGCACGCAAGAAGGATGCGCGCGCGATGTATCTGGTGGGCGTGATGTACGAAACCGGACGCGGCGTACCGCAGGACGACCCTACCGCAGCCGGCTGGCTTGAGGCTGCGGCCAAGGCCGGCAATGCCTCGGCCCAGTACGCTCTGGCGCGCATGACCATCGAAGGGCGCGGCGTCGAGAAGAGCCGCGACAAGGGCGTGGCGCTGCTGCGCTCTGCTGCCGAGCAAGGGCACAAGGAGTCGGTGGCGCTGCTGGCCAGACTTGGAGCAGGCCCGGCACCGGACGCAGCTTCAGGCACGACCGCTGCAACGGGAACGAAAGCGGCCACCACGACAACCGCAGCGGCATCAGCAGCGGCATCAGCAGCGGCATCAGCAGCGGGATCAGCCGCGACAACAACTGCGGCCACACCGGCAACGCCCGCCGCCTCCGCATCTCCTTTGGAGAAACCGATTGCGGTGATCTTCACCCGCTACGAGCGCAAGACGGCACAGGCCGCGCTCACGGCTTTCGGCGCCCTTCTGCAGCGCACGGCGCAGCCGGACAGTGCCGAAGCCCGCCGGACCCTGATGCAGATGGCGCCGGACGTGGCACGCCAGCTCTGGCATGCAGAATCCGTGGGCGATGTGGAAACTGTGCGCCTGGCGACGCAAACCGCGCGCGAGCAGCGCACCCCAATGGCGGTGCTGGTGAAGGAGCTGGCACAGTCCGGCACGCCGGAAGCGCTGGGCGTGGCCGGTCTCCTCGAAGGCCTGCCGGCACCTGACCTTGCCGTACGCCCCGGTTGCGCCACGACGATCCGCGCCGCACGCGCCGATTTTGCCTTCGCCTGGTTTCAGGGCGCGCGCTGCATTGCCAACGAGAATCCGCGCCAGGCCAGCGACTGGATACGCGCAGCGGCCGCCGCCGGCCATGCGGGTGCGCAGGAATCGGTGGGCCGTGCCTGTGTCGAAGCGGACCCGCCGCGCTGGGCCTGTGCCAAGGAATGGCTGGGGCGCGCCGCCGAGGCCGGCCGCCCCTCGGCCATGCCGGTGCTGGGGTGGGCGCTGACCAGCCAGCCCAACCCGGCAGAGAGCGATCTGCGCGCTGCACTCAAATGGTATGAGCAGGCTGCCGGCAGCGGCGATACGTTTGCGATGAATAACCTGGCCGCCCTGTTCGAACGCGGCCCCGCCGATGTGCGCGATCTCGCCCGCGCGCGCCAGTGGTATGCCAGGGGCGCGCAGGCCGGCTTTGCGCCGTCCCAGTTCAACCTGGGGCGCATGCTGGCCGCGGGCCTGGGCGGTGCGGCGGATCGACCCGCAGCGACCGAATGGCTGCGCAAGGCCGATGCGGCCGGTGTCACCGAAGCGCGCGCCGCGCTGGAGCAGCTGACGCGCTGAATTGTGGGCGGTGAAAAGCTGCGGCCTCAGGTCAGCGTCACCACCGCGGCCTTGATCGGCCCCTGGTCGCCCTCAGCGACCCTCAGCTGCGCTCAGCGCCATGCGGCCTGGGCGCAATAGCTGCGAATGCGCGCCGCATCCACCCGATGGGCGCGCAGATACTTGCTGTGGCGAAACGAGGATTGCACGCCGACGATCATCAGCGCCCGCATGCCGTGCTGGCGGCACACCGTCCACACCGCCGCGCCGCTCACGCCTTCCAGTGCCGGCGTATGGATTTCGGTGCCATCGGTGCGCGGGGCGACGCGGCTGTAGGTGAGCAGCAGGTCCCGCCGGGTTGCCGGCGCCGGTGGCGCGAGCAACAGACCGGTGATCAGCAGGAGTCGCTTGGCTACCAGCCACTCCCGGTGCTGGCGCGACAGCGCCGCCGGATAGCCGGCGACATAGTGTTGCGGATGTTCTTTATCCTGCGGCGCATCTGCGCCGTCACGCGCCGCAGCGATGGCCGAGAGCGAGACCGCACACCACTCGCGTGCCAGAGCGGCCTGCGTGGCGCGCGGCAAGGCCACCACCGCGATGTCGCTGCCTTCCCCTGCACCCGCTTCCCGCTGGTGACCGGTGTCCGCACGTCGCACGGCGGCACCCGCCAGCGTCACCCAGCCCTGCGCGCGTGGCAGCGGCAGGGCAAGATCACCCAGGCGCACGTCGTCATCGAACAAGTGGGCTGCCGTCAGCAGGAACAGGTGTTGTCCAGCGCGAATCAGCGTGGCAGTGCCGCGCACGGCGGCGCGCTGGCCGGCGAAGAGCACGATCGGCACGGCAGCATCGCGCACAAAGCCGGGCACCGGGTTGGAAAATGCGTTGGAGAATGCGTTGGACGATGAATCAGGCAATGCGTCGGACATTGAGTCAGACAGCGAGTCGGAAAATGCGTCGGGCAACGCCTGTGGCAAGCCCTGCAAGGCAATCCCGGTGTGCCCGGCGTCTTCCCAATGCAACACGGTGCCCTCGCTTCGCCTGAACTGATTCAGAAACCGATGCGCTGGCGCCGCCCTTCGCGCGCCCGAATGTCATCGGCCGTCAACTCATGCCGGCCTTCGAGTTTGGCGTTGCCGAAGGCCTGATTCAGCAGGCGCCGCATCTCGCGCGGCGCCACCGCGGCCAGCCTGTCCTGCACATCGGCGGCCATGTCCGGCGGGAACTGCGCGCCCCACTCATGGCCATCACGCAGTTCCTTGTAGATCGAGCGGGCGATGCGGCAGGCGGCATCGTGGTCCGGCGCTTCGATGTAATAGACGTTCATGCGGTTGAGGATCGGCTCCGGAATGCGGATCTCCTGGTTGGCGGTGGCCATCCACACCACGTCCGACGCATCGATCGGCAACTCGATGAATTCATCGATGAATTCGGCGGCGGTGTCGTGCTCCAGCAGGCTGTAGAGCGCACCGAGCGGATCGTAGGCGCCATCGCCGGAAGCCTTGTCGATCTCGTCGACCACCATCACCGGGTTGGCATATTCGCCGTGCAGGAACTGCTCGAACACCTTGCCCGGCTTGGCGTTCTTCCATTGCGACGAGGCGCCGCCGATGATCCAGCCTGCCGTCAGCGAACTCATCGAGATGAAGCCGAAGCCGGTGCCCAGCAGCCTGGAGATGCGCTTGGCGAAATGCGTCTTGCCGATGCCCGGGTCGCCCAGCAGCAGCATTGGCGTCAATTCCAGGCGATCCTTGCTGTCAACACACAGCGCCAGCTGGCGCTTGATGTCATCGAGCACCTCGCTGAAGTTGGGCAGATCCTCGTACAGCTCGTCCATCTCGGGCAGGCCGGAAGGCTTGACGGTAAAACGCTCGCCGCCGGCGCGCAGCATCTTCTGGTAGGTGTCGCGCAGGGCGTCGTTCTGGCTCGACACTTCCTGCAGGGCCTTGTCGACCTTGCGCACGTCGTACACCTGCTTTATGCCCGCAATCGGGATGTTGAGCGGCTTGCAGGGAACCGGGAGGGTTCCTTCCTGTGGCCCATTGTGTTGCCCATGGTTGGCAGTTTCGTGCATGGCGGAATCACCTCTGAGGATCATCGACAATTCATTTAACTCCCATGATCAAAGTGCGTTGACGGGAAAAGAGTGACAAAACCAGCTCAATTAAGCAAACCAGCACTCTCGCGTGTTGGCTGCCAACAATATCGCTCGCAAACATTGATGTGACGTGTATGCAATCAGCATGCCGGTTGCCGTATGGGATAATTTGCTGATGCAAGGCAAGCCCGTTCATCGAATCAACTCATCGGCCGCAAACCGTTGGGGGACAAGGGTTTCCGCGCTTTTACCCACCGATGAAGCTTCGATCTCTGTGGCCGACGCATGATGTTCCCCTGCGCTGTTGCCTTCGTCGCCACTGCGCTCGCGTTGCTGATACTGCACGGTTGGGCACCACGCTTTGATCTGATTGACCACCCCGGCGGGCGCCGCCTGCATGCGGCGCCGGTGCCTCTGGTGGGTGGGATCGGCATCTTCACCGGCCTTGGCATCGCGCTGGTGTGGCTGGGGGCGCTGGCGCCGGCGCCGGTTGCGCTGGCCTGGGCGGCAGGCCTCACGGTACTGGGCGGCATTGCCGACGACCGGCACGAAATTTCTGCGTGCGCCAAACTGCTGGTGCAGGTGCTTGCGGCAGCCATCGTGGTCGAATTCGGTGGCGTGGTGCTGACCCATCTCGGTGCGCTCTTCACCGCCGAGGTGCAAGGCCTTGGTACAACGCTGGCCGTGCCCTTCACCGTGCTTGGCATTGTTGGCGTGATGAACGCGATGAACATGATCGACGGCGCCGATGGCCTGGCCGGCGGCATCACGCTCAGCGCGCTGTTCTGGTTCGGCCTGGCCACCGCACTCGCCGGGCAGTTGGCCCCGGTGGGGTTGATCGCCATTGCCGCGTGCGCCGTGGCCGCCTACCTCGCCTTCAATGCCTGGCCGCCGCTGGCGCGCCGCTACAAGGTGTTCCTGGGCGATGCCGGCAGCCTGCTGCTGGGCCTCATCCTCGCGTGGCTGGCGATCGCGCTGTCGATGGGCCCTTTCCCCGCCTTGAAGCCGGTGACGGCGGTGTGGATCCTGGCAGTGCCGATCTGCGATTCAGTATCCTTGATGCTGCGGCGGGTCCTGCGCCGGCGCAGCCCCTTCACGCCGGACCGCGAACACTTTCACCACCTGCTGCAGGATCTGGGCTTCACCACCGGGCAGGCGGTGGTGCTGATGCTGGCGATCAGCGCCGCCTTTGGCGGCATCGCCCTGTTGGCCGAGCGCACGCGCGTGCCGGAGCACTGGATGTTCTGGCTTAGCATGGTGATCTTTGTGGCGTATACGTGGGGTAGTGCGAGATTCTTTAGTCGGCGGCGCGGAGTAACACATGAAGTTTGAATCGGATACCGCCAAGGCGGCACTCCGTATCATCAGCGCACGTGTGGCGACCAAAAGAGAACGAAACCGTTATGAAGCCTAAGTCAAGGAACATTCCGGAAGACGATTTGCGGCCCGAGTACGATTTCGATTTTGCCAAAGCCCGGAGCGTGCTCGTCCGGCGAAGCGCCGCGCCGCCGATTGGCTACGCGGGGAATATGCGGGCCGTGTGGACCACATTCAGGACCACGATCGCGTCCGGAAGCAGCTTTACGAAAACGACGTAAGGCAACTTTTTGACGACAAGCTCGCGGGCGTCAAGTACGCGATCGCTTTTCCGGATGCGGTCCGGGAAGGGTGGCAGTCCTTCGATTTGCTCGACTATCCGCCTTTCTATCAATGCGGCAACGCGCGGCCCGGCCTGGACATAGTAGTAGGCGAGTATTTCTTCAAGGTCGCCGAGCGCCACATCGGTCCAGACGATCCTCATCTCTATGAAGGCTTGCGGGCGAGCCTCACATCCAGACGCGCCTTCAGCTTTGCCATCGCGTCCGCATGTTCGCGCAGGCCGGTCTCGCCGGCATCCACCCTTCGCATGGTCTCGCTAACTTTTCCGAACAGCCATTCATCGTACCCGGGCTCCTTTTCCATGATGAGCTCCTGAATCAGCGTGCCGGCAGCATCCTCGATCGAGATCATGATCCCCACCGGGCGGTCGTTTTTGGTTACGACCACGGGCTCGCGCCTGGCGGCGTCGAGGAATTCACCGAAGTGGTTCTTGGCCTCGCGGGCCGACATGACTTTCATGGATGTACCCTTTTTTGGCAATGCGAATATATGTCCATTGTAGCTATTGTGGACATGATTTCAAGCCGTTTATCACCACCCCCACCCCACAAGAAACTAGCTTACGCCCGGCGACTTGACGCAGCCCGCTCCAGCGTGCGTGCAAGCAGGCTGCGCCCGTTGATCAAGGGCACGAACTGCTTGGGATAGGCCTCGCGGCTCATCGGCCACAGGCGGGTGCCGAAGCCGCCACACAGCACGTGAGGCACAATTGAGGGATGGTGGCTTCCGGGTGTTGAACTGGAGTGCATATCAGGCCTTTTAGTCTGCCCTCGGCGCTGTCTTCGACGTGATAGCGGCACCTCCACTTTCGCCAGCCAATACTCCCTCACCCAAATCGAGCTCTTTGACCCATGTGCGGCCTTGCCGGATACTTCACCGCTGACGCAGGCGTGAGCGCCCAGGTGCTCACCGCCATGGCGGACAGCATTCGCCACCGCGGCCCGGACAATGAAGGCATCTGGCTCGACGAAGCCGCTGGCATCGGCTTTGCGTTTCGCCGCCTTTCGATCCAGGATCTTTCGCCCGCCGGCCACCAACCGATGGCTTCGGCCAGCGGCCGCTTCGTCATCATGTTCAACGGCGAGATCTACAACCACCTGGAGCTGCGGCGCGAACTGGGTGACCAGGCCTGGCGCGGCCACTCGGATACCGAGACGCTGCTCGCCGCCTGCGAGGCCTGGGGCTTTGAAGCCACGCTGAAGAAAGCGACCGGCATGTTCGCTATCGCCCTGTGGGACCGGCGCGAACGCACCCTCACCCTGGCGCGCGACCGTTTTGGCGAGAAGCCCCTGTACTACGGGTGGCAGGGCAAGACCTTCCTGTTTGGCTCAGAACTGAAGGCACTGCGCGCGCACCCGGCGTTTTGCAATGAGATCGACCGCAACGCCATCGCCCTGCAAATGCGCTATTGCTACGTGCCGGCACCCTACTCGATCTACCAGGGCATTGGCAAGCTTTTGCCCGGCACTTTCTTTACCCTCGATTTGTGTGAACCTGGCACCGCGCCGCAGCAGCAGGCAACACCCAAACCTTACTGGCAGCTTGCCGATGCCGTGCGCGCCGGACAGACCGACCCCTTTCGCGGCACGGATGCAGAAGCGGTAGACGAACTCGAGCGCGTTCTCAGCAAAGCCGTCAGGGGGCAGATGATCTCCGATGTACCGCTCGGCGCATTTCTTTCCGGCGGCGTCGATTCATCGCTCATTGTGGCGCTGATGCAGGTGCAGTCGAGCCGGCCGGTGCGCACTTTCACCATCGGCTTTGACGCGGCGGATTACAACGAAGCCGAACACGCCAAGGCAGTTGCCCGCCACCTGGGCACTGACCATACGGAACTGTATGTCACACCGGAGCAGGCGCAGGCGGTGATTCCGCAGCTGCCCACCCTCTACGACGAACCGTTTGGCGATTCCTCCCAGATTCCCACGTTCCTTATCGCGCAGATGGCGCGCCAGCACGTTACCGTGGCCTTGTCTGGCGACGGTGGTGACGAACTGTTCGGCGGCTACAACCGCCACTTCACCGCCACCGCCATCTGGCGCCGCCTGGGCTGGGTGCCTGCGGGCCTGCGTGCCGCTCTGGGAGCCGGTATCAGCGGCGTGGCCCCACCCACCTGGGATCGCCTTTACCAGGCCTTGCACTCGCTGCTGCCGAAACGGTTTCATACCCAGCGCGTGGGAGACAAAGCCCACAAGCTGGCCCGCATGCTCGCTTCGCCAGATGCCCAGGCCGTGTATGGCCACCTGATTGCCCAATGGGCCAACACTCAGACGTTGGTGCCCGACGCGGCCGAGCCGCTGACCCTGGCGCGTGATCCGGCACAGTGGAGAGTAGCGTCCACCCTGGAAGAACGCATGATGTACCTCGATGGCATCACCTACCTTCCGGACGACATCCTCACCAAGGTGGACCGCGCCACCATGGGTGTCAGCCTGGAAGGCCGCATGCCCTTCCTTGACCATCGGGTGGCAGAACTGGCCTGGCGGCTGCCGCTTGCGATGAAGATTCGCGGCAATCAGGGCAAGTGGGCCTTGCGGCAAGTGCTCTACAGGCACGTACCACGCGAACTGATCGAACGGCCGAAAATGGGCTTTGGGGTGCCGATCGATAGCTGGCTGCGCGGCCCCCTCAGACCCTGGGCCGAGGCGCTGCTCGAACCTGGCCGGCTGCAGCGGGAAGGGGTTTTTGATGCCCGACTGGTCAGCCAGACCTGGCGCGAACATCAGACCGGCGCACGCAACTGGCAACACCCGCTATGGAACGTACTGATGTTTCAGGCGTGGCGGGAGCAGAAAGCCTGACGGGCCTTCCCGGGACAATCCTCCCCTTCTTACCGGGCGGCGTTCAGGCGCACCAGATTGCCATTCCAGCCAGGAATCTGCTGGTCCGCCGATTGGCTCGCCGGGTTGGCGGCATAGTAGGCGAGTTTTTCTTCAAGGTCGCCGAGCGCCTCATCGGTCCAGGCGATCCTCATGCCTATGCGGGCTTGCGGGCGAGCCTCAAATGCAGACGCGCCTTCAGGGTCGCCATCGCGTCCCCCCAGAAGCTCCTCCCGCTTGCGCACGGCGGCTTGCCGCGGCCGGTCCTGCGTTTCGGCTTTGGCGACGTGGCACGACACCCCCTGATTGGCCATTTTGACGCCAGCGGAGGCCGCCATGAACACTGACAAGACCCTGTGCGCTCAAGTCATCGACTTTCTGCGGTGGATTCGGATGCACTTGAAGTGGTAGCGTATGATGTACAGAATTTCGTACGTTATATGTACTCAAGGAGCAAATGGCCATGGGCATCCTGACCGGCGACGTCATCCCGTTTTCCAAGGCGCGCGCCACCCTCTCCGAACTGGCCGAGCAGGTCAAGGCGGGGGCGGAGAAGATCATCACCAAAAATGGCGAGAGCTATGTCGCCCTGATTGACGCGCAACGCCTCGACTATTACCACCAGCTTGAAAGCGAGCGCATTCACCTCGTGCTCCTCGACGAGGCCGCTAAAGGCCTTGACGATGTGGCGGCCGGCCGCGTGAAACCGGCGCGCGAAGTGCTGCAGAAGCTCAAGCGGCGCGCCGCATCCCGCACGACTACCAAGGCACGCCCCCGTTCCGCTTGACCCATGCCCCGCGCGCCGGCCAGGCTGGTGGTGAAGCTCACCGCCAATTTTGAAAGCAACCTTTCTGCCATTGAAGAATTCCACGCGGCCGCCGGGGCGGAGCGCGCGTATGAGATGGTCATCGAAGAACTGCTCGATACCGTATTACCCAATTTGGAAACATTCCCTGACATGGGCCGGCCATTGTTTAGCAGGCAGGCCCAATCGATGGAAATATTGGCGGCCCAAACCGCGCTCAGGGCAAAGCTCGGTAAAGCCGACCTGCGCGAGTACATCCTCAAAACCACCATCGTGCTCTATGCGCGGATTGACCAAACAATTCATTTGCTGGCCATCAAGGATCAACGGCAGCTCTCGTTTGATTTTGAACATCTCTGGGCGGCCAGGGGCCGGCCATGACCGATCCGACTTCGGCAAACTTTTCGGACGCAGCCGCCCGCTGCGCCGAACTCACCAGGTGTTGCATAGCACAAAGCCTGATCAGCCCTCGCCGCTGATGCGCACCGCATAGCCATGCTGCCGCAGCAAACTGTTCTGCCGGGCCTGCGCCAGATCGTGGCTGACCATCTCATCGACCATCTGGTCAAACGTGATAGTCGGCTCCCACCCCAGGCGCTGCTTGGCACGTGAAGGATCACCCAGCAGCGTTTCCACTTCCGTCGGCCGGAAATAACGTGGGTCGATCTGCACGATTACCTGGCCTGGCTTCAATGCCGGCGCGGCATCGCCGGTCACCGCCCGCACGATACCCCGCTCTTCCACCCCCTTGCCTTGCCACGCAAGGGTGACCCCCAAGCGCGCTGCGGACATTTCG
>SXGU01223611.1_pt1 | contig 25541 bp, 28 predicted proteins | sample 3174531 | NCBI WGS metagenome assembly SXGU01 (sample SAMN11356863, study PRJNA531348) | freshwater metagenome | isolation source: freshwater sample F1-140 | place: China: Fuxian Lake, Yuxi | collected 2017-12-25
GACTGGTTCGATTTCCTCGGCGATGAACTTCTTTACTGCCTCGTACAACGGCACGGCTTTGGCCGACATTGCGAGGTTCATTGCATCATCGGTGGCAACACCCGAATACATTCCAGGACGAGTCATGCGCTCACCCTAATCGTGACGATTCCAATACGCTGTGCCGAGAGTTGCCACATGATCGACCCGAAGCTGAAGCGCGCATTAGGTCAAGCCGTGAAGGGCGTGGAGGTCGTTGCTGCATCGCACGACGGCGTCACACGTGCCTACACCTCGCACTGGGTAACTCAGGTGTCCTTTGAAGAACCGATCATCATGGCGAGCGTCTCCCCCAAGCACGACACCTACCCACTGATGAAGGCGAGCGGCGAGTTCACCGTGTCGTTCCTTGCCGGCGACCAGGTACACATCGGGCAGTACTTCTCGTATCCAGGACGCAAGTTTCACTACATCGCACCCGAATACCTGGCGGTGGTCGAGGGTCGACCCGTCGTACCCGATTGTCTTGCATGGGTGCACGCACGAATCTTTCAATCGATGCCCATGCGCGACCACGAATTGATGTTCGCCGAGGTCACGGAGTTCGGCTACGGACGCCTGCGCGAAGCGCCACTCGTGTATTCCTCCCGTCACGGTTGGCGTGTAGCCAACGACAAGGCACGAGCACCGGGAGAGAGTCCGCGTGATGCATTGCTCGCTCGACTTTCCGCCGCGGGCTTTGCTGCAGTTGCTGACGAAGATACCGATGACGAGTAATGCTGCCTAGCATCACCGCATGACCGGGCCGTTCGATCTCGCCGCCGAAGCGGCCACGTTTCTCCGTAATCGCTTCGACGTCAAACACGACATCGTCGCCGTGCTCGGTTCGGGTTGGGCCGATGCCATCGACATGCTCGGCGCGGGTGAACGTTGCCCGATCGGCGACGTCCCCGGATTCAAGAAGCCATCGGCACTCGGCCACGGTGGCGAGGCGGTGTCGATCACCGTCGGCACGTCGCGCGTACTGGTACTCACCGGTCGCACACATCTTTACGAAGGTCACGGCGTTGCACCGGTGGCACATGGGGTTCGCACGGCTGCCGCGCTCGGGTGTCGCATTGCCGTGATTACCAACGGTGCCGGCGTGTTGCGCGAAGACTGGAAGATTGCCGAACCGGTGATGATCAGTGATCACATCAATTTGACGGGGCACTCCCCACTTACCGGCGACAATCCGCCCGCCCCGTTCGCCGGGCGATTCGTCGATCTCACCGATGCCTACAGCAAACGTCTCCGTGCAATTGCAAGTGCTGCGGTGCCGATGAACGAGGGTGTGTATCTCGGCCTACACGGACCGCATTACGAAACACCAGCAGAAATTCGGGCTGCCCGTAGCTGGGGTGCCGACTTGGTCGGCATGTCGACGGTGCTCGATGTCATTGCTGCACGACACGTTGGTCTCGAGGTGCTCGGCTTGTCGTTGCCGACGAACCTTGCGGCAGGAATCTCCCCGACACCTCTCTCCGGCGAGGAAGTCATCGCGGTTGGAAAGCGTGCAGCATCACGTGCAGGTGCCGTATTGCGGGACGTGCTGCGCGCAATCGACGCCGCAGGCTGAAGCGCCCGGCGCCACGAACTAGTTCGGCATCCCTGCCAGGATTTCGCGCGTTGCCGACGCTCCGATCCGCGTGGCGCCAGCTGCAATCATCGCCAACGCCGTCGATGTCGTGCGTATGCCACCACTCGCCTTCACGCCGATGCCATCACCCACCGTCTCACGCATGATCGCAACGGCACGCTCGGTGGCACCACCGGCCTTATGGAATCCGGTGCTCGTCTTCACGAAGTCCGCCCCACCGGCAACGGCAGCGTTGCATGTGGCACGAAGTTCGTGATCACCGAGTGCGGCCGACTCACAGATCACCTTCACTCTCACGCCGCGTCGAACGGCATCCACCGCACTCCTTACCGCACGCACCTCGGCCTGCACTTCGACCCAACGCGCGTCGCGCACCAGTCCGAGGTTCACCACCATGTCGACTTCGTCGGCGCCACACTCCACCGCGAGAGTCGCCTCTCGTGCCTTCATCACTGCCGCATGGGCACCCGATGGAAAGCCGACAACGGTGCACAGCGCCACGCTCATTCCGGTCGATGTGGTCAACGTTCCTGGCGGCAACGGCAACCATGAGGGCGAAATGCATACCGCTGCCACCTTCCACCCGACTGCCTCTCGACAGATGGAGAGCACCTCGTCGTGCGTTGCCTCGGGTGCCAGCAATGTGTGATCGATGAAGCGCGCCAACTCGCCAGCGCTTCGCGGAGTCATATGTTCCGAGCGTACGGCGAGGGATGGGCGGTGTTACGGTCGATGGCATGATCCGAGTCAGCGTCTACTACCCATCTTCCGAAGGCGCGACCTTCGACCACGATTACTACCGCGCCAAGCATGTACCGCTCGTGCAAAAAACGTGGAACCCGATCTCTGTCACCATCGAGAAGGGCGTCAATGGCCCGCACGTTGCTGCCATCCATGTGACGTTTGCATCTATGGACGAGTTCAATGCTGCGTTGGGTTCACCACTCACTGGTGATGTGATGGCTGACGTTGCGAACTACACCAACATCACGCCAGTAATGCAGATCTCCGAGGTTGTGTCCTAGAGCACCATTGCCGAGGGCGCCATCGATACCGACGGCTACTCCACCCGCATCCCCGAGATCGCTCGCGCGATCACCAGCTGTTGAATCTCTGAAGTGCCCTCGAAGATCGTGTGAATCTTCGCGTCACGGTGCCAGCGCTCCACCGGGTACTCGCGCGTGTAGCCGTAGCCACCAAGAATCTGGATGGCTTCCTCGGTTACTCGCACTGCGGTTTCCGACGCGTAGTACTTGCTCATCGACCCTTCACCGTTCTTGAATCCACCATTCTTGGCCAACCATGCCGCGCGCCAAATCAGCAAGCGTGACGCATCCACGCGGGTGATCATGTTGGCAAGTTTGAAGGCAATCGCCTGGTGCATGATGATCGGCTTGCCAAACGCCTTGCGCTCTTTCGCGTAGTCCAGTGCGTACTCGTACGCCGCGCGTGCGATTCCCAACGCTTGAGCACCCACCGCAGGTCGCGTGGCTTCGAACGTCTTCATCGCCGGCTGCGCCTCACCCGACTTGCCTTTTTCGCGAGCACGAGCCAACTTGGCGTCCAACTTCTCTTTTCCGCCGAGCAAGCATCGCCCCGGCACGCGGACGTCGTCGAGCACGACTTCGGCAGTGTGCGACGCCTTGATGCCATGCTTCAGATACTTCTGGCCTTGGCTCAAGCCCTTGGTGTTCGGGGGCACCACGAACGACGCCTGACCTCGACCCTTCAAATCGGGGTCGACGGCAGCAACCACCACGTGCACATTGGCGATACCACCGTTGGTGATCCACGCCTTGGTGCCGTTCAACACCCACTCATCGGTGGCCTCGTCGTACACCGCGCGCGTACGCAACGAACTCACGTCGCTACCTGCGTCGGGTTCGCTCACGCAGAAGGCACCAATCTTCACATCGTCGGCAGTGCCGTAACACTGTGGCACCCACTCCATGATCTGCTCGGGTGTGCCATTGCCGGCGATGCCCGCAGCAGCCAGGCCAGAACCCATGATTGCCATGCCGATACCGGCATCACCCCAGAAGATTTCTTCGATCGCCACCGGCAGCGTGAGACCACTCGCATCGCCCATCGCGTTCATGATGAAGTCGAGTCCGTACAAACCGATCTTCGCTGCCTCCTGCACGATGGGCCACGGGAACTCTTCGCGCTCGTCCCACTCGTGCGCGGCGGGGCGAATCACGTCGACAGCGAACTCGTGAATCCAGTCCTTCAATTGCAGTTGATCGTCGTTGAGAGCAAGGGAGAACTCGGCCATGCCCCCAAGTTACCAGCGAGTAGGAACGTTGGGCCCAGCGCAGTCGACGAGTTGCCGTCACCTAGGAGCGGCGAAGCGACGTACCGGCCTTCGTCGTTTCCACGACATAGCCAAGGCCTTGCAACTCGGCGCGCAACGCGTCCGCTTTGGCGAAGTCCTTTGCCGAACGAGCTGCATCAAGTGCACTGGCAAGTGCTTGTGCATCGGCTGCTACTTCTCCAGTTGAACCAAGTTGCAGACCCAATGCACCACACATCTCATTGACTGCAGCAGCCAAAGCGGCGGCTGTGGTATCGCCTGAATCGATTGCGGTATTCGCCCGACGCACGGTGTCGAAGATATGTGCCATGGCGTTCGGTGTATCGAGATCGTTATCCATGATCTGCACGAACTGAGCAATCGTGTCGGCATCAGCGGGCCCATTTCGCCCCGCGCTGCGGACCGCGAACGAGTCGAGCCCCGCAAGTGCCTTTACCGACGAATCAATGTTGTCTTGTCCCACCTTCACCGGCGAGCGATAGTGCGTTTGCAGCAGCAACATGCGGTACGCGCGTGGGTCGAATTGATCGAGCAAGTCCAACAAGTTGGTCACGTTCCCGAGACTCTTCGACATCTTTTCACCCTCGAGGTCGACGACGAAACCATTGTGCATCCAATGGCGCGCAAACTTCTTCCCGAGTGCCACCGCTTGAGCACGTTCATTCTCGTGATGCGGGAAGCGCAGATCGGCACCACCACAGTGCAAGTCGAAACCTTCTCCCAACAATTCCAAACTCATCACCACGCACTCGCTGTGCCAACCGGGTCGACCGTCACCCCACGGTGATGGCCACGACGGTTCACCGGGTTTGGAGAACTTCCACAACGCAAAGTCGGCTGGGTGACGCTTCTCTTGTGCACCAAATACTTCCCTGTCACCACCACCGGCCAACATGTCATCGAGCGACTGATGAGCCAATGCCCCGTAATCAGGCACGCTCTCCACGGACAGATAGACGCCGTCGCTGGTGGTGTAGGCAGCGCCACGATTGACGAGTGTGTCGATCATTCGAACCATCTGATCCACATAGTCGGTGGCATGTGGAACGTCGGTCGGGCGCTGTACACCCAAGCGACCCATGGCGTCGAACCACACGGACTCGCACTTATGTGTGATGTCCTGCCACGGTCGGTTCTCCCGATTGGCACGATCGATGATCTTGTCGTCAATGTCGGTGATGTTGGATACCAAACGCACCCCAATGCCCCGCCACTCGAGGTACCGACGCAGGATGTCGTACACCAACGTGGCGCGGCCATGGCCCAGATGCGGTGGTCCGTACACGGTTGGACCACACAAATACACGCCGAGTTTGCCGGGTTCACGCATCTCCAGCGGGCGAACTTCGCGCGTCAGGGTGTCATACAGCGCGAACACGAAACGATTCTACGAGTGATGTCGCGCCACTACCGTTGAGAGAGCATGTCGAACGGTTCCCCGACGCGCCGAGTTCCCGAGAAACCGACACTCTCCGGGGTGGAAGCTCGTTTCGTCGAACGCTGGAGCGCAGACAACATCTACGCCTTCGACCGCTCGGCTATGCGCGACACCGTGTTCGCAATCGATACACCTCCACCCACCGTGAGTGGCTCACTGCACATGGGACACGTCTTTTCCTACACCCACACCGACACCATTGCCCGTTATCAGCGCATGCGCGGCAAGCACGTGTTCTACCCAATGGGTTGGGACGACAACGGCTTGCCAACCGAACGTCGGGTGCAGAACTACTTCGGCGTCACGTGCGATCCATCCTTGCCGTACGTCCCGGGGTTCACCCCACCGTTTCGCGGCAACCCGCCCAAGGACCATCGCGCCGTACCGGTATCACGACCGAACTTCATCGAGCTGTGCGACGAACTCACCGCACAAGACGAGCAAGTCTTCGAAGATTTGTTCCGTCGACTCGGGCTCTCGGTGGATTGGTCGTTGTTGTACACCACCATCTCCGTTCATGCGCGTCGCACTTCACAAAAGGCCTTTCTCGACAACTTGGCACGCGGAGAGGCCTACACCCAGGAAGCACCCACGTTGTGGGACGTCGACTTCGGTACTGCGGTAGCGCAAGCGGAGCTGGAAGATCGCGAACGTCCCGGTGCGTACCACGCGGTTGCATTCCACGGTCCGAACGGTGACGTGGTCATCGAAACGACACGCCCCGAGTTGATTCCAGCCTGCGTTGGTTTGGTCGCGCACCCCGACGATGCGCGTTATGCGCCGCTCTTCGGCAAAACCGTTCGCTCACCGTTGTTCGATGTGGAAGTCGGTGTGTACCCGCACCCTCTGGCCCAACCCGACAAGGGCACCGGCATCGCGATGATTTGCACCTTCGGTGACCTCACCGACGTGGTGTGGTGGCGTGAGTTCAATCTGCCCACTCGCGCCATCATCGGTCGTGACGGTCGAATTCTTGCCGAGCCGCCTACGGCGATCGTCTCGGAAACTGGTTGCGCACATTACGCAACGCTGGCAGGAAAATCGGTGAAGCAAGCACAGACATCGATCGTCGAGTTGTTGCGAGCTTGCGGCGACTTGAAGGGTGAGCCACGCGCAATCACTCATCCCGTGAAGTTCTATGAAAAAGGAGATCGTCCGCTGGAAATCGTCACCAGTCGCCAGTGGTACATCCGCAACGGTGGTCGTGACGAGTCGTTGCGATCGGCGCTGCTGGGTCGTGGTGAAGACATTGCGTGGTATCCCGACCACATGAAGCATCGCTACTCCAATTGGGTGCAAGGGTTGAACGGTGACTGGTTGGTGTCGCGTCAGCGCTACTTCGGAGTGCCGATTCCTCTGTGGTATCGCGTCGGCGCCGACGGAATCCCCGATTACTCCGCACCGTTGGTGCCGACCACCGAGCAACTCCCGGTCGACCCAAGCACCGACATACCCAATGGCTTCACTGCCTCGCAACGCGGTGTCGCGGGTGGCTTCGCTGGCGATCCTGACGTGATGGATACCTGGGCGACATCGTCACTCACTCCACAAATTGCCGCTCACTGGGTGGATGGTGACGAACTGTTCACGCGCGTGTTCCCCATGGATATGCGTCCACAAGGCCACGACATCATTCGCACGTGGCTGTTCTCCACCACGGTTCGATCGCACTTCGCACACGGCACGAGCCCATGGAAGCGGGCCGCACTTTCCGGGTGGATTCTTGATCCCGATCGCAAGAAGATGTCCAAGTCCAAGGGCAACGTGGTGACACCGATCGATCTGTTCGACAAGTACGGCAGTGACGCCGTTCGCTACTGGGCGGCTTCGGCACGGCCGGGAGTCGACACCGCGTTCAGCGAAGACCAGATGAAGGTCGGCGGAAAACTCGCCAACAAGTTGCTGAACGTCACCAAGTTCGTGCTCAACTTCGGCGGTGACAAGTCCGGTGTCGTCACCATGCCAATTGATCACGCCATGCTCGAGCGTCTCTCGGGAGTTGTTGCCGATGCAACTGCGGCATTCGAAGAACTCGACTATGCGCGCGCGCTGGAGCGCACCGAGGCTTTCTTTTGGTGGTTCTGTGACGACTACGTGGAATTGGTAAAGACGCGCGCCTATGGGGCCGGGGGCGAAAATGGCCAGCCCTCGACGATCAACGTGTCACCGGAGACGCACTCGGCACGAAATGCACTCACTCGTGCGATAGGTGTGTTGCAACGTCTCCTGGCACCGCACATGCCGTTCTGCACCGATGAAGTGTGGTCGTGGTGGCACGATGGCAGCGTGCACCGCGCCGAGTGGCCCACCCCAGCAGCCACTACGTCTCATTCCGACAGTGTCGCCGACGCTGACTTTTTCCTCACCACCGTTGGTGGCGTCCTTGCTGAAATTCGTCGTTGCAAGACGGAAGCAAAGGTGTCGCAACGCGCCGAAGTTTCACTCGTCGTGATTGCCACCGATACCGCTCGCGCCGCAGTCGTCACGCAAGCCCGGGTCGACGTGGTGAATGCCGGCAACGTTGCCGAGCTCAGCATTGTCGACGGTGACGGCTTGTCGGTCAAGGTCACGCTCGCGCCAGGCTCATGACCAACGGTCCTTTGCCAATCTCGGCTGGATCTTCCACCCAGCGACCCCGTTCGCATGTGGTGGTGTTCGTCGTTAATCTTCTCGTTGCGAGCGCCCTCATCGTTACCGGATTGCTCGTGTTGTGGGCCAACAACAAGGTCGGCGACCGACTCGTGGTGAACATCGACGGTGGCACTTCGGCGGCCACCACACCAGACGGCGCTCCAGTCGAGGGTTGGAACTACGACACCAGTGCATTGCGCGCCAAGAACTTTCTTCTCACGGGCTCCGACAACGGTGCATGTCCCGACAAAGGTGACGGCACTGCCGGTGGCATTGGTGACCGAGAGTCGTTTGGTGAGCGTTCGGACACCATCATGGTGTTGCGTGTCGACCCCACGATCAATGATGTCGCCGTACTGTCGTTTCCTCGCGACTTGTGGGTGAACATCGCAGGCACCACACGCCAAGCGCGAATCAATTCCGCCTTCGATAGCAAGGATCCGAATCGGCTCATTCGCACGATCAACGACAACTTTGGTGTGCCGATCGATCACTATGTGAACGTCAACCTCTGTGCGTTCAAGGAAATCGTGGATTCCGTCGGCGGTGTGAAGATTCCCTTTTCGTTTCGCACCAAGGACGAAAAAGTGGGATTCCGTGAGGTGGGTCCAGGTTGCATCGAGTTACGTGGGTCGCAAGCACTCGCGTACGTTCGATCACGAACGGGATATCGCTACTTCGACGACTCCAAGCAGAAGTGGCTGAGCGACCCCACGGGCGATATTGGTCGCATCAATCGACAGCAGGACTTCTTGCGCCGTTCCATGCAGCGTGCGCTCGACCAAGGCACCACCAACCCCGCCACCGCGAATGCTCTTCTCAACGTGGCGCTCAACCGAGTGATTACCGACGATCGTCTCACACCGCGCGATCTTCTCAGCCTGGCGCAAGCGATGCGCAACCTCGACACCAGTGGTGTGAATTCATACACCGTGGAGTGGGCGATGCGACGCATCGGCGGCGAGTCGGTGCTCATTCCGGTGATCGACACGGAGTCGATGCAAGCGATCTTTTCGCTCTTCCGCGGCGAGGGTAGTGATGCACCCGTCTCGGGTGAAGTCGGTGGCGATGATGGCGCATCCGCACCACCTCTGACGCGCACGGCGTCGATTGATATCTCACCACTCGTACATGTATTGATCGACGCGCTCGTACGCACCGATGTCGACCGCGCAGCAACCGACACCACCCTGCCGATTGCACCAGTGCAAGAACGTCTCGGTGTGTTTCCACCGAACGACCCCTCCTGTCGCTAGTTCGCCCGTTACGGCACTCGCTCATCGACGACGACAACTACACTCGTCACGGGAGCAACCGTGGAACTTTCTGACGTCATCGTTGTCCTCGTTGCCTATCTTCTGGGCACCTTTCCCAGTGCCGAGCTCGTCGCCAAACGATTTGGCACGGATATCACCAAGGTGGGGTCAGGGAATCCCGGTGCTTCTAACGTCATTCGTGAACTTGGCTGGAAGGCCGGCATGTCGGTGTTCCTCATGGACATGGCGAAAGCGGCCATCGCAGTCGGAATCGCATGGGGTGTCAGCGGCGAACAGCGTGGACCACTCGCCTACGCAGCGATGTGTGGAGCCATCGCCGGACACGTCGCGCCGGTGATGCGAAAGTTTCATGGCGGCAAGGGCGTGGCATCCGGGGGCGGTGCACTCTTCGTGTTGTTCCCCGAAGTGAGTGCGGTGTTGTTCGTGTCGTGGTTCGTCATCAGCAAAGTGACGCGTAAGGCTTCGGTGGCATCACTCGCTATCACCATTGCCACACCAGTCGGCATGCTCATCGACGATGCCGAGGCGTGGGAGCTGTACGTGGTATTGGGAGTGGTTGCATTCGTCATCGTAAAACACCTTCCCAACATTCGACGTTTGCGAACCAAGACGGAGCCGTCGCTGTAGCGTGCGGTAATGCTCGAGTACGTAACTCAGGCGTTCGACTGGCTCAAGGATTTCTCGTCATCGCCATGGTTTTATGCGATCATTTTCGTGATTGCCGTCCTTGATTCGGTGCTACCAATCGTTCCCAGCGAAACCTTGGTGATCATCGGTGGGGTGAGTGCGGGGCTCGGCAACCTGTGGATTCCCATCGTCATCATGGTTGCGGCCAGCGGTGCATTCATCGGCGACAACATGAGTTATCTCATCGGTCGCGAGGCCAGCGATTGGGTGATGCGCCGACAAACGCGGACCGAGAAGGGGACGGCGCGCATGGCAAAGATCGTCGAGCAGGTGCACGAGCGCGGTGGGCTTCTCCTCATCACCGCACGTTTCATCCCGGGTGGTCGCACGGCACTCACGCTGTCGTGCGGTGTCACTCGTCAGCCTCGTCGGTGGTTCGTGGGTTGGTCGGCAGTGGCCGCGGTGATCTGGGGCAACTACGCCGCCCTACTCGGATTCATCGGTGGGAAGTCGTTCGAAGAGAACCACACCACCGCGTTCATCATTGCGTTCCTGGCAGCGTTCAGCGTTACTGCATTGATCGAAGTCGTTCGCTGGCTCCTCAAGCGCGCCAGATACCGTAAAACTGCATGACTTTGCGGCTCACGGTGGAGTCCGATGCTTGGCGCGACCATGTGCGCAGCGTTGTCACCCAACTCGGCGCGACCTTGCCGGTAGTAAAGGGCAATGGTTACGGATTCGGTCGTTCGGAACTTCTGAATCACGCCAAGTCGATCACTCGAGATGTTGCCGTCGGTAACGTGCACGAGTTGACCAACGTGCCACACGACATGCGACCGTTCGTACTCACCCCGTTGGGCATCGGAGTCACCTCGGTTCCCCGAGTTGACGCGGTTTTGACAATTGGGTCCACCCGTGATCTTGCGGTACTCGCCGCACTGCACGTGAAGAATCCTGTGGTGATCAAGGTGGAATCATCCATGCATCGATACGGAGTTGGTGCGGTCGACGCAGCGCGCCTGCGTGCGCAAGCAGAGTCTGCTGGCCACGACGTCATTGCGTGGTCGGTACATCTCCCACTTACAGGCACCGATGACACTCACGCCGATGAAGCAATCGCGATTGCTCGTGAACTTGCTGCAGACCTCCCCATTCATCTCAGCCACATCGGTGGTGCGGTCCAGCGCGTGCGTTCTGCTGTGACCCATCGTGTGATAGTGCGCACCGGAACCCACCTTTGGCTGGGGGACAAATCGATGCTCGGTCTCCACGCCGATGTCATCGCAGTTCGTCCCTCCACGTTCGCCACTGCGGGTTATCGAGCCACGGCACTTTCCCACGCCGGTACGTCAACGCAACGCATCGTCATGGTGGGCTGTGGATCCGCGAACGGTGTTGCTGCGCTTGACGACGGACGTAGCCCGTTCCACTTCGCCAAACATCGCCTCCACATGCTCGAGGCACCACACATGCACACCACCATGTTGAGCGTGACCGACGAGGAGTGCCCGCAGGAGGGTGACTGGGTCGACGTGCAGCAGCCACTTACCCGCGTGTATCCCGACGTAGTGGTGTGGCGTTAGCGACGTTCTCTCGAACGGCGACTCCTCGGTATCAGGTAACGCGACTACCCGAGCCAGTCGCTGAGCGATAGCGACCGCTTGCCACCAAGTCACGGATGCGCTCGAACCCATTCCATAACTCTCGAAAGCTCGTCACCAGCGGCGACATGGCCAAACGAATACTCGAGGGTTCGCGGTAGTCGGGAACCACTTTCACCATCTCACGCATGGCAACGGCGATTTGCTTGGCATCCGGATGGCGCAACGTCACATGACCACCTCGGCGTCGTGGGTCGCGCGGCGTAACGACGTCAAATCTCAACGGCGCCAGCCACGCGTCGTGCAGCTGCAACATCACTTCGGTTCCACGTGCGGCCTTCGCGGAAATTGCCGGCATTCCTGCTTCGGCAATCATGGAGAACGATGCCTGAATGCAGCGCATTCCCACGATGGACGGGCTCGCGATTTGAAATCCACGAATGCCATCGGCACGATCAAACCCTTGACCCATGGCGAATTGATCACGCTGTGCAAACCAACCCTGAATCGGTACGTGCAGATTGGCCTGCTGGCGCGTGTTCACATACAGCCAGGCTGGCGAACCGGGTCCCGCATTGCCGTATTTGTATGTGCAACCCACGGCCAAGTCGACATTGTCATCGTCGAATTGCAGGTCCACTGCCCCGATGGCGTGGCTTGCATCCCACACCACGAGGGCACCAGACGCATGCGCAAGTCGAGTCAATTCTCGAACGTCGTGCAACGCCCCCGAGCGGTACTGCACCACCGACAGGGTGACCAATGCGGTGTCATCATCGAGGTGCTCTGAAAGCATCGCTGGAGTTACATACTCCTCGCCAGATTCGTCGTCGATGAACACGAGTTGCTTGCCATGCCGTTCGCACAATCCTTCGAGGATGTACCGATCCGTCGGGAAATTTGCACGATCGGTGATCACCCGTTGCTGTCGCGGTCGTGCACGAAGTGCAGCGTCACACAACTGGTAGAAGTTCACGCTCGTGGTATCCACCGCCAACACTTGCCCCGGACCAGCACCGAGAGTTGCGCTCCCGATCAGGTCACCGACCTCTTGTGCTTCATCGATCCAATGCGACCACCCGGCAACGAGCTCGCTTCCCCACTCCTCCGTGAGGTACCGATGAACGACATCCACCGTGCGTTTCGGTAGTCGACCCAACGAGTTGCCGTCCAGGTAGCACACCTCGGGATCGGTGATCACGAACTCGTTGCGGTACGACGCCAGTGGGTCACTGCGGTCGAGGGCGTCCACATCTGGCAAAGCCACGGATGACATAGTGTCACGATATGAGCGATACGCAGTCGGCGCAGGACCGCGCCACGACGTACGCCACGTACCTGAACGTGCCAACGCTGCTTTCCCTGCAAAACCCCAGAAACAGCGGGCCGGAACATGACGAATTGTTGTTCATCGTGATTCACCAGACCTACGAACTGTGGTTCAAGACTCTGCTCCATGAGTTTTCTCGGGCTGGCGAACTCCTCAAACATGGCGACTCCCACGATGCGGTAGCGACACTTGGTCGAATCCGTACCATCCTGAAGACACTCGTCAGTCAAGTGGACATCTTGGAGACGATGACACCACTGCAATTCGGTACGTTTCGAAACCGGCTGGATGCCGCGAGTGGATTCCAGTCGGCGCAGTTCCGTGAACTGGAGATCGTTCTTGGTCGACGCGATTCCAGCGTGCTTGCGAATTTCACTCCAGGCTCAGTCGAGCATCGACAGCTCTCAGTGGCACTTTCTCGCCCTGGTCTCTGGGAACACACGCTGTCGTACCTGGGGTCACGACCAAGCGTTCGCTCGGCGGGCCTGGTCGACGAGGGTTCCACGGTGCCCGACGGAGCCGTTCGCGACGCCGTACTTCACGCGTACCGCAACGATCCAGAAGCTGCACTGGTGTTGGAGCGACTGGTGGACATCGACGAAGGATTGCAAGAGTGGCGGTATCGACACGTGAAGATGGTGGAACGCACCATCGGTCGCAAACACGGCACTGGTGGTTCGTCAGGTGCCGAGTATCTCGCCTCCACGTTGTTCCGTCCCGCATTCCCCGAACTGTGGCATGCGCGAAACAGTTTCTAAACTCACGTCCCCGGTGCAGTGATCTGCAATGACTTCTGGAGTGACTTCTGCACCGACTTGGGCAATGTCGTGACCACCGACTGGAATCCTCTCCTGCGTCGCGAGTTCGATCAGCCGTATTGGAAGACGCTGCAGGCATTCGTCGCGCACGAGCGTGCGCACCACACGGTGTATCCCGCTCATGACGACGTCTTTTCCGCCTTTCATTGCACGTCGTACGCCAATACGAAGGTGGTGATACTGGGGCAAGATCCGTACCATGGCCCGGGTCAAGCACATGGTCTCTGCTTCTCCGTTCAGCACAACGTTCCACCGCCACCATCGCTGGTGAACATCTTCAAGGAACTCCATACCGACCTGGGAGTCGCCATTCCCGCACACGGGAATTTGTCGTCCTGGGCGCAGCGCGGCGTACTGCTCCTCAACACCACCCTCACCGTTCGAGCTGGTGCCGCAGGCTCTCACCACGGTAAGGGATGGGAGACCTTCACCGATCAAGTGATTCGCACCGTCAACGACAAGCCGTTCGTGGTGTTCGTGTTGTGGGGCGCTCATGCACGAAAGAAGAAGGCACTCATCGATACCTCACGCCATGCCGTGATCGAGGCGCCACACCCTTCGCCGCTCTCGGCACACCACGGATTCTTCGGCTCGCGTCCGTTTTCACACATCAACGCCGCGTTGACGAACGCCGGTCTCTCCCGTATGGAGTGGAGCCTCGACTAACCACTACATTGCTCGCATGGGTTCGGTACGTCGTCACATACACATCAACCGCGACCCCGACACCGTGTGGGCATTGGTCGGTGATCTTGCCCGTCAGCACGAGTGGTTTCCCTTCAGCAGTTCCCGTCTCGAAGGCACGAAGCGTTGGATGACGACACCTAGCGGTATCACGTTCGAAGAAGACATCGTTACGCACGATCATGCATTGCGGCGGTTCCAATATCGCATCGTCGGAAATCCCGGTATAACTGCGCATCTGGGCACGTGCGATGTCATCGACGACGGACATGGTGGCTCCACGGTGGTGTACTCCACCGACATGGAGCCTGAGGCATTGGCCATCGTGGTTGCTGGTGCCGCGGGCGAAGGGCTCAACAAGTTGAAGCAAATGATGGAGTCCGCTTAGTGGGTCGCAAGATTCTCTTCATTACCACCGATCAACAGCGCTATGACGCGCTCGGTTGCAACGGTGGTGTTGTTGCGCGAACACCAGTGATAGATGGCCTGGCTGCGAACGGCATCATGTTCGACCGAGCGCATCCGCAAAACGTGGTGTGCATGCCGTCGCGGAGCACCATGCTGACGGGCCAGCACGTGAGTACTCATGGCGTGTGGATGAACGGTGTTCCACTTTCCAGTGATGCACCGAGCATCGCAACTGATCTTCGCCGTGCCGGATACCGCACCGCGCTCATCGGCAAGGCACACTTTGAGCCATTCATTGATCCGTTCCTGAGATTCGCAGAAAATCGAATCGGCTCTGCCGGATTGGAAACCGAGATGGTGATTGGTGAGGATGGCTTACCAGCACCACATCGCGGCTTTGAACACTTTGCACTCGCCACACATGGTGGATTCGGGCCATTTCACTATGCCCGTTGGTTGCGTGAGAAGAATCCGGAAGCGGCGGCGATGTTCTTCCAGGTGCTCGACCAGCAGCTGCAGGTGAATGCCGGCGGCGGAGGCGACACCAATGCGCCTCAGGTGAAGCACAACGACATGCCACGCGAGTTGTACCACACCGAGTGGGTCGCCGATCAGACCATCAACTGGTTGTCGTCGCTTCCAGCGGACGCGGATTGGTTCTGCTGGATGAGTTTCCCTGATCCACATCATCCGTGGGATCCACCGAAGTCCGAGATTGGTCGTGTGAACTGGCGCGACTTGGATCTCCCCGATGGCTATATTGCCGATGCCACCGAGCGTGAGCGGGTATTGGATGCCAAGCCACGACACTGGCGAATGTGGTACGAGGGCACGTTCATCTCCAACTACGAGGCACCAGCAAAGTGGGTGCCAAAGACGCTCACCGCCGACAACGTGCGCGAAGTGAACGCGATGGCACACATCGAGAACGAGTTGATCGACGAAGCCATCGGCCGAGTGCTTGCTTCCGTGGCGTCACGCGGCTGGGGTGACGACGTCGACGTGTTGTACACCACCGATCACGGTGAACTGCAGGGCGACTACGGCTTGTTGTTCAAGGGTCCGTACCACACAGACTCACTCATGCGATTGCCCCTTCTGTGGCGCCCGGCCGCGTCTGCAAAAGTTGCTCCCGCACGGGTGTCGGCACCTGTTGGCTTGGTTTCGCTGGCTGCAACATTCGCCAGCATCGCTGGTTTGGCGCGACCTGACTACACCGAGTCCGAGCGTCTACCCGTAAACGATGGCGAAGCCCGCGGACTCGGTCATGAACGTGTGCTCACCGAGTGGGACAGCGTGCTGTTCGGCAAGATCGTGCACGCACGAACCATCTGTCGAGACGGCTGGGTGTGTACGGCAATGTTGCCCGGCACCGTGCACGACGGCACGGAAGGCGAGTTGTACGACCTGGCCAGCGACCCACTTCAGCACAACAACCTTTGGAACAGTTCGCAGCACGCGGCACAACGCGATGCATTGCTCGACGACATGTGGTCGTCACTCCCCACTCGCGTACTACCGCTTCGTCCTTGCGACGCCCCCGTCTGACGTCAACCGCTACGTGGCGGGTACTTGTTGGGTGATGCAGTGGATTCCACCACCGCCATACGCAAGAATCTCGCCGACATCGAGGCCAACGATTTGACGATGAGGAAACCACTCTGAAATCAGCGCCATCATGTCGTCGTCAGCAGCGTGTCCACACACCGGAACGATGACTCCGCCGTTCACGACGTAGAAGTTCAGGTACGGCACCACCACGCGTCGACCTTCGCTCATCGTGAATGGCAGAACGGGGATCTCCCGAATCTCCAGTTCTGCCTTCTCGGCGGCGACACGGTTCGCCGCGCAACGATGATGGTCGATCTCGCGGGCATCGTCGCAACCCTGTAGGACCAGCACGTTGGGTGCACAAAACGCGGCCACGTTGTCGACATGCCCATCGGTGTCGTCATCGAGCGCAAGTCCATTCGGTAGCCACACCACGCGCTCCTGGCCCAACTCGCTGCACAGTCGCGCGGAAATCTGCTCACGAGTCAGCTTTGGATTGCGATTCGGATGCAACAAACACTGTTCGGTGGTCACCAACGTTCCCGCACCGTCAACATTGATGGATCCACCCTCCAACACCATGTCGACACTTCGTGCGACATCACCCTGTGATGACACCCATGCGGCGGCAACCTTGGCGTCGTTGTCGTACGGCTGAAATTTGTTTCCCCACCCGTTGAACACCCAGCACGTGCCCTCACGGCGACCGCCGTCAACCACGTACGTTGGACCACTGTCGCGGAACCAGGAGTCGTCAATTGGTAGGGCAACAACATCCACCGTGCCGCCGCAGAGTGCAGCGGCTTCGGCAACATCGGCGGCGTTGGCAATCATGGTGACCGGTTCGAATCCGGAAATGGTCTTGGCAACCGTGGCATGCGCAAGTTTGGCGTCACCGAGTCGGTGGTTGTACAAATCACGCCGTGATGGCCAGCACATCACTGTTCGCTCGTGCCTGGCAAACTCGGCCGGCATTCGCATCATGCTTGGGCCTGGTTAGTGCTGCGTGCCGTCAAGGCTGGTAACTGCGCCGTAGAGATCGGGGCGTCGATCACGAAAGAGACCCCACGCGGTTCGCATCGCACGGTTAGCAGCAGTATCGATATCTGCAAGAAGCACCCGTTCGTCATCGCGACCTGCTTCTGCCACCATGGCACCGGTTGCGTCGGTGATGAACGATGAACCGTAGAACGTCACCTCGGTGGGATTGCCCACTTCACGGCCCGTTCGATTGGCGGCCACGATGGGCACGATGTTGGCAGCAGCATGACCTTGCATCACTCGTTGCCAGTGACCACTGGAATCCCATGATGGATTCTGAGGTTCACTTCCAATGGCCGTGGGGTAAAGAATCACATCGGCACCAAGCAATGCCATGCTTCGAGCAGCCTCCGGAAACCATTGATCCCAACAGATGCCGACACCGACGACTCCATACCGAGTTCTCCACACCCGAAATCCCGTGTCTCCTGGTGAGAAGTAGAACTTCTCCGAATAGCCGGGCCCGTCGGGAATGTGGCTCTTGCGATAGATCCCCATCGTCGAACCATCGGCATCCACCATCACCACGGTGTTAAACAGCGCGTTGTTGGCGCGCTCAAAGATGCTGAGCGGAAGCACCACTCCCAGTTCACGGGCGATTATGGCGAAGTGGTTAATCGTCGGATGTCCGGCTACCGGCAACGCGCGCTGTAATTCCTCTGCGCGTTGGTCCTTGCAGAAATAATGGCCCTCGAACAATTCAGGAATCAGCACCACGTTGGCACCATCACGGGCAGCGGAACGTACGAGCCGCTCGGCAGTGGAAATGTTGGTGGCAACATCCGTTGCCATCGACATCTGAATTGCCGCAACACGCATCACGATGTTGCTCAGTTGAGCGCCTTCTCGATGGCAGCACGCAATGACGCGTCATCGGGTGCGACCATCGGACTGAAGCGTCCAAGAACCGAGCCGTCCTTACCAATAAGGAACTTCTCGAAGTTCCAGCGAATGTCACCCGAGTGCCCTTCGGCGTCCGCAGTGGTCGTCAGGATGTCGTAGAGCGGATGCCGTTCATCGCCATTGACGTCCACTTTTTCTGTCATGGGAAACGTGACTCCGTAGTTGGTGGAACAAAACGTGGTGATTTCCTCTGCTGAGCCTGGCTCCTGGCCCCCGAACTGATTGCAGGGCACGCCAACGACGCTGAAACCTTTGGGCGCGAGTTCTTTGTGCAAGGCCTCGAGTGCGGTGTACTGCGGGGTGAGGCCGCACTTTGACGCAACGTTCACCACCAATACGACGTTGTTGGCGACCTTGCTGAGCACCTCACTTTGGGAGGTGAGACCCTTGATTTTTACGGAGAACACCGACATAGGAAAGCCCTTTTCATTCGTTCGTGGTTGTTGGTTGGAAGGCTACTTGCGGTGCTGCTACACACGATGCGTGGTAAATCAACGATTCAACAAGAGTTATTTCGACCGCTACTACGGTAAGCGCCCCGTTCGCTCACTGCATGAGGTTGCACACCTTGCCACCGCCGTGCATGAATTGGCCACGTGGTGGAGCTCTCCGATTCGGTCGGTATTGGAGGTTGGGGCCGGACCTGGCGACTGGAGCAACTGGTATCGCACCATGCAGCCAAACGTTCGCGTGACGTCGGTGGACGTGAGCGAGCATGCCTGTGCCACCTACGGTCACCAACAACGCGACATTTCCTCATGGTCACCATCAAGCCCCTTTGACCTGGTGATTTGTATGGACGTGCTGCAGTATCTCGACGACATCAACGCCACTCGTGCTCTGCGTAACCTTACGAAAGCAACACGAACGTACCTGTACTTTGATGCACTCACCACATTCGATGCCAAACACACCGTCGATCGAGACGCCACCGATCTCGACGCCCATCTCCGTAGCGGCACCTGGTATCGACAGCGACTCTCGCGAAGCTTCAAGCAGGCTGGTGCAGGGCTCTGGGTTCGCAAGACCAGCTCGGTGGTGTTGCATGAACTCGAGCACGCTCGGTGATGCCTGACTCACTATCGTTACCTGCAGTGAACACCATCGACTGGAACGGCCTGCGCCAAGCAGCACGCGACGCCATGCAGTTTGCCTACGTCCCCTACTCGAAGTTTCGCGTTGGGGCAGCGGGCCTCACCAGCGATGGGCGCATTGTCACCGGGTGCAACGTGGAGAACGCCTCGTACGGTCTCACCCTGTGTGCCGAGTGTGGAATGATCAGCGAACTGACACGATCCGGTGGTGGGCGCCTTGTTGCAGTGTGCACGCTGGGCAATGATGCGCCAGTAACACCATGCGGACGGTGTCGACAATTGTTGTGGGAACACGGCGGGCCGGAGCTTCTGGTGGAGGTGGAAGGCGTGCCGGTTCCGATGAGTGACTTGCTTCCACATGCATTTCCGGAAGCATCGAACTTCACCAATCCGAGCAGTTGATCGAGGTATCTCACGATGGGCCGTTATCTCACCGACACACAAATTCAGGCGTTTCGTTCCGACGGTTTCTTGGTGGTTCCCAACTTCGTCTCCGACGATCGTTGTCTCCAACTTCGTGAACGTGCCATGGCGCTGGCTGAAAAACATGTTCCATCACCCGAAGAAGCGACCGTATTCACCGCCGATGGCAAACCCCAGCACACCAGCGACGACTATTTCCTCACCAGTGGCGAACAGATTCGTTGCTTTTTCGAAAAGGACGCGTTTGATGCACACGGTAATCTTCGCGCCGAGCCTCATCTCGCGTTGAACAAACTCGGTCACGCCATGCACGATTTGGATCCGGTCTTTGATTCATTCAGCCGCACCTCGGACCTGGCCGACGTTGCTTCGGATATCGGCATGCGCGACCCTCTGCTCCTTCAATCGATGTACATTTTCAAACAGCCGTACATCGGCGGCGAGGTCACATGCCATACCGATCACACGTACCTGTGGACCGAGCCTCAGAGTGTGGTTGGATTCTGGTTCGCCATCGATGATGCAACGAACGAAAACGGCTGCATGTGGGCGGTTCCAGGTGGCCATCGGCTGCCGGTTCGCTCACGTTCACATCTGAATGATTCGCGTACGGCAACCGTCATGGACGTACTTGATCCTGAGCCATACCCGCTCGACAATCTGCAGTGTCTGGAGGCCAAGCGTGGCACGCTCGTGTTGTTGGATGGTGCGGTCCCCCACTTGTCGGCAGCAAACACCAGTGACAAACCGCGCCACGCCTACACGATTCATGCCATCGACGGTGCAGCGAGTTATCTCGACGACAACTGGCTGCAACGCCCCACCCTGCCGTTGCGCGGCTTTTCACTCAACTGAGGTCGGTCGTGGCAACACTTCGCTTCAGCTTCGGAACCATGGGTTCCGGCAAGAGCACGCTTGCGTTGCAGATTCACCATAACCTTTCCACCCGGGGTTTGCGAGGGCTCCTCATCACCAAGCTCGACCGCGACGGCGCTCAGGTCAGCAGCCGACTCGGCGTGTCGTCGCCGGCAGTGGACATCAGCGCAACACCGAGTTTGGTTGCACTGGCACGACAGCACATGCCACTCGACTACCTGGTCTGCGACGAGGTGCAGTTCTACTCGATCGAACAATGTGACGAACTTGCAACGATCGTCGATGATCTCGGCATTGACGTGTACTCGTTTGGCCTCATCACCGACTTTCGCGGTCTGCTCTTTGATGGCACCCGCCGCATGCTGGAGATTGCCGACCAACGAGTGGAGATGCAAGTGGAGGCTCGTTGTTGGTGTGGTGCGCGCGCCACCAACAACGCTCGTCTGGTGAACGACAAGGTGGTGTTTGAGGGTGAGACGGTATTGGTGGGCGATACGGCAACCACTCGGAAAGAACCACTCTTTGGCGATGTGGTTCGCTACGAACTGTTGTGTCGGTACCACTATCGACGCGGCCAACTCGCACCGAACATGTAACTGTTACCAGCCACTTGGTACCCCACTCGGTTTCTCTCAGTACACCGCTCGACTTCTCGAGAATCCCAATTTCCAAGACTCACTCTGCAAGGAGTGATTCGAACTCTTCCTGCCAGGCTTCCAGCCAGTTGTCACTGAAGTTGGCGTACCTAGCCACGAAAGCCTCCCGTGCTTCCTGCACCTCTGCGGACTTCCACCATGCTGAGGGATCACCATGAAGTGAATTCACAAACTTTGCTGCACCCTTGCCCGAATAATGAATTACGCCAACCCGCGCGAGCGCATCCACGAACGGTTGTGCTGCAGCACGAAAACGATGAATGCCTGCTGGAACAAAACAGACAGTTGGAATGTTCATTGCCAACGTTTCCAACCAGGAAACTCCAAAATAATTATGCAGCACGAGCGAGGATCTGCTTGCTGAAACAGGTCCCGAATCGGCGAACTCCTCGTAAACAACAGGCTCTGTCAGTTTGAGGGTCGCGATGTCGGCTGTTCCACATCGAACCACTGGCAGGGTTGGCCAGACGAGGTCGGATACAAAGGCACGGGTCTCCATCGCACATCGCTGCACGTGTGATGGCATACAAAACGGTTGCAAGCGGTACACAACATCTGAACTCGCCACCGACATCAGCAGTAGTCGTTGCCGTGCGTGCCTCCCTGAGCGCTGTGGCATCGCGCCCGGTAGCGCCTTCAGCGAAGGTCGAGCATCCGTCCACCCAAGTGTGTAATGTCGATCGCTCGCCCGAACTTCATAATTTTCCGCGGCACATGCTTCGTCTAGACCTTGATGTCCCCCATGCTGATGTGACAACAGCTGAGTGCCATCCTCACCCCAAAATGCAGATAACACCTGATAGGGCAGATGGAACTGCGACGAGTTAGCGGAGTAGAGAACCTTTGTCCGGTGAGTTGCTCTTTGTGCTCGTGTACGTAATGACGCCAGACCTTCGGCATATCCGATTGGTAGGACAAGTGGCAGAATGGATTTCACTACCGACTCCAAGTCGCTGCTGTGAATCATTCGTACCAATGCCATACGTGACTTGATGTCGGGTAAGACACGAGTTCCATGAGTTACCTCCATATCATTCCAACGACAGACGCTCTTGCTGCGAAGAATCGCTCGGGTGCGCTCAATCGAACTAATTTTGAGGTAAGGACGTACCACGGTGACTCTTGGCTCGGATTTCGCCGACCCCTGTAGTAGCAACTCGAACCTCTGACGAATTCTGCTCATTGACGGCGAGGTTACGAAGTCTGTTGTAGCCGTCTTGATATCCCGCAGAGTCCCCTGTGCCGCTGATTGGCTGAGTACTCGTAGTTGACTTCGATAGCTCTCAGAGGAAACAAAACGAATGTGGTGAGTCGAACTATCAAATGGAATTGTCAGCGATGATAGATCCGTATTGCAGACTTGATTGTTCTCCATTGCCAAAACCTGATGCACTATGTGCAAAAGCCACATTCCGCCCATCCGCCGAAACATGCGTTGATTTACCTCAATACCTGATAACTCAGTTGAGAGTTCCGCACAATACTGTTCAAGCGAGGGAAGAAGATCATCAACCATGTTGATTTTCCCAAAGAGCTCGCTCGCCTCCCACGGGCAATTAACTGCCACGAGCAACGTCCATGATCTCATGGGCTGTGGAAGCCATGGTGATGTTTCCACTTTGAACAAGACTCTCGAGATAGTTGAGATCCTCAGGAGTGTCAACGTCAAAGCGGAAACGTGAGTCTGCGAGGGCTGCGTCACACGCCAACCACCTGACATCAAAGAGATCGTTGTGCTCCCAATATGCCGATGTGAGATGTTCCCGATATCGTGGCTCAGCAAATCGATTCTCAATCGACTTCAGGACTGCGAAGTCGAAAATCTCAGTGCCAAAACCGTCAGCAATGACCAAACCCAAGCCTGGGCGATGGTTGAAGAGATAGTCACACCAGTTAGCTCGGAAATGTCCTACCAAGTCATCAATCAGGCTCGGCTCTACGAATGGATTGTCCGCACAAACTCGAACTATTGCTTGCGCACCAAACGGTTCAGCGGACTCAATTATCCGTTGCAAGACATTCTGATCTGAACCTCGAAACACATTAATGCCTAAACCTGTGGCAGACGCAACAAGTACGTCATCTTGCGGTAAGTCAGACGTTGCAAGAACGAAGTGGTCTACTTCTGATGACCGCAATGTCCTCGTTACCACCCATTCCAGAACCGGATGTTTTCCAAGCAGTGCCATCATCTTGCCTGGAAAACGAGTCGAGCCCATTCGCGCATGAACGACCGCCACTATGGTTCGCCTACCTGGCAAGATCACTCCATTGCAATACGTCGTCAGCAACCAGATCGCGAGACGTCACACGTCCAATCACGTCGTCCCATGACAGGGGGCTGATTCCCGTTCCTGGGCGCTTATAGGTGATGTCCGACTCTTCAATTCTGTGCCCTGAGGAAAGATCACGCGCTACCACGATGCTCCGCCTCGCATTCGTTCGTGCAATCTCTTCACTGGGAATCGGTGCCTTACGCCGGGAACCCAAGAGTGGAGCGACTCGCGACACTTCGGTACGAAAACTTCTGAGGTCGTCAACCGTCATTGCGTGATAGTGGTCATTACCAGGAAGTGAAGTGTCGTGGGTGAAATGCTTCTCCAAAATTACCGCACCAAGCAACCATGCAGTCAACAGCGAGGGTAGACCCGGCTTCGGAGTGGTGTGATCGGAGTAGCCAATCACGCACTCCGGGTAATGAACGGCAAGATCTCCGATCATGTGAAGATTCGCGTTCTCATCCACCGTTGGATAGTTGAGAATGCAATGCAACAAGGCAATGTTGTCGGCTCCCACAGATCGCAACGTAACCAATGCGCCATCAATCTCCCCGAGCGTTGCGGCACCAACTGATAACACGATGGGCTTGCCCGTCCTTGCGACACGACGTAGTAGTGGTGTATTGGTGAGATCCGCTGAAGCCACCTTGAAATAGGGAACCAGTGGAGCCAACATGTCGACAGCATCGTCGTCGAATGGGGTCGAAACAAACTCGATTCCCACCTTTTTGCAGTGGTCTGCGAGCGCTTCATATTCCGAAGCTCCGAATGAGTCATACTTCTTGAAAAGCTCGTACTGACTGAGCGTGGACTCCTTATTGGTATCCCAGTACGCCGGCGAGTGTCGTGAGGCAAGTGTCTGGGCCTTGTACGTTTGAAATTTGGCAGCGTCAGCGCCACCTTCTTTTGCCAACTCCACGAGGCGCTTTGCAAGATCTAAAGAGCCTTCGTGGTTTACCCCAATTTCGGCAATCACATACGGCAGCGAGTCGGCATCAACGAATCGTTTTCCCAACTGAATGCCGGGTACTGACGGTGGTGTTGCTGACACCTTGGAATTCACGAAGGGTGGCCCCGATGTTTTTCGCGCAAACGCCGTTCGTGATGCGCCATCATCTCTGTGTCATTCGTGATGTTGTCCTCATGACGGCGATATCGATAGAGCGGCAAGGGGACATGGTGGATCGTGTATTGATCAAGGAACCGCAACCGAAGATCTTGATCCTCATGCCGCAAGAATGATTCGTCATATAAACCAATGTCGATCAGTTGTTCGGTACGAAACATGATGCCACAAGCAATTGGATCCTTGGATGCGTCTCCACGTTGGAGAACCTCTTCCCGGTCGTCTACCAATAGGTAGTCACACGAAACTGCATCGAAGTGTGGATTTTCTGTGAGAAACATGTACAGGACTTCGAGAAAGTTCTCATTCACATAGTCATCAGCATCGACACGAACGATGAACTTCGAATGTGTCGAAGTGATTGCTCGATTCAGACTGGCGGGCAATCCCACGTTTGTGTCGTTTCGCAATACGGTGATGTCGTCACCAAACGTCGTCAGGATTGCTGCAGTTCGATCGGTGCTGCCATCATCCACGACGATGATGTCGAACTTCTCGCGGGGAAATCGCTGCGCCAGCAAGGATCGAATGCAACGTCCTACATAGCGCTCCTCGTCGTGTGCGGCGACAATGACCGACACCAACGTGCTGGTTGACATGCCATTCACGCTACGACTCCATCACACCAGTACGGGTTCGATGGCTGCGCGAACCCTTGCCGGCACGGACTCGTCCATCTTCACCACCACGGGAAGCGATACACAGCGGGCCAATCGAGCTGCGGTTGAAGGAAACGCAATGGTGAGGTCTCCATGGTGCGCGACGAGTTCGGGCATGTGCGACCACGTTCCAGCAAAATGCCATGTCACGGCCTCAGGAAGAATCTTGGTCGCCAAACCAGCAGCA
>SXGU01285885.1_pt1 | contig 25540 bp, 14 predicted proteins | sample 3174531 | NCBI WGS metagenome assembly SXGU01 (sample SAMN11356863, study PRJNA531348) | freshwater metagenome | isolation source: freshwater sample F1-140 | place: China: Fuxian Lake, Yuxi | collected 2017-12-25
GCAGATTAACGGGCGGGCCAGTTCCGCGCAAGCTAAAAATGTCGTCGGGTGCGATCGACAGCTTTCCAGCCGTCGCGCCAAGAACGGCGCTTTTCCCCTTCATCTTCCAAACTTTAAGTGAACTGTCGCTGTAGTGTTAGTCGGCACCCCCAGATTAATGTCAATCATTTCAAGTACTTAGCCACGACGAATCGGCGCATCTCCGAGTTGCCGGCGCCGCATTGGATGCCTGGGGGAAAAGCGGCAGAGGGCTGCCGCGCTCCAAATCCATGGGGTCGTGCCAATCGAATGGCGGCGTCATTGGATCGCGGTGGCCCTCTACCGCCTTTAGGGAATTCCCAGGACGATCCAGCTCCAAATGTCGGTAACTCGAAGATGAGCCCACGACGAATTTAGTTCGATCATGAGGGGGACTCCATCGACTCCGTGGCCTGAGTAACCCAAACTAATGACACCGCGGACACAGAACGCCACAGTCAAGTCTCGCCCATTCTGAGCGTCCCTCTCACCTCCGCAGTCTAAATTATTGGAGCGCGCGCAGTCCTCTGCTTTGTCACTGCTTATCAGCGATAATAACAGTCGCTTCGAAACATCGGGGGCAGGTGCATCTGGAGGTCTACCACGAGATTGAACGGTTGGTGGTGGAGGACGCACCGTGTATTTTTCTGATCCATCGGAACACGGAGGTGGCATGCCAGCCCTGTCTAAAGGGCTTCCACCTCAGACGATTTTTCCCGCCAATCCGCTTGGAAAACTGCTGGCTCGAGCGTTGAAACTTGGTAAACCGGTACCCGTCCGATCTACAGACGCTCCATGAACTCTAGTCCTCCACAATTCGGTGGCCCCCCGGACGTCACGCAGCTCATCCAATCGGCGCTGGCTGAACCTCCTCATGCCATCGCATACCACGCGGGACGCGCGTTGCGCGACCTGTGGCCCGGGAAGGCCATCATCGAGTGTTCATCATGCGGCTTTGACCTCGATGGTTTTGTTGAAGCCGGCCACGCGACGTTCACCTACTTGACGGATCGTGGGCACCACCAGATCGTCACCTCATGGCGCGGCTGCCAGGAAAACGAAACGGGTGCCACATGCAACACTGGGGAAGAAGGTATCCTTCGGCGACCAGTCAATGCATTTGTCTGCATTTCCTGGAATGGGCAGTCGTTTGACGCGCTGCACCTCGGTTGGCGGGAAATGATGCGGGCGCAAGAAGCATTTTTCCTGATTGGCGAGAGCGAGGAGATAGTCGAGGCATTCTACCGCGCGGTTTGTGCATGGAGCAACGTTCCACACGGCGAAGTTTTGGTATTTGAGAAGGGCGCTTGGCGCAAAGATCGGGAGTTGTACGACTCCATTAGAAAGACCGGCCCAGATTCCCTCGTACTCGCACCCGGACTCAAAGAAAAGTTGTTCGATGACGTCATGGGATTCTTTACCCGCAAGGATGTTTACGCCAGCCACGGAGTGCCTTGGAAACGCGGGATTCTCCTGCTCGGCCCCCCGGGCAACGGCAAGACCCATGCGGTCAAAGCCCTTTGTCAAAACATTGGAAGGCCAATCCTTTACCTGCGAAGCATTGAGTCGGGCGGTATATTCGAAACGGGCCAGCATGGAAACATTTCCCAAGTCTTTTACCTCGCGCGAAAGACCGCCCCATGCCTTCTCGTGCTCGAAGATCTGGACGCCCTCATCAATTCCCAAAATCGCTCCTTCTTCCTAAACGAACTCGATGGTTTTGCACAAAATACTGGCATCTGTGTCTTGGCCACGACGAACTACCCCGAGCGATTGGATCCATCAATTCTCGATCGTCCATCCCGTTTCGATCGCAAATACACCTTTGAACTCCCGAGCGCCGGAGAAAGAAGAAGATACCTCGAACATTGGGCAGGCAGGCAGACGTCCAGCCTTAGACTCAGCCCGCCGGGAATCGATTCCGTCGTTGCAGCCACCGAAGGCTTCTCGTTCGCGTACCTCCAGGAGCTTTGCCTAGCCGCATCCATGGCGTGGATCAATGCAGGCCCAGACGCCGCAATAGACCCTATCGCACTGGACCAAGCGCGCCAACTTGATGCCCAACGAATGAGTTCCTCCGGCGATCCCAACCGCGAACCCAAAAACCCGTCCCGCGCGGAGAAAATCCGGCAAGTGCTTAGTGAGGGTTGAACCTGAGTCTTCTACCTAGCCCTCCCCAATTTAGTTCGATCTCAAATACTCTTCGCCTGAGTCACAAAGGTCAGGTCAAGTCTTGTGGCGTGCCCATGATCACCCCTTCCGACAGCGCTCCACAAACTTAGCCGTGCGATCCATGGCGATCTGGATCTGCTCGAACGCCGTCGCGAAACAGCAGCGAACAAAACCATCGCCGCTCGGGCCAAATGCTCCTCCCGGCACGCAAGCCACTTTCTCTTCTTGCAACAATCGCAAGGCAAACTCCTTCGAGCTCAATCCCGAGCTCGTGATCTTGGGAAATGCGTAGAACGAACCCCGCGGCAGGTGGCATGGCAGCCCCATGTCATTCAGGGATTTCACAATGAAGTTTCGGCGCAATCGATACTGTTCGCGCATCTCCGCCGTCGCTGCGTCGCCGTTGGTCAGCGCTTCGATTGCCGCTTCCTGCGCAATGATGCTCGCGCACATAATCGCATATTGATGGATCTTCATCATCGCATCGATCAACGGCGCGGGCCCACAGGCATAGCCAATCCGAAAGCCCGTCATGGCATAGGCCTTCGAGAATCCGTGCAGAAAAATCGTGCGCTCCGCCATCCCCGGCAGTGACGCAATACTCACATGCTGTCCCTCAAATGTGAGTTCCGAATAGATCTCATCCGTCAACACCAACAAATTGTGTCGACACGCCACTGCGGCGATCTCCAGCAACTGCTCCCGGGTCATGGTTCCACCCGTGGGATTGGTCGGGAACGACAAGAGCAGCACCTTGGATCTGGGCGTCACCACCGCCTCAATGGCGCGCGCGGTCACCGCAAACCCATCCTCGGCGCGGCAGGAAACCGGCACAGGTTTGGCATGCGCCAACACCACGCTCGGCGCGTAGCTCACATAACAGGGTTCATGATAGATCACTTCGTCACCCGGGTTGAGCACGGCGCGGAGGGCGATATCCAAGGCCTCGCTCACCCCAACCGCCACCAACACCTGAGTCTTGGGATCATATCGGACATCGAAATGCTTCTCGACGTACGTGCTGATACATTCCCGAAGTTTCAACAAGCCCAGATTCGAGGTGTACTGCGTACGGCCTCGTTCCAAGGCGTAAATGGCCGCCTCACGAATATGCCAGGGCGTGGCGAAATCCGGCTCACCCACACCAAGCGAAATCACACCGACGGTGTTCTGGACGATGTCGAAGAAATCACGGATTCCAGAGCGCGGGATTCCAGCGACGTGATCCGCCACGAAGTCTTGAGGAGAGGTCCTAGGCATTGACGTTGACATATTCATTGAAGTGAAAAGCAAAGGAGTGGGGTCGGGAGGTGAATTCCCGTTCCGCGCAAGCTTTCTGAGATTCTGGGCTCAGCCGAGACGCGGAACAATAGCGGCAACGGAAGCTCGAGCCAGAAAGGCCAATCGAGCCGAAGCGAAAAATGCCGGTGCCGCGCAGATCATGGACCCGAATCAAACCGGGATCGCTCCCAATCTGTCAAGGAACGAACGCAGACAACCTGAGACGATGTCGTGTAGGACCACGACACCAAGATGGAACTCCATGTCGGTCCAGGCCGTCTGAGGAATGATGGAGGTGTTTCACAGTAATACCACCCGATAGAACCGCGCGGCCCCTTCGATCCCAACGATCAAGGACGCACTGCCACCCGATCCCACCACGGTGCCTGCGGAAGACCATTTGTCGATCCCGTGCGCTACGTCGCGATACTCCACGCGATAGGTGCGTCCGTTCTCGGCGATCCAATTAAGACGCAATTGATCCGCGACACGTTGCACACGCAGCACGATGCCGCCCGAATCAACCGCTAACACCTGAACACGCAGTGTCGACTCGGCACTTCGCACTGGCGACCCATTGTCATGGACGCGAATGATGGCATTGTACACGCCCGGTCCCTGGGTGTTGTTGGGCGTCCACCTCACAACACCGGTCGCCGAATCCACGGTCATTCCCGCCGGAGCCGCTGCACCCAGACTGTAACTCAGGGAATTGGCTGGCGCATCCGTGTCTCGGCCCACAGCCACTACACCCGCCAAGGATTGGCCCTGAACGACGCTCGCATCTGCAAAAGCATCCAGCGTTGGAGCCAGATTCACTTCACTCACTGCAATCAGGAACGTTTCCGATGTTGAAGCTGGCGGCACCCCATTGTCAGTCACCGTCACCTGAACCTCATACTGCCCCGGCCCCTGCAACTCGGTGGGCGTCCAACTGAGACTTGCCCCCGTCGCCAAAGCACCAGGAGGCAACCGATTGAATTGGTAGGTCAACACCTGGCCGGCGTCCGGATCGGTGGCCGACACGGTGAGACGGAATTCAGTGCCCTCCGGAACAGAGCGATTGCCCACCGGCACCAAAACCGGGGGACGATTCTCTCCCGGCAATCGGTTTGCCGCACCAGGTGTCGTCAGCGCCGTCACCACACCCGTCGCCGTGTCCGCATCAGGAATCCGGGCGAAGGCCATGTCCGCCTGCGTCACTGTGAAGGATACAAGATCCACGACCGCGGGCACACCGCGCTGCATTCGGGAGAGCATTATTTTCACGGAACTCCGTGGCGCATTGGGCAGTCGGAAGTTGCTGTGAAATTCGCCTGCGGTGGTTTCAGCCGGTTCGTCATCGGCGAAAATTACCACGAATTCACCCGGTCCGAGAACCCGGCCCGCTGGAAACACCCATTTGTTGAGCACCGAGGAATCGTCGCTGAGAAACAATCCGGCTAAGGCAATCGGCTCAGTCCCGTCGTTGACCAATTCAATCCAAGGATCCCGATCACCCGCAGCATCCCGGATACCAGTGGCATTGATTGGTAACACCTCATTCAAACGCAGGGTTGGGAATGGGGACAACACGGCTGTCGCGTTGTTGGGAGCACCAGGTGTGACGGAGCTGACCGACCCACCTTCGAGAACCAATTCCGCGGCCATCACGATGTCGGAGCTGTTCGCGCTGGCCTGGTGAACCTCGACCGCCAAGACATTTTCACCAACCCTCAACGCCGTCGCTGGGAGGTCAACAGGCCCAGCCAGGGTCGCATCACCAACAGTGGTCGTACTCAATGTCGCAAAGGTCACGTTACCCTCCGGCATACTGACACGAGTCAACGGTTGGCCATTGAGATAAAAAACGGCCCCGTCGTCCAACACGTGCCTCAGTTTCAACGTGGCGCCCGTCGGCAGGACAGGTAAATCGAAGCGCGTCCGAAAGTAATAGGCATTCTGTCCCAAGGTGAGCGCGGTGGATTTTGGCACCGGCAACGCCGCACTCTCGACAAAGAGTGCTCCCCGCCCTGTCGGCCAGGCGCCATCAGCGAATTCGGGCGAACTCCAAGTGGCAGGTGCCGCCCCTTGCTGGAAATAGCGCCACTCGTTGTTGAATTGCACCAGCGTGCGCGGCCCTGCCAACGCCACCGTCGCGGCCCAATTGCCAGGGCGATTCACATCTTGTGACGCATCCACCAATTGCAGGGAGGATCCATTGCCGTCAGCCTCGACCGGCCACGGAGCCGAACGACCGAAGGTCACGCGGCTTAGGGGAGATAAAACACCCTGGATCTTCTGGTACAACCCAGCAGTACCACTCGAGTTGATCGTCCCCGTCCACGAGCCGACCACCGTCGGAGCATTGCCAAAGGCCGCGCGGAACGTGGCTACATTTGCAGCAATCACCACAAACGATTTCGGTCCCAAACGTGTTTCCGATGGAAAGGTGAATGAACACTCATTCGCATCGAAAATCAGACCGGATAGATCCGCCGTGTTAAAAGCGGACGTATTGTAGAATTCCACAAACTCCGAGCCCGCTGTTTTGCCGCGATAATGGACTTCATTCAGGACCACCCGGAATCGAGGCAGGACCACCAGCTTGAAACTTTGAGTGGCTTCTAAGAAACCGGGGCCGCCATCGGCGACACTGACCACGATAGTATTCGTCGTAGGGACTGTGTCCTCGGGAGCCGTCCAGGTGAAGATGCCACTCACGGGATCCAGGGTCGCCCCAGCAGGCGCGCCCGACTGAATGGTGTAGTTCAAGGTTTGTGCTGGCCTATCCATATCCGACGCCGATGCGTTAAACACGGCACGATCTCCCGCTTGCAAGACCACATCCCGGATCGGCTGTAGAATGGGAGCTTGATTCTTTTCGGCTACCGTCACCCCAAAGCTCCTCGCCGTGCTCAGGTGGGCGCCGCTGGTTTCCGTCGCTCGCACGACGAAGACAAAGGATCCCGGCCCCTGATCTTCGGTCGGTGTCCAACGCACTCGACCCGTCAGCGGATCGATTTCCGCACCTTCTGGCTTGGTGTCCAAATGGAAAACCACCGACGCCGGTGGGGAGTCCCCATCCACCGCTCGAATCACTATCGAAAACTCTTCAGTCTCCACCGCCTGCTGCGGCGTCAGTGGACCGAAAACAGGCGCGTTATCCACCTCGACGACCGTCAAAACCAAGGACTTGGTATCAAATCGCGACGGAATCCCGTCATCAGTCACCCGTACCTGCACGGTGTATCGTCCTGGCCCTTGCTCTTCTGTGGGTGTCCACGTGAGAACGCCCGTCTTCGGGTCCACCACCAATCCCGGAGGCGCGCCTTCCAACACCGAGTAGGAGAGTCCATTTTGCGGTTGGTCCGGATCGGTTCCCACCACCGTCACCGAAAAGTCAGACCCTTCGGGAACCGTCTCGTTGGTCAACGCCTCCAATACCGGCGGGCGATTGGATTCTAACACTGTCACGGTAATACGTTCGCCCACCACTCGCGGCGGCAACCCAGTGTCTGTCACACGAATCACAAATGAAAAACTTCCCGGCCCCTGAGTCTCCGTCGGTGTCCAGGTCAATTGCCCCGTGGATTCGTCCATCGCGGCACCCGACGGCGCGTCCGGCGAGAGACTCCATAACAACGGCATTCCTTCTGGGTCCAGCGCCTTGGCAGTCAAATTCAGCAAACTCTGTTCGGTCACCTTCTGATCGCCGATTTTCGTCAGGACGGGCGGCAGATTGGCCCCAGCGGAAAGATTGGCGGCTCGAGGTGTCGGTGTGGCAAAGGTAATGAACGGCGGCGCCGAACCATCCGGAATCCGGCCTTCACTGACATCCGCCGGCTGCGCCCCAAAGCTGAACCCATCCACCAACACACCGTCCGGCGTAAACAGCGCCAATTGTTCTCCCAAGGCATCCAATCGAAAGTTCACGTGCAGGTCGATGTTGGTTGATACGTTTTGTTTCGTATCCGTGTCCGCCCACACCAGCAGGTGACCTTGAGGCGGAATCACATAACCGGAGGGAACCACAAATTGCTTTGGATCGGAGAAGTTATCGGTCAACCAATACCCCGTTAAATCCACCGCTTCGTTCCCCGCATTGTAGAGCTCAAACCAATCGCTGGTTTTGCCGTCCGCCGGATCGACGATCGAGGAGGCGTTGTCCGCCATGAATTCATTGAGGGTGACTTGGATCTGTGGAAACGCCGGATCATTCGCCGCACCCGGCGTCGCCCGGTAGATCGCGCGGCGACCTCGCGGTTCTCCATCCGGGATGCTTCCGATCGCGCGATCCGGTGGGAGTTGTTCAAACTCCAAGTAATCCAATACGGCTGGGGCTAACGCACTTCCCTGGCGACGCACCAACGCGACCGAACCACGCTGAGCGTTGAGTCGGAAATTCGTGTGCAACGAACCCGGAACTGACTCCATCGACTCACCATCCGCCCAAATAATCAGATAGGCTTTCTCAGCCAATGTCGTGCCTGCCGGAAACGCCCAACGCGTGGGATCGCCGTAGGTATCGGTGAGAAAATAACCACTCAAATCCACGGGCGTTGACCCGGAGTTGTAGAGTTCGATCCAAGGCTCCCGTTCTGCGGCGTTATCCTTGGGTCCACTCACGTTGCTGGCCTGGATTTCATTGATCCAGATTAATGGAAACGGGTCGATGGCCTCGCGAACCGAATTCATGGCGCCCGGGGTGAATGGCCGGGGGGTTCCCGCAGGATCCGTCGCCCAGTTGCCCACGCGAAACGTGTCGGCGGCCGGATCGATCAATTGCAGCGAAGCGCCCGCTCCATCCGCGGCCGTCGGCCACGGCGCCCGATCATCATACCGAACATCCGAAATCCGCCGATCCAACTCTGGAGTGGCACCCGGCTGAATCAAACGCAAGGTCTCACCCCCATTATCCAACGATCCAGGAAACACATCAAAAACCGTCACGCCAGAACCGTAGGCGAGTTCAAATCCGGCCCGATCTTTTGCCAGTACCCAATAACTATTGCCAGCCATGACACTGCCCTCAGGAAATGTGTAACCCAATCCTTCCAAACGCCAACCCGATAGATTGAAAGACGCCGTTGGCGCTGAATTGTGAATTTCAACAAACGAAGCGCCGGGAGCTGACGGATTGTATTGGATTTCGTTGATCACTACAAAGGTTGCCGGATCCGCTACGGCGCCATTGTATTGCACAACAATGGTATCCGCGGCACTTTCAATGACAGCGCCTTTGCGATCACGACCTTGCAGTTTCAAGGGGTTGCTCGCGGCTGTCAGTGGCACACGAATTCGCCATTTGGTAAAATCTGACCACTCCACCGGATAGGTCACCCCGTTCACTTCCAAGTCCACCACCGCAAACTTGGCCGTGCCTTCCAGAATCGCCGTCTGTGTGGTCGAGGTAAAATCCGCTCCGTTCGAGGTCGTGATGGAAAAGCCAGCCGCATCCGCTGCCGCCAACTGCCTCAGGATCTCTCGCCGCCGACCCGTGATATAGCTCTTCACTGAATTGGGCGCCGTGATTTCGGTCACGCGATTGTTGACCAGAATGTCCCGCCGCGCATCAATTTGCAGATTCGATTCTTCGGGCGTGAGAAAGGTGTTGGCCGCCTCTTGATAGGCACGCCAGAGCATGCGCCGAAATTCCGGGGTATTGAACATCTTGTTCGCGGCTGGATCCGATCCTCCCCACAAGGGCTCAGTTGTCGATTGGCCATCACCCAAGATGAAATCCAGATCCCAAGGTATCAGTTTCCAACGTTCTCCTGCCTGCTTGTAAATGAACATATTCTGGCCGAGGCCCATGCCCCAGGAATCCCAGTTACCCAAAATTCGGTTAAAGACAAACACCCGCATCCACTCGTCCGCGTCGACCTGGTTCATCATGTTGCGGACGTAGGCTGTTCCGCTCGCGCTTGCCACCTTCGACAAGTTGTAGATGTTTGTGAAGTTATTCGCAGTCCCATTCAGTCCGCGAGTTTGCCAATTGAAACGGTATTGTTGCAGCTTGTAACTGCCATCCGTATTCTTGACCTCGCGTAGACTCGCTTCCCGCGTGCTGAAACCCGAATTGGCATCGTCAAATTCAAACCAGATCGCAATCTTGTAGAGATCGGCGTCGGCCCCATCCGGAAACCGGTTTTCCGCGTAGTAGTTGTTCGGCTGTTCCAGATCTTCCGAAATGTTTCGATGAAGACTACCATTTCGGTAGACCCGGATCGGATGCGCATACAAATAGGGAATTCCCAATCGGCGCGCGATCCAAGCCGTCACACGCCCTCGCAGCCCCGTCCCTTCACTCCCACCATTTCCCGTGGATCCAAAAATGCGATCGGTCACTCCCATGATCTGATCATCCTCGGGAACTGAGACCGCCCAATCGCCACTGCCTCCATGGTACGGACTTCCTTTGTCGCGGAACCCCGCGTTATATACCACCCGATGGTCGTTGTAGACCAGGGTGCAGTCGCGATAGGTGTTGTCCAAAGCCAGTTTTCGTTGCGTCTGCACGGCAACCGTGTTCCACATGTGGTAATGGCCAAATGTGCCAAACGGGATGGTTTCTCCCCACCGAATCAGGCACTCCCGAGCCGGAGCTTCCACGGGGAACCGGGCGGAAACTGCGGATTGCGCCGCATCCGTCGCCTGAATTCGAAAGGCAATCATTGTCCCGCTGCTTCGACCCGAAATCGTGCCGCTGTAAATGCCGTCTCCAGCAAGAACATCCCCATTCGTCCCATCATCCCGCATCACCGATGTGGTCGTGGTGGCATTCGGCTCCGTTCGCCAAATCATACTAACCGACCCGATCCCGTCGGAATCCGAAACGCGCGCCGACACCATGACTGACTCATTCTGCCTGGGTAACGCGGGCGTGTGGGTCACATCGAAAATCGCGGGGCCGGCATTGTCCACGGCACGAGAATTCCGCGCTCCAGGCGTGCCCAGAGTCTTTGGCACATTCAATCGCACTGGCACTTCAAACGGCGACCCGCGAACGCGAAACAACATCTCAGGCCAACCGGCTACCCATCGCACTCGAGCCCGCAGCGTCGCATTAATACCCTGGGAAAAACCGGTCAGCGGCGTCCGCAACGCATTCGGCCCGGTATCACCGTCCCCAAAACTCCTCACATGCAGGCATTGCGTCCCGGAGAATGCCCCAGTGGAATCGATGGAACTGGTGCCGTGGTTTCCATTGAACGTCCAACCCGTACGCCCATTCTCGAAATTCCCGGTATTGGCCAACAAATTGGTCCCCCCTCGCGAAATCAATTCGATGTCATCCACCAGCGCCTCACCTGCCCCCAGCAGTGTCACATAGAAACGGGTCGTGTCCGTCACGGCATCCGCGGCGCGCCCGGTGAATTCCACCGATTGCCATCCAGCTTTTGTCGTTTCATCCGAATCCGCCCAACTCGCCGCCCTCAATGGATCCGCATTGGGATCCATCAATTCCAAGGAACTGCCACCCTTGTCCGCCCACCGCCCCCAGCGTCCACCGACGCCATAGCGAACCTCACTGACCACAATATGAATGGTATTGGTCTTCAGATCCCCCACTTCATTCGTGCTCACAATCTGGTCCGGACGCGCCAGCGCCAGCCGTTCGCCAGTGTTGGATAACGTTCCACTGTAGTCACCGAGCGCGAGCGCTGGTGTCAGTGTGGGATGGTTGGACAGCAAGCGCGCGCGATTTTTGGCAACCACCAGATAGCCTCCAGCAGGAATGGTCGTGGTATCGGGAAACTGGAATTCAATCCCCGAGACAAACCGCCACCCTCCCAAACTCAGGGCCGCCTTGGATCGATTGTACAATTCCACAAATTCGTCCTCATCATCGTAACTGATCGGGGCATAGTGGATCTCATTGATGACGACCGGCTCCAACCTCCAGGCAGCATTCGGGGAATCCGGCGTCGGCAGGCTCAGGCGCCGCCATGTGGGCGATCCATCCGGCGATCGTCCGAAGGCCACTCCGTTTTCTTGCGCGCCGTACCGAATCGAATCCAAAACCCGCATGCCTTGCGGATCCATTAAATAGAGGGTCTCGCCAGCGGCGCTCAGCCTGAAACCCAGTTGATTCTGATCAAACGTCCGATAACTCCGCGGCGGCAATCGAACGCCCGCAGCGATTCGGAAACGGTTGGTCGTCGGATCGTCCGTCAAAATACAGCCGCCGAGATCCACTTCCAAATTCGACGCATTGTAGAGTTCAATGAAGTCCACCTGGGGTTCGTCGGTATGCGCTAGGATTTCATTGAGCCGAACCGTTTTCAGAGGCGTTGATACCACCGGATCCATATCGCCCGGCGATCCACCGATCAATTCGCTGGAATCCCACGCCTTGGGGTCCCGCTCTCCCCAACTCGGCCGAGCCAGTACTATTGAATGACCCGCACCATCCGCACTGACCGGCCATAGATCACTATCCTCGTACGTCACTTCCAAAAGGACTGCCCCCACCTCGTTCTGTAGGCGCACCCTTCCGGAACCATTGCCTAGCTTTCCGGTAAAGGGTCCCAGCACCGACGATAACCCATAGGCGGTCTTTAATTCCACCGGTTGCGCCGCGACGACGACAAAGGCTCCCGCCGGCAAAATGAACCCCGCCGGAAACTGGTAATCGATGTCTCCACTGATCCGATAACCCGTCAGATCTTCAAAGATCGCCCCCGCATTGTAGATCTCAATAAACTCCAAATCGTTGGTCGGGTTTGACCCTCGAAATCCCGGCCGCGCATGATACAAGATCTCGCTGAACACCAATCCTGTCGACCGAGCCGACGGTGCCAAAGGTTCTCGGCTTCGGTCGCGAACCAAGGGTCCCTCGGCCATCGATCGCACCGAACCGTATTCTCGAAACCGGACCGTCGCCCGCATTTGTGGGTTCTGACCGGTCACCGCCAAACCGACGGGAATGGTGTTCGGTACGTCTGACAGCGTCACGGATCCCAGCAATGTCCAGACCACACCATCCAAACTCGCAAACCCATCAAAGTTCGATCCCGTGCGCCGCAAGCGGAGCCATGTATAAGGATAATTCACCGGATATCCCCCGGCCGGATTCACAGCGGTGCTCGCGGCCCCAGCGGTCGAACGGGATTCGAAGAAACATCCGAGCTGTGGGGAGGAAGCAAAAATCGCAGCAAATTTCGCGTTCGAATCAAAACCCAGACGAGCCATGATCCCAGCGTGCAGGAACGGATCGGCAATCACCGCGCCAATCACGCGCGTCTGGAGATCGAAATCCCCCGTCCGCTCTTCCCAGGCAAACTGAAATTGATCCGCCGTGCCTCCAATGTCGGTTCCTCCACCAGTCACATCCATGCCGCCAGCCACTTGTACCACTGAACCTCCCAATGTCGGGGTCCCCACATCGCGTGGCGAAAGTTCGGTGGCCTGGAATTCAATGGGTGAACTGGGGAGAATCAAATTGCCAGCACCCGATCGATCCCGGACTTGGCTTACACGCAAGGTATAGGTGGTCCCGAACGTCAGTGGCGTTGTGGTCAGCAAAAGAAACTTCGTCTCTGTCCACTCCGCGGCCGCCAGCACCCGGACGCCCGCGGTCACCTGGAAGGCATCCCCAACACCCGAAGCGGGTGCAAACACGGGTTCGCTAAACTCGACGAGAACATTCGTTCTACCCAAGGTGACTGCGCGAAGGATCGTGGGTCGAATGTCCTCAGAGCTAACCGTCAGATTGGCTTCAGCAGATTCGGCGGTGCCTTTCGCATTGGTGGCTACCGCTTTGAATTTCGCGCCTGAGTCTCCAATGACCACCGGTGCCAACTCAAACGCAGTACCCGTCGCACCCGGAATCAATACCCCGTCGCGGTACCAGGCAACGGTGGCCGGTCCCGAGGCCTCCAGCGTCACTTCAAATCGAGCCGTTTTACCCTCCGGCACGGACACAGCTGCCGGTTGAGTCAGAAACTTCGGAGCCGAGAAGACCACACCCCACGGCAACAGATACGTCGCCGGTATCGGACCTTCATCCTTCCCGTCAGGACGCAGCCAACGCACCGCCAAATTGTCCCCGCCACCACCCTCCTTCATCAGCGCCTCGACATAATAGGGCTTCCCTGCCTCCAAGCGGATGGCTGCCGATTGCTGGTTCGGCTCGACTTCCCATTGTCGCGGCCCCGTCCACCCATCAACTCGAGCGATCGCCTTCTTGTTGGCCGGATCCGTATCTGTGCTCAGGTTCAGCAGCCCACCGTCATCGGTGGCAATCCAAAAAGTGTAGTTTCCGGTGACCGGCGGCACCACATAGCCGTGGACCCTTTGACCATACGCCTCAGCGACGTCCGTCGGCGCCTCAAAGAACTCCGTCAATTCGGAGGTGCTGGAGGGGGAATTCGGGAAGTTTGGAGAACTCAGCAAATCACTGATCGAGTTGCCACCAATGCGCGAATAGACTTCGCGAAGGATGGACCCTGCCTGCACCGGGACCACCACCGAGCTGCCGTACCACACGAGGCAAACCATCCAAAGGAGAGGTCTAACCCAACCACAATTCGATGCTCCACGACGCAGAATCGCCGCCAAGCCAGGCTTGTCTTGAATCATTGGCTGCGAAGGAAGCAATTATCGCGCCGTTGCTCAACTCAAGAGGGATGTAAAAATTGACCATCCTCCAGGGCAACCCAACGCCATTAAGACCCGGATTAGCCCGACACACGATTTTAGGCCGATTGGAACCACCAAGGCCACCGGATCGATGGCGTCAGGCGACCGAGGTTAGGCCTGACCATCCGGCGGTTCATTTTCATTCAACCACCGGATTAACCCAACCAAAACAACCCCAATCACGGACAGCACCGCGATTGCCAATCCCAGTCCGATGAACACTTCTGTTCGCCGAGCCGGTTCGATAAATCGAAGGGGATAAAGAAACCCAATGATGCCGAGTGGAATTACCGCGAAAGCCCCTAGCTTCAAACGCTTGCGCGCGAGCGTTTCATCGGTGGTCGCCCCTAACCGATACACCAACCGCCAAAACCAAATACCCGCCACCATGCCGATCGCAAACAACGGTAAGGATGCCCAATGCAGCCGCCATTGAATGCCCGCCGGGCCGCGCTCAGCCAATGGCAACGTTCCCAACAACGCCCCAAATCCTAACCCCGTGGAAAACATTAAGACCCAGCGAAACGCGTTCTCCGCGAAAGACATCGGCTGCGCTGGGGGCGGCTTCATACAACCTGACATTTGCCTGCTCCCGCCACAATCTCGCCAATGGCCCAAGCCTGAAACTTGGCGGCCCGAATCGTGCGCAGCACCTTGTCCGCGGCGTCTGCTGCCACAATCACCGTCATGCCAATCCCCATGTTGAAAACCTGATAGAGCTCCGCCTCCGGCACGCCGCCTTTTGCGGCCATGAGCTGAAACAGCGGGAGCACATCCCAGGTGCCCTTCTCAATCCGGGCATCGCATTTGGCCGGGAGAACTCGGGGCAGATTGTCCACAAACCCGCCACCCGTGATATGGGCCAAACCCTTGATCGCCACCGCCCCCGTCCGATTGAACTTCTTTAGCAAGGCTTGCACCAACGGACCATAACTCACATGCACCTTGAGCAGTTCATCCCCCACAGTACCCCCCAATTCGGCAAGACGCTGCTTCGGTTTCAGTTTCAATTGGTCGAACAAAATCTTGCGCGCCAAGGAGTAGCCATTGGTGTGCAATCCGCTAGAGGCAATTCCCAGAATCACGTCCCCTCGTCGAATCGACTTTTGACCATTCAACATCCGGCTCTTGTCCACCACACCCACGATGGTCCCACTAACATCGTACTCGCCCGCCGCATAAAAGCCCGGCATCTGGGCGGTCTCGCCCCCAACGAGAGCACATCCATTCGCGGCGCAACCACGCGCAAATCCTCGAATGATTTCCGTGAAGACATGCGGCTCAAGCTTGCCCGTGCCGAGATAGTCGAGAAAGAACAACGGCTCCGCTCCGAGAACCGCAATATCGTTGACACAGTGGTTGACCAAGTCCTCGCCAATGGTGTCGTGGCGATCCATCGCAAACGCAATCTTGAGCTTGGTTCCCACGCCATCCACCGAAGAAACCAAAACGGGCTGTCGATACTTTTTGACATCAAGTGCAAACAAGCCGCCGAAACCACCAACCTTGCCCATCACCTCTCGGCGATGAGTCGAGGCCAGGAGCTGCGGCAAGGTCGCTTTAACGCGGTTTCCCAAATCGATGTCCACGCCGGCAGCTGCATAGGCTTTCTGCTTCTTCATGTCCGGAAAAGGGTTTCCAAATCCTGGCATCGGTGTCGAGGGCTCAAAACGCCCATCACTTCTTTTCCGCAAAGCAATAAACCACGCCATCGTCCGCCCCGATCACCACATGGCCATCGACCACCGCCGGCGACGCTTGGACCGGTTGACCGATTTCATAGTTCCAAAGCTCACGTCCGTCTCCCAACGCCACCAGGTACACCCGGCCATCGTCGGACCCGACCACCACCTTGTCCCCAGCCACCACCGGCGAGCTCTCCACTTTGCCCCGTGTCGCAAATGTCCACACAGCTTGTCCGGTAGCACGATCCAGACAGTGAAGCCGCTTATCCCGAGAGCCAACCAGCACCCGATCCGCAGTTACCGCCGGGGAGGACATGAATGGAAACGCGCGATCTCGATAGCGCCACACAACCTCGCCCTTGGCCAAGTCCACACTCAGAAATTCATTCTCGTAATGGCCCACAAAGGCTCGCCCGCCCGTCAGGGCCGCCGTCGCAGCAATGTAGGCTCCGGCCTCAATTTCCTTCACTTTTTTCCCATCGACCAACTGCACCACATGAATCAAGGCATCGCACCCGCCAAATACCGTGACCCCTTCGCCCGCCGCCGGAGCTCCATTGATACGATTCCCCGTTTCGTAAACCCAGTTACTCCGGCCTGTCGCCGCATCCCAACAGTACAGTTTATTGTCCCAACTCCCCGCCAAAACCCACGTCCCCTTCCCGTCCGGCGACTTCATCCAGTTGGCCCCGGCTTTGATTTCGGCATCGGCTCCCCGATGCCAAACCAGACTCCCGGTGGTGGCGTCCAAGGCATAGAAATTGGTGTTGGAGTCTCCAAAAAAAACTTTCCCCTCCAGAATCAACGGCGAGCTTTCCACCGGACCCCCAGCCTTGAATTGCCAAAGCTTGGAACCGTCCTTCATGTTCAAAGCGAGCATCGTGCCCTCCGTCGAGCCCACGTAAACTTTGTCCTCCACGATGGCTGCTGAACTCAAGATCTGACCACCGGCCTTAAAACTCCATTTCAACGACAACGCCGAAGGCAGCGACGCTTCGGTGACTCCCGTTAATGCCGGATTGCCCCGAAACATCGGCCAATCGAGAGCCCTTCGCACCACGGGCGCTGGTTTCGGCGAATCCCCAACCGTTCCCGTGGCACCGCCCTCCCGACCGCAACCGGTCAATACCACCAGCATCACACTCAGAAGCCGACCAACCCAAGAAACAGAGTCTCGCATCACCCAACCAACATTCGCGAGACCTCAAGAAATGGCAAACGATTGTGGATGTCCCGCCCCGCCAAGTCAGCAACAGGTCCCGTCACTTGTCAGCCATGACAAAGATGTTTTTAGATCGCTACGCCGAAGCAACAATTCCGCCTTGATGGAGTTAATATCCCGTCTCACCCCCACTCGAGGTCTTAATCCCAGGAAGGGAGGAGCTTATGAACCGACCCTATCAGCCAGAGAGAATGCACAAGTTCACCGAGAAGCGCTGGTTGCGTCACTTCACCGATAGCCGGTAGTAACGAAAGGCGGAATCCGGATTCGTCATCTCCGAAATGGATTCCCCTCCTTTGGCGGTTCCAGCCGGATTCCAGGCCTTCAGATCTACGGAGGTCTCCACCGTGTAGAGAATATCGACGGCGCCTTTGAGGACCAGTTTTCCAGCCGGATCAAATGACAATAGAGGCGGCTCCACCAATTGGTGGATCTTATTGAGCCCTAGTCCGGCGATCTTCTGCACGATCCCTGAGGGCCACCGGATTTCCAAGGAATCGATCCTTGTGGCATTCCCAAGCCCGAAGTGAACTCGCAGATCGTTGGGACTCGACCAACCGCCTCCGCTGGACACTTCCCGGGATAGTAGCATCGGCTCTCCGTCAATGATGGCACGCAGCAGCACCTACTGGGCTGTCCAGAATCTTGGTGAATATGGAGGCAGCCTCGGCTGCTTTGGGGATCAGGGCCAAAGAAACGGCCACAACACTCAGGAAGAAGCCACAAAACCGCGAGCAGGTGGGTGATTGAAGGATATTTGTCATCATCTTATTCAATTAACGCGCAAAGCGCCGTTGAAACCCGCCATGAATCTTCACGAGGGTCGCAGTTCATGCACCCGGCTTCTGTGCCCCGATGAACCACACCTTGGATTTGGGATAGGCCTTTCGAAAGGCCTCCACCCCGCCCTGTTTGCCGGAACGTCCGCTCTTGACCTCGATAGCCCAAACGTCCGTGCCGTGGTTGACCACATCAAGTACTGGGCCAGGGTGGTGGTGTTCCCAGCGTCATGAAGCTGCCCAAGCATTTTGGTGTCGGCGAGAATCTGTGCGGGAAAGCTCGCTGCGAGCGCAAAAAAATGCCGCAGGAGGGCCGGCTTATTGATCGTTTGAAGTAGGAGAACATCGCGGGAGAGTACCGTCTCGATCAGTGAATCAGCCTGGGGAATCGCGTGTGTGAGTCACTTCGAAAATCTCTTTGACCCTGCGCGCGAAGCTTTCCTACAATACCAATCTACCGAATCGATCTCAATAGTATCTAATATGAGCAACACTCACGTTCCCCTGATCAGCTCCGGCGTCGCCGGTCCGCTAGGCGTCCTGCATCTCCCTCGTCTCTGGGTCAAAGTCTCCCTCGAGGCCAGCGGCAAGCTCGCCGCTGGTTATCCCGGCATTGGCGCTGGCTACGACATGATGGTCTTGAATGCCCTCGGACTGAACCCCGACGCCGTCAAGAAGTTCATCACCGAGAGCAAGCCCACCTACCCCCAGTTTGAAGCCTGGATCCGAAAGCAACCCGGCGTCAAACTGGATCGCGCCACGATCCACAAGCTGAATGTGTCCATCGCGGGCTACATCCACGCCGACGACACCCGCAAGGGCATCCTTGGCGCCAGTGGATTGGCCGACGACGGTTCCGTATTGCCGGACGCCATCAACTTGAACAATTTGGACGACTGGTTCGAGTTCCACGCGGCCGTCCTGAAGTAATCCTTCAGACCCACGGAAGTCGTTCCGAACTGCTTTAGGGCCGGTTCGTCTTGCACGAACCGGCTTTTTTTTAGCTCAGTTTACTCTAGGATCATTACCGATGTCTGGAATGTGTTCATCGATAGGAGCATGTGTCACTGTCGCCCTCAGTCTTTTGGTGGCCGGTTGCTCGTCATTTTCTAGAGAATGGAAAGCGGCCACTCCACCGGCTCAAGATGCATTGGGAATCGAAGGGCGGTGGATCGGCACTTGGCAGAATACCAATAATACTCACGCCGACCGTATGCGGGCAGTGGTTCGAGAGGTTGCCCCTCTCGAATATCGGGTCTATTTCCACGCCAAATACAAAAAGATCCTCGGCTTTAAGTACCACGCCACGTTTCTAGGCTCTGCTCAGAACGGCGCTTTTGTCTTCCACGGCGAGCAAGATCTCGGAAAACTAGCGGGAGGCCTTTACCGCTACGACGGCAGCATCCGCCCAACCAACTTCTTCTCCACCTACCAGTCAAAGTACGACAGCGGGACATTCACTCTAGGGCGAGAGTGAATCTGCTGGTCATCATGCGTACCCCGGGAGCACTCGTTTCGCCAAATCCAAGCCGTAAAATCCCGTCTTGCTCCGGACAGCCACACGACTAGGTTCCGGAGCGTTTTAGTCTGCTTTGCAGCCGACCGACTCCTATGAGCCAACCACGGGTTTATTACTTCGACAACAATGCCACCACGCGGGTCGCCCCCGAAGTCGTGGATGCAATGGTGCCATTCCTACGGGATTTTTGGGGGAATCCATCCAGCGCTTATGGATTTGGGGCTCAAGTACATAAGCATGTCGAAGATGCCCGCGCCAAGGTCGGCGCACTTATCCATGCCGACCCCAAGGAGGTGCTCTTCACCAGCTGCGGCACGGAATCCAACAATTCAGCCATCCACAGCGCTCTTGTGACCACCGGCAAGCGCCACGTGGTCACCACCAAAGTCGAGCACAGCGCCAACATCAATTTCGGCGAATACCTCGAAAAGCGTGGCTTCGAAGTGACCTATCTGCCCGTCGAAAGCGATGGTTCCCTGGATTTACACTTGCTTGAAAAATCGCTGCGACCAGACACCGCCATTGCTTCGGTGATGTATGCCAACAATGAGACTGGCGTTATCCTTCCGATCGAGGAAGTCGCCGCGATCTGCCGAAGCAAAGGTGTGTTGTGCCATACCGATGCCGTCCAGGTTCCCGGCAAACTAAAAATCGACGCAAAAGCCTTGGGCGTCGATTTTCTCAGCTTAAGCGCTCACAAATTGCACGCCCCCAAAGGTATCGGCATGCTTTATGTCAAGCGGCGCACAAAATTTCAGCCCTATGTTATCGGCGGTCATCAGGAAAAAGGACGCCGCGGTGGGACGGAAAACGTTTCCAATATTGTGGGGTTCGGCCGCGCTGCGGAACTCGCCATCGCCAGTCTGGACGACGAAAACACCCGGGTGCGCGGTATGCGCGATCGGTTGGAGAACCACATCCTAACCCACATACCGAATACGGTGCGCAATGGTGCCAAGGAACCGCGCCTGCCCAACACCACGAACATCGCGTTTGATTTCATCGAGGCCGAGGCCGTATTAACTCGGTTGGATCTGTTGGGAATCTGTGCCAGCTCGGGGAGTGCCTGTACCACAGGATCGCTCGATCCGTCTCATGTGCTGAGCGCCATGGGCCTTACCCCGATGCGTGCCCGCGGCAGCGTTCGTTTCAGCCTCGGTATCTACAACACCGACGAAGACGTCGATTATTTGTTGGCTCATTTGCCTAAAATTATTCAGCAACTGCGCGATATCTCGCCGCTGTCGCCCGAGCACCCCGATAACGAACGGTATAACATCGAGGCCGCGCGGCAAAAACACGAGGCCGACTTGGCGCACGCGCTGAAAGAAGAAGATCCCGTCACGGCGTAGTCGCAAGGCGTCCCCAACCTGTCGGTCTAGGGAATTGCAGGGGCGAGCGGGAGTCTTAATAGTGAGGACAGCGTTCGCTCGGCGAATACTGTCATGAAACGATTCCTTGCGCTCCTATTCCTTTTCGGCATCTCGACTGGCATTGCCGTACTCGTGCTGGCGCGTCGCTCCGATGCGACCCGTTACCAGGATTCCCTGGCCCAAGCTGAAGCACGGTTCGCCAAGGAACGTGAGGAAATGAACCAGGCACTGGAGGAGGCCCGGAGCCGTCCTCCTGAAGTCATTACTAAAACCGTTACTGTCCAGGCACCCCCTCCGCCCCCACCCACCGCGGCTGAGATTCTCAAGAAACTCATCGAATTAAAATCGGGTCCAGGATTCGCGGATATCCGTGCACAACGCCAGGCTGTGGTTCTTTTCGAGGCTTTGGTCTCCCTCGGCCCGATCGCATTCCCTGCCATCCAGGAGTTTTTGCTCCGTTTCGAAGATGCCGACTACACGCCGGATTCGCGTCGTCGCGATATTTCTCAAGAGGTCCAACCCGGCATGGTTGATGAAGCACGTCGAAAATGGTGGCAACCGCTGGCCATTGGAGAACGCCCCTTAGGTGAATCGCATGCCCGCAGGGCTCCGTTGTCCTTTAGCGTGCCGCCCACACTCCGGTTGGGTCTATTCGATGTCTTGCACGCCATCGGTGGCGATCCCGCCGAGGAAATCTTGCTGGACCAATTGCAGCGCACTGGACGCGCGGTCGAAGTCGCGTATCTGGCCCACACATTAAAGGACATGAGTGGCACCGAACACCGCGAAGCCATCCTTCAAACCACTCATGAGTTGTTGCTGGCACCGCCGCAGCCTCAGACCGGGGCGTTGGTCGATGCCAAAGCCAAGGACTATCTGTATGCCGTCCTGGAGATGTTTGATGACATCACGTTCTCCCCGAGTGCCATTCAAGTGCTCATCGACCCCAGCGGTCAGCTGGATCATCACGCATTCGAATACCTCGGCCGCACGTTGCAAGACAACATCGTGCCGGTGCTCACGTTCGCCTGGTCGAATCCATCACTGACCAATGATTGGGACCGAGGGGCTCTCGCCGGAGCAGCCATGCCTCACGCGTCCACCAACGTGCAAGCCACTCAACTCATCCGCGCCACGATTCTGGAAGACTCCTTTCCACGGGATCTCCGGATCAAAATGGTCCGCGCCCTCGAGGAACCGGTCCGTTCGGATCCATCTCCCGAAACCACACTTTCCGTGAGAATTCAATTACTGAACGAGTTGTTTGGACAGTTGCAAGACGTCGAACTGCTCCAGGAAACCTCCCTAGTCCGTCAACGACTAGTGCACCAATCCCAGGAACGTTCAAAAACTGTCCCTGCCGAAAATCCGATCCCCCGTATCGGGCGGTGAAATATTGGATCTTTGAGTTCGTGACGCGGCTTTCTGGAAATCGAGGCGGCCCGATTGTCGGTCACTGCGCACGAAGCCTATAGATGCGTGTCTCGGACTTGCCAGCCTTCTCGAGAATCTCGACCCGCTTGCCGGTTCCCTGAATCGCCAGCAGCTCCTCCCATTCACCGCCGACCGAAGATGTCGCCTCAACCACATACCTCACGTTTACCACGGAATCAAAGGACAACCGCAGAGCGGCAGAGCTAGTTTCGGTAGGCATCTCGACGCAAGTGATGGACAACAAGGCGGGTCGTACGGTGGCATAGACACCGGCCAATTGCCGAAGCTGAATCTTGCCCTCACCACCACCACCACCACCACCGCTATCGTCGTCGAGGATAGTCACCATTGCCGTATCTTGGCCCAGTTGCGCATTGGAAGGATTCGATAGGACTATCTCGTAGTATTCGTCGTTCTCAGGATCCAGATCCTGATTGATGTAGGTGCTAATCGTCTTGACGGTTTCGCCCGGGGTGAACACAACTTGGCCAAAATCCTCAGCATAATCGCTAAAGGAATTGGCCGTTCCATCGACTGTCTGGTAGTTAACCGTGACCTCGCTCGGCGCGGCGCGGGATAGGGTGACCGTGACATCGACACTCGAATAACTTACTCCAAAGCTATCGCTGCCCTCAAAAACTTCAACGTCCGAAACTGAAACCAAGACGGGGGAAGCGACCACAGATGTGGCTGAGCTGAAATTGTTGTTGTAATAATAATCCACCTCCGAGCGAGTGACAGCCGCTTGACACGTCACCACGCCGTGGGCATCTGACCACTGACGATCCACCAACTCTACCGTTACAGCCGCGTCGGCAGCCAAGTCGCCAATATCCACGAAAACAGTGTTCCCGTTGATAGTGACCGTACCCGCAGAAGAACTGGCGGTTGTCACGGTCGCGGGACCATCCACTGTTACCTCCAATTGAACCCCCGTTGCCAATGACGGTCCGGAATTCCGAACCGTGATGGAAAATGGCACGTCGCTGCCAGGATCGATTGTCTCGCTAGTCGCAGTCACCTCGACCGAGACATCATCCGAAACGACGCGGTGCCGGGTCTCAAAGGTAGCATCAGCGAAACCGATCGTCTCATCGCCATTGCGGAACTGGCTTTGGCCTTCATGCTTGAAATACCACCGATTGCGGTCCGGTTTGACAGTAAAGGACGCCATGTCTGACAGGTTGGCGAATCGAGCCACCTCTTCAGTGAAACCATCCGAGACTCGAGTTCGGACGATGGCCTGGTAATCACGCACGTAGACAAGGTTAAACACGCCGCTGACGTTTTCAGCCACTCCCCAGAACGCCCAACTCTCCGAAAACTGTCGGGCTGGGATCGTCGCTTGTCCGAGGTCTGTCACGAGGCCCGAAGGCACCTGGATGTCATACACCCGCCCAAGAATTCCACCCTGGTGGACCCACACGAGAACATGCCCATAACCCGAGAAGATGCCCGAGTTCTGCGTCAGATTGATACTTTGACTCAGAGGGATGGTCATTCCCGTCGGCGCCCCGGTGGCGCCGTCGAGCTGGATTAGAGAATCAGCACTCCCGCCCTGGCCGACAAAGCCGCCGCCGTTCGCGAAGTGGTAAACGACGGACGAGCGGAGGTCTGAACAGAGAGCATCGTACCGACCACCTGTGGATACCGCCTCAGACAGATCCTCCAACCCAAACCGCCCAGTGGCACTGTCACCCGTGTAGAACACGTGAGTGTCCGAGACCGCAATACCTCCGCGATCATCCCCGGTCACAAAGTTATGCTCGATCGACAGGGCACCAGTGGTATCCAGCGAGATGATCCGGAAATCGTCGCCGCCCAGGACATTCATCGGGACACTGGCAGAATTATTCCGGGTATACGCCTCTGATTCGGTCCGGCTCGCCGTCGATGTGGAGGTCATCCTCCCGTCGGCATGGACTTCGACAACTATTTCAACCGTAACCTCATCACCATTCGACATAGCACCAATATCGCAGTTGACGTTACTCCCATCAGCTGTGCATCCCGATCCGAGGGAAGTCGTCCCCGAGACGAATAGGATGCCGTAAGGCAATGTCTGGCGGACGACAACGCCGGCTGACACATCCGGACCGAGGTACCGGACAGTCGATGTCCACGTCACTTGGTCGCCCAGCTCCGGGCGTTCATTGCTCGTCGAGAGGGATATGGCTAGGTCGTTGTGGAGTCCGACTTGGATGGCCTCAGCCACCCCTCGATGACCGTCGCCGTCATCGACCTTCAGGACGGTGTTCTGAACTGGCTCCAGGACTGTGACGTTTCCAGACCAGACTCCTCCGCTGAAGCCGGTAAGCGCGGCGGGCGATGCAGGCGTCAGAGCAATGCTTCCCGCTTCAAACCCGAGATCCAAGAGGTAGTAGTGTCCACCATGCGGGCCGCTGCCGATAAAATTATCCCCACCTGATTCATACTCGCCGTGAAGCACGGCGTGTTGGGATTGGGGCAAGTTGAGACCGACATAGTGGAGAGCGCCATTACCCGAGTAGACGCCATAGCGATATCGGATCCCCGCACGAAGCACTACCGGGGTGGACAGAAGCGTCTCATTCCATGTACCGGTCGCACCAAAAAGAGGCTGACTGACCAAGAGATTTCCATTGTCTGTCCAAATTGAAGCCTTGGTGCCAAAGTAATGCCGGACATGGGTCACCGTGATGTCGGTGGTCGGTGTGAAGCCGAAACCAACGGTGTAGTTACCACTAAAACTGGTAGTCGGGGGTATGTTTCCGAGGAAGTTGAAAACCTGTGTGCTGGGCGTCCGCGCCACGAGTGGCAGGGGACCTGTATAGTCCGTGACCACCCCTCCCTCGTAATCCAACGCGGTAACGGTCACCGCGAACGGTTCCCCGGCGTATTGCTGCGACGGTATCGGTGCAAACTCGAAATGGTGGATCTGCCCCACAACTCCGTCATCATCCAATATCGTCCCTGACACCTGTACCTGCGGCAGGTCGGCATTTACCGGGTTGCCGAGATTCAAATAGAATATTTCGTCCGGTTCCACCTCCGTATCGCCATTCACCACGACCGAGACCGTCTTCTGGATCTCACCCGCCGTGAACATCAGCCGTCCATTCACCGGAATGTAGTCCGCCGGGAATCCTGCGGTCCCATCCGCCGAACTGTAGTCCACCTGAACCGTCAACCCACTCGGGAGGTTCAAACTGGCCACGAATACCAGGGAACGAGTGTCTATGTTCCCTTCGTTCACACTAACCGGTGAAATGGTCAAAACTGGCAATGCATCATCGTTCTGGATGGTGGCCAAGCGAACGGTGTTACTACCTCAATGAGGTCTAGTCTGAACGTATGGCTTGTATAGCTTGCAGGATTCAGTTTAGACGACTCATAAAAACCCACTCGTACACCGGATTGATCGACACTTCGGAAACTCGCCATTCGACCAC
>SXGU01487406.1_pt1 | contig 25537 bp, 25 predicted proteins | sample 3174531 | NCBI WGS metagenome assembly SXGU01 (sample SAMN11356863, study PRJNA531348) | freshwater metagenome | isolation source: freshwater sample F1-140 | place: China: Fuxian Lake, Yuxi | collected 2017-12-25
GCGATATTTATTCATTTATCGAATATTATGCCATACGCTTCGCGAATCGGCAATTACTTGCCTCCTTCGCTTTCGCTCATCAGATGACCATTCATCCCCAGCTTTAAAAAGCTTGGGGTATTGTGGTCATGTTTAATAAATGTAGAATTAATGCTCAATCATATTGATAACAAGGAATATTTTTGCATTAAAGCTTTAAATTATTTTCTTACAGAGAATAATGAATTTTTCATTAAAAACTCTAATGAAAACGTTAATGAAAAAATTATCTTGTTCTTAATTAAAAATACACACGAAGGTGAAAGACAAGCATTTTGTTTAAATGCACTTAATTATTATCTTGATAAGTATCAACTCGATACAATAAAATTATCGTTATTCCTTGACCCTCTAACCCGTAACACAAGACAGGAATTTTGTTCAAAAGCTCTCAATTTCTATTTTAACAATAATAAACTCCATGAAATAGAAGACTTATACCCGTTAATTGATGGGCTGACTTATAATGAAAGAGAACCTTTTTGCTCAAAAGCTCTCAATTTCTATTTTAACAATAATAAACTCCATGAAATAGAAAACTTATACCTGTTAATTGATGGGTTGAATAATGATAAAAAAAAATCTTTTAGTTCGAAAGTTTTAGATCATTATCTTACAAATTTAGATCATCATCTTACAAATAATGAATGCCATGAAAGAGTCTTTTTTATATTGCTCCCCAAACTAGCTGAAGAAAAAAAAGAATTATTAATCGATCAAGCCTTAAATCATTACTTAAAAAACAATAAATTTCATGAAATAAAATTTTTACTTAATTTTGTATCCTATGAACAAATATCATCTTTTTATGATAAAGTTTTACATCATTACACTAATGCATCAACATTATTTAAGCATGACACAATAATTAAAGATTACACTACCATCCCAGAGCATACCTTTCTTATATCCCCTGAAAAATTTATACAAAAAATAGATACACTCAATGTAGATGAAAAATATCAAAAACAGCTGTACATGTACTATATTCGAAAAAAAATAGAAAATCCCAATCGTTTGGTTTCGTCTTTGGATTTTACAGAAGATCTCCTTAAACCTCTTTCTGTAGAAAATATTGTTACAGTGATAGAATTCACGCGTGAATCAGTTGACAATATTAAAGAATTAAGAAAAAAAATTAAACCTTTATGTGAAGCATACCTTACAAAATGTAAAGATTTACCAACTTCAATGCCTATAAAACATTTTACACATTTATTTCATCCATTTAGAACAAAAATCGTCCCATTGTTTGAGCAAAAAGTTGGATTCTTAGCAAAAATTATTGACTCAATGGGAACATTCAAAAGTTTATTTCCAAAAACACCAACGCCTCTCAGTACATTTAAAGGCAACTCATCTAAACGTCATTCGTCAATCTTTTTCCTTGAACCAAATACTCCAGAAGAAATACAAAAGCTTTATACTCAATACAAATACAAAGACATTGTTGACGGTGCCTTTGTCGTAAGTAAAGATAAGAAAAACTAAACCATTTATTTATCGCTTATCTTCAATCATTTTAACAATACGCAATGGTGCAGAAATTTCAATTTCATGTGCTTTTAAAATACGCACAACTGAAAAACGAACTTCACTTGCAATATTCCATTGTTCCAATGTTTTTTCAGGACTGATAAAAGCCCGGATAAGAAATGTATATCCAGAAGATCCAAATTCTTCTAAGCGCACAACAGGAGAAGGAATTCGTAAAATTCCTGGGGTTGTTTCAAGAGCTTGAAGCAACAGCTCCTTCACTTGATCAGGATTGCACTGATATCCAACAGCAACTGAAATATCAGGAATTCCTATATAATTTAAATAGTAATCCCAGTTATAAATGGTATCGCGTAAAATACGTGCATTCGGAACAATTTGTACAAAACTCTGCTGCCTACGCAAAACTACGGCTCGAGGCGTAATATTTCGTACAACACCAAAAATTTCTTGATCTATTTTTATAAAATCACCAACTTTAATCGGTCGTTGAATAAGAATGACAAAATAAGACAAAAAGTCACCAACAACATCACGTGAAGCATACAACATTGCTACTAAAAGAGGTGTCAAATAATAGGCTATAATAAAACCAAATCCTCTACTCCACAATCCAAAACTAATAACTAAAATAATAATCAAATAATAGGTAATGGTAGAAATAGCATTATGCACACCAGGACTTACCATTAAAACCCCGAACACTCTGTGCAAAATAAATTTTTCAGTCACATATGCCATTAATAATCCCAAAGGAATAAATGAAAATGTTTCCATAACATCAAGAATGCTGAGTTTTTGATATTGGTCTTCCAATTTTATACCCAAGCGCCCTCTCGTAAAAAATTCTCCCACCATGTCCCATGAAATTGGCTTTTGCCATAAACGAGAAATTAACACACATGCAACAATAATAAACGCTACAAAAAGAAAAACGACAAGGACTCCATAGATAATCTTGGAAAGTTGAAATCGTTCCTTCAGAGATTCACCGTCAGATGAAAAAAGAAGATACACACACATACGACGCAAAAACAAATATGCCTCATAAATTACTTTTAAAATAACAGCTGTTCCTATCGCTCCCCATGCGAGATACGATATAAGATTATTGTACCCTCCTAAATAAGGGTCTATCATAATCATTAAAAAAATAAAAAAACCTAATAATGGATAATAATAATTATCAACAAAGCGCCAAAACCAGAGCCACATTACAGTTTTTGTTGGAATAAAATGTAAAATATCATCTTTTCTTAAAAGTGATAGAAGCAATAATCTTACGATCATAGAATACATGATCAATAAAATATCTGGGAGCTCAGATTTTATATAATTTGTTAAAGTAAATGCTTCTCTAAAAGGCAAAATTGTTACAGTAACATATAAAAACCATTTCAAACCAGTAATAAATCGCGCCTGAACATGTTCTGTAAAAAACACTTCATCATTTTCAATATTAAACTGAATTACAAAACGAACAAAATCACGCGCAAGAAAAAAAAGATATACAGTTGAACCTAAAAAGAAAACAATAACAAGATACTTATCAATTGTAGGATTTAAAACATAATAAAAAAAGAAAAAAAGCCACCAAAAAAATGTAGAAAAACGAGCATGTAAAAAGCGTAAAAACATTGCCAACATAAAACTAACTGTATAAGTGCTGACAAAGTCCCTACTTACCCCCATCAACATTACACTCACAGGCAAGAGATTTGCATACATAAGATAATACAAAAAATAAAGTCCTATTATTTTAAGCACCAAAAACAATAAATCCAATGGGTAAGAAAATAGGTCTTTTATAAACGACTTCACTTCACCAATGGAAAAATAATGCATAAAAACAATACCGTATGAACGAACATCTGATAAAAAATGTATAAAATCAGGGATAATACTCTTAATTCCCTCAAGCGATATTGCCCGACCTGATCGTCGCCATAAATTAGCACGTGTAAGTTCATTCATCAATGTATTCATTTGCCTCATTGGTTGCTGCAAAATACTCATCGTTTCAGAATATCGTTCAACCAATCGCCCAGCTTCAGTATTTTGTCTCACAATAAGATCTCGAGCCATCTGCAAAGAAAGGACTATTTTTTTATATTTTTCTTCATCAATTCCCAATGATCCATTATGATAACGAGCAACTTTTTGCAAAAGCTCATTAATACTTGTTAAATCTTTATTATTTCGACTTAACGTATCTGTGATTAATTTACGTTTATCCTCAAGCCCTGCATATTGTTGATTAAGTTCTGCAAGTTGCTCTTCACAACGTCTACTTTGTAATGCTCCATCTTCATGAGTTTCAAGACTACTGTACTTAATTGCATACCATAATTGAATAACTCGCAAAAAAATATCTTTACGCGTAAATGCTGCTTTTTCAATTTCAGATTCTGCTTTTAATAATTCAATATGACGATCAACTGCCGCTATTTGTTCCTTTTTTAAACCAACCAAAACAATTGATTCATACCCACTTAAAGTTGTTGGTTTAACAGACCAATCCTGTGCTGCAGCTGAAATACCATACTGTTCTTCCAACTCTTTCAGCTGTGTTACTAATTCTGTTTTTGTCTGAGTTGATTCATTAATTACCTGAACAAGATGATTGCTTGTAGTCAAATAACGCTGATATTCAGCGTCCCGTTCACGCTGTGCTTTATCAATATCTTTTTCTTCAATACGTAAAGCAACCTTGATAAAAAAATCTTGACGTTTACGTAAAATAGATAATTTTTTTGACTCAATTTCATATTTACTCTCCGTAAAAGTTCTATGCACTTCTTCTTCTTTAACACGATTTTCAGCTAGCATTGTTTCATAACGCGTGTTTAAAACCTGAACATCAAGCAACTGCCCCTGCTGATCATTCGTAAACTCATCAGCATTTTTATCTTCGGACAACTTAACTGAAAAATCTGTCTGTTTTTGAAGTACATCTTTATAATCAACTTCAGTTTTCAGAACCTTTTTTTTACGAACAGCAAGCTCTGTAGCACTATCTTTTTTTTCAGCATCAAGAAGCTTTACCTTTTCCTCTTGAGCCGTAATTGAAGCATTCAATTCTTGAAAATCATCAAATGTGAAATATGATTTTTGATCATTTTTTAAAAGAGTAAATTCTGGATCTTTTAAATAATCTTCTAAAAAAACTATATGCTGTTTTTCTATCGAAATACTATTTGTCCATGTCGCTTGAACATTTGACAATGTCTGAACTAAAACTTGCAATTGCGAACGCTTTTTATTTAAAAATGGATCACCTTTACCATATCGTCTTAAATCTGACTCAACGGCGCTTAAAGAAGCTTTTGTTCGCTCCAATAATGATTGAATATCAAGCTGTACTTGTTTTTGTTGTTCCTCAAACGTAACAATTTCTTTTTTCAAAAGAGAAAGTTCAGTCTTCTTTTCATCACCCAAAATAACTTGCAGCTGAGCATTTTCATTATTTTTCGAAGACCCAAAACTAAAAAATTCTGCACCTTGTGTGCAAAAAGCATACAGTATCACTACACCAGAGAGCAATTTCTTCATACGCACTCTTTCTTCTTTGTCATTTTTCCAACACCTGCGGTAATACCTTTACCCATCGCCCCTGTGGATAATGAGTAATATTCCATGCAATCCATCGTTCTAAAAAAGATTCATCCACTAACTGTAAGTCGATTGTATCAATCTTGTCAATAGAGAATGAAAGAAAAAAATGATAATCAAATAAATCAGTTTGATCAGGAAAAAGTCCGAGCTGAGTAAAAAGTACACAAACAACTATTTTTTTCACAAAAGATGAAAATACATAAGAAGAACGATTACACAATTGCTCAAAAAAACTAAAAAGTTCAGCATGAATATCTGCAATTGTCCCATAACATGCGACAAGCTCAAGCAGTGCATGTAAAAAAACAATATCATCACGACCAAAGAGCAAAGGGCTTTGTTCAATACAGTAATCACGCACCCAAAATCGCTGTCCCCGTTGAATATCATGCACATAAGAAATTATCATTCCCGGAGAAACAATCATACCCTGCGATATATGAGCCAAATAAGCATCAAAAATACCATTGTTTTTACTCAAAAGAGTATAACAATGAAACCTTCTCCGCAGAACAATCGCTTTGTCTTTACTCATTCAATCTTTCAAAGGCAATAAAAACACAATCATTTTAATCAATCATAAAGCAGTATAAAGGATTACAATTCTCCTGAAAACAAAAATAAAATACTCTCAAAATAACGCAAAAAAAGCTGTGAGAAATTTTAAATTTCTCACAGCTTTTTTCTATTCAAAACTAAAGTTTAAATATTTTGATCAACGTGAACGAGTCCTTTTGCTGAGGCTTGCGAATAAGGATGATTGATTCCATCAGCAAGTAATATACAAGAAGCACCCTTAAACATTGTTTGACAAATAGCATACACTTGATCACTTATACCAACCACAAGTCCCAATTGTAAGCCACTTAAAAAGTTCTTCAAACGCTTATTTGCTTCTTTTTTGCTCAAAGTATGCAACTTGTTAACAGCCCAAAACATTGCAATGGTATGTAACATTTTTTTTGTTAACACAAAGCCAAAACGAATATAAAAATATCCTGAAGCATCGTCCCACATCAACTGATTATACTGCTCATCAGATAATGTAAAATCTCTATAACAATTACCCTTTTCAAGACCTTCCCTTGAAATATCGTAAGCAAAAAAACCTGCTAAAGCTCCTGCACCATAACAAAGTGATGACTCAATAGCATCACCAATTGTTGTGTATTGTGTTTCATTTTCTTTTTGTTCTTGAGTGCTCGCAGCGATCTGTCCACTCAATCCAAGACAAAGCACACTTACCATCATTTTCAATTTCATAGAAATAACCTTTCATAGCTTCTATGGTTACAAACAATTACTCGCATAGTGTATCAAATACAATGCAATATACTATACAAGCTTTTATTCCAATCCATAACGTTTCAAAAATGCATCCTGCTTAGGTTCACGTCCTAAAAATTCACGTATCATATCGTTAGGATCCTTACTTCCACCAGGTGCTAAAATCGCTGCGGTGTATGCACGTCCAACACTCGGGTCAAGCAATCCTTCACGTTTAATTTTTTCAAAAATATCATTTCCGATCACACAAGACCATAAGTATCCATAATATTTCGCAGCATATTCTGATGATGCTACATGACCAAATGAAGCTTGTTGATGAACGCTTGGACAATATTCAGTCACTCCCGATAATGTTTTTGCATGCATAGCCTTCCACAACGCATCAGTGTCAGCTAGCTCATTTTTATCATACAATGAAAGAGACGCAAGGCTTAACATAATTTGTCGAGAAAGATAGATTCCATAGGTGAGACGGTCAGCTTCCAATTTACTATCGACCAAATTACCGGCAATAGGTTCTTGGGTTTTATAGTGTTTCGAAATATTTTTCAAAATTGTTCTTTCTTCCATCCAAAGTTCAAGCAATTGAGAAGGAAGTTCTACAAAATCCATTTTTACTTGTGTTCCCGCATGGCTCAATAAACGAGTTGCTCCCAGTAAAGCATGCAATGCGTGACCAAATTCATGGAAAAATGTTACAACTTCATCATACTTCAACAAAGATGGCTTATTCGCGGTAGGTTTTGTGAAATTAGCGATAACAACATCAAGTCCTGGTAACAATGCCCCTTGCTCATTTTTATGTCCCGGAACAACCGCAATAGAACATGCATGTCCATATTTATTTTCACGAGGATGAAGATCAAGAACAATATGACCTATAAACGTACCGTCATTTTTACTAATTTTAAATAACCGCACATCTTCATGCCATAAAGTAGGTGATTTAAGCTCTTGCATAGAAAGCCCAAAAAAAGCTTCGTAAATTAAAAAGAGTCCTTGAATAGTGTCTTCAAGTGGAAAATATTCTGCAATCTTTAATTCATCAACGGCATGATATTTTTTCTTATAGCACGCATCAACATATGCAAGATCCCATGGATTAAAAACACCATTCGATGCAAGAGTAACCCCTTCTGGAAGTTGTCTTTTTAATAAAAAAACTTCAGCATTTGCTTTTTTGAGTACCTTTATCAACAGATCATCAAGAAACAAATATGCTCGCTCTGGAGTTTTAATCATTTGATTTTCAAGATCATATCGCGCATAACTTTCATACCCAAGAATGCGAGCAAGTTCTTGTCGTTTTTTTACAATCTCTTCAAGCAGATTCTTATTGCTTGGATATGCTCGAGTACCATAAGCCTCATAAACTTTTTTACGCGTTGCCTCAACAGAACAATTTTCCATTAATGTTGTGTAGATTGGCCCATTCAATGTACAGGTGAACAGTCCCTCATCATTTTTTTTCAATGTTTGTAAAAAATCTTCAGGCACACCTTGCAATTCAGCAGCTGTACATACTATTTTTTTACAGTCTTGAGCAAGATCAACTTCAAATTTTGTTTCCATTTGACTAAGTTCTTTTTTCAAAACTCCAACTTGATGTCGTTTTTCTTCGGATAATTGCAATCCTGATCGCTTACCTTCTAATAACCAATGTTTCACAAAATGCTTAACTTCATCACTCTCCTGCTCCATTGAAAGATTTTTTGCTGCATAATCAACCATTGCGTCATACAATGCTTTATTTAACTCAACATGATCAACAAAAAAATGCTGTAAAAGTTGTAGCATATCTGTTGCTTTTTGGCGCATACAATCATTAGGGTGAACCATTGTCATAAGATGACACACTGTTACAATACGCCCATAATACATAATACAACGATCCAATGGCTCAATGAATGATTGTGCTGTTCGTTCTCCAAGCGGCATCTGAATTAATTGATCTATCGCTTGACCAAGCTCTTGTTGCGCATAATGAACACGTGCTTCAAGTTCTTGTATCGAAATATTCAACATTGCTTGAATATCTTGCGGTGTTGTAATTTCTTTTGTATACACCATAGAATCACTCGTATGAACCATTTGTTTATTTTCCTTTACTGCTTCACTTTTATTTTTTTTTATATACATGGCAACGGCACCAGCCACCGTCCCAATCAATACTATCAAAAATATTTTCTCTACTTTCATCACAACTCCCCCTTAATTTTTTGAACCTTATTCATTTTTATATTTTTAACCATTCATTTCGTAAAGCAATTGCTGTTTCAAAATCAAATTTTTCAGCAGCCTCACGCATTTTCATTTCAAGATCTGCTTTTAGTTGTTCTCTTTTTTCATTATATTCAAATACTTTTTCCCTCTTTTTCCCTTGTTTTGATGCCTTTGCAATAGCATCCTGCAAAGAAACAATACTTTTTACAACATCTCGCTTTACACTATTAGGAATAATGCCATGTTTTTCATTATACGCTTGCTGTAAAGTACGTCTTCTATCAGTTTCATCTATTGCAGCAATCATTGATTTTGTCATCGTATCCGCAAACATTATTACTTTTGCATCAACATTTCGAGCAGCCCTCCCTATAATTTGAATAAGCGATCGCTTATCACGCAAAAAACTTTCAATGTCTGCATCCATAATTGCAACCAATGCAACCTCTGGCAAATCAAGCCCTTCTCTCAATAAATTAACTCCTACCAAACAATCAAATGTCCCTTCTCTCAATTTTTGTAACAATTCTGTTCGTTGTGGCGTTTTGATATCGCTATGCAAATAACATACTTTTAACTGCTTTTCTTCTAAATAACGCGCTAAATCTTCTGCTAATTGCTTTGTCAAAACTGTTACCAACGCTCGATTATTTTTTTTCTTAACTGCCCTAATTTCAGAAACAAGTCTGTCCATTTGCCCTTCTCGCCCAACTACTTCAACAACTGGATCAACCAGTCCTGTTGGGCGAATAACCTGTTCAACAACTTTTTTAGAATGAGCAATTTCATAATCACCAGGAGTTGCAGAAATAAAAATTGTATCTTTACAATAACGCTCAATTTCTTGAAACTGTAATGGCCTATTATCATATGCTGACGGCAATCTAAATCCAAAATCTATCAATGCCGTTTTGCGAGAACGATCCCCTGCATACATACCACGCAATTGAGGCAACGCAACATGAGACTCATCAATAATAAATAAAAAATCTTTAGGGAAAAAGTCAAACAAGCAAAAAGGGGCAATCCCAGACTCTCTGCTTTCAAAATGAGATGAATAATTTTCAATACCGGAACAATATCCCAATTGATCAATCATCTCTATATCATGAGTTACACGTTGCTCAAGTCGTTGAGCAACAACAGGATTTGTTATTGTTGGCAAAACAAAATCAAGTTCTGCTCTAATACTTACTAATGCACGTTCTTTTTTTTCTTGAGTTGTCACAAAATGTTTAGCAGGAAAAATAAGCGTATTATCAAGCCTTGTGACAACTTTATTATTTTCTTTAGTAACCCAAGACAAAGCCTCAATCGTATCGCCAAATAATTCAACTCTTAACTTGTCTTTTTGGTAAGGCAATATAATTTCAATGACAGTTCCTAAAACTTGGAATGTTCCAGCAAGCCGATCAACATCATTTCGTTGATACTGAATAAACAATAGTTTTTTCAATAAATCATTACGTTTAATAATCTGACCCACTTTTAATGACAACGCCAACTCACGATAATCATAGGGATTTCCTAATGAATAAATAGCTGAAACTGATGCTATAACGATAGTATCAGGACGATTAATAATCGATGCTGTTGCCTCAACTCGTAGGCGTTCAATTTCAGTGTTAATTTTAGTTTCTTTGGCAATATAAATATCTTGCGCTGGCAAATAAGACTCTGGCTGATAATAATCATAATAACTTACGAAATAACAAACTTTATTTTCAGGAAAAAAAAGGCTGAACTCTTCATATAACTGCGCTGCTAATGTTTTATTAGGCGACAAAATTAAAACAGGTTTTTCTTGCTTGGCAATAACATTAGCTATGGTAAATGTTTTACCAGAACCAGTTACACCCATAAGTGTTGAAATGCTTGGACGATCTTGCGCAAGTTCTAAAATAGCCTGAGGCTGACTCCCTTTGGGAATAAAAGGTGCATGTAGTTTAAATAACATACAATTTTTCTCTCAACAATCAATTATTAATAAAACTTCTATGCATCAAACTTTGATTTTTACATACTCCTCAAACGAAAATATATTCAATAAAGATATTTTACCTAGTTTACTCAGTTTTTTGTGTTTTGTTGCTTTTTTTTATGATCTTGCATAGCCTACTTAAAAAGTAAGCTGTAAAGCTAGGGTGCATAAAGGAGACCTTGTTATGAAAAAATCATTACTATTATTATTTATCGCGACAACTATTATTACATGCCAAGCTAGATATGATGATGAAACACCATCTAATCCTATCGAAGCAAGTGGAGATATTGTAAAAGATACGGCAGAAAAAAGCGGAAATGTTGTACACAATACTTGGGATGTCATAACCTCTCCTTTTCACTCCTGTGAATGCAGAGAAGAACGTCGCAAAGAAAAAAAACAAAGACACAAAGCCAGAGACAGTCGTCGTAAAAAAACTCAATCATCTCAGATGGAAAAATAAAGGAACTATTTATGAAAAAAATAATACTTTCATTGCTTATTTTTTCTGCATTCACTCATAACTGTCACGCAGAAAAAACATGGGGACAATGGTTTTCTGACGGTATAACATGGATCAAAGAGACGGTTACTGCACCATTTAATTGCAAAAAATGCTCAAATAATAAAGCAGAAGAAGAAGAAATAAAAAAACAGATACGAGAAGATCTTGTCAACGATGAAATTTCGGGAGAAGTTTACGAGTAAAACAACTTTTCAATTTCAATAACTGCATTGCTAATCATATCATGTACCTGATTCGTTCCTTCATTAAATGTTGAAAGCACATAGTCAGGTACACTGTTTTTATCATCAGGCCTTCCTATTCCACAACGCAAGCGCACAAAATCAGGCCCACTTACCCCAATAATTGATCGTAATCCATTATGTCCTTTGTGGCTTCCTCCAACCTTCAATGTGACAGTTCCAAATGCTTTTTCTAATTCATCATGCACAACAAGTATATTTTCAACACCGTGTACTGTTTTAAGCAATGCTGAAACAACGCGTCCCGAATCATTCATAAATGTTTGTGGTTTAACGACTTGAACTTGCTTATCATTAAGAGTAATCAATGCAATTTCAGCATCTCCCTTTATACGCCATTGTCCTGCATATGATTCAACAAGGGCATCAACTACACGAAATCCTATATTATGTCGTGTTGCATAATATTTCGTACCAGGATTTCCTAATCCAATAATAACTTTGATGTCCATACATTTTCTTTCAATATGCTTTACAACAAAAGGGCCGACGGTTACCCATCAGCCCTTTATAAACTGTATATGTATCCAATTATTTTTTATTGAACGCAACAACCTTTTTAGCACCAGAAGCTTTCGCTACCGATGTTACATCTTTTTCATCTGATTTTTCTTCTTTCACAGAAGCTTTTTCATCAGATTTTTTGCCTTTTTTAGAAGCAGATTTAACATTTTCTTCTAATGTCTTACTAAATGTATCGTCAAAGCTTATGCAAACACCTTTATCGATAATAACAGATGCTCCAAGCTTCTTTCCTTCAACTTTAACCAACTCAATCAAATTAAGCGCTTCTGCTTGTAGACCGTCAGCAGCTTTTTTCATTTCAGCTTCTGCTGTTTGTTGGATTTGTACCATTTTTGAACGAATTTCTTCCATCTCTTTTTGAATTTTTGCTTTAACATCATCTTTAGCATCAGCTAATTTTGTTTGCAATCCTTGCATTTTTTCTGAAAGCTCGCGCATTTTAGGCTCATATTTTGCAATAACATCAGCTTCAATTTTTTTGCCTTTTTCTTGAACAGGAAGTGTTATTGAAGCCGTATCTGCAACACGTGGCATGTCAGCTTTCAACTGTTTAACTTCTGCTTCAAGAGCAGAAACTCGCGCTTCAAGCTTTGCTATTGCAGCATCACTTGCAACCAATGATGTTGCTGTCACAGAAAATAACAACGCTATTGAAAAAAAACGTGATTGTTTCATAAAAAACCTTTCTAACAATAAAACACAAACTACCATCCTCTAATGAAAGATAGACTATAATCTTTAAATTTTTTCGTCAATATACTAACGCCTTACGAACCTCTTCAATCAAAAGAAGCAACAATGCTCCTGCACATGGAATCATCCATTGTCCCAATGATAATGGCGTAACTTTAAAAATAAAACGCAAAACAGGAACATGCACAAGAAGTACCATGCACAATGGAATGAGCACTAGCACAGTCGCTAAAACACGATTTGAGAAAAAACCTCTTTTAAAAAATGATTCAGTTAAAGAACGACAATTGATGGCAACGGCCCACTGACACAATGAAATCATAACCAATGCCATAGTACGCGCCTTTTCAAGGGAATCGTGTGATTTATAATACATAAACACACAAAATGAAAGCCCTGCTATTAATAGAGCTTGATACAAAACAAACCAAATAACAGATCGATGCATAACTTCAACAATCTGCTGTGGTTTTTTTTTATCATACGGTTCAAATGCCAATGCTGTATCTAAAAAACCATCTGATATAACATTAAGCCACAAAATATGTGGTGCCAAAAGCGACAACTCAGACTGAGAAAAAAAAGCAGTAAAAATAATAATCATCTCAGCACAATTCGTTGTAAAAAAATAAATCATGATACGCTTGCATGCATCCATACAGTGACGCGCTTCAAGAATGGCATCGGCTATGACACTTAGATTATCATTCGTTAGAATCATAGGAGCAGCAATTTTGGCACTTTCAGAACCACCTTTGCCCATCACAACTCCAACATGCGCAATTTTAAGTGCCGGAGCATCATTGGCTCCATCGCCTACCATGCCTACAATAAACCCTTGTTTTTGTAATCGCTCAACCAATGTTACTTTATCCAAAGGTGTCATGCGTGACCACACGGATGTTATTCGATAATCTTGCTGAGCATCAGTTAATAACAAAACCCCCTGCGCTGTTTTATTGCCTGAAGTAAAAATACCAACCTGTGCTGCAACTGCTTGCGCAATTTCTGCAACATCTCCCGTTGCCATTACCACAGAAATATCCAAATTTTTAAATTGTTCAATAACAGCTCGCGCTTCGCGCCTCACAGGATCGGCTGTCGCAACCATACCATGGTACGATAAGCCACCAATAGCAAAAGATTTCCATACCAAACTTTGTTCTTTTACCGATACATTCTTCAAACGTTCTTGAATCACTGAATATGGAATACGTTTTGTCGCAACAGCAGAAACACGCAGCCCTTCATTTGTCATTTCATCAAGAGGAGCATAATCTTCCAATGGCACATGTTCCGATTTCACCATAACATTTGATGCTTTACCAACAACAAAAACAACAATATCATCACCAGATTTAAAAAAACTTACTCTATATCCACACTCTTCAAGTTGAGGAATTGCATACACTTCTTTATATTCTTGAGCAATAGTGGCTTTTTCACATTTTAATTTATCAGTAAAAATAGTCAGTGCCGCTAAAAAAGGGTCGCCCTTAACATAGGCATGCCCTGTTTCTTGATCCTCAATAATTTTTGCATAATCAAATAATACCCCCGCTTCTGCAATCATGCGCATATTTTCAGAAGCTCGTTCATATGTTACTTCCTGCTGTTTATCAAATACCTTACCTTCCACATTATAGCCAACACCTGTCACTGTATATGTCTTACTATCCACAAATACTCGAACAATAGTTTGTTGATTAAGTGTTACAGTCCCCGTTTTATCAAAAACAATACAATTAATACGTCCAATCGTAAGTAATGCTTGCAACCGCTTTATTAATAATCCCTTTTTTTTCATAGCATATGCAACGGAGGCAAGAACAAGGGTCATAATCACAGGAAGTCCATGGGGAACTACACACATAAAAAAGGCAATCACTGTAGAAAAAAGCTGACCAAATGGCTTATGCAGGAGCAATCCCATGACAATAAATAGCAAGCATACAACAATAATTACCATAAATATTGCACGCAACAATGGTTCAAGTTGGTCTTCCAAAATAGGTGCATCCTGCAATGTCTGCACAAATGTATGCGCTTTTCCTATGCTCGTTCGTGGACCAGTCGCACTTGCCACCATTTTAACATATCCAGTCGTTACAAAAGAACTTGCCTGAATAAATGATGACTCTTGGAATGATGTTGCATTATCTGGCATTCGATGTTTTGCAACAGGTACAGATTCACCCGTAACCATCGACTCATCAATCATACAATCATATGATTCCACTACATATCCATCAACTGGAACTTTTTCTCCATTACTTACAAATAAAATATCACCACTAACAAGATTAACTACAGAAATAATTTGTCGTTTACCATCACGAATAACCCAAACATCTGCAATTTTTGCCTGTGCAATGCTATGCTTCACTCGTACAATCTTAAATTCTTGATATGCTCCTAAAAACGCATTAAAAAAAACAATAGCCAAAGTCATGCATGCATCAAAAATTTCATCAACAAAATAAATAACAATGCCTGCAACTAATAAAAAAAACATAAGCGGTGAACGTAATTGATCAATGAATAACGAAAACAATGATGGTACTTTAATTGCATGAATACTATTGGAACCCTGAGACTGCAATCTTCTACTTGCTTCCTGTGACGAAAGACCATTTATCACATCAGTTTTAAATTCTTGCTCAAGAAAAACAAATCCTTGCTCTTTTTTTCCCATTACCTTACTCCCCTTTAAAACACTCTTTAACGATGTTTCTAATTTAAATATGAAGGTGTATAATTTTGAACATATTGTGAAAGATATTTATAATGAGACACTATCATTCGATTATTACGCATATCAATACTTTCATATACAAACTCATCTTCAACAAGTCATTATAATAACATTGTTGTATGAATTTTAAAGGCTATAAAATAACACAAAGTTTTTTAAATTTTTCCAACGGATCTTCATCAGAAAAAATAGACGACGATAGCGCACATCCAGTAGCTCCACTTTTGCGAATTTGGGGCAATGTATGTTCATTTATTCCACCATCAACAACAAGCGAGCATTGCAATCCATTCATATCAATATAATCCCTCAGTATTTGCAATGTACTAATCGTTTTTGGTATAAATGCTTGACCTGATGCTCCTGGTTCGACACCCATTACAAGCAATTGATCAAAAAATGGTATAAAATTAACAATATCCTGCCAATCAGTTTGCGGATTAAAAGCCAAACTTGGATGCATATTTAAATGCGCTATTTTTTTTGCCTGCTGTATTAATTGTGGTCCAGAGGATGCCTCATAATGGACTGAAACAATACTATTTTTTTTCAAACGTAATTGAGCAATTAATGCCTCTGGTTCATATGCCATAAGATGCACCCACAAAGGATGTTTTGTTTCTCTTTGAGCACGATTAATTAAATCTATTGAACCCATACGATGGGACACAAAATGCCCATCCATATAATCAAGATGATATCCTTGGCACCATGCATCAAATGATAAAAAAATAGATTTAAGAGTCTGAACATCCTGGTATAAAGGAGCAGGATAGATTATCATACTCAAGACACCTTTTGCACAGAATTTTGTGCAGCAAAACTTTGAATAATCAATTCAAAATTTGGGTCTTTCAAAAGTGTCCCAAGCTTTGTACATGCAAGCGTACCACACAAGGCCCTCCATAAAGCCTTACTACATTCATCAGGTGCAATTTTTTTGGGAAATGCTATTTGCTCACCTGCTAATGCAATAACAAATGCCGCCACTAATTTTTCTTGAGTTAAGACTGGATCTGAAGCACATATAGCTATCAAACTTTCTGAAATTCCCAAAAAGCCTACTGTAGAAATAAAATCAATAGGATCAAGTCCAATCCGCTGACAAACATCAACGATACCAGTTCCTACAACAGGAAGGCCCAAAAATCGCTGTTTACAATAAATAAGCAACCCGCTTACAAGAAAAATTGCGAATGCTTTTTTGAGTACCGGCTTATTCAACAAAAGCGGACTATTTGGATTTTGTGAATCTTGAGGAATATAAAAATTTTGAGGAATAAAAGAACTCATAGAAAAAGAAGAAAAAAGTTTTTGAAACGCAAGCATCACAGGGGAAGACTGAACAATCTCAGCATCAGATACAGACTGAAGGCCCTCGATTAGGCCCGATAATTGACTATCATTTTCAACATCCACAGGTGACCGATCCACATAATTTGCGCATATAATTGCTCCCAAAACAAAACCTAAAAAAAATATCTTTTTCATAAGGACTCTTTCATTTTTATGTAGCATATAAAGCTCTTTAAGCTATACAAATGAAAGGATTTTAATGTCAAACATTTACCGTAAAAACAGATTTTATATCATCTGAGACGCTTTTTTTGATTTGTAGGCATTCTATTAAACCTTTATACTAGAAACAATAAACATACTTTTTAGGAAGGGTTGCGCGCATGAGTAAGCTTGTTACTGGTTTTTTTATGATCATTTTTGTCCAAAAAGATCTTGCAAAAGCCATCACGTTATACACAAAATTAGGGTTTGAGCTTACAAAATACAAAGAGGGGCAATGGGCAGAATTCAAAGTCGGAGATATCACAATTGGCATGTGCCCAGCTGATAACGAAGACTTTAATGGTGGATATACAGGGGCTGTGTTCACTGTAGAATCGATTGCAGACATTTATGCACGCCGTGACGAATTAGGACTTACCTGTATCACTGAACCATTTGAAGGTGGTGGCGGAACAGTTTTAGCATGCTCTGATGCGAGTGGAAACCGATTCGACCTCTATCAAGAACCCGAAATGCGCTGCTGCAAAACAACACCAAACACTCCTCAAAAAGATTTTGATGGTTGCTGCCTTAATCAAAAACAAGTTATCAAAAATGAGCAAGGATGTTGTTAATTTTTGATAGTTATCAATAATAAAATATGAGTCTATCAATATAAGATCTTGCTCTTTTTTTTATGACAGATATACTTACTCTATATTGATGATGAAGCATTTTAGAAAACAAACTATACATGAGGTAATGTTATGAAAAAAATTCGCCCACTATCCGATCGTGTTTTCATAAAAAGAATCGAAAAAGAAGAAAAAACTGCTGGGGGGTTGTACATCCCTGAAGGATCAAAAGAAAAAGGACAAACTGGAACTGTTGTTTTCGTTGGAACAGGAAAAGTTTCTTCTGAAGGCATAACAATTCCATGCCAGGTAAAGATAGGTGACACTGTTTTTTTTGGTAAATATGCAGGCATCGATGTTGATGAGCATCATTTAATTATTCGAGAAGAAGAAATTCTTGCAATTATTGAAGAATAAAACTTAAAAAGAGGTATTAACTATGTCAGGTAAACGAGTACTGTTCGGAACAGAAGCACGTGAAAAAATAAGAAAAGGCGTCGATACATTAGCCGATGCTGTTAAAATTACACTCGGACCAAAAGGACGAAATGTAGCATACGAACGTTCTTTTGGAACACCAAACATCACCAAAGATGGTGTAACTGTTGCAAAAGAAATTGAACTCAAAGATAAACTTGAAAATATGGGCGCACAACTCGTTCGCGAAGTTGCAAGCAAGACTGCAGACGTTGCCGGCGACGGAACAACAACTGCAACTGTTCTTGCACAAGCTATTTTCAAAGAAGGTAACAAATACGTTACCGCCGGTGCAAATCCTATGGAAATCAAACGCGGTATCGACAAAGGTGTTGCTGCTGTAGTTGAGTCTATTACGCGCTCCGCACGTAAGGTAAGTGATAAAAAAGAAATCGAACAAGTTGCAACAATTTCTGCAAATTCAGATACCATTATTGGTAAACAAATTGCTGAAGCTATTGAACGCGTTGGACGCGATGGCGTAATCACCGTTGAAGAAGCAAATGGTATCAAAGATGAAATTGTTGTTGTTGATGGTATGCAATTTGATCGTGGCTATCTATCGCCTTATTTTGTAAATAACTCAGAAAAGATGGAAGTAAATCTCTCATCTCCCCTTATTTTAATTTCTGATAAAAAAATCAGTTCCATGAAACTGTTAATGCCTATTCTTGAGCAAGTTGCAAAAATGGGAAAACAGTTGTTAATTATAGCTGAAGATGTTGAAGGGGAAGCACTTGCAACATTAGTTGTTAACAAAATGCGAGGAACATTACAAGTGTGCGCTGTCAAAGCTCCAGGATTTGGTGACCGACGCAAAGAAATGTTAACTGATATTGCAATTTTAACTGGTGCTCAAATGGTTGAAGAAGAACTTGGATTCAAGCTTGAAACACTTTCTGCTGACGATCTTGGTTCTGCAACGAAAATCATCATAACAAAAGATGCCACAACTATTATTGGTGGCGCTGGAGAATCTGAAGCTATCAATGGTCGCATTACACAAATCAGATTACTGCTTCAACAAGCAACTTCAGACTATGACAAAGAAAAACTGCAAGAACGTCTCGCAAAGCTTGCTGGCGGTGTAGCAGTTATAAAAGTTGGCGGAGCAACTGAAACAGAAGTAAAAGAAAAAAAAGATCGAATCGATGATGCACTGCACGCAACACGAGCAGCTATCGAAGAAGGAATTGTTGCTGGTGGCGGCACAACATTTATTCGCGCACAAAAAGCACTTGATGGTTTGCAAGTTATCGGTGATGAACAATTCGGTGTTGCAATTATTCGTCGTGCAATTGAAGAACCACTTCGAGTTATCGCAACTAATGCGGGATATGAAGGTTCTGTTATTATTGAACGTGTACGAGCAGAAGCTGAAAATATTGGATTTGATGCAAAAAATGGCAGTTACGTTAACATGATCAAAGAAGGTATTGTTGATCCTGCAAAGGTTGTATTAACAGCGTTAAAAAATGCCGCTTCAATCGCAGGACTCATGCTCACTACAGAAGCAATTATTTGTGATTTACCTGAAGAACCGAAAGAAGCTCATCACCAAAATCCTGGAATGGGCGGTGGTATGGGTAGCATGTATTAACTATAGCTCTAAATAATTCTAAAAATAAAGGCTTACCTATAAAAAGTAAGCCTTTATTTTTAAATAACTAAGAAATCATTACATAATTCTGAACATCAAGTGATTTAATTGTTTGCAAGTATTTTTTTTGATTATCAGTTCTTCTTGCCTAATCTCAACGCTAAATTTATAGAGTTAATAAGTTTTTCTGATAGTTTATCTTTTTTATACCAACGATCTTTTTCTTCTTTTCTTTCTTTACAATCATAATATCTACGTAAGGCAGAATAGTATTCTCCAGATGATTCAATTTGTTCAATCAGAGAATTCCAATCATCAATATTTTCTATTTTATTTGCTGCATTTTCGACAACACTCCCATTTTTCTTTGCAATAAAATCAGACAACCTTTCCGCAAAATGCACCTGCATCGTTAAAGTATTTTCATCTGACACAAGATAATCTGGAAGTAAAATGTTCACATTATTTAATTTTGCATATGTTATTTTTTTAAAATTAACTTGCTTAATAAAAGAATCAAGATCAATATCTTCTAATTTCTTTGTTGCATTTTCAACAACACTTTTATTTCTCTTTTCAATAAGCTCAGGCGACACATTATGAAAATACGCCTGAACTATTCTAGTATTCACATCTGACAAAAGAGAAGATTGAAGTGAAAAATTCACACCCTTTAATTCGTCATATAGTATTTTTTTAGCAGGCAAATCAGATACCACTTTATGAGCAGGTACATGAATCATTTGAGTATTTGCATTTGACACAAGAGAAGACGGAAATACAAGTTTCGCACCCTTTAATTGCATACACGCTATTTTTTCAACAGGTAAACTTGTACGCAATGTACTCAAAAATCGCAATTTAGGAAAAATCGAAGACATACCCGATATATCTAAACATTGTAAAGTAATTACCATAAACAATAGTACAGTTAAGTTTTTTTTCATATAAGCCTCCATAAGCTTGATTAAATGCGTAATACACGCAAATCACTACAGAGACAGTATATAGAGTTAAACAATAACCGTCAAAAGGGTACTAGAGCCTATTTCTTCTTTTTATTATCCTTATCTTTTATCTGAGAAGGAACCATATTTTTTTCTGGTATAAAACATTTACAGTGTTTTGGGATATGCGTATCTTTATCTGATGTGTGTTGATGAGGACATTCATCCCGGTTAGCATCAGGCTTTTGACCATAATTGTAACGTTCTGGTTTCATACAATCTCCTTTTTTTGCATTGATTATGATTACCTTTTTCATTGTCAGTATAAAATGCAATGATATACAGAAACAATACTTTTCATGCAAACAACATTTCAATCCGTTGCACAAATAAAGAAAGACGCCGATAATCATTCCCCGTTAAAAAATAAAATTTATCAAAATGAGCATGAAGCTTGTTTTTCAATTGCTCACGCGAAATTATTTTTAAATCAATAACGTACGCAACAAATGCAAGCAATACTTCTTCTATGGAATGCATCAGTTGAACCGAAAATAACAAGCTTAAAAAATCAGGATTGTCCAAAAAATGATGTATGTGTTGCGGTGATGCTTGTGCAATAAAGGCATGAATACGCGGGGGCTCAGGGCTTATTTGTGACAAAATCATACCTTCTTTTTCAAAACCAATAGTAACACACGCTACTGTCGTTTTTAAAAATGCAAAAATATGCGGCTGTTCGGCCATAAGTTCTGCTTCAGTTTTCTGGTATGCATAAGGGATGCGATTTCCATCTGGAGCACCTGTATTGATTGAATGCACAAGCCCAAAAATAGTGGTTGAATCTGAATGGACTACAATAATTGAACCAAAAAGGGGAAACTGTTTCCAATTCCAAGCTTGAGCCATCCACAAAGCAAGCGAACTTTCAATAATTTCACCCAAAAAGTGAGTATTGTTTTTGATCTGGTTTGTCATAATTTTCTCTCTCTTTCTGCTCAGCAAAAGAACGTATAAACGTTGTACGATGTACAATACTTGGGCCATACTGTGTAATTGCCTGCAAATGTGACGCTGAGCCATACCCCTTATTACTTGCAAAATGATAATAAGGGAATTGTAAGCTTAATCGATCCATAAGATCATCTCGCATCACCTTTGCCATAATTGAAGCCGCCGCTATGGAAATTGAACGTTGTTCTCCTTTTATAAATGATTGCACCTTAATTTCTGAATCGAAATAAAGTGGCATAGCATCGACAAGAACAGTGTCAACAGATGGCACATGCGGTCGCAAAAGCATTAAGCTCCAATAAGCTTGCTCCATTGCTCTCAGCGTTGCTTGATAAATATTAATTTCATCAATCGTATAATGATTCACAATCCCAAAGGCATACCAAGCATTATTACAAATCCACGCATAAGCCTTATTTCGCTGTACTTTGCTTAAAAGTTTTGAATCTTGCAACAGTAGATGCGTTGCATATGGCTTTAAAATAAGCGCACAAGTCACCACTGGACCCGCAAGGCTTCCTCTGCCAACCTCATCAACCCCAATCACAACCTTATCAGCGCTCCATGCCGCATATTCAAAGATTGATTCAGACATATTGGCACAAATTAGCCTATTTTTTATTAATTTTTTTTCCATTTGACAAATTTATCTTTACCTTTATACTTAAACCTTAATGCAGTGTTACTATACTATCTTAAAAAGAAGTATAACTCAGTTAGTTTAATAATGAAGAGGAGTCTCTATGGCATCCACAACGCTTAGGGTTAAAGAATTATTACGTGAAAAAGGTTGGACAACCAAAGTTCTTGCAGAAAAAACTGGAATGTCGGAAAGTTACCTTACTCACATCAAAAACGGAACACGTCGTTGGAACGAAGATTCGTTAAAAAAATTGGCCAACGCTTTCGAGATCAATCCCATTGAACTTTTTGCAGAACGTCGTGGGAGAACTGACAATATTGACAGCAATGTTCGTTTGCCAGAACGTTCCGATGTAGACCTTAAGGTTCAAATTGTGCCAGTTGTTGGAGATATTCCTTCAAATCCATCGCCCTACAACAATCAACTAATGCAAACAACAACCGGATTTAAAGATGTATTTGTTCCTGTTTTAAACACAACAGATAATGCTATGTTTGCATTAGCTGTTGACGGTACTCATTTAGCTCCTATGTTTTTAAAAGGTGATATGTTAATTATATCCCCTGACGTATGGACACGAACAGGTGATATTGCGGCAGTTGAATATGGAACAGATGAACACCATAAGGCTATTATGCAAGTTACCTTTAGCGAAGAATTTATCGTATTGGAATCTCCAGGACATAAATCTGGCCCTATAGCACTTGTACGCGGCAAAGATCATTTCAGAATCATTGGACGCGTAATCCAAAGAATTCAAAAATATACGTAATCCACTATCTTTTTTTAGATTTTCTGTTATTTTAAAAAGCTATTAATGGTTGTCTAAGTGCAACAGCAATGGGCTGTATGCACAATGCTTTTTTAAGTATTTCCATTTAGTGTAACCGTAAAGGATAGCGTTATTATGAACCGTTATGAGGTTTTAGTTCTTGCTGCACCGACCATCACTGAAGATGAAGGTCGTTCCCTTGAAAAGGGTTTTGAGCAGCTTATCAAAAATATTAAGGGTGAGATTATTTCTTTTGAACGTTGGGGTAAGTTTCGTCTTGCATACCCTGTCAGAAAGAATGATTTTGGGATATATTTTTTAACTCGTTTTTCTATTGAAAACCTTGAAAAAGCATTTTCAAAAGATATTGATGCATTTTTTTCAGTACGTAATCACGAATTAGTTATGCGTCATTGCGTGGTAAAACTTGAGCCAACCCAAAGTCTTGAGTACAAACGACCATTTAATGTTGAAGAAACCCCAGCACATGATGCTGAAGGTGGTTTGTTCTCAAAAGAAGGACGTGAATTCCGTCGTGGTCCTCGCCGTGAGTATACTCCACGTACTGATGACGGTTTTAATCCTCGCAGACATGAATCACGTGAATCATCACGTGAATCATCTCACGAAGAATCTAAACCTGCTCAAGAATCAACACCTGAAGGATTATAAACTATGAAAAAAATGAAAATAAAAGTAAGTTCTCGTCTTGTAAAAAAACGTAATCGTCGTTTTGCATCTGCGCCAAAAAAGAATTCTCGTTTGGTAGCTCTTCAATTTGTTGATTACAAAGATACAGAATTGCTCAAAGGTTTTTTGACTGAGCGTGGAAAAATTTTACCTTCACGTATCTCAGGAAATATGGCATTAAAGCAACGTCAACTTGCCAAAGCAATTAAACTCGCTCGAACAATGGCTCTTTTGCCTTACTGTTCATTGCAAAAATAATAGTGCTTTAATAATTTTAAAAACCGCAAGGTTCTGTAACAAGGGCTGAGCGGTTTTTTTTTGGAGAGCTTATGCAACGCTACAAACTTACAGTCGCATATGATGGAACTGACTATGCAGGTTGGCAATGGCAGGACAATAGTCCTACGATTGAGCGCGCACTCCGTCAGGCCGTAAGTAAGGCATTTAAATATACTCATCAAAATTTTTATTTAGTTGGTGCATCTCGAACTGATGCTGGCGTCCATGCAAAAGGACAAGTTGTACGTTTATGCATCCCTATTAATGTACCTCCTACAAAATTATTATCGATACTAAACAATGCTCTTCCTTCTGACATAATAATCACAGAAGCTCAGAATGCAGATGAACATTTTCATCCACAACATGCGGTCATTTCAAAAAAATATACCTATACTATTTTTACTCGACGCCCACTTCCTCATCTTCAACGACACGGCTGGTTTTTTTACTACCCATTTGATTACGAAATAGTACGAAAAGCTTTAACTTTATACATTGGAACCTATGACTTTCGCATGTTTTGCAAAGAAAATCTTGAAAAAAATACAACAAAAACAATTACTTCAGCCAGCATTGATCACTGCCGCGAGACTGGTACCTACACAATCACCATTGAAGGCCCATCGTTTTTACGCTATATGATCAGAAGAATTGTAGGAGCAGTGTCATACTGCGCTGCGAAAAAAAATGTAACCTTGGAAGATATTTCCCTTGCTTTAAAAAATAAAAAAACATTGCCACTTATTCCCTGCGCACCCGCAAAAGGATTATGCTTAGAAAAAATTACTTATGGTCCATCAGAAAAAAGGGAATTTAATGAATAAAAAATTACTCAGTGCAGTACTGATAAGTATTAGTTTTGGATTAGGTTATTATTATTGGCATGCACCACACGCTGAAATGCCGGCAATACGGTATATGATCGCCAAGCCTGCTCCTGGTGATATGACAATTGATATGCGAGATTACCAAGCATCAGATCATGAATTTGTCATGCAACTGTTTAAAAATGACTGGTACATTTTATTAAGTTCACCAACCTATAATGTTGATTATATGCTCGAAACACACAGTCCTAATAATTATGAAACAGAATATACGGGCATGATGCCGACAAAAGTTTTATTTGTGGATAATAAACCAGTTGGGTTCTGTTCCTATTTCATGAGAAGTCATTATTTAGGCCATATTCTCTTTATTATTGTTGCAAAAGAATCACGTGGACATGGATACTCAAAACAACTTGTTCGTTATTGTGAGCAAGAGTTGAAAAAAATGGGCGCCCAGCTGATTAAAATTGATACACGCGAAGAAAATCTTATTGCTCAAAAATTATACACGGGCCTTGGATATACTGAAAAAAAACGTGATCATGGATTTGTGACATTAAGTAAAAAGATAATGTAGAAATCGTATAACATTTCTATTGAATTTCATTCGAACATTTTAGGCCGTGTTGACTTTTTAACGTAACCATATGCAAACTCCTACAAAAGAAATGAATGAAACGAAGCTTCTAATCGACTTATCAAATCGGAATGCTACGTGTCTGTAATTTTTCATTTTTCCAAAAAAACATTCTATTGCA
>SXGU01146212.1_pt1 | contig 25510 bp, 19 predicted proteins | sample 3174531 | NCBI WGS metagenome assembly SXGU01 (sample SAMN11356863, study PRJNA531348) | freshwater metagenome | isolation source: freshwater sample F1-140 | place: China: Fuxian Lake, Yuxi | collected 2017-12-25
GTTTAGCGTCACGCTGCCCTGCGTATCGGTGACGCTGGCATTCAGGTTTGCCGCAAGAAACGCCAAGCGTTCATCCAGTTGCTCAGCGGAAGTTGTTTCGGTGCCCCCTCGCGCAAGCAGGTATCCCGCAAATGCAGCCAAGCCTTCTTTGCCCATCGGGTCCAAGTGGCTGCCGACGCGAACGAGAATGTTGATAGTGATCAGTGGCAATTCGCGATCAGAAACCACGTAAGCAACAGGGCCGGCTTTTAGTGGGACTCGAACGTCGGCAGGGTTTGGAGGGTCAAAAACGAGTTGAGGAAAGCTCAACTTTTCGGGGCGATCTGGAATTTCGACAGCCAGTAGCGGAATTCCGAATGCCAAGAAGGCCCCCAGGGAGGCTAGAAAGGAATTTGGGAAGATCATATCAGGGAAAGGATGAGGATGTGGTTGATAAGGGCAGAAGTGTGAGCGCGGTCACTTTTTCTGTAGTTCGGTGATCCGTGCTTCCAGTTTCTTCCGGAGTATCTTTTGAAACTGCGCCTTTTGGGGATCGGTCGCCGTGCCCGCATCCATCTGTTCCAGCATACTCTTCAGCTTTGAGGCATCCTTCTCCTGATTCAACATGCCCATGAATTGTCGAATGATCGGTTTTTGGTCTCCTGACAGGCCGGCGATATCTGGATCGTCGGTATTGGAACCCGGACTCGCTTTGCGCGAATAGATGGCTACGCTTCGATTTTCTTTGGTGAAATACTTCTTGGCGACGCGCTGAATGTCTGCCGAGGTGACGGCTTGAATCTTGGGGAACGACTCGTTCACCTCACGCCAATCCCCAGAGCCTTCGCTGAAGATGAGTTGCATTAGGATCGGCATATTGGAGGTCAAGCGCCTGAAGGCTCCGGCGGCAAACTGATTCTTCACTTTCTGGAGTTCTTCGTCGGCTATGTTTTCGTTCTTTAGACGGTCGAGTTCCGCGTAAATCGCCTGTTCCACTTCGTCATGCTTATGCCCTTCCTTCACTTCAGCGCCTGCGTTAAATAGTCCGGCCCATTTGCGGGAATCCTGGCTGGCATAAATGTCGGTGGCGATTTGGCGGCCTTGGACTAATCCTTTGTAAAGTCGCCCGGTTCGCCCAAGGAGTAATTGCTCCAGCACATTCAAGGCGTAGCCGTCCTTGTGTTGAAACGCTACGGTTCGCCAAAGAATGTCGACCTGGGGGTTGGTTTCCGCTTCGGCATACATGCGCTTCTCGGCAAGTTGAGGCACTTCCAAGGTGCTGACTTCCGGAGGCGGTCGATTACCTTTGGGTATTCGCCCAAAGTATTGGCTCACCATCGTATCGACTTCGCCCGATTTGAAATCGCCTACCAGAACCAAGGTGATGTTCTGAGGCTGGTAATACAGTGAAAAGAAGTCATCGGCTTGGGCCTTTGAGATCGCCGGGATGTCGCTAGGCCATCCAATCACTGGCCAGTGGTACGGATGTGCATCCCAAAACATGGCGTTGAACTGTTCGGCAAACTTGCCTAGGGGTGTGGACTCGGTCCGCATCCGTCTCTCCTCAAAGACCACATCGCGCTCCGCATAAAATTCGCGGAATACCGGTCGAAGCAACCGCTCGCTCTCCATCCACATCCACAGTTCCAACTTGTTTGCTGGCACATCGATGAAGTATCCGGTCATGTCCTCCGTCGTAAAGGCATTCATCCCGCTGGCCCCTGCGGTGGTGTAAACCCGGTCGAATTCATTCTTCACCAAGATTTCGCGTTGTGCTTCGATCAGCTTCTGGAATTGCTTTTCCAGATCCTTCCAGCGCGGACTTTTGGTTTCAGGATTTGTTAAATCTTCCAACTCACCACGACGCCACGCATCGCGCATCCGGGCTTCCTCGACGCGCATTTGGTCGCGCATCTGTTCCTGCTCCTGAATGATCTCCGAGTCACGCTTGGAGTCTTTGGTGCCTAGCGTCGGAGTGCCCTTGAACATCATGTGCTCGAACAAGTGGGCGATCCCGGTGATACCTGGACGCTCATTGGCGGAGCCGACCTTCACGACAAATCCGCCGGCGATTCGGGGTTCGTTGTGCCGTTCCACCAGGAGCAACCTGAAGCCATTCGACAAGGTCCGCTCTACAACGGGGATTTGCTGGGCAACTCCAAAATCGGTCAGTCCTGCCAGGAAGCAACTCGCGGACAAAAGGGCGCCGAATCCCCTGCTCCGATAAGCTCCAAACTTCGACTGAATCCGACGACCAAAGGAAAGATGATGAGTCATAGGCAACGCAGACAAACCAGAGCACCCTCGGTTGTCCACGTCAACGCCTCCATGCACATCACGGATATGGAGCGCACCGTTGAGGGACCACCAGCAGTCGCGTGCCTTGACGCCGATCGATCACGCCCTAGTTGGCGCCACCAGGACCGTACAATTTTTTCAATACAATTCCATTATAGCTTCGCAGTTCTCCATCGGAGGACCGCACTTTTAGGGAATTCTTTACGATTTCAACCACCACCCCCTGGAATTGCTCGATCTCAATGTACTGACCGAAACTGGATTTCGGATAATCTGGCTCGACGACGATTTCACGGATGCCGCGCACGGGTCGCTCAAAATCGGGCTCCTCAATGACAATGCGAGTGGGTTTGCTTTCTGGCTCGGTTGTTTCATCAGGTTCGGGCGTGGCAGCTCGCCGCGTCCTGGACTCAGGGACTTTGACTACTGGGCCCGCGGCTTTAGCCGTGTAATTCGTCGGAGGCTCTTCGTTTCTAACATGTCGGCCATAGAGTTTTTTGAGCACTTGAGTGTTAAAGCTCTGGATGTTGCCTTCCGGCGCCTTCACACGCATGGACCGATTGACGATTTCAAGGACGACCCCATGGAATCCGCCGATATCCACGTTCATGCCCACTGTGCACGCTGGAAAATCTGGCAGATCGGTCAAATCTCGGATCAGAGTAGGAGCGGTGGTATCTTGGCCGCCTGCGGGCGGTGACAAGACAGGAGCTGAAAGTGGCGCTTCGACCGACGATGGCTGAGTGTCTGGTTCAGTGTTCAGAGTGTCATCCTCGCCGTTCTCGGGCTCCGACGCCACACGAACCTCATTTATTTTGCTCCAAAGTTTCCAGAGACAAGATGGCGTAGTTGCGTTTGCCTTTTCGGAGCAACAAATGCTTGCCGAAAAGCAAGTCGGCCGAGGTTACCAACCGCTGAGGTTCGGCGACTCGGCGGTTATTGAGGCTGATGCCGCCGCCTTCCATATCCTTGCGCGCCTGTCCTTTACTGTTGCACAAGCCGGCGGTGACCAATAAGTCAACCAGAGGAACCCCGACACCTCGCAGGCTCACCCCATCAAGTTTGGCGGTGGGGACTTCACCCACGATTTCTTCAAAAGTCTGTTCCCTGAGACCTTCCAATTCACCGCCGAAGAGGATCGAACTAGCCTGAATGGCCTCGTTGGTTGCGGTTTCGCCGTGAATCATAGTGGTCACCGCTTTTGCCAATGCACGGTGGGCGTCGCGGCCGCCAGGATTGGCGGCATGCAACGACTCAAGCGCCTCGATTTGGCCAACCTCCAAAAACGTGAAGTACTTCAAGTAGCGGATGGTGTCTCGGTCGTCCGTTTGAATCCAGAATTGATAAAACCGATAAACGCTCGTCCTTTTAGGCTCGAGCCAGATGGTTCCAGACTCGGTCTTGCCAAATTTGGTTCCGTCCGCCTTGGTGATCAGGGGTAAAGTCAGGCCGAAAGCTGGGCGCGAAAGCTTTTTTCGAATTAAGTCAATACCCGCGGTGATGTTTCCCCACTGATCGCTTCCGCCAATTTGAAGCTCGCACCCATATTGACGGCAGAGTTGATAGAAATCAAAGGCTTGGAGCAGCATGTAACTGAACTCAGTGTAACTGATACCCACCTCCCGATCTTCCATGCGCGCACGCACAGATTCCTTCGCGACCATTTGGTTGACTGTAAAATGCTTACCGATGTCGCGCAGGAAATCCAGGAAACTGACGCCACCCGTCCAATCCGAGTTGTCCAAGAGCTTTGCTGGATTGGTTGGCGTTTCAAAATCCAACAAACGGGCCAGTTGAACTTTGACTGCGGCAATATGCTCAGAGATGCGATCTTTGGTGAGCAACTGCCGCTCTTGAGTCTTGCCGCTTGGATCGCCAATACTCCCTGTCGCTCCGCCGGCGACCGCAATGGGAACATGCCCAGCATTTTGAAAGCGCCGTAGGGCAATCAGTGGCACCAACGAGCCGACATGAAGCGAATCGGCGGTCGGGTCAAATCCACAATAGAGAGTCATGGGACCTGCAGCCAAACGCCGGGTCAATTCTTCCGTGTCCGTACAATCCGACACCAAACCGCGCCACTGCAGGTCTTCAAAAATATTCATCCAAGCCGAAGACTACGACGGAACGGTAGTGTTGGAAAGCGAGTGATTAAAATCCTAAACAAGCAACGAGGGTTCAGTCACTTGTAATGCTTCTGAATCTAAGGACGATGAGTCCTTTCAACAACTTGGATCGAAGACGTCGTTGGCGCCCGGCGATCTCCGTCCACGAGGTCATCGCCAACTTCCAGGAATGCCACCGGGCCCGGCATGAATCCGCTCCCTGATATGGTTGGTGGCGCCCGCGACACGTCGAAGCTTGACGCTCACATACCGAGCTTGAGGGACGATGAACTTCTTGATTTCTACGGTCACACCTTGGGCGCCGAATTCAGCGATCAGTAGAGCGGCAATATCCGAGGCTAGACTCTCGATTAATTTCCAACTCCGGCCTGTACCCAATCCCATCAAACGCCGGCTAACTGCGCCGTAATCAATGGTTTGAGAGAGGTCATCGGTCCGCCCAGCCTCAGTAATGTCCGTCTCCAGTTCCACACTCAACAGGAGTCGCTGTGGATTCAGCCTTTCTTTATCCGGGACACCCACATGAAACTGGACCTCGAGTTCGTTGATCGTAATGATATCCATAGTCGCCGTCGGTTCGCGGATCCTACCGGAAATCAGTCACAGGGACCTGGAAACGCAGGCTCCTCGAACCGCCTTCAATAAAACACGGGTTGGGCCGTTCAAGGCGAGTTGAAATACTTCCGCTAAACTCACCCACTAATAGGCCACATTTGATGTGCATTTGGCAATTTCGAGAGTGTCTTGTCTGACCCTTCTGTCTTAGTTTGGTGCTGCAGCGTTCCCTTGCCTGACAACTAGTGGTTGAGGAAGGGGAGCCCAACGGGTCAGCCTTTAGATTATGAATAGGAAATCGGTCTCACCATCGTTCCACATCGTTTACTGCGTGCGACAACTGTGCCGGTCGCCATGGCTGCTGCTGGTCTTTACCAGCGCACTGCAGGAGGCATACACCATGGATTTCTCAAAAGAAATCGAACCGATCTTCATCAAACGCTGCTATGAATGTCACGGACCCGACAAACAAAAGGGTTCTCTACGTCTAGACAGCAAACCTGCGGCACTGAGACCCGCAAAATCAGGGAAGCCCGCCATTGTCCCAGGCAAGCCGATCGAAAGCGAACTGCTGACAAGAGTCTCTACCAAGGATCCTGACGAAGTCATGCCCCCCAAAGGCAATCCACTTTCTGAATCAGAAATTGCGACACTACGTGCCTGGATTGAGTCCGGGGCTGAATGGCCTCAGGTGGATCCCACTCAACACTGGGCGTTTCTCAAACCGCTAAGATCCAGGCCGCCTGAGCTGCGAAATGCACTGTGGGCGCACAATGAAGTCGATCAGTTTATCTTGAGCCGCCTGGAAAGAATCGGTCTTTCGCCTCAAACGGAAACAGATCGCGCGACATTGATCCGGCGAGTGTCCTTGGACCTGACTGGCTTGCCGCCGACATGGAGTGATGTCGAGGAATTCATCAACGACAACTCACCCGATGCCTACGAACGTTTGGTCGACCGCCTGTTGATCTCACCCCAGCGTGGTGAACACTTGGCTCGGTGGTGGCTGGACTTGGCAAGGTATGCCGATTCCAATGGCTACCAAGTGGACTTGGCGCGACAAATCTGGCCCTACCGGGACTGGGTCATTCGGGCATTCAATCAAAACATGCCTTTTGATCAGTTCACCATAGAACAGCTGGCAGGAGACCTCCTTCCTCAGCCCACCCTGGATCAACAAATTGCCACTGGATTTAATCGGAACACTAAGATCAATGACGAAGGCGGCGGGGACGCCGAGGAGTATCGGGTCAAAGCAGTCAAAGATCGCGTCACGACTGTCGGAACCACCTGGATGGGGCTCACATTGCTTTGCGCGGAGTGTCACACTCACAAGTACGATCCGATCACACACGACGAATATTACCAGCTCTACGCCATCTTCAACAACACCACCGACGGGGGGAATTACAGCGTGGATCCGTCGCTGCCGGTTCCGGCGCCGGATCTTTCCGACACGTTGGGATATGTTCAGAAGCGTAGGGCTGATGTGGAAAAGGGGATCGCAGCTGAAAACGAGCGCCTCCAAAAGTCCCAAGTCGATTGGGAACACCGCGTGGCGGCTCAGGGAACAGACTGGCACCTCCTGAACCTCGTCAACGCCGCTTCCACAGGTGGTTCCAGCTACACGAATCTGGCGGATGGATCGATTCTAGGGACCGGAGTGAACCCCATTTACGACACCATTACGGTGGAAGCGGAAACCGAGCTCAATGGCATCACTGGAATCCTGCTTGAAGTGTTGCCAGATCCCAGCCTGCCTAAGAATGGGCCTGGACGATGGGGGCAAACCGGAAACTTTATTCTGGATGAAATGGGTGTGTGGGCCTTTCCCATTAGCGGCCCCGCGTTGATGGATACCAACCTCGTGTTTGCTGGTGCCACAGCCGATTGGCATCAGTTGTACTATCGCCCGGAACACGCCGTCGATGGGAACCCCAAGAGCGGATGGGCGATAGGACCTCGGTTCGGCGAGCGGCATCTGCTCATCGCTGAATTGAAAGAACCACTAAGGACACAGGGCAAGACTCGACTAGGTTTCCGATTCGATCACTACCATGGAAACAGCCATACCCTCGGGCGTTTCCGATTGTCAGTGACGACCGACCCAAACCCACAAGCGCGATGGCCGATTGGGTCCGACGTCTTGGCTGCCATTCAGATCCCACCGGATCAACGCAGTCCGGATCAGAAAAAAATGATCTCCAAGAATTTGCACGCATCATCGAGAGTCTTACGCGAGTTGGAACAGGAAAACTTCCGCCTAAAACAACGCGAATCGGTCGTTGCCAATCAACGTCACGTGTCTTTGATCATGAAAGAGCGTAACGACCCGGAGCCGCGCAAAACTTTTGTGCAGGTTCGCGGAAACTTCCTTGAGAAGGGTCGCGAGGTTCAACCCGGGTTGCCCGCCCTATTTCCCCCCGCCCCAAACGGTGCGCCCATGAATCGTTTGACCTTTGCCCAATGGTTGGTTTCCCCTGACCACCCGCTCACTGCCCGTGTGATTGCGAATCAGATTTGGGAACGATTTTTTGGGGTTGGCATCGTCAAAACCAGCGAAGATTTTGGGCGACAAGGTGAACCCCCATCCCACACTGAACTCCTCGATTGGTTGGCCACCGAATTTCAGAAATCTGGATGGGACGTGCGAGCGCTCCAAAAGTTGATCGTAATGTCCGCAACCTATCGTCAACAGCCCAAGGCCACTCCAGACTCCTTGGAAAAGGATCCCGAGAATCGATTACTATCCAGAGGATCGCGGTTCCGGATGGACGGAGAAATGATCCGCGACCACGCCCTTGCAGTCAGCGGATTGTTGAATCCGAAACTGGGTGGACCCAGTGTGCATCCCGTTCAAGTGCCGAATCTATGGAAAGAGATCGGCTTTTTGAGGCCAGAAATTGGTATGGACGAGTGGCCCGTGAGTGAAGGCCCAGAGTTGTATCGCCGCGGAGTATATACGTTCTGGCGTCGGGTTTGCACATACCCAACGTTCGCGACTTTCGACGCGCCTAGCCGTGAGCAGTGCACCGCACGGAGGCCACGAACGAATACTCCGCTTCAAGCGCTGGCCGGCATGAATGAGCCTACACTTCTGGAGGCGGCGCGTGTCTTCGCTCAACGGATCCTCACAGAAGGGGGAACCTCAACCGAAAGCCAGATTGACTACGCATTTAGAACCTGTCTCAACCGAAAACCTACCGTTGTGGAACGTCAGCGATTGCTCGAATTCTTTGCACAACAACGCCAGAATTTCACCACGGATCCCTCCTCAGCTCACCGGCTGCTCTCTGTTGGAAGCGCCCCCAGATCGGCTTCGTTCGATCCTCAAACACTTGCCGCCTGGATGATGGTGGCCAATGTGTTGTTCAATCTCGACGAAACGCTCACCAAAGGCTGAACCATGCACTCCCTCTCTCTCGATCAAATTCGTCAGTCAACCCGTCGCCGCTTCCTGCAACAGTGTGGGGCGGGCATGGGGTCGTTGGCCCTTGCGTCCTTGTTCAATCAGAAGCTTCTTGGGGCCGGCCCCAAAGCCGCAGGGGGGATTCTAGCTAACGGTTTGCACCACGCACCCAAGGCCAAAAACATCATTTATTTGTTCCAATCCGGGGGGCCTTCGCATTTGGATTTATTTGATCCGAAGCCTGAGCTGACCAAACGCAATGGTCAGAAGGTGCCCGAGGATTTGGTAAAGAACATTCGATTGGCACAAATCGGGAAGAACGCCGCTCTGCTTGGGTCGCCTTACAAATTCGCTCAGTACGGAAAATCAGGCGCTTGGTTGTCTGAACTGTTGCCCCACCTCAGCACCGCAGTGGATGATGTCTGCTTTGTTCAGGGATTTTATTCCGAAGCGTTTAACCACGATCCTGCCACTATCTTTATGAACACTGGCACCCAACTCGCCGGTCGCCCATCAATGGGAGCCTGGTTCAGTTACGGGCTTGGCAGCGAAAACAAGGACCTTCCTGCCTTCGTTGTTCTCATGACGGGGGTTGGCCAACCGTTGACCAACGCTTCTTGGGGAGCCGGGTTCTTGCCGACGGAACACCAAGGCGTAACGCTGCGTTCCCAAGGAGATCCGGTTCTCTACGTCAGCAACCCGCCAGGCATGGGTGCCGAGCGTCGTCGGCAATCCTTGGATGTCCTGCGCGATCTGAATCAAACGCGATATGATCTCTTGGGGGATCCGGAGATTCAGGCACGTATCGCCTCCTACGAAATGGCTTACCGCATGCAAACCAGTGTGCCGGACGTCATGGACATTTCGAAGGAACCGGCTCGTTTGCACGACGCCTATGGCACGACGCCTGGTCAGGCCTCCTTTGCAAATAACTGCTTGCTCGCGAGGCGACTCGTCGAACGGGGTGTGCGATTTGTCCAGCTTTATCACCGAGGTTGGGACCATCATGGAGGACCTGATGGAAATCTTGTTTTCGATCTCAAGAAGAGATGCCAGGAAACCGATCAACCCGCGGTCGCTTTGGTCAAAGACCTCAAGGATCGAGGGTTGCTCGATGAGACCCTGGTTCTTTGGGGAGGTGAATTTGGACGAACTCCCATGATGCAGGGCGCTCTAAAGCCCGAACAGATTGGCCGTGACCACCATCCTCATGGGTATACCATCTGGATGGCCGGGGGAGGGATCAAGCCAGGAATCGTTCACGGTAAGACCGATGAGTTTGGCTTCCATGCCGTCGAAAGTCGCGTGCACGTACACGACCTTCATGCCACGATCATGCATCTCTTCGGCGTCGATCATTTGAATCTGACGTACCGGTTTCAGGGTCGAGATTACCGACTCACCGACGTTCATGGCGATGTGGTGAAACCGATCATCGCGTGAGGCATGGGATCAGTCCCGGATCAAGAATCCTCTCCGCGAAAAATGGGCTCGAGCAATTCGCGGAGCATGCCTCAAGGGCTGACCGGCATAATCAAGGTGATTGTGGATCCGAGACCCAACTTAGACCAGACACGGACCTTTCCCTGATGTGTCTCGACGACCCTGGCTACAATCGCCAAACCGATTCCTGTACCTCTCGCCTTGGTTGTATTTAGAAGGGACGTAAATGCACGTGCCTGCTGGTCGGGTGTCATACCGACACCCGTATCTCGAAATTGAACAACGACATGCGATGCTGGCTGGGAGACACCTGCCATGTGAAACGCCCGGGAGCAAATGGTCAAACGACCACCCTGGGGCATCGCCTCGACCGCATTTAGCGTCAGATTCAGAAACGCTTGCTCTAATTGGGTGGCATCGCCCATGAGTGTGGGCAGATTCTTATCCAGTCTGCGGGTCAACTCGACTCCATGAGCCTTGAGCTTGTGGCGTGTGAGCAACGCCAGATCATCCAGCAACTGATTGACGTTCACGCCTTCTAGAGAAGGTTCCGTGCGACGGGCAAAATCGAGCACTTGATCCACGATACGGTTTAAGTGGTCCATTTTCTCCCCCATGATCCGCACATCGGTTCGCCTCGGATCATCATCGTCGAAATTCAGGTCTAACGAATGATGAAGCATTTTCATCACCGTCAATGGATTGCGAATCTCATGGGCAATCTCGGCTGCGAGCAAGCCCAACGCACTCAAACGCTCGCTCTGCCGCAAAGCTTCCTCCACAGCGATTGTTCGCTCGTATAACCGAGCTTTTTCCAATGCTAGCGCCGACAACTCGGCGTAGGCTGCCAGCGTACGGACTTCTTCGTCGGCAAAGATGTGAGGACGTTCCGTGTAGATGTTGAGGGTTCCGGTCGCCTTCCCTGCGTACATTAGTGGAACAGTCAGGAGCGATACCAGTCCCTCAGACTTCGCCACGTGAATGTTTTGGTAGCGCGCAGACCTCCGTACATCGGCGACTTGTATCGGTTTGCGCCGGCGGATGACGATTCCCAAGAGACTTTCTGAGACACTCAGACGCGGTTTGCTCACGTAAACGTTGCCTGCCCCAGAGTGCGCCCGCAGGTCGAGCCACTCACCTGACTCATCTACCATCATGAGCGAACACATGCGTGCTCCGATTAGTGTCCTGGCTTCTCGTGTAATGGCGCGGAGCGCTTCATCCAAGCTAAGCGATGAATTTATGACCTGTCCGACGCTCACGAGGGACTCCAAGAGTTTAGCCTTTTGCCGGGCGGATTCGTAAATCCATGTGTTCCGGATCACCGGTTCTGCGAGTGCGGCAAAATCCTCAAGCAATTGTTGATCGTCGGCTGTGAATGCCTCCGGGCGGTCTGAATCAACGTTTAGAACGCCGCGGACTGTGCCATCCACGTGCAGTGGCAAGGCCAACTCGGACCGAACCTCCGGGCGAAGGTTGATGTACCGATTGTCGCGGGCGACATCACCCACCCTGACTGACTGACCACTGCGGGCTACCCAGCCCGTGATCCCCTGCCCCAAGCGGAGCCGGACTTGAGCAGCAGAAGCAGATAATCCGTGATGGGCTTCAATTTCCAACAAGCCTGTGGTGGGATTCAGGAGGCACACGGATCCACTGCTGCCATTGACGAGCCCTACGGCCTCGCTCAGGATCCGTTGCAGAGAATCTCGAAGATCCAGCGTGGAATAAATGACTTTGGCGACGCGTTGCAGTGCTTCGAGACGTTTCACCCGAGCCTTCAATACTTCAACCTCACTGTCTGGAAAACTGGAGTTCATCGAATTCGAAAAATGAGGAAGGCACCCAAGCCGCCAAAAACAACGTTGGGAAGCCAAGCACCCAACCAACCCGGCAATTGGCCGTTCTGCGACAATGCATAGCCAAGCCGCTGCAATACGAAGTACCCGAAGGCGATCCCAATGCTTCCGGCAACACCATAGAAAATATTTCGGCGACCGGACGGCACTCCAAACGGAATGGCAATCAACACAACCACGAAACAGGTCCACGGCGCAGCCAATCGCGCATGAAACTGAGTGTCCAAAAGAGACTTGAGCTCAGGACGAATGGTTGGATGAAGCGTCCGATAATTCAGAATCTCTCGAATGTTGAGTTGCGGACGTCTCATCGCCCTGGAAAGACTTAAGCCACTGATCTTTAATTCGCTGCGAATCAATTCCGGCGATTCAGTTAGCCGGGGCAGCCAAAGTTCCGGGTGCGGTCCTGATGTCGGGACAAACATGGGGTTTGAGTCGTTGGCGCTTCGGTAGATCAACTCCCGGGCAGTGCGGAACAGCCATTGATCATTGGTCCAGACACCACTGAATGCACCCACGACACGCTGGCTTCCACGCCTCAGCGGTAACCGCACTTCGAGATCCCGGACCTCGCCATTCGTCAGGCAAATGGCCCCAATTCTCCATGTTTGGCCTGATTGCAATGCCTGGGTCAGGTTGGTTCTCCAAAGCTGATTGGTGATCACTGTTTCGGTTCCACCCCATCGTATAATGTCGGACAGCGGGCTTACGAGTTCTGTCGTATCGACCTCCATCACCCCACGTGTTGCTGGATTTTGGTCTTCATGATGTCGATAGATGAACTCCTCGGTGTCTACCAACCACCATGCCCCATCTGACCAACGTCCACTGAGTGCCTTGATTTTGCGATAGGCGTCCGGTGGTAACGGCTCACGAAAATTCGGCACTTGCATTTCTCCCGTGATCAAATGGAAGGCTCCAATGTTCCAAAACCGTTGGGCGACTGGATTTGAGAAATACAGCCGTTGCACCCAACCGGTTTCATTCGTCGACGCGATGTGCTTTCGGCGTATCCGCATGGCCCTCTCCGCCGCATCTGGAATCGCAATGTCGTTCATCCAATACAAACCTCCCGATAGAAAGATGCCAATGATGAAGTACGGGGTCCCCAATCGCCAAATGCTCAAGCCTGCAGCGCGCATCGCGGTGAGTTCCTGGTTCCGGGCCAGACTGGTGAGCGCGTAAAGTAGAGCGAGTAACAATCCGACTGGCAAGACGGTCAACATCAACTCGGGAAGACTAACCCAGTAGTACTCCAGAATATCCAGCAAGCGAAGTTTCTCGCGCTGGAATTCTTCCAATCGACTCAAGACATCAAACCCTACCCAGAACATTAAAAAGCATAGCAAACAAGCCGCCAAAGGGGCCAGGAGCTCGCGCACAAGATATCGATCCAGCAACCGCACGAGCGCAGCCTAATCAGGACTCTGTGGCAATGGCGAGCGGCTCTTCGCGAGTCCTAGCCAACCGCCGAACATCCCTGGGGATGTCTAGGGCTACAGCTGTCGAAGTGGGCAAAACTTCAAAATCCCCCACCCTGAACAAGGAATCGTCAGAACGTGGTCGCGGGATCATTGCACAGTTTTGGAGTCCTCATGCCACGCTAGCGCAATTTCGCCGCAATCAGATGATCCAGCACCTCACGGGGGTTTGATTTGGATCCTGCATGCCAACGTTCCTCCAAGCGAGCCACCAGCTTGCGGACCGGTCGGATGTATGGATGCGGGGTCAACATATGTCGAAGCGGTGAGTGGCCATTCAGAATAGTCTCCACGTGTTTGTAGTTTTCGGGAAATCCTCCAGTCACTGCTCCATCGTTTGAGGTCATACGCGCGATGATCATGATGTTCCCCCCATCCTTTGAGGTGAATCGGGAGACCGTTTGGAAACCCGCTTTGAGGCACAATCTTTCAAGCGTGGAGTGATTAAAGTGATAGAGGTGGCCTGGATGAAATTGAGAGAAAGGATGCTGGCACATGGCTTCCACGTTCGGGACTTCCACCACGAGCAACCCGTCGGGATGCAGCCAGCGACGGACATGCCGTACGACGTCAATCGGGCTCTCCATATGTTCCAGAGCGTGGAACATGGTCACCACGTGCTGGGAACCGCTTTCGATGACCACCTCCTGCCAAAATCCGGGTTTGATGGGAAGTCCGAGCACGTTTGCCGCATATTTGGCATAGCCTTCGTTCGGTTCGAATCCGGTGGCTTGAAACCCCATGGCACGAAATACATAGACCATTTCGCCACTCCCTGCCCCGACATCCAGAATCGCACAGCCTGGAGGCAGGAAGTTACGAAGCCGCTTGAATCGATCCACGGCAACTTTACCGGATCGATAAACATGCTTGGCCTTTGGTTCGAGTTCTCCCTTATAATCCAGACGGTATTGGTTCTCGTAATACGCTCTCAACTCTTGGGGCGTCGGCCGTGGGTCCGACCAAACTAACCCGCATTCACGGCAAATCACGGAACGTAACAAAACACCGTCACGCCCCTTGTTACGGATCGGTACGGATTCCCGGCTCCCGCAGAGATTACACGGGATAAACTGATGCTGCCGCTCGTTAACATGAACCATCCCACAGACGTTAGACTGCCCGTGCTCAAAGCGCCAGACGCTGTCTTGCAGTGATCACGCGCGCAATCGCTTCATCGACGGATTCACCCGTGGCCGTCAAATGACCCATTTTTCGGCCAAGTCTGGGTTCCGTTTTCCCGTAAAGGTGGAGTTTTACAATTGGATCCTGCAAACCGGAACACCAATCAGGTGAGCCGCCAGCCCGGATCCAAATGTCTCCCAAGAGATTGGCCATAGCTGTAGGGCGCCGCAGTTCGGTAGCACCTAGTGGCAAACCACAAATGGCTCGAACCTGTTGCTCGAACTGGCTGGTGATACAGCCATCGATGCTGAGATGACCAGAGTTGTGAGTTCGGGGGGCCAATTCGTTGACTAGAAGTCTACCTTGGCGTGTCACAAAGAGCTCAACCGTCAGCAGTCCCACCACCTTTAGAGCCTCCAGAATTTCTCGCGCCAGATTGACGGCATCCGTAGCCAATTCGATTGGAATTAGGGCTGGGGCGAAAGTCACATCCAGAATGTGATTCGCATGGCGGTTTTCAAATACTGGGAACGCCGCGAATTGACCGTCCTGTGTGCGCGCCGCGACAACAGAGATCTCCTTCTCGAAATCGACGAATGCCTCCCAAACGGCTTCCGCACCTTTGAGTGACTCAAAAGCGATTGGCAGTGCGTCGTGACTTCGAATGATCTGCTGTCCCTTGCCGTCATACCCGAAGCTGGCCGTCTTCAGAAGTGCCGGAAGTCCCAATTCCAAGGCCGCTGCCTGCAAATCCTCTAGGGTTTGTACTCGCCGAAATGGGGTCACGGGAAATCCGTGTTGAATCAAAAACGTCTTCTCCCTCAATCGATGTTGGGTGATATGTAAAATGTCGCCAACTGGTCGTACGGGGATGATTTCCGCACAGGCCCGACTTGTCAGGGTCGGCACGTTTTCAAATTCAAACGTCACCACCGAAACGCCGCGGGCAAATTGGCGCACCTTCTCAAGATCCTCATAGGGGGCACTGATTTCAACATCGCTCACCTGCCCGGCCGGGGTCTCCGTATCGGGAGAGTAGATGTGAACTCGGTAGCCGAGTTGACGTGCAGCGATGGCAAACATACGCCCCAACTGACCACTGCCTAGGATTCCTAGAGAGGCACCTGGAAGAATGGGTGAAAGCGTCATGCGACTCACTTGGCCAACACGACTTCTTGCTCCCCTGCCGAATCCAGTGGTGCAGCAAAGCCAACGGCTTCGATCGGCCTGTGGGTGGGGGAGTCCTCCCGATTGAACTTCACGCTGACGATCTTACTGATGCCATGTTCCTGCATGGTGACCCCGTACAAAACATCTGCCATTCCGATGGTTCGCTTGTTATGGGTGATGATGATAAACTGGCTTTGTTCGATGAAGCGTTTTAGGACCTTGACGAACCGATTGATGTTCGACTCATCCAAAGGTGCATCCAATTCGTCTAGCACGCAGAACGGTGACGGTTTTACCTGGTAGATCGAGAATAAGAGCGCAACTGCGGTCATCGTCTGCTCACCGCCCGAAAGCAAGGAGATTCCTTGAAGCTGCTTTCCAGGAGGACGGGCGACGATCTCGATACCGGATTCTAAAACATCGCCTTCGTCGGTGAGTCGCAGGTCCGCCTTGCCGCCACCGAAAACTTCCACGAACATCTGCTGAAAATTCGCTCGAATTTGTTCGAACGTTTCAAGGAACATGGACTTGGTTTCCGCATTGATCTTGTTGATCACTTCCACGAGTTGCTCTTTGGCCTTGATCAAATCGTCGTGCTGGGTGGTTAGGAACCCATGACGTTGTTCCGTCTCCTCATACTCCTCGATGGCCACCAGATTGACCGGCCCCATTTCATCCAACCGTTTCTGCATTGAGGCCACCTGCTGGGCGATCGTTTCCCAGTCCGTCGCGATGCCAGCACTTTCCATTTCCTGCAGACCGATCACCTCAATCTTGATCTGGCCCTCATCCGCAAAAGTCACTCGGATTCCTTCACTCCGGATGTCCTCAAGAACCAACTGGTACCTGGATTGGATGCGTTCACGCAGATTTTGAACTGACATGGTCCTTTGCGCCAACTCGACCTCCAATTGCCCTCGCCGCTCTTGGAGGTCGTGCAATCGATTGCGATGCCCTCGAAGTTGGTCTTCGCGTGCACCGATCTCACCTTCCTGAAACTTCTTTTCCTCCAGCTGGTGCGCGATCTGTTGGGACAAGGTTTCGCGATCGCCAGCGAGACGTTCCATGATTCTCCGTGATTCTGCGATTCCCGCTTCAAGATTGGCCTTACGTTCCCCAAATGTGCTGAGTTCGGACTGCAGCCGGGTAATCGACGCACTAAGTTCCCGGATGCGTTGCTCCAGCGGTCCGCGTTGGCGTCCGTGGCTCGCCAGCAGTTGCTCTTCAGTTGCCAAGGCAATCTTCGATTCCCCAACTCTGGCGTTTGAAACGTCCCGTCGTGTGCGCAATTCATCCAATCCCGTGCTCAGTTCTCCGACCTGACTCAAGGCGACCAATTCACGATCTTGAAGCTCTGTGACGGCATTCTGCAGCGACAGGTACTTCTCAGAACCTGCCCGTTCCTGGGCCGCTAGGTGGTCCAACTCCCGCGAGACCTGTTCCGATTTGACCGTCAGAGAACGGCGCGACATTTGAAGCGCGTTGAATTCGCCTTGCCGCGTCGCGACTGCCACTTCTTGCTGACGAAGTTCCATTCGGGCCTGCTCGAGGCTGGTTTGAAGTGTGGTTTGTTCGCTCTGTAGCGCACCTTTGGCCCGGCTCGCTTCCTCCACTTGTTCCGTCAGCCGAGCCATGTCAGTTTGTAATTCTGCGATCTGATTTTTTCGGCCCAAAATACTCGCCGGGGCTTTGCCCGAAGCGGACGCTGCACCTCCGGTATAGACTCCGGCACTCGTCAACAAGTCGCCTGAGGGCGTAACAAATTCATATTGGCCCAAAGTCTCATGATACATGGACGTTGCCGTGGCCAAATCTGGAACGATCAGGACGCGGCCAAGCATTCCTTGCACCAGCAAACGGACACTGTCATCGCAAGTTAAAACACTCATGGCAGGGGTTGCTGACATCGCGCTACCAATCAGATCCACCGTGGCATTGGCTCCTCGTTCCATGCCAAGGTCGAGTGCCGCGATACTGGCACGGCCCCGACGATTGGCACTTAGGTCCGACAAAATTTGGGTGGCGGTGTCTGGCTGCTGAGTGAGGATGAGCTGAAGATGGTGACCCAGGGCGGCTTCAATCGCAGCCACGTGCTGATCTGTCACCCGGATCTTGTCGGCGAGCGAGCCCAAAACACCTTGGGATTGCTTCAATGCTGCCAGTGCTCCTGAACCGAATCCTTCGTAACTGTGATCGAGTTGTTCCAACACTTGGAGACGAGACCGCTTCTCTGCCTGCTGTCGGACGACCACGTCGAGGGCCTGCTGGGCGTGGAGCATTTCACCTTGGATTGCTCGCAGACGTTGTTGGCGTTCCTCCAATGTCATTCGGGAGAGCTGAACCTGCTGGCGCTCGCCCTCAACGGCGGCTGTAAACTCCGCCAGGCGTATCTCTAGTCGAAGTTGCTCTTCTTCGAGGCTGAGCTTTTCAAACTGGAGTTTCTCCAAGCGCACGATGTTCCCTTGTTTCTGGACATCCAGCTGGTTGATTTCGCTCCGAGCGCGGTTGAGTTGTTGCGTCGTCGAAAAGGCGAGGTTTTGTGCCTGGCGCAATGCTTCATGCTTTTGCGACAATTCCTGCTCAACCTCCGACAATTCGACGCGCTTTTCCTCCAAATTGGCCCGCAGAACACCCATCTGGATCTGGGAGTTTTCCAAGCGATCTTCCACCAGAAGCAGCTCGGATTCCGCGACGCGCAGACGTTCCAGGGATTGGCTTTGGTCCGCCACACCGCGATCGTGCTGACTGACTAACTCTCGAATCCTCTCCTCGTTGAACTGAATTCGGCTCTCGTTTCGTTCAGACTCTGCCTTCAGCTCCAATCCATGTTGCTGATTCAATGAAATCCGGGCTTCCAGTTCGCTGAGTTGCTGGCGCAACAACAGGATTTCATCCTCCAATCGAATCACACTCTCCTGACAGACATCTATCTCGATTCGGGCCTTGTCGGCCGCTGTTTGGCGCAACTTGATCTCCTCCTGCAAAACATCGAACTGGTGCCTGGCCAACTGCGTGTCCAGTTGTTGGAGCTCCGCTTGAATTGCCTTGAATCGTCGAGCTTTCCCAGCTTGTCGCTGCAGCGAGCCTATCTGTCGTTTGACCTCGCGGATCAGGTCCTGTACCCGAAGCAGATTCTGATCCGTACTCTCAAGTTTCCGCAAGGCCTCCCTCTTCTGCTGTTTGAAGCGGGTAATGCCTGCGGCTTCCTCGAATACCAGTCGCCGGTCATCCGGTTTGCTGGAGAGCAATTGGGTAATATTACCCTGTGCCATCACAGAGTAGCTCGTCTTGCCAACACCGGTCCCCGCAAACAATTGCTGGATATCCCTCAATCGACAGGACGTCTTGTTCAGAAAGTATTCGGATCCCCCGTCTCGGAACACTCGACGCGTCAGAGTTACCTCGTTGAATTCCACCGGCACCCCGGAGGCCTGCAATAATTCGGAATCCACATCCCCAATCGTTAACGACACCTCTGCCATCCCCATCGGCTTGCGTCCGTCGGTCCCATTGAAAATCACATCCGCCATCTCACCACCGCGTAGCGCTTTGGCCGATTGTTCACCTAAAACCCAGCGGATTGCATCGCTAACATTTGATTTGCCACAACCATTGGGGCCCACAATCGCTGTGACGCCAGGCCCGAAATTGAGGGCCGTCTTGTCTGCAAACGATTTGAACCCGAGCACCGTGAGGTTCTTCAGATACATCTTGATAGAGATGTCAACCCATCCGGTTGTGGTTACGCAAGGGGGAATACACTAGATATTGTGTTGAGTTATTCACAATGGCCGTTCAGCTGTGGACTACTCGGTGGTTTTCAAATCATTCAAGCCACTCCCATCACAAAACGAACGCGAATGTCGCGTTTGATCAGTCGACACTCGAGGGGAAGCTTGACAATGACGAGCCACCGCTAGCTCCGGTGGGGCCATGTTGGGTTGGTGATGTTTAGATTCATTTGCCAAAATCGCGACTCGAGCTTGTCACGCAGCTACCCTCGGGTAGGGTGCGCGGCCCATGAAGTTTTGGAAATACCACGCACTCGGAAATGATTACTTGGTCATGGATCCGGCGGATGGGATCGCGTCGCTATCTGTCGAAAAGATTCGGTTAATCTGTCACCGAAACTTTGGGGTTGGTAGCGATGGGATCTTATTCGGACCCATTCCGTCCACCAAAGCCCCGTTTGGACTCCGAATCTTCAACCCAGACGGCAGCGAAGCTGAGAAAAGTGGAAACGGACTTCGAATCTTTTCCAGATACTTATGGGATCAGAAGAGAGTGGAAAGCGACCAGGAGTTTGCCATTGAAACTGCTGGAGGCTTGGTACGGTCCACGGTCTTCGTGGGCGGGCGAACGGTTCGCGTGGATATGGGAAAGGTGAGCTTTCAAAGCGAATTAATTCCAGTAGTCGGCCCTAAACGGGAGGTACTCAACGAACGAATCAAGGCGGGCGATCGCGAGTTTGAGTATTGCGCTGCCACGGTGGGTAATCCCCATTGTGTGATCTCATTGCCAGAAATCTCTGAAGAACTGGCAAAGCGATACGGCCCGATCCTCGAAACTCATGGAAATTTTCCGCGTCGCACCAACGTGCAATTCCTCCAAATCTTGGATCGTAAGAATATCCGCATTGAGATCTGGGAACGTGGTGCAGGCTACACGCTTGCAAGCGGTAGCAGCAGCAGCGCAGCCGCAGCAGTCGCCCATCGATTAGGATTGGTTGGCGACCATGTCACGGTCCACATGCCTGGAGGAATGATCAGCATTGAAATCGCTGCGGATTACAGCATCCGAATGACAGGCGGTGTCACTCGTGTGGCGGAAGGACACCTACACCCGGAACTGTTTGAAACCAATTACTGAGGCGGAAAACGTGGTTTCGTACCAGATCAGGCAATCGGATCGCGTGTTTCTGATGACTCCGAGGCCGTGGATGGCTGAACCTTAGCAGTCTCCTCCCTTCGGGCTCGGACAATCTCGAAGTGATCTTCTGCCACCATAAATCCAACACATTCAGCAGTTCCACATTGGCAAGGGAAATCGGCGTATTCCTCGATGCCGTACCCGTAGTTGAAGGTCAGCTCCTCTCCGGGTTCGATGTGGCGCCGAGCATAAATCAGGATCCTGCCCTCATCGAAGATTGCTTCGCAGTTTGGATTGCAACTGTGGTTAATAAACCGGGCAGGATTCCACGAGACGTCACCATCAATATCATCGGTGTCATCCAAAGTAAAAATAAAGGGATTCCCGTCCTCTTGCCGCCTCAGAGATTCTTCCTTTGGGATACGCTCGCCGACGTACTCGGCCACCAATTCTCCGTTAGCGATGCGTTTCGTGGCAAAACCGCCATTGCCCTCAATGGCAGAATTTCGGATCTCAAATGGCAACTCCTCAAGAGTGGTAAATCCATTTGATGGGTTCGGATTCGTCGTTGTATCGGTCGTTCCACCATCCATGCAGCAAAGAACTGACAGCTTTTTGGTCCGGGCGCAATCCCCTTGAATTGAGATTCTCACATAACCGACCCCGTCAATTAAGGTTGGCCGGAAGAACGAATGGCCCAACGGAGTTTCGCGGATTTCGACCGTGGATTGGAGCGTCGCTCCTCCGGTCCAGCCACGAGGACCTCACGAGCGACCTCCGAGTAGAGTCCAATACGGTGCCCGTCTCGAAACGCCATCTTCACCCGCCGATCCTCACCGGAATGAAATGTCAATACGACCACGCGCCCACCTGGCATCAGGCATGAAGGGAGTTGGCGCAGCCAACTTTCCAACGCACTAAACTCGTCATTCACCTCGATTCGCAAGGCTTGAAACACCCGTCGGATCGTATCTTGTGCGGCGTTGTTCGATACCATATTGGGCAGTGGTTTTAGGATCTCACGCAAAGCATTGGCCAGATCCAGGGTGCTTCGAATCGACCTAAGCGATGCACGTTCCAGGAGACCTCGGGCTAACAGGGTGGCGTGCGGCTCATCCGCATTTTCCATCAGAGCTCGCTCCAATCGTGGAATCGTCGTGCGGGCGAGCCATTCCGCGGCCGACAATCCGCGTCGCGGGTTTAGTCGGAGGTCCAAGGGCGCATCGACTTTGAACGTGAATCCGCGGCTGGGGTCATCCAATTGCATGGACGAGATTCCCAGATCCGCCAGAATCGCATGTGCGCCCGGCCAACCAACCCGCTTGAGCGTGGAGTGCAATCCCGCAAAATTGCATAATTTCGGCAGGAATTCGGATTCCGAAAACCCTAAGGACCTCAAGCGTTGCGTAGTGCGGGGCTGTTCAATGGGGTCGAGATCCAGGCCGAGCAGTGCTCCCCCTGGCCGAATGGCTCTGAGGAGTGCCTCCGCGTGACCACCATACCCTAAGGTGCAGTCAACGACATGATGCCCAGGTAGCAATGACAGGCACTCCAATACTTCAGGCACCATGATAGGCCGGTGAGTGCCTGCTGGAGTTTTTCCCGAGGCGATGACTTTGGAAATAGCATCGGCGTGATTTGCTGGGTCGAGTTCTTTGTACCGATCCTCAAATCGACGGGGGTTCTTGCCCGAATACCGAGGCCGTCTCTTCCGCTCATTGGGGCTCTGCGGTTGGGAGTTCAACGCCATTCCTTCGGTCAATCTCCTCGGATTATCAGGGTCGGTGGTCATGCGCCTCAGGCCCAGTTAAAGTTGAAACTGATGCTGATACGTTCGGATTGCACTTGGCTTGCAGGCACTTCGTGACGCAACCAACTCTCAAACAAGATCACTTTTCCAGCCTCAGCAGGATAGGTGACAAACTGCTGGTTGGGCGGACGAGGATCGTTGATTCGGGGAGGGGCCGCCATGAAGCAAGCCAATCGTGGGTCCTCAAACTTGAGCCCTGAACATCTGCGGGGTGTGACCACGTAGTACGTCCCACTGATGACCGATAGTGGGTGCAGGTGCAGGCTGTGAATGGTTCGAAATGGCATGATGTTCACCCAACAATCGGTCAAGGACAGCTCGTGTCCCCCAAGATCCCAGTCCAACGCATTGGCAAAACGATTGGCATGACGCTGAATCCTCTGTCCCAGCTCCATGAAGGTGCTCGACATATGATGGATCTTGTCGAGCGACCCATAAGAGGTGTATCCACCTGGGTAGTTTTTTTTAGACCAATTGCGGCCTTCGTCGTCAAACTCCTGCAGTTGTCGGCATTCCTTCAGCAATTCGCGATTGAATTGCCTCCATCCCCTGGCTTGCAACCGTTCTGAATAGATAAAGGTGGAAAACCAGCTCTGTAGTCGCTTCACAACGCGACTTTTGAACCAGCCAGCATTCGAACTCAAGCCGCGCATCATTTCCCAGCATCAATTCGAAGCAAACCATCTTACGCACTGGACTCCTGAGACTGACTCATTCCAGAGTGAGGTCGTGGATGTCCTCGGCCTGGAAACCTACGCCATCGAGATTCGGTTGATCCTGCGCGAACTGGGGATACCAGAAAGTTATGCAACCGATCGCCGCCTGGAGCTGCAGGTGGAAACGAATCGGTCGGTTTCGGCTGGACGGGATATCTATGATCGGGAACTGCGATTGACACCGGAGGGGCTGGAGGCATGGAATAACTTGCGTTCAAATGCCCTAAAGGACGGGATCGTCCTTCAAGTGATTTCGGGCTTTCGAAGGGTCTCCTACCAGCGCGGCATTATTGAGCGCAAGTTGGCCACAGGCCTCCATATCCAAGAAATCCTGAAGTCCAGCGCAGCACCTGGGTTTAGCGAACACCATACAGGCCGGGCGCTCGATCTGACCACACCAGGAGCGACCGTCTTACATTCCGATTTCGAACATACTGCCGCATTTGTGTGGTTGGCTCGCAACGCGGCTTTTCTGGGCTTTCGCATGAGCTTTCCAAGAGGCAACCCACACGGCATCATTTACGAACCCTGGCATTGGTACTTCCAGGGGTAGGTGAACCCGGTTGATTTAGGCTCCAACACCCCAAACCGATTAAAACAACTCCTACAAGTCGTTCGCTTAGTGCAGAAATCTTCTCTAACGGCAATACTTCCCGTACAGATAACGCCAGTAAACCAACGGCAGCCACTCCAGCTGAATGGCCAATACCCCATCGAAATCCCGGGATCCATGAATGTCGATGCGCCTTAACTGCGAGCGGTGCGACGGCAGCAAGGTGGTCGGGTCCTGAGATCACATGGACCATTCCAGCCAGAAAACCTGTCAAGACAGCAAGAATCGTGTGACCTCAATCTGCCGATTGAGAGGCACGCATCGCAAGCTCTCTGCAGGCGCCAATCGGCTTCGACTCAATCACGGCACCACCTTAACGAAACGCTTAGGCCGCGCTCAGTGGCAGGACTGAAACGCGGCCAGATGTTTGCGAATTGGAAGTGGTCCGCTTCTCTGCAGATCAACCCGCCGACGGAGGCGCCTTCCCTTGTCCTTGTTGGGGCGCCTGAGCTTGCACGAGGAAGGCCGGAACTGCATAACGGAGTTTCATGACGTCATCGATCAATACTTCAACCCAGTATGGACCAGGCTGATTCAAAGTAATTCCAGTGACGCCGTGAACATTGGTGGCAGTAGCGATTGGGTCGGGCAGCGCCATCTTGGATTCAGACTTGTGCAAAACGGTCGTTTGGTCTGCGGCAAGAATCTTGACGACTTGGGTGAACTGACCTTTGCCAGCAGTCCATCGATTGACGATGAACAACTGACCCAGTTGGACCGGATACTGTTGTGAAAGGATCCGATCCATGACTCCCAAAAGAATGAGATTGCCTGAGGCTTCCTGGCGAATTCCATCGCACATCAAAGAACACTGCAGGTCAGGCAGAATACGTGAAGGATTCATATATCGGCGCGGAGGGTTCCAATTGCTCGAATACAGGTCAAAATGAATCCTGAACGATCTTTTTGCTTGAACTCCTCCCACTTTAACCCTCCCAGTGCTCCCAGACTAGCACCATACCAGGTGCATACCGTCGTGAGTGTTGTCTCTGACGATGCTCGATAGATCGCCTCTTCGGCTGCGGTTCAGCTGAGGCTCAGAGTTTTGGACCGTCGTAAAGGAAGGTGTAGTCGCGTCCGTTCCGATAGTCGGGAGCCCTGGCAGTCGCCTGCAGATAGCTCACGTGGCCATCGACGAATCCCACATTGCCCCACCCCAAGGCTGAGCTGTGGTGCCAATAACTGTACTGAAATGGTGTGGTCGCCGAACCTGGAACTTCCTCCATCCAACCCCAACAACTGAACGGATAACAATTGGCCAGCACCACAGAACTTGGAGCGTTAATTTGTGCGAACTTGCGCCCATGCAATCCTCGCTCCGCATTGCTGTTTCCACCAGCGTTGTAGAAATAGCTGGATCCAAACGTGTCGAATAGCGTTGGTTTCCGGGTCCCCGTCCAACGTCCGGGCGTCGCTCCCTTGTCGGCCGGACATCGAAATACCCGAAAGACTCCTTCGTTATTGTTTGTTCGAACCTTACCGGCAATGGCGACGTAACTGTTGATAAATCGATACTCTGCCTGGTATTCGGTGCCACGTTTTCCTGCCCAGGCATTGTATGAAAAGACTGGACCCAGCGCGTCAGTCGGGAACCGATCCTGGTAGTCGTCCATGTAAAGGGCATTGGCTAAATGCAGTTGCTTGACGTTGTTCGCGCAGCCAACCCGCTGTGCCTTACGTTTTGAAGCAGCCAGTGCCGGCAACAACATCGACGCCAGGATAGCAATAATTGCAATGACGACTAACAGCTCGATCAAGGTAAATCCTAAGCGATTCCCCGCGTTGCTCCAGTGACGAGAGGTGCGGCTTCTATCGGTGGAATTCATAATGGAACCTGGGTTGTTGGCTTTAGTATGCGAAGGTTGTCAGCGTTCTAAACAAGGAATTCTTTGTCATACGTTCACAGCCTTCAACGAGCTAATTCTACATTGTTATAAAAAGAGATTGCGAATTCGCAGCGCCGACGCAATGATTTTCCCAGCGAACAGAAACTAAAACATACGGAGAAACCCATCTCGGCCGCCCGCTGGCGGCCTTCAAAAAAATGAGACACCCGA